>Ga0316194_10004117_pt1 | contig 10084 bp, 5 predicted proteins | sample CroRivsedime1_MG_FD_204936 | JGI IMG/M metagenome (GOLD analysis project Ga0316194, IMG submission 204936) | Coastal sediment microbial communities from Maine, United States - Cross River sediment 1 | ecosystem: Environmental > Aquatic > Marine > Coastal > Sediment | place: USA: Maine... | reverse complement strand
TGAAGCCGGTAATATTAGTGCACGTATTAAGGTCTAAAGGCTCTTCATCGACATAAACGTTGATCCCAATCCAGTTAGGTGCATTTAAAACTTTGGCAAAATATTCCGGGTAACCATTCTTCCACCAACCTACTCTTGTTTTATCCGGATAGTAAACTCCAGCAATGTAGCTCCCCTGGAACGTAGGACCGGAGTATTGTTCCTCAAAATTTGCACGCTGCCCCATGGCACCATTTCCAAGACTAAAGAGGCTCTCGGAAGATTTTACGTTCTCCTTGTTAAACCCTTCCTCAATTATAGACCATTCGTCTGCTATTATATATTCTTTATTCATATTCTAATACGTTTAAATCTTTATCTAAGAATTGATTAAAATAGGCAAATAAGTATAATTTGCAGGATAAATACCTTAATTTTTACTCTTTAGTATTAAAATTAGGTCATTTAAAAACCCTAGATCTATTTCAGTGAAGTTATTAAAACCGTGGTCGGCATCAGACAAAATATTCACGTCTCCAATGCCTATACTCTCCATACCTGCGGCGTTGGCAGCCTCTATTCCGGCTAGTGCATCCTCAAAAACAACGCAATTTTTGGGGTTTACACCTATTTTTTTTGCGGCTATCAAAAAGACCTCAGGATCAGGTTTAGCTTTGGTTACCTGTGTACCATCTACAATAGCGTCAAAATAAGGCATTAACTCAACCTTTTTTAAAATTGAAACAGCATTTTTACTTGCAGAACCAAGTGCCATTGGAATTCCTTTCTCTTTAAGATATTCTAAAACTTTAGGCACATCGGGAAGTATTTCACTTTTGTCCATTTTGGAAATATATTTCAGATAGTCCTCGTTTTTTTCCTGCAACCACAGGTCGAACTGTTCTTTTGAAACGGAAATATTTCCCATTTCCAATAAAATCTCGAGACATCTTTTACGACTAACACCTTTGAAGTTCTCATTGTCATCCTCGGTAAAAGGAATACCGAGTTCATCGGCTAGATTTTTCCAGGCCAGATAATGGTATTTTGCGGTATCGACAATTACTCCGTCTAAATCGAATATAAATCCGGTTTTCTTCATTTGACTATTAATGTGTGTAATTAGTTAATTGTAGATTCTCTTTCTATCAGCGTTGCTTCGATCACTTCAGTCCTAAAAGTTTCTTCTTCCAATTCCTTTTCATCATCTCTTTCAATCTTCTCAATAAGCATTCTGGCAGCAATTTCACCCATTCTTTCTCCATGTTGGGCAACCGATGTAAGTGCAGGTGTAGCCAGTTTAGACAGAATACCATCCGTAAAACCAATAAAAGCAACGTCTTCCGGGATTCTCAATCCATTTTTCTGTGCTATCCTCATAGATCTGACTGCAAAAATTTCATTAACACATAAGACCGCATCCATGTTAGTTGTTGCAAAGAAGGTTTCGCTCATTGCTTCATCTTCGAATTGATAGGGCAAACGTAAAATTAAACTTTCATCCAATTCCAGGTTGTGATCTTTGAGAGCCTGGAAATAACCTTGAGCTCTTTTTTCACTTACATTCAAATAACTTTCGGTCGTTACTAGTGCAATTCGTTTTCTGCCATCGTCAATAAGTTTTTTTACAGCCATATAAGCCGCTTCAAAGTCGTTAATAACTACCTTATCACAGATTACTTCATCCGTAACCCTGTCAAAAAGAACCAGCGGCATACCCTGATCAATAGTTTCCTTTAAATGGTGGAAATCATTTTTTAGCTGTGTTTCTGCAGATAGAGCCATAATGAAACCATCAATACTGCCATTTGCCAATAACTCCATATTAATCACCTCTTTTTCAAAAGATTCATCAGATACACATGCAATAACATTATACCCCTTGGTATCTGCAAATTGTTCTATCCCTCTAAAAACTGTGGTAAAAAAATGATGAACTATATCAGGAATGATTACCCCTATATTTTTAGTACGCCTGCTTTTAAGGCTTAAAGCAATATTGTTAGGTTTGTAGTGGTAAAGTTTAGCAAAGGCCTGAATTTTTTCTGTTGTATCCTTGCTTATTTCTCGACTGTTTTTCAGGGCCTTTGAAACTGTTGAAATAGACACTTCCAATTCCCTGGCAATTTGTTTAAGAGTAATCTTTTTTTTCAAATCTTAAAGAATAAAAATATTCCAAATGTTAAAGCAATTAAAATTAGTCAACTTATAAATATATTCTTTTTTAACATATAAAAATGCCCATAACCATATAAACAAGTATCTTTATAAGCTTGCTGATTAAAAAAAATACTATATTTGTTCCGTTTTTAACAAAGTTTGAACCCATAAAATAGGGATAACATAATTTTGCCAATCCTATATTGTCAGACTGTTACTTAATAAAAGTTATTAACACGAAACCGTTTTCGTTGTTAATTCGTGTTGTTAACAGAATGACATTAACATATTTTTTACATAGGTTTAACCTTTGGTACTAAAATTAACTAAACTCAAAATTAACTTTTTATGAAGATTACGCTACTAAAGAGCTTTTTATTGGTTGGAGCTATTTTAAGCTTCGGACTTGCAAAAGCCCAAGAAGTATCAGGTACAGTTTCTGATGCAAATGGTCCTTTACCAGGGGCCAGTGTTGTTGTAAGAGGAACTACCAACGGTACACAGACAGACTTTGATGGTAACTTTACAATAAACAATGTAGACAGCGATGCCACTCTGGTTATTAGTTATATTGGTTACACTACTCAAGAAGTCGCATTAAATGGAAGAACTACTGTTAATGTAGTTTTGGCAGAAGATGCACAGGCATTGGATGAAGTAGTTATCATCGGTTATGGTACTACTACAGTGAAAGATGCAACAGGTGCTGTCTCAGCAATTAATTCTGAAGACTTTAATTCAGGTATTATTGCTTCTCCTGAACAATTGATTCAGGGTAAAACTGCCGGGGTTCAGATCACTCAGTCCAGTGGTGAGCCAGGAGCTGGAGTAAACATTAGGATCAGGGGTGCAAATTCTATCCGCTCCAACAACAGCCCGCTATTCGTAGTGGACGGTGTTCCGTTATCTTCTGAATCTACTACACCTGGTGGTGGAGATATAACTGGTGGTGAAAATGCTTCCAGAAACCCGTTAAATTTTATTAACCCTGCTGATATTGAAAGTATCTCTATCTTAAAAGATGCCTCTGCAACAGCCATTTATGGGTCAAGGGGAGCAAATGGGGTAGTTATTGTGACCACAAAAAGTGGTAAAACTTCTCAAGGTGGCGTATGGGAATTAAATCAAACCCTTAGTATTTCAACACCCAGAGAGAATTTTAAACTTTTGGATGGGCCAGCATTTGTAGCACAGACCGCCGCAGATCGTGGTGAAACAATTGCGAATGATATAGATGAAGGATTTAATACAGATTGGCAGAAAGTAGTTTTAAGAACTGTGGCTTCTCCTGTTACCAACTTATCCTATTCCAATAATTATGGTAGTGGTAATGTAAGAGCTACTTTTGGTTATGGAAAACAGTTTGGAGTTATCCAAGGCTCCTCTCAGGAAAGAATAACAGGTAGAGTAAATGTTAATCAGCGTTTTTTGGATGACAGACTAAAATTTGATTTACAGGCATCACTTGCCCGTGTCAATGATTTGGCCCCACAAATTAGTGGTGGTTCCGGTGCCAGTGGTAACCTAATTGGAGCAACTTATTCCGCAAACCCAACATGGCCCAACGATCCAGCGTTTGCTATTCCGGGTAACCTCTTAAACCCCGCGAACCTTTTGGCTTATTTCCAACAAAAAACCAATACAGACAGGTTTTTAATCAACTTTGCTACTTCTTATGATATTATTGATGATGATGATAATGAATTGAGAGCGAAGATAGCTTTGGGTTATGATGACTCTGATGCTACAGCAAGCGCAACTATTTCACCTTTAGTTACAAATCAGAACAGGGTGAGTGGTCAGGGACAGGCCTCGTTCAATGAATTGCGAGCGACAAGTAAATTACTTGAAGCAACCCTTAATTGGCAGAGAGATTGGACTAACGTTTCTTTGGATGCGATTATAGGTTTTACCTATCAGGATTTTCAAAGACAAGGATTCAATTCTCAGGGCTGGGGTACACCTGAAGTTAATCTGGACCAAATGGGTAAAAACTTAAGACAAGACATAAACAATGTAGCTAGTAACATTGCAGGCCCATACCAACAATTTGGTTTTGATAATAACGGTACTTTTGTAAACACTCTTAACCCATTCAATGATAGCGGAGTGCTTAGCACTGTTCAGGGCAGACAATATGCCTCTGTCTGGGTAAACAACTACAACAATACTGATGAATTACAATCGTACTTTGCAAGGGCAAATGTAAACCTGCATAACAAATACCTATTTACTGCAACCTTTAGAGCAGATGGTTCGTCTAAATTTTCGCCGGACAACCAATATGGTTATTTCCCATCAGGTGCTTTTGCGTGGAAAGTTAATGAAGAAGAGTTCATTGGTCCTGCTATTTCTACATTAAAACTAAGATTAAGTGGAGGTATCACAGGTAACCAGGATGGTTTATCATATGGTCAGTTTCTTAAAAGACAACGTTTTGGGGACCCGACTATTAATGACGATGGTAGTATTAACAGACCAGGGCTTGAAACCGTGGCAGTTCAAAATCCAGATTTAAAGTGGGAAGAGACAACTGATATAAATGTCGGAATTGATTTTGGTTTCAACCTCGATCGTTTTACAGGCTCACTTGACTTCTATAAAAAGGAGACTAAAGATCTCTTGTTTAGACAAGCGGCCGCAGCACCGGCTTTTGATCCTTTTGTCTTTAAGAATCTTGCAAATGGTAAATTAGTCAACCAGGGGGTAGAATTGGCTGTTGCCTATGATTTTATACAAAATGATAAAATGACTTTTTCAGGAGCATTTAATATCTCCTATAACGACAATAAGGTTAAAGGTTTAGAAGGGACAACAGCAGATTTCGGAGAAATTAATGGTCCGGGGCTTACAGGAGCTTTCGCTCAGCGCCTGGGAGAAGGAATATCTATTTTCTCTTACTATATGGCAACATATTCTGAAGATGCCAATGGAAACCCCAATTTCAGTGCTGACGAAAAAGATTTTGTCGGTGAGGATGCGGTACCTGATGTTCTTTCTGGACTTACACTTAATTTAAATGCAGGCAATTGGGACGCCAATATTTTCTTTGCAGGTCAGTTTGGATTCTCGGTTTATAACAACACAAGAAATGCATTCTTAAACAAGCCTACCTTTTTAACTTCCAGAAACACAGATCCGGAAGGTTTAACGCTATTATCACAAGAAGTGTCAACCCTATATTTGGAAAAAGGAGATTTTGTGCGTTTGCAAAACGCAACGGTTGGCTATAATGTGCCTCTTAAGGAGGGAACGTTTAAGAATTTAAGGTTCTCATTAACCGGACAAAATTTATTACTGTTTACTGGCTATACTGGTCTGGATCCTGAAGTTACGGCCAACACGGGTGATGGTTTTGGAAGTGGTATACCAAGTCAGGGGATAGATTATACCACATTCCCAAGACCACTGACAGTGACTTTAGGTATAAATGCTAAATTTTAATTTAAAAAAAACTGCAATGATTAATTATTTAAAAACAAGATCAAAAATTTTGATGTTTTCGTTACCGGCATTGGCACTTTTTTTCTCATGTACCGATCTGGAAATCGAACCAACCGATTCTTTGCTTGCCCCTAACTTTGAGGGCATCGCAACTGCCGAAGAAGCGGCAAGTCAGGTTTCTGCTATGTATAATTCCATAAACGGATACATTGGTGACCAGGCTAACCTTTATGCGCTTAGTGAAGTTACCACAGATGAAATGTTAGTTCCAACAAGAGGATCTGACTGGGGAGATAATGGTATATGGAGACAATTGCATCAGCATTCCTGGACTCCTGATCATTCGTATATTACCAATGTTTGGAATCAATGGAATGAGCTTCAACTGGTAGCCAGTGAAGTATTAGACAGCAGGTCTGCATCTTCGCCAGATGCAAGGGCGGCTGCATCTTTCTTCAGAGCTTTAGCGGTATATGTAATATTAGACAATTTTGGCCAGGTGCCTATTAGGGATACTGAGGCTCCACCATTGGCGGATCCTGAAGTTTTGACTGGTGAAGACGCCATAGCTCTTATAGTTTCCGATTTGGGTGACGCTATTTCAGGTCTTCCCGCTACGGGACCTTCAGGCGCAGAAAACGTAAATGTTTCAAAAGCTGCAGCCCGATATTTATTGGCTAAAACTCATTTGAACAGACATATTTTCAACGGATCTGGTAGCCCGGATGCTACAGATATGGCAAGGGTTATTACTTTGGTAGATGAAATTACTGCCGATGGTTATGCATTAGAGGAGGGATACTTTGACATTTTTAGAGATACCCCGGATAATGAAACCATATGGTGGATCAATACCCAGGTTGGTAACAGGATTTGGAATGGTCTGCACTATAATCTTGTAACACCAGAGCAATCAGGTGGTTGGAATGGTTTTGCAACGCTTTCGGAGTTTTACGATCTATTTGAAGGCCCTGAAGATAATATTTTAGGAGGTACCCAGGAAGAACGAAGAGGTGGTGTACCACTTCGAGGTGAACCTGCTGGTGCAGATGGTACGGTTGATGATAATGGTGATGGTATTGCAGACGGTACGCATATTGGATTTGGTTTCCTTAAAGGACAACAATATGGCCCTACAGGAACGCCACTTACAGAGAGAGGTGGTGCACCTTTGAATTTTACAAGAGAATATTTTAGTGCGGTTGATGGTTCACCAAACCTTTTAGATAATAATGAAATAACAGGTATAAGGGTACTTAAGTACGGCCCTCGATATGGCGGGTTCAAATCGCATGAAGTCTTCTTCAGATATTCAGATGCCCATTTAATGAAGGCAGAAGCTATGTTGAGAAGCTCAGGCGATGCAACAGCAATGGTTAACGAACTGCGTGTTTTACGGGGAGCCACACCACTAGCTAATGTATCAGAACAAAATTTGATAGATGAAAGAGGTAGAGAACTATACATAGAGTTTTGGAGACGTAATGATTTAATTAGATTTGGTCAATACACACGCGATTGGGAGTTTAAAGACCCTGCCGCTATTGGTAATTCAGATCGTGAATTATTCCCCATTCCTGCTACACAGATTATTCTTAACCCTAATTTGGTTCAGAATCCTGGATACTAAGAAGTTTCTTTAAGTTTATTTTTAAAAAAACCCTGATCTTAAGATCAGGGTTTTTTATTTTTAATGCCTTGGCTTATAGCCATAAAAATAATATCTTACCGTGTCAAAAAACTATCCAAAAATATGTACACTTTAGGCTATGATCTTGGAAGTTCTTCAATAAAAGTAGCTTTAGTAGAGATAACCTCCGGTAAAAGCCTGGCCGTAATAAGTGAACCTAAAAAGGAAATGAATATGCTCTCCGTTAAAAAAGGGTGGGCAGAACAAGATCCTGATGATTGGTGGACACATCTGTGTAATGCCACAAAACAAATACTGAAAGAAACTAAAGTTCCTCCAGATGAAATAAAAGGAGTTGGAATCTCTTACCAAATGCACGGCCTTGTTTTAGTCGACAAGTATGGTGTTCCCTTAAGAAAATCAATTATATGGTGCGATGGAAGAGCTGTTGATATTGGAAGAAAAGCATTTCATGATCTGGGCCACGATACCTGTGCTGAAAAACTTTTGAATTCCCCTGCAAATTTTACAGCGTCCAAATTAAAATGGGTAAAGGAAAATGAACCCGATCTTTATAAAAATGGCTTTAAAGCCATGCTTCCCGGCGACTATATAGCTTACAAGTTAAGCGGGAAAATAAATACCACCATTTCTGGCCTTTCGGAAGGTATATTTTGGGATTTCAAAGAAGAAGAAATTGCCAGTTGGCTTTTAGATTATTATGGAGTAAATGAAGTGCTTATCCCTGAAATTGTAGCTACTTTTTCAGACCAGGGTCACATTACTGCCAAAGGAGCAAAGGAAACGGGCCTGGCAGAAGGCACTCCTATTCTTTACCGCGCCGGCGATCAACCCAATAATGCCCTCTCATTAAACGTATTTAATCCGGGTGAAGTAGCAGCAACCGGAGGTACTTCTGGTGTGGTTTATGCAATTACTGATAATCTGTCTGTTAAAGAAAGTTCTCGTGTAAATAATTTTGCCCATGTAAATTATTCACCCGAGAAGATGCGCATAGGTAAATTGCTATGTGTAAATGGGGCAGGAATTATGTACCGATGGCTATTGAATAATTTAAAAATTACTTCCTACCAGGAAATGAATGAGTTAGCTGCTAAATTGCCTATTGGTTCTGAAGGAGTTATTATTTTACCTTTTGGCAATGGCCCGGAACGAATGCTAAACAATAAAGATTTAGGAGCACAAATAGGAAATATAAATTTAAATATTCATTCTAAGGCACATCTTTGCAGGGCTGCTCTTGAAGGAATTGCTTTTTCTTTTGTTTACGGGATGGAAATATTAAGGGCAGATGGCATCAAAGCTAAAGTAATCAGAGCAGGTAATGATAATTTGTTCAGGGCTCCTATTTTTTCCAATACCATAGCTAATTTAATAGATCAGGAAATTGAAATTTATAACACCACAGGTGCTATTGGTGCTGCCCGTGCCTGTCAGCTACATAATGGAAATTATGCTGCTTTCGGAAAACAAATTATGGATAATGATTATATTATGAGTTATACACCCTCCTCGGAAAAAGAGGAATATAAAATGGCTTATGAACTCTGGAAAAACGAACTGGAATTAAAATTAAAAAACAATTAATATGGCACTTATTGGCAACAAGGAATTTTATAAAGGAATAGGCGAAATACCCTTTGAAGGCAGAGAATCTGATAATCCGCTGGCATTTAAATACTATAATCCGGAACAGCTTATAGCCGGTAAAACCATGCGAGACCACTTAAGATTTGCTGTGGCTTACTGGCATACCTTCTGTGGTGTAGGGGCAGATCCTTTTGGCCCGGGTACACAAAATTTTCCCTGGGATAATTTTAGTGACCCTTTAGATGCAGCTAAAGCAAAGGCCGATGCTGCCTTCGAATTTATAACAAAAATGGGGTTTGACTATTTCTGTTTCCATGATTTTGATCTGGTAAGAGAAGGGAACTCATTTTCAGAATCTGAAAGGAGACTTTCAGCCATTGTCGACTATATTAAAGAGAAAAAAGCGGCTTCAGGAGTAAAACTTTTATGGGGGACGGCGAATTGTTTTTCTAATCCCAGATATATGAATGGCGCCTCTACTAATCCCGATTTTAATGTATTGGCGAGGGCCGGAGGGCAGATAAAACTGGCTCTGGATGCTACTATGGCTCTCGATGGCGAAAATTACGTTTTTTGGGGAGGCCGCGAAGGGTATATGTCTTTATTAAATACAGATATGAAGCGCGAATTGGACCATATGGGTCGTTTTTTGGCAACAGCAAGAGATTATGCCAGAAAACAAGGTTTTAAGGGAACTTTCTTTATAGAACCTAAACCCATGGAACCTATGAAGCATCAATATGACTTTGACGCTGCAACGGTAGTTGGATTTCTACATCAGTATGGTTTACAGGATGATTTTAAACTGAATCTTGAAGTTAATCATGCTACCCTGGCCAGTCACACCATGCAACACGAAATGGAAGTTGCCGCCGCTCATGGCATGCTGGGCAGTATTGATGCAAATCGGGGTGACTATCAGAATGGTTGGGACACAGACCAATTCCCTAATAATATTACTGAAGTTACAGAAGCCATGCTAACATTTCTGAAAGCAGGAGGATTGCAAGGGGGTGGGATTAATTTTGATGCTAAAATAAGACGAAATTCCACTGATCTGGACGATGTATTTTATGCCCATATTGGTGGTGCAGATACCTTTGCCAGAGCACTGCTTATTGCCGACAAGATTATGACTTCTTCCCCCTATAATGAAATGAGAAAAAAGCGTTACCAGTCATTTGATTCGGGCAAAGGAAAGGATTATGAACTTGGGAAATTAGATTTGATAGATCTGTATGAAATTGCAAAGTCAAATGG
>Ga0316194_10004116_pt1 | contig 10086 bp, 7 predicted proteins | sample CroRivsedime1_MG_FD_204936 | JGI IMG/M metagenome (GOLD analysis project Ga0316194, IMG submission 204936) | Coastal sediment microbial communities from Maine, United States - Cross River sediment 1 | ecosystem: Environmental > Aquatic > Marine > Coastal > Sediment | place: USA: Maine... | reverse complement strand
GACGTAATAGACCTCATCACCGGTGTGCACATCTGCCGGCAGGAATTGTACGCCGGGCGACAGCTGATATTGGGCGATAAAGAATTTATCGGTACTGGCATAGTTCCAGTTAAAATCACTATTCTCAGGCTTGTCCGGATAAATAAATTGCTTGGTCTGAGATCGCGTGATAACAATCGGTTTCTTTTTGTCAGGCGGAAACGGAAAATTTCCGATCCAATCCGGTAATTGACCCATGGGTACCCCCTTAATAGTTTCAGCAATCATCTCAGCCGCTGACCTTCGAGTGGTCAGTTTAATCGAAAAAGAAATATAAAAGTTCACCGCAGAGTTCGCAGAGAACGCTGAGAAAAAAACTTTAAATAACCTCTGCGTGCTCAGCGACCTCTGCGGTGAGTTACATCTTGGAATGTTATCGAATTATATGTAGTTTCATATAAGGTTAACAGATTTGTGAGAATTCGTTTTACTTCCCCGACCCAGCGGTCAGCCCTTTGACGATGTAGCTTTCAAGAAAAAGTCCGATCAGCGCCAGGGGAAGAATAGCCATTCCAGAAAGCGCCGCCATGGACCACCAGCTGATTCCCTGGGACCCGGTTTGGCTGGCGACCATAACCGGCAGGGTTTTGGCATCAGTGCTGGTCAATAAGGCGGCAAAAAAGTATTCGTTCCAGCTGAGCACAAAGCATAGGATAAAGGCCGCGACCATACCGGGAAAGGACAGCGGTGTGACAATCCGCAAAAAAACACCCCAAACCGATAAACCATCGATAAATGCCGCCTCTTCCAGCTCAATGGGGATGGTGCTGAATTGATCTTGCATGATCCAGATAACAATCGGCAACACCATCAGGGTGTACAACAGGATCAGCCCCAGCTTGGTGTCAAGCAAGGCCAACTCCTTGTAAAGCACTAGAAACGGCAGTGCCAAGACAACCGGCGGCAAAATCAATTGAGACAGGAAGAAAAAAGAAATATCCTTGTTTTTAAAGAAGCCGAACTTGTAATGGAAACGGGTAAGGCCATATGCGGCCAGCGATCCAATCAAAACGGCCAGGGTCGACGCCCCGATGGAAGCAATAGCGCTGTTCGATAACCGCTTGAGAAACTCATCCCGCACAGTTGAGATATTAAATATCGTATCGGGCGACAGGCCCAGGGAACGCAGTCCAATCCATTTCGGTTCGTAGTCAACCCAGGGAATCAGGTGGCCTTGGGTGACATTGACGGCGGCCTTGAATGTCGTCGTTATGGTCCAGTAGATCGGAAAGAGACAGATGAAGGCCCAGAAGAGCAATCCAATATATATGAAAGCACGGATCCAAAGAATGTTGAACCGACGAATCGTTTTACGGTCATAGATCTGACGGTTGAGAATAGAAAAGGCCAATTAAGCGCTCCATGTGTTATTTTGTTCCAATAGTAAAGAATCCTGGCCCAGAGGACCAAGCTTTGGTTTGCCCCCTGGAAGGGGGCTCTCCATGACTCTGCTCTGCTCAAAATACTTATGGAGTGTTGGCCTCCGGCTCGTAGATCCTACGGCTCGGAGAGAGTAATGGAGTATTGGAAAAACGAAAACCCAACACCGAACTTCTGTAACCTTAAACAAAGGGCATCGAGATTCTCTGATGCATAGAGTTCACGAGTGATAGACCATCACTCCAGTACTCCATCACTCCTTGAAACTGTTACAGGCAAAGCCGATTATCTCTGACCACGCCCAAAAGACGTAGATTTCTGTGCCTAATTAAAGACCTGCCACCCGCATGCTAACGGGCTTTTTTTCTCCAGCGATTTACCAGGCTTATTAATGTCAACATAAAAATGATAATCAGAATTAAATAAACTTCGGCCAGCATAGTGCCATACCCGACATTGGATCGCTCCCGATACACGCGGTAAATGTAACTTGTGATGGTATCCGTCGCACCGCCGGGTCCGCCGGCGGTCACATTGATTACAATATCTGCGAGTTTCAACTTGAAAATAATTCTTAAAATGATAACCGTAATACTCACCGGAACCATTAACGGAAATACGATCTTGAAAAGTGACTGCCTTGAATTGGCCCCATCCATTGTGGCGGCTTCCAGAACATCCTTTGGAATGGCCTGTAGGCCTGCCAGTAAGAGGATCATCATAAATGGGATAAACATCCAACCATCCATTACTTCGATACTGATCCGTGCCAGCCAGGGCGTGGAGAAGAAAGCCGGCGTGTCCCACCCAAGATAACGCGCGAAAGTGGCGGCTGGGCCAAACCGATATTCCATCAATGACTTGCCGATCATCCAGCTGACGGCAACCGGACTCAACATGAATGGCATCAAAAAAGCGACTCGAAAAAACTTGCGGGCACGGATAGCGGTATTGACTAACAGTGCCAACCCGAAGGCAATTATAAATTCTACTGCTATCGTTGCGATGTAGTAAACTGTATTCTTAAGCGCGTTCCAGTAATAAGTATCCTGCAGGAGTTCCCGAACATTGTCCAACCCGTTGAACTGACGGCCTTCAAAAGAGCTCAGATTCCAGTCTGTAAATGCGATGTATAGTCCGAAAAAAGTAGGAAAGATCACCACCGAAATAGTGAATAAGAGAGCGGGTAGCAAAAACAGGCTGCGCCTGCCAAGCTCACCTCTGATGAGCACCTGTCCGATAGCCAGAGTAATCGCCCACAGAATATAGGCATAAAGGACAGCGCGCCAGCTATCAAAGCCAATTGTGATGGCATCCGTCTTGTATAGAATTTGAATAAGAATTACCGCTATCAGAATAAGAGAGGCCAGAAAAATCAGTGCCCATCCGACTCTCTTGCGACTTACGGAAATATGTTCTATACCAATTTTGAAATGTTTTTGACCATCCAGCGCAGATGAACTATCCATTGAAACCGGATCCTAAGTGCTTTGTTTCAAAAAATCAATCGGCTGAAGGCGTGATGCCCATCAGTCGATTGTTACTACCTGAATCTTTTATAAAAATTAATGAGAAATGCAAATAATATTAATTAACATCCGGTTACACAAATTTGAGCTGAATAGCTAAATGCCAATCAAGTAAATAGGATTATAGTCAATTTTATCTCATTAATTTTCACCCTGCGGGCGAGCCGGAAGCTTTCATGCCTTACAGGCAGCGCTTACAGCGCCTTTATTATTAAGGGTTCAGCATAGCACACTATAGCTACACCCTTAAGTGCCTTGCATATGAAAGCCTCCGACGCGTATAAAATTCAGGTACTGCATTTACGACAACCCAAGCGAAGCTCTATACAGCTTGATTTGTTTTTCTCGGCCGATTTGATCGGTGAGCTTTTCCCATGCCGCCGCAATCCGGTCAGCGCCTTCCTGGGCCGAGTATTGACCGGCAAATATCTTGGCCAGTTCATCCTCGGCAGTACTGTAGTACTGGAAAATACCGGGAATGCGAGGTTCAATCGCCGCATTGGGATGGTTGTATGAATCAGATTGAGACTTCAGATAGGAGGTGATAAATGGCTTGTCGTAACCGGCTGCGGTCCACTCAGCAATGTCGAAGTGACTCTGGCGGTATGGTTGGAAACCGGATGGATATGACGCCGTCCAAAGCGAGAGGTCTTTGCCACCGATATGGGCGGCCGCACTCCAGGCAGCCTTGCGTTTTTTCGAATCACTGTCAACCCGTGCCATGACGTAAACGCCCCAACCGATGTAGGCCATGTTCGGTGCAAAGTTTGGTCCGCTTGGCAGCTTGTCCCATTTGCCGGTCTTTGAATTGTAAACATCATCTGAGCCCGGCAAGATGGAGAATCCCGTCACGTCACCGACCACCGAAGAGTCACTGGTCTTGCACATAGATCCGACATCTCCCCACCAGGACACCATCGATCCGGTGCCTGCCAGAAACTGCTGAAAGGCTGTGGTACCGGGATCGGCATTCAGTTGATTGGGCGGTTCAGAGGGCAGGGCGTCGATCACATCCTGAATCGCCCGAACCCAGGCCGGATTGTTGACGCGGGGTTTCATCGTATCCGCATCGAATAGAAATGCTTTATCATCAGGGTGTTTTGCATAAGCAGTCGCCCGGCTGCCCAGAAAGTAGAAACCAAACCCGCCCCAACCCTTGGCGGGATCGAGATAGCCAAATGCATCCATGCCTTGAAATTTCTTACCGCCCAAAAACTTGGTCACTTCCTGAACCTTCTGCCAGGTTTTGGGAACCTCCCATTCGCCCTCGTGGCCTTCGGCTTTCCAGGCTTTGGCCAATTCTGGATCAGAAAAATAGTCGGTACGATAATTAAAGTTATGGCAATCACCGTCGATTGAAATGCGATAGGTCTTGCCGTCCCAGGTTCCGACAGGGGCTTTTAAATAATGGACGTAATCATCCATCTCGATCTGCTGCTTGACCCAATCGGGCATCTCAGAGGCCAGACCCTTGCCACACACATCGCCTTCAAAAGGAGCGCCCATTTCTAGAATGTCAAAGTCAACCGTTTCGGTCGCAATTGCTTGCTGTAGTCGGGCATTGTAATCGGCCTGGGCAAGGTCGATCCAATCTATCTTCGCACCCGTGTAGGCTTCCCAGGGTTTCAGGAAACCACGAAACAAAAAATTGTGCAGGTTCTGGTTGTTGAGCCCCATAAAGGTGAGTTTTACGCCCTTGAATTCACCTTCTTTCGCATTTTTCTTGGTGGCCCCCAGGCACATTGCACCGACTTTCTGCCAGTCTGAGTCTGTTGGGGAACCCTTCCCTACCCCGGGAATTTTCAGGATTTCAGCCCTCAGGTCGCTTTGCGCATAGGCGTTGCGGGCCAGCAGGCTCAGTCCAGTGGATGATCCGACGGCAAGCGCGCTGACGCCTGCTGCTGCGATTGCTGAATCCTGAATAAATTTACGGCGGGTGATCTTTTTTTCATTTTTCATGAAGCCCTCCTTTTAATTATTGAATTTCATGATAATCCATCAGATGCTGCACCGATTTGTAGCTTTCGTGAGAAAAAGATTTGATTCGCCTGCCTCAAGAATATCTGTAACGTCTCGATTCATTGTTAACGCAGTAAAACCTTATTTTCACTGTCAAGGCAGATCGACTACTTAAAAGTACCTAATTTAGCCGGGTAATTTTGTCAACCATAAAAACAAGAGGCTATTCTCACAAAAGTGTTCGGGTAAAATAGCCATTCTAAAATAAAAAATAGGGGTATCCACTTCCTATGCCTAAACGATAATTTGTAGGTTGGGTTAAGCCGTTGGTCTGCAACCGATACTGTTGGGTTCGCTAATTCTGATACGATTTCATATTGTTGCGGAACACTAATATAGGCCAACCCAACATAAATTGAGCAAAGATACCGCTTAACCCAACCTACTATTAGGTGCACGGGTAGCGAAGCGGATAGCCCGCAAAAAAAATTAGAGTGTTTGAATCACGCCATAGAGGTTTTTGACACTCCAAAGAAGCCTACCGAACCACGAATATTGGGACATTATTCTGACAAATGCTCTACTTGGATAGCTTTTGACATTCTATGTTTCGTCAAGTATATTGTGTTTGCCGGCGATGATGCTGCCATCAAGAAAAGGAGATAAAATGAGTTGGTTAAAGGAAGTATTTCAAGTTAAAAAACCGATAATCGCCATGTGCCATCTTCAGGCCCTGCCGGGAGATCCAGGGTATAAGAGAGATAAGGGCATTGAATGGGTAATGGATATGGCCAGGCAAGATTTGATTGCCCTTCAAAAGGGGGGTGTCGATGGGGTCATGTTTTCAAACGAATTCAGCCTCCCTTACCTGACGGATGTGGAACCGGTAACCTATACAACCATGGCCAGGATCATCGGCGAACTGAAACAGGAAATAAAAATACCCTATGGCGTAAACGTCCTCTGGGATCCCAAGGCGTCTATCGATCTCGCAGTTGCAACGGATGCCCTTTTTGTGCGGGAGATTTTCACCGGTGTGTATACCAGTGATTTTGGTCTTTGGAACACCAACTGCGGTGACGTCATCCGGCATCAGCATCACATCGGTGGTGAAAATGTAAAACTCATGTTTAATATTGTTCCTGAAGCAGCTTCCTATCTTGGACAACGGGATGTTGCCGAAATTGCCCGCTCCACGGTATTCAACACCCAACCGGACGCACTTTGTGTTTCCGGACTGACCGCGGGGTCGGAGACGGACGCCTCGACACTAAGAATTGTAAAGGATGCCGTACCGGAAACACCGGTTTTCGCGAATACCGGCGTAAGTCTATCAAACGTAGCGGAACAGCTTGCGATTGCCGACGGAACCGTAACCGCCACGACCTTCAAGCGGGACGGCGTCTTCGAAAATGAAGTCGATCAATCCCGGGTAACGGCCTTTATGAATGTTGTCCGTCGTGTGAGGAAGGAAAATGGATAAGCGCTGGGAAAAACTGGGAGAGATCCTGGTCAGCTACTCCACCCGGGTTGCACCGGGTGAGCGGGTTATGATCGCGATGATTGAACCTGAAACCTACCCGCTGGCAAAAGGTGTCTACCAGGCGGCCATCAGGGCCGGCGCCTTTCCCCAGGTCCAGTTCCTTTCTGAATCCCTCCGCCGTTGCGTTTTGAAACACGGAAACCGGGAACAGATCGAATGGATTCCTGAAATGGAGATCTGGGGTATGGATTGGGCCGATGTCTACATTGGATTAAGGGGTGCCCACAATCTATTCGAGCTCCAGGATATCCCCGGGAAGAAACTTGCCGCCAACCAGGCAGCCATGGGATTTGTATCTACCAAAAGATGGGAAAAAACCCGCTGGTGCCTGGTTAGAGTTCCCAACAGTTCTTTCGCCCAACAGGCGGAAACCGACGAGGAAACCATTACCGACATGTTCTTTAATTCCTGCTTTTTGAACTGGGAAAAGGAGACGGAAAAATGGAATACCTGGTGTGACCGGCTGAACCAAGGTCAAGAAATACGGATTACCGGGGAGAATACGGACCTCTCCTTTTCGGTAAAGGGACGCAAGTGGATCCCATTTGCAGGTAAACTCAACATGCCGGACGGGGAGATCGCCACCGCTCCGGTTACCGAAACCGTAAATGGAACCATCGCCTTTGAACGCCCGGGCGTTCTCAGCGGCAGACTGATCCGGGACATTCGACTTACCTGGAAAAATGGAGAATTAACAGAGGCTTCCTCATCCACGGAAAAGGCATTTTTTCAGTCGATAATCGGTCGAGATAAGGGGGCATCCCTTCCCGGAGAATTTGCATTCGGTACCAATTTCATGCTGGACAGATTCTGCAATGATATCCTCATCGACGAAAAGATCGGTGGAACCATTCACATTGCCCTGGGAAGAGCTTACCCGGAGTGCGGCGGAACGAATCAATCTCCAATCCACTGGGATATTGTCAAGGATATCCGTGACCAGGGTTCCATTCTGCTTGATGGCGAGCCCATTCTTCAGCGTGGAAAAATTCTTCTATAGTGAAGATAGGGGTAACAATGAACGAATGCTTTCTGGGATTAGATATCGGGACCGGTTCATCCAAAGCTGCCATTGTTGATATTGAAGGAAATGTGCTCTGTCAGGCATCTGTTCCCCACAAGATGTCGATGCCTGAACCGGGATGGTATGAACAGGATGCAGACCGAATTTGGTGGGAGGATTTCATACTGCTATGCAGAAAGCTGCTGGGCAATCTGCAATATCCCAAAGAATCGATCAAAGGGGTGGCCCTAAGCACCATTGGCCCCTGTGTATTGCCCTTGGATAAAGAGGGAAAGCCCCTACGTCCCGGAATTCTTTACGGAATCGATACACGGGCCGAGATTGAGATTCGGGAGCTGGAAGAGACGCTCGGTCGAGAGGTGATTTTTGCTAAAACCGGACAGGATCTTTCATCCCAATCATGTTGCCCGAAAATTCTCTGGATACGGAAAAACGAACCGGAGGTTTGGGAAAAAACCTCAAAAATTCTGACCGCCTCCGGGTACCTGGTCTACAAGCTTACAGGCAGATACACGCTGGATATCTACACTGCCATTGGATATGCACCGATTTTCGATTTAGCGAAAAGAACCTGGGATCCCTCCCTGGCCGGCCTCATTATGGAGATAGATAAACTTCCCGAGCTCTTATGGAGCAGCCAGGTCGCTGGGGAAGTTACCCCTAAAGCGGCAGCACTGACAGGCCTACCGCCCGGTGTGCCTGTCGTAGCCGGCACAACTGATGCGGCTTCGGAGGCGCTGGGTGCCGGTGTGGAAAAAACCGGCGACATGATGATGATGTACGGCAGCAGCAACTTCTTTATCTTAAAAACTGACACCCTCAGGCCGGTCCGTTCATTTTGGGCGTCAAATTTTCTGGAGCCCGGCGCCTTCGTACTAACCGGAGGCATGTCCACCGTGGGGAATATTTTTAAATGGTTGGGAGAAACATTTCCCGGTCGCAGTGTTACCGAATGGGAAAACCTGGCTTCGAAATCTGCTCCTGGTGCCGGTGGTATCACCAGCCTGCCCTATTTTGCCGGAGAAAGAACCCCGCTGCACGATCCCGCTGCAAAGGGGGTTTTTTTCGGAATGTCTCTTTCAAGCACTGCGGGAGATTTATACCGTTCTCTCCAGGAAGCTGTGGGATACGGAATCCGACATAATATTGAGCAGATGGAAAAAGCAGGAGCCCGAGCCGACAGAATTATGGCAATTGGAGGCGCCTCCGAAAGCCGCCAACTGATGCAGATTATCTCAGATATCACCGGATGCCCGCAACACCTACCCCGGCAAAAGCTGGGCGCCTGCTACGGTGATGCCTTCCTGGCTGCGGTAGGAAGCAATTATTTCAACAGTATCGATGAGATAAGCCGCTGGGTGCGCATGGCAGAAGAGATCACGCCCAGTGAAACATCCAAAGCGATTTATGATGAAGGGTATGCAAAATACCGGGATCTCTATAATTCAACCCGGCATCTGCTCAGATAATATAGGGCCGTAAGTTAGGCCGGGTCAGAGTCGATCGTCTCTACCATAGGTCAAGTCTTTTTCCGGTATCGGGTGTCAGGTGTCAGGTGTCAGGTTTCAGTAAATACCGAGTCCTGAAACCGTATGAAACTACATGATGCAGGAAAGACCCATATGAGATTCCGCCAGGTCGATTACTTTTTCGGAAAATTTACGAGATCAAAGTTTCTTTTTTGATCAGACTGGACGCTCGCGGCCAGCGGCGCCGCTTATATGAAACATTAATTTAGACAGGATTTACAGGATAATCAGGATAATTTTGTTTTCGTATCGCTAAATCATGTCCATCCTATAGGCCATGGCGAAGCCTTTTTAGTGAAGACTGGTTGATCCTGTCAGAAAATTGGGGCTTGGTTCTAACATCGGCCACGCCTTATTCGTAGGTTGGGTTGAGCATCCCGATATCTCTTGTTGGGTTTCGTTCCTCTACCCAACCTACTTGTCAGCCATTTTTGTGCTGTCAATGAAACCCAACAAAATGGCCAAATATAGAGCCATCCCCGAAAATTGCAAATTTATGCCGTCAAGTTTTTTTTTGATCAAACTGGCCGTTTTTTGGTCAACGGCTGGGATGACACCTAAAACATTAACAAGGATGACCGACGATGAAAAAAATTACAGACGCAGAGTATCATGCAAGAATTGTGGCTGCGCAGGAAAAAATGGCTGCAGATGGTATTGATGCGATTATCGCACACAGTCATGAAGCTGATTTTGCAAATGTACGTTATTTCAGCAATTATTGGCCGCTATTTGAAACAGGCGGTATTTTTATCCCGCAAGAAGGTCAACCCACTCTGATTATCGGGCCCGAGTCCGAAACATTTGCTGAGGGTCGTAGTAAAATCCAAAACATTGCCAAGATTCTTGAGTATAGAGAGTCTGCTGAACCTGCATACCCAGGTATTGAGCTGGATACATTTGAAAGTATTGCCGAAAAATCCGGTGGCCTCTCAAAATTTAAGAAAATAGATTTGTTCCAAATATGACATTTCAGGTGGACACGTTTTTAGCAGCCGCTAATTTCGGGTTGCGCTGGGAAAATGGCATCCATGTCACAGAAGATGGCTGTGATATGTTGTCCAAGTATAAAACAGAGGTAAT
>Ga0316194_10004114_pt1 | contig 10088 bp, 7 predicted proteins | sample CroRivsedime1_MG_FD_204936 | JGI IMG/M metagenome (GOLD analysis project Ga0316194, IMG submission 204936) | Coastal sediment microbial communities from Maine, United States - Cross River sediment 1 | ecosystem: Environmental > Aquatic > Marine > Coastal > Sediment | place: USA: Maine... | reverse complement strand
ACCGAATACGGCTTTAACCGTATTCATCCAGGCGCCCGCTCTCGGCAGCAGATGTCCGCCGCTGGAACCAATCACCAGCAATGGCATACCCATCCCAAGACCGAGCGCCAGCAACGCACCACCGCCGAGCACAGCGTCACCCGTCGAACTTATATAAATGAGCGCGCCCGCCAGCGGCGCAGACACACAGGGAGACACCACCAGACTCGACAGCGAACCCATCACCAGCACGCTGACGTGTTTGCCGCCACCGACCTTGTCACCGATAGCATTGAGATTGTTCTGCCAACTCGCAGGTAGCTGCAGCTCATAGAAACCGAACATCGAAAACGACAGCGCCACGAAAATCAGCGCAAAAGTGATCAGCACGCTCGGCGACTGCAATGCTGCCTGGAGGTTCAGGCTGGCACCAAACAGGCCGACCAGCACGCCAACGAACGCATAGGTGACCGCCATACCCAGCACGTAGGCCAGGGACAGAGAGAACGCCTTGCGCCGGGTAATATTGGCCGATTCGCCGACAATGATGCTGGACAGAATAGGCACCATCGGCAGCACGCAGGGCGTGAACGCCAGCGCGATACCACCCAGAAAAAACAACAGCAGAGCGCTCAGCAGCGAACCATCTGAAAGCGCACCAGCCAGCACCTGCTCTTCGGTGTCCGGCACAACTGGAACTCCAGGTGTCGCGGCTGCCGGGCCAGCGGCCAGCGCTGCAACGTTGCCAGCGCCAGTTCCCGCACCGGGACCACCGTTAGCAGGGCCGGTCAGCGTAATCGGAACCCAGGTAACCTCAGGCGGATAGCACAGTCCCGCATCCGCACAGCCCTGATAGCCGATTCCGACCTCGACCAGTTCGCTACGACCGGTGCCGCTGATTACCGGCACTACAACCTCAGCGTTGTGGTAATAAACTTCGACTTCGCCGAAATAGTCGTCAATTTTTTTCTTGCCGTCAGGGATTTCAGCCTCACCCAGCGTGACCGGCGAGGTGCTCTGTTCAGCACTGGTGCGGATGTCAAACTCGAAACGATGGCGATACAGGTAATAGCCATCAGGCATCTCCCAACGGGCAACGAGACTGCCGTCAGCAGACACTTCGGCGGAGACGATAAAAGCCTCGTCGACAGGCAGAAATTCGTCTTCTTCCTGAGTCAGCCAGGGGTCCGCCGCCCTGGTCGGCAGCTCTGCGGCCATCGAGCCCTGGCTCAGAAAGCCTGCCAGCAGCAGCACAAGCCACCGAAAATCCATGTTCACAATATTTTTCATGCCGTCGAAACCTGCCGCTGTCTTGGCTGCTGTTAATCGGACCAGAAACCTGCCCACGAGTTCGCTCACCAGCTCGCAATTGATTGGCGCACCCGCTCCGACCAGGCAATATAGCGGATCCGTGACCTGGCGAACGTGAACTGTACCCCGTGGAGTTTAGTGGAATTCAGTGCTGGACGGCGAAAACCCCTATCCTGCTGGGCATTTTCGCCGTGACCCTGATCACCGCGTCCGGCGCGGGTGCCCAGGCGGAGAAGTCTGCCGGGCACAGGGCTGAACAACTTGAGATCAGACAACTTCTCGATTACGCCGCTGCCGCAGTACGCGCCGGTCAGCTGATCTACCCGGCGCGGGGCAGCGCCATGTCGCTGTATCACGAAGCTCTGGTGTTAGACCCTGACAATCCCGAGGCCCGGCGCGGTCTGGAGCGGGTGGTTGATCACTTTCTCAGTGAAGCAACAGCGGCCATTGCGGTGGAACGTTACAGCAAAGCCAATGGTGCGCTGTCGAGGGCTCGGATGGTGGATCCTGATAATCCCAATATAGAACCAATTGCTGCGGAGCTGCGACTACTTGAAAGCGCCGAGCGTAGTCGCACGGTTCTGGACTGGCGTCTGGTCGCCGCCCGCAGCAGCGAGCTGACGCCGACACTTACCCGCGCTGGTGCCAGCGCGCGTAATGAAGGCTGCCGCGCCGTGATATCTGTGAGCAGCGATGCTGAAGGGCGCTGGATCTATGAGCAACTCAGCCGCGCTCCGGGTGAACGGCGCATCCAGGCACAAATTCGCATCGCATCACCGAGCGCAGTTGAAGTATTGTGCTTTCGAGAATAATAAGGAGCCGTAATGAACTGGAAGTTCTGGCAGAAAGCTGACGACGGAACATCCCAATCCGGTCTGGTTGGTCGAATCACCGGCGGTCTGATTGTCGCTTATTTCCTGCTCGCTCTGCTGGTCGGCTGGTGGTGGAACGCAACCCCGGAGCTGTTCGATGTCCGGGAACATGCGGCCAGTGATGCACAAGCCAACAATCGTCAACTGGTGACCGGCTACATCACGACAGCAACGCTGATCCACATGGCCGAATCACTGCTGGAAAAACGCGGCGGCTATCTGTCCAACGATTTATTCCCTCCGGGTGTATGGATGGACAACGTGCCGAACTGGGAATTCGGCGCGCTGACTCAGATCCGCGACGCTGCCCGGTCATTTCGCATCGACTTCTCCAGGTCACAAAGTCAGTCCAGTGAAGAGCCCGATCTTGCCGAGGCGGAAGGCAAGTTCTTTTTCGATAATGCCAGCTGGGCTTTTCCCGCCAGCGAGTCTGAATACCGCCAGGGCATCCGCCATCTTAATGCCTATCTCGCTAAGCTGGCCGATCCATCAAGGCCTGGCGCGCAGTTCTACAGCCGGGCTGACAATCTTCAGCAATGGCTGCAGGGCGTGGAAACCCGGCTGGGCAGTCTGTCCCAGCGCCTGTCGTCCAGCGTCGGCAAACGTCAGCTGAATCTGGATCTGGCCGGCGACGCCAATGCCCAACGCGCCACCGAGACTCCCGTTGAATCTGAGAACAAAACGCCCTGGCTGGAGATTGACGACGTGTTTTTTGAGGCCAGGGGCCAAACCTGGGCCCTGATTCTGCTGTTGCGGGCGATGGAACAGGATTTTGGCGATGTTCTGGACAACAAAAATGCCCGGGTGAGTCTCCAGCAGATCATTCGCGAGCTGGAACCCACTCAGGACACCGTCTGGAGCCCGATGATCCTGAACGGCAATGGCTTCGGATTCCTGGCCAATCACTCGCTGGTGATGGCCTCATATATCTCCCGGGCGAACGCCGCGATAACCGATCTGCGGGCGCTATTAGACCGGGGTTGAGCGCGCCACACGTAATTCCAACATAAAACCAGCAAATACACGGGTTTACGTGTTCTTATTCGCCCATTGCTTCGTTAGAATACGCGCCGCTCGCGGGAGACCAGGCACAAGGTCCTGACCTCACCCGCTTTACTTGAGATTGGGGATTTCAATGATAGATACAGCCTTGATACCGCCTGTGTTCGGTATCATCGGGATGATCGTGGCGTTCATCATATTTGGTCTGGTGATGCGTTACGACGCAGGCACCGACAAGGTCAAAAAGATCGGCGATGCCATCCACAGCGGTGCAATGGTTTTCATGCGCCGCGAATACTCAATGCTGGCGATGTTTTCTGCTGTGCTGGTTGTCGTCCTGTATTTGAGTCTGGGAACAGAAACGACCATCGCTTTCATCATTGGTGCCCTGGCTTCCGCCACCGCCGGCTGGATCGGGATGTACACGGCCACCCAGGCCAACGTCAGAACCACCACTGCCGCCCATAACGATGGCGCTGCCGCCGCACTAAGCGTGGCATTCTTCGGCGGATCGATCATGGGCCTTACGGTCGCATCGATGGGTCTGATCGGCCTCGGTGTGCTCTACTACATGTACGGCGGCGACCCCGCCACCGCTCATCACATCCATGGCTTCGGTATGGGGGCTTCAGTAGTCGCCCTGTTTTCACGGGTTGGTGGTGGCATCTTCACCAAGAGCGCCGATGTCGGCGCTGACCTGGTCGGCAAGATCGAAGCCGGTATTCCTGAAGACGATCCCCGCAACCCCGGCGTGATTGCCGACAATGTCGGTGATAACGTCGGCGACGTCGCCGGCATGGGCTCTGACATTTTCGAAAGCTACTGCGGCGCGATGATCGCTTCCATTGCAATCGCGTCAACTCTAGGTCTGGCCATGATCAATGACCTGGTGCCCGGAGTTGCCGAAGGCCCCGCCCGCGCGGCCATGATGAGCCTGCCGCTGATGCTGGCATCAACTGGCCTCATTTGCGCACTGATAGGCATCGCCACCGTACGCGCCATCTCAGCGCTTGAGCCTGGACTTGCCCTGCGCATTGGCACCATCGGTTCTCCGGCCCTGTTTATTGCGGCGGCCTGGTATGTGATCGAAGCCATGGGCATGACCAGCAACATCTGGTTCGCAGTTGTCTCTGGGGCTGTCGGCGGCATCATTATCGGTCTGGTCACCGAGTACTACACGTCCTCCAAACCCATTGTGCGCATCGCCGAGGCCGGTAAAACCGGTTCAGCAACCGTGATGATCACCGGCCTGGCAGTGGGCATGCAGTCAGTTGTAGTCCCGGTACTGGCCATCTGCGGCATCATCTTCATCTCCACCAGCCTGGCTGGCCTCTATGGAGTCGGCATCGCCGCACTCGGCATGCTGGCAACTGTCGGCTACACAATGGCCATCGACGCTTATGGCCCGGTTGCAGACAATGCCGGCGGCATCGCCGAAATGGCTGGTCTGGGTGAAGATACCCGAAAGATCACTGACTCCCTGGACGAGCTTGGCAACACCACGGCAGCCATCGGTAAAGGCTTCGCAATTGGCGCTGCCGCCCTGGCCGCGCTGGCGATCATCGCTGCTTACATCGAGACCATCTCGCACAACCAACCGGATTTCATTCTGAACATCGGTGATCCCGAAGTTCTGATCGGCCTGTTCATCGGGGGCCTGGTGCCCTTCCTGATCGCTTCGATCACGATGACGGCTGTTGGTGATGCGGCGATGGAAATGATTCAGGAAATCCGCCGGCAGTTCCGTGAGATCCCCGGACTGCTGGAAGGCAATGCTGAACCAGACACCGAAAAGTGTGTCGATATCGCCACCTCAGCCGCGCTGCGACGCATGCTGCTCCCCGGCGCCATTGCCGTGCTGGTTCCACCAATCGTCGGTTTCGGCATTGGTCCAGCCGCGTTAGGTGGCACCCTGGGCGGCGGTCTGCTCGGCTGTGTCCTGCTGGCTCTGACCATGGCTAACGCCGGTGGCGCCTGGGACAACGCCAAGAAGTACGTGGAGAAGGGTAACCTCGGCGGCAAAGGTTCAGACGTGCATGCGGCGGCCGTTGTTGGTGATACCGTCGGCGATCCCTTTAAAGACACCTCTGGTCCTGCGATGAACATCCTGATCAACGTGATGGCCATTGTCAGTCTGGTGATTGCGCCGCTGCTGGTGTGACACTGCTATCCAGCTGATCTGACCTCAGATCAACAAGCAGCAAAAAGGGGAGCATCAGCTCCCCTTTTTTTCGCGGTTGGTTCGTTATTCCTGCCAGCCGCCGCTCCTTTTAAAGCCGCCGCTCTTTATAAAGCCGCCGCTCTTTATAAAGCCGCCGCTCTTTATAAAGCCGCCGCTCTTTATAAAGCCGCCGCAGGCGCTTTTATCAGCCGCAGGCGCTTTTATCAGCCGCAGGCGCTCTTTCCAGCCGCCGCAGGCGCTCAGACCTTGAACGGTGGTAACTTCTTCGGCGTCAGCTGCTTCTTCAGTGATACGTAGGCAGGCATGCCGTTGCGGTAAGGCGGGTAGTCTTCGCCCGCAATCAGCGGTGCGAGGTACCGTTTGCCCTTCGCAGTGATTCCGAACCCATCCGCGCTGATGAAGCTCTTCGGCATCTTGCGTTCAACATTGGCTACTTTCGCCAGCGCCACTTCACCAATCTTCCACCGATACGGCTGATCACTGGTCCGCACAATCACCGGCATGAGGCTGTTTTTTCCTGCCAGAGCGAACTCTACCGCCGCTTTGCCGACCGCGTAGGCCTGCTCCACATCGGTTTTTGAGGCAATGTGCCGCGCAGACCGCTGCAGATAGTCGGCGACCGCCCAGTGATATTTGTAGCCGTGCTTGTCTTTAATCATCTGGGCGATGGTCGGCGCTACCCCGCCAAGTTGAGTGTGACCAAATGCATCTTTATTACCGGCGTCCGCGACAAAGGTGCCATCGGCATAGTGCGTACCTTCTGAAACCACAATCACGCAATAGCCGTTTTTTGCCACCGTGGTTTTCACCTTGGCCAGAAATTTCTGTTTCGAAAACGGAACTTCCGGCAGCAGAATAATATGCGGAGGATCACCGGCAGCATCCTGAGCCAGCGCTCCAGCCGCCGCGATCCAACCTGCGTGCCGACCCATCACCTCTAAAATAAACACCTTGGTGGAGGTTTCGCACATTGAGGCGACATCGAGCGCAGCTTCGCGAGTCGAGATGGCAACATACTTCGCCACCGACCCGAAGCCGGGGCAGGTGTCAGTAAAAGGCAGGTCGTTGTCTACGGTTTTCGGAATACCGATACAGGTGATTGGATAGCCGAGCCGCTCACCAAGCTGAGAGACCTTATGCGCGGTGTCTTGAGAATCGCCACCGCCGTTGTAGAAGAAGTAGCCGATGTCATGAGCTTCGAACACCTCGATCAGCCGACGATATTCCCGTTCGTTTTCTTCTAAAGATTTCAGTTTGTAGCGACAGGACCCGAATGCTCCGCTTGGCGTATGCCGGAGTCCGGCAATCACGCTGGCCGACTCTTTCGAAGTATCAATCAGCTCTTCAGTGAGCGCGCCGAGAATGCCATTGTTGCCAGCGAACACCTTGCCAATCTGCTTTTTGTGTTTGCGGGCAGTTTCAATCACCCCACAGGCGGAGGCGTTGATCACTGCGGTGACCCCGCCGGATTGAGCATAAAAAGCGTTTCGTCTGGTCATGGCTGGCTCCTCAACACGGTCGGCAGAGGGTCAACCGACAACGCCGCGCATTTTCCGCGATCGACAGGAATTGTGCGACAATTTCCGCAAATCATTTCTATGCACTTATGAAAGTCGTCTTACAGCTGTTCTGGCAGATCTGTCTGCTGCGCCAGGGACCCGAACATGTCCCAACCCAAAACTGGTTCATTACCACTGTTGTCAGCGCCAACATCCTCTGCAGTCTGGCGCTGTCGTTAGTCCTGGATGACAGCAACAGCTTCATCAGCGTGCTGACCCGTCTGGTAGTCACCCAGGCCACAACCGCGGCACTGGTCTGGCTGGCACTGTTTCTGCGGGAGCAAGGCAATCGTTTTCCCGCCACCGTCACCGCACTGTTCGGCTGCGATCTGATCATAACCGTCTGTTTCGCAACCCTGGTGCCGGTCGTTTCGATAATTGGTGAAGGTGGCAGCACCTTCATTTTTCTCGGGTTCATGATCTGGTCGGTGGCGGTCGCCGGCTTCATCATGCACCGTGCGCTCAGCGTGCCGCTCGGCATCGGCATTCTGATTGCCGTTGCTATGATGGTGCTCAGCGTTGCCACCAGTGAAGTTGCGGTAAACCCGGTATGAGCAGACACATCTATTTTCTAGGCATCGGCGGGACGCTGATGGGCAGCCTGGCGCTGCTGGCACGCGAAAAAGGTTATCGGGTGTCAGGGTCGGACAAAGTTCTGTATCCGCCCATGAGTGACCAGCTGGCTGACGCAGACATCGAACTGTTCGAAGGCTTCGATCCGAAACAGCTGCAACCCGCGCCGGATCTGGTGGTGATTGGCAACGCCGGTCTGCCGAGGGGTCACCCGGCTGTCGAATATGTCCTAGACAACCGCCTGCCCTATACGTCCGGTGCGCAGTGGCTGGGTCGCGATATCCTGCCCGATCGCTGGGTGCTGGCCGTGACCGGCACCCATGGCAAAACCACTACCGCCAGCATGTTGACCTGGATTCTCGACCAGGCCGGATTGAATCCGGGATACCTGATCGGCGGCGTGCCGAAGAACTTTCCCAGTTCAGCCCGACTGGGCGATAACCCCTTCTTCGTTGTCGAAGCAGACGAGTACGACACCTCCTACTTCGATCGACGCTCCAAATTTGTTCACTATCGGCCGCAAACGCTGATCATCAACAATCTCGAATACGACCACGCAGATATTTTTCCTGATCTGGCAGCCATTCAAACTCAGTTTCATCAGCTGATCCGGACAGTACCCGGATCTGGTCTGATCATCGCACCCAGCCTGGATGACAACGTTCAGGAGACACTGCAGCAGGGCTGCTGGACGCCGATCAGTCGATTTGGCCCACCGGCAACACGCCAGCCGCTGGAACAGGACAATGGCGAAAGATTTGCAGCCAGCCTCGATGTTGCTGATGGCAGCACCTTCACGGTCAGCCTGGCGGATGAACAGCTGGGCACGGTCACCTGGTCCCAGTTTGGCGAACACAATGTCGACAACGCGCTGTCGGCCATTGCTGCCGCCCGCCATGCCGGAGTTGCACCGGCGCAAGCCATCGAAGCGCTCTGCGGCTTCACTGGTGTAACGCGGCGCATGGATCTCATTGCGCAAAGCGACGGCATCTTCGTCTACGACGATTTTGCCCACCATCCCACCGCAATCCGCAAAACCCTCCAGGGTCTGCGCAAACGCGTTGGCAGCGACGAAATCATCGCAGTAATCGAACCCCGTTCACACACCATGTCGCTTGGCACCCTGCGCGGGGAACTGAAGACCTGTTGCGCGCCCGCGGACCAGGTGTTCTGGTTTCGCGGCGAAAACATCAAATGGGATCTGACTGAAGTCGTCCAGGGCTGTGTTATCCCGGCCCATCAGCATGACAATCTTGACCGGCTGATGGCGAAGCTGGTCAAACTCGATCGCAAACCCGACAAACAGCGGCACATCGTCATCATGAGCAATGGCGCATTTGGCGGTATCTACGAAAAACTCCCAGAGTTATTGCGCTCCCGCTAAACTCCCTTGCTCAAATTTAGTCATCGCGAGGGGCGGAGAATGGCAATACGACAATTCACTGGGTTTTTTCTGGGAAGCTGGCTGATCGCAGCGCAATGTTTCGCGGCCGAATCCTGGCACCCGTCAAAATATGGCGCTGGCGATACCCTGGGTGCAATCAACAATCTGTCGCCCGAGAAGGTGGTCCAGGCCGCGCGACTGGTGAAAACCGGCAAAACCTACGCGCTGGGCGTCGAAACCGGACCGGATTCGCCCGCTTATCCGCCGCGACAATATTCGATGACCGTGTTGCAGCTCGACTCCGGAGCGTCAGAACCGATGGGCAGTAATCGCGCCACCGGCAACGACGATCTGATGATGTTGTGGATGGGCATCGGCAGCCAGATCGATGGCCTGGGCCACATGGGCATCGACCACGTATATTACAACGGCAATCACGCCAACGACTTTGTCTCCGTGACCGGACTGACCAAGTTGAGCGTCGACAAACTGCCGCCCATTGTCAGCCGCGGCGTGCTGCTGGACATGGCCAAACACTTCGGCAAGCCGATCCTCCCGGAAGGCACCGCCTTCAACAGCGCTGAGATAAAAGCCGCCGCAGACGCACAAAATGTCACCATAGAGTCAGGCGACGTGGTCCTGTTCCACACCGGCTGGTTGAACGTGGCGGATCAGGACAAGGTTCGCTTCATGGCCGGTGAACCCGGTATCGGTGTGGACGGCGCTCGCTATCTGGCGCAACTCGGCGTGGTTGCTGTCGGTTCGGATTCCTGGGCTGTGGAAGTGCTGCCGTCAGAAGACCCCAACCAGGCGTTTCCCGTCCACCCGGAACTGCTGGCAAAAAACGGCGTCTATATCCTGGAGAATATGGACACCCGGGCTTTGGCAGCAGATGGTGTCAGTGAGTTTCTATTTGTTCTTGGCCAGCCGCGTTTCGTCGGCTCCGTCCAGGCGGTGATCAACCCGGTAGCTATTCGCTAGTGGAGCTGACCTGCGACAACGCTGTCGAGGTGCAACAGCACCTGATCTCACTAGGCTGGCTGCAACCCGTTGATCAGATTGTGCGAATCGAGCCCGCTGGTGAAGGCAATATGAACGTCACCCTGCGAGCCACGCTCGCCGATCGCAGCCTGATCCTGAAACAGTCGCGGCCTTTTGTCGCCAAATATCCGGATATCCCGGCGCCGCTCGAAAGGCTCGATGTCGAAGCGGCGTTTTACGGCGCA
>Ga0316194_10004113_pt1 | contig 10090 bp, 11 predicted proteins | sample CroRivsedime1_MG_FD_204936 | JGI IMG/M metagenome (GOLD analysis project Ga0316194, IMG submission 204936) | Coastal sediment microbial communities from Maine, United States - Cross River sediment 1 | ecosystem: Environmental > Aquatic > Marine > Coastal > Sediment | place: USA: Maine... | reverse complement strand
TCTCGCGCTCTATGACAGCGACATCGGGCGATCCCGCGCCGCTCATGACCGTGCGCCAGGTGGCTGAGTACCTCAATCTGAATCAGAAAACGGTTTATGCGCTGGTCAGCGAGGGACGCATCCCCGGAACCAAGGTGACGGGCAAGTGGACCTTTCCTCGAGAACTTGTTGATCGCTGGCTGCTGGAATCAAGCCACGGCGGGCTGCTCACCGACCGGCTGGTGATGGTGGGCGCCGGAGATCCGCTGATGTCGCGCCTGATGTTGGACCTGGCCGACCACACTCGATCCAGCGCGGTGATCGCCTATACGCCCACAGGAACACGCCTTGGCCTCGACCTGCTGGCGGCACATCGTGCCGATGTGTGCTGTATTCACTGGGGACCTCTGGCGGAATCCGAACTGCGCCATCCGGCGTTGCTGAAAGCCCACACCCGTCATCGGCAATGGATCGTGGTGCGGGCATTCGCGCGTCAGCAGGGCCTGATGCTGACCCGCGAATGGGCGGATGAAGCAGACACCTTGGAGGCGGTATTTGCCCGCCCGCTGCGTTGGACGTTGCGTCAAACCAATGCCGGAACCAGTCGCTTCCTGCAGGAAGTATTGTCACACCACAGGCTTGCCGAGGAGGATCTGCAGGTCGCCCAGCGTGCACGATCCGAACGTGAGGCTGCAGGCCATTTGAATCTGGGCTTGGCAGACGTGGCGCCGGGTACCCAGGCCGCCGCTCGGGAGTTCGGCCTCGGCTTTATCCCCGCCGGTTGGGAGGCACTCGACCTGGTGCTGGACAAGGGCGTTTATTTTCGAACCCTGTTTCGGCATGTGCTTGCATTGCTCTCCCGGAATCACGTGCAGGAAGCAGCGCAAGCCTTTGGCGGTTACGATCTGGCCGCCGCGGGAAAAATGATTTGGAGCCATGGCTGACACCGTATCCGTATCCGCCGCTCCGTGGCCCGACAACGGCTACCGGCACCTGCGAGTTTCGGACCGCGATCATCTGGAACTGACTGACACCTTCCTGAAAGCGCTGTGGTCCCGCACGGAATTGGCACCCATCGAAGAATCCTGCGACGCGGAAAGGCGATTGCACGGCCGGCTGATGCTGGACCCGCGGCGTCCGGTGGCCGAGCGCGAATTGGCGGCGCTGGCGGATGGCGACGCGCAGGACAACTACCGCACCGCCCTCGCCTTTCGCAGTCTGTTGATGGCGCAGCCGGACCTGGAACGTGCCTACCTCAAGCTGGTGCAACCAGGACCGACCCCAACCGCGGCGCCGCTGCTGGATCTACTGACACAGATTCTGGTTCGGCATCTGGTGGAGCGGCATGGCGACCCGTTTCTGAATCGGGCGGGTGAACTGTTCTTCCGTACCCAAATGGCCGCCCTGGGCAACGGTGTCCAACTTGCTGACGCGGAAGCGATCGCCAGAGTAAGAACCCCTGGCGCGGTTCGCGTGTTGGATATGCTGATTCAACAGGCCAGCATTGGCTCAACACCCCAAACCGATGGATTGGATGTATTGACGGACAGTTCGGCCCGGTCCTATTTCACCCGCCGGGAGCCCTTCGATATGGTGCTTGACCTGGCCCTGGGCGGTCCTGGGATGGCGGCCTTGGAAAAACTGCTCGTACTGTGGGTCGAACACTTCACCGGGGCACAGGTGAGCGTCCGGGCGGTGACGCGGATCGACGATTCGGACTGGCGTTGGCATATCGGGCTGGACCCGGAGAGCAATCGTATTCTGAATGGACTCTATCGGGGAAGGGAAACCGACCCAGAAACCCTGGAACGCATTGTGGCGTTGTTTTCCATGGAAATCGGCGCACCCGGCTTCCGTGACCCGTCGCTGCGGGATCATCCGGTGCATCTGGCCATGGCGGTGGATTCCGGTGGTATGTTGCGGGTGAAGCCCCAGAATCTGCTGGTCAATCTGCCGGAGCTGAACCGGATTTGATGCACCGTTTAGTGCTGTCCTGTTTGTTGACGATGCTCGCATTAGCGGCGCGTGCAGACGCGACGTCGGCGTCCGAATGGCTACAAGCCGTCACCCACAACGACACCGTCACACTGTCGCGACTGCTGCCGGAAGCGGATGATGTAAATCGCGCCACCGCCAACGGCAAAACCGCTTTGATGAGCGCTGCCCGCAGCGCCGACCTGGGTCTGGCAGACGCTTTGCTCGACGCCGGGGCGGACGTACGTGGGGAAAACAGGGCGGCGGGCACCGCCCTGATTTACGCGGCGTGGTCCGGGCATACGGGCATCATCGATCTATTCCTGGACGGAAATGCCCGAATCAATCACCGCGCAGCCAACGGCTGGACGGCACTGATGATGGCGGCAGCCAAGCAACATGCCGAGGCGGCCAGACGTCTGCTGGAACGCGGGGCAGCCGCAGACGTACCCGATGTGTATGGATGGACGCCCCTGATGAGGGCCGCCTATGAAGGCTACCCAAGGGTGGTCGAGGTTTTACTTGAACGCGGCAAACCGAATCAGCAGCTGATCAACGATCACGGCCAAACCGCGCTTCACCTTGCCGTCATAGGCCGGAACGATGCAATTGCCCGTCAACTGATCGTGCACGGGGCATCGGCAACCTTGCCGGACTTCGACGGGCGCAATGCCATCGAACTGGCCCATGCCACCGCTCAGGTGGAGCTGGTGGATTACATGAAAACGCAGCGCCCCCCTGCTCCCGCGGGTCAGCACTGAATGCGTTGCCGGGTAAATTCCTCGGTCGCCTGAACCACTGTGGCTTCACCGACCGACTGGCGGAACTGACCCTCTCCGAACTCGAGCCCGAGCCGAAACCCAAATCGTTCGAAATAGCGATCGAAAACCGGTTCCCCATGAACCGCCTGAGCGATCAGGCCCACACCGCTGTCATCGAGGCCAATGGCGGCCAGCGGGTAGGGCGCAGGACCGGAGAGTACAGAAGCGCCCTGGGCCGGATCATAGATGCTGTGCTCCGAGCAGCATTGTATGACGCCCGCCCGCCGCTGCACCCTATTACCCTCGCCGAGAAACCCCACCGGTCGCGGACGATAGCCGATAAAACTCACCGACGGCGATGGGTGGCTGAGTTTATGGGCGCAGATCGCCGAATACGCCACCACCGCCCGATCCGGGCCCACGCCACCCGCCCAGCGATAGGTTCTCCCGCCACTGCCCGCAACGGCCATTCCCGCAGCGGCGGGCGCGGCAAGACGGAGCAGAAAGCATGGCGTGCTGCGGTAGGGGTAGAAGAAAACGAACTCGCGCTCGGGCTCGAGTGAGGCCCCCGTCACCGGTGAGCCGTCGGACCAGACTAGCGTCGCGGGCGCGTAGGCATGCTCAGGCGCAACCGCGGCGGGCACATCCCCGGGCAAAGCCGTCGCCAGCGTCGCTGCGGACCCGCAAAAACGCATGAATCCACGCCTGGAGCACGATCTGTCGGTCATTGTATATCTCCACTGCCTGGCTGGTTCGGGCCGCCTGCTGGGCCGTGTGTATCGAGCCCATCCTGAACACACGTGGTTGCCACGGTCCCTGCAGGCCCAGGCTACTGCAACATGCCGCCCCCCGGCACCGGCAAGCGAAATTTGCTTCTGGCACGGCACTGTGCAAAATAGTGGCCCGCGCGAACAAGGACGGTCAGCGCAAGCACGGGGCCAGGGGGCACAGAGTAAGCGACCTGACCCGCAACTTACACCGTCGGGTAGTGCGGAAAACATGGCCCGATCCTTGATTCGTTGATGGACCGAAAGTGCACACTGGCACACAGTTTTCGACGGAGATTGACTAGATGACAGTAAAACTGCCCAAGGGTTACAAGCCGTCGCCAGACGAGCCGTACATGAGCCCGATGCAGCTTGAGTATTTCCGCCAGCGCCTGTTGTCGTGGAGACAGGAACTGTTGGAGGAATCGCAGCAAACCATAAACCACCTGCGTGAGGACAATCAGGGGGTGGGCGACGAAGTGGATCGAGCGAATTCGGAAAGTGAGACAAGTCTGGAGCTGCGCACGCGTGACCGATACCGCAAACTGCTGGGCAAGATCGACGCAGCGACCCAACGCATCGAAGACGGCAGCTATGGATACTGTGAAGTAACCGGCGAGGAAATCGGCGTACGCCGTCTGGACGCCAGACCGATTGCTTCCATGACGGTCGAGGCGCAAGAGCGTCACGAGCGCACCGAAGGTCACTACGCCGACGCCCGTTGACGGGCCCAAGCGAATGGGCCCGGCTTGACTGACGGGCTCCGTTTGGTTTGCGCACCGCCGGAGCAACGCAATGCCGGTCCATCGGCCCATGACTGATTGACTCCCATTGCGTTGGACTGCACGGACACCCTTGTATCAAACGCCCGGGGCTGGAATCGCATGCTTGACATCACACCCGTGCCCGCCTTCTCGGACAACTACATCTGGCTGATACGAGAGGCCTCAGGCCGCAAGGCGGCAGTGGTTGATCCGGGGGACGCGCAGCCCGTACTCCAAGCTCTGGCCGAGTCCGGGCGCACGCTCACCACGATTTTGATTACCCATCATCATGCCGATCATGTGGGCGGCGTTCCAGGCCTGCTCAAGGCCTATCCCGATGCCGTGGTATACGGTCCTGCCGGGGAACGCATCCGGAATTTATCGTTCAAGCTAAGGGAGGGCGACCACGTGTCGCTGCCCGAATTCGGCGCGGAGTTCGATGTCCTCGACGTACCCGGGCATACCGCCGGTCACATCGCCTATGTGGGGCAAGGTGCGCTGTTCTGCGGTGACACCCTGTTCGCCGGCGGATGCGGGCGCCTGTTCGAGGGCACACCACAGCAGATGCAGGCTTCGCTGTCCAAGCTGCGTCAATTGCCCGACGAAACCCTGGTCTACTGCGCCCACGAGTACACGCTGGCGAACCTTGGGTTTGCCAAGTGGGTTGAGCCGGACAATGCGGACCTGCTGTCAAGAGAGCAGGCTGACATGGCCCAGCGTGAGCGGGGGCAGCCCACGGTACCCTCTGCCCTGGGCCTGGAGAAGCTGACCAACCCCTTCCTCCGTTACGATGTACCGTCGGTGGTGCGCGCCGCCGAACGATTCAGTGGACAGACCTTGTCTGATCCCGCGGACGTATTTGGGGCAGTGCGATACTGGAAAGACAGTGAATACGATTGAGATGATGCGTCAGCGGGCGTCCCGCTCGGCCGCATCGATCACCTCGGCATCGTTTCCCGGCACGGGATCATAGCCGCCTTCGTGCCAGGGATGGCAGCGACCGATACGCCGAAGCGACAACCACAGACCCTTGACAATCCCGTGACGCTCGACCGCCTGACGGGCGTAGTTCGAACAGCTCGGGTAGTACCGGCAGTTGTTTCCCAGAAACGGGCTGACCGCATATCCGTACATGCGAATCGCACCGCTGATAACCCGGCGGGCAGTGATCATGGGGCAGTGTCTTCAGTCATCGGTCCGCCGCCATCGGGTGCCCGCCGGGCCATCCTCGAGCACGATTCCGGCGGCGGCCAGTTGATCGCGAACGGCATCGGCTCGGGCGAAATCCCGTGCGGCGCGCGCCGCCTCCCGGTCGGCCACCAGGGTATCGATGTCCGCATCGGCGGGGCCTTCCGTCGCCGGCGGAACCCAGCGGAACCATGCTTCCGGGCCCGCTTGCAACAGACCCAGCAGTTTTCCGCCCGCCAACAAAAGCCCCTTGACCCGTGCGACAGAAGCCGGATCTTCGGCCTTGTTGAGTTCATTTGCCAGGGCGTGCAGGTGTCTAAGCGCCACCGGCGTATTCAGGTCGTCGTTCAGGCCCGAGACGACGGGTTCCGGCACCTCCCCTTCAGGATTCGCTTCGATCTCTTGCACCCGCCTTAGTGCGGTGTAGAGCCGGTCGAGGCTGGCCCGTGCCTGAGTCAAAGCATCCCGGGACCAGTCCAGCGGCTGGCGATAGTGACCGCTCAGCAGCGCATATCGGACCGCTTCACCGGGGGCGATTCCCAGAAGGTCTCGAAGGGTAAAGAAATTGCCCACGGATTTTGACATTTTCTCGCCGCGCATGGTGATGTAGCCGTTGTGCATCCAATAGCGTGCATAGGGTTCTCCGCCGTGGCTGCAAGTGCTCTGAGCGATTTCATTCTCGTGATGAGGAAAGATCAGGTCCTGGCCCCCACCGTGAATGTCTATGCTGCGACCCAGATGGGCCTCGACCATGGCAGAGCACTCCAGATGCCAACCGGGGCGACCAAAGCCCCATGGACTGTTCCATCCCGGCTGATCCTGGGCGGAGGGTTTCCAGAGCACGAAATCGGCCGGATCGCGCTTGTAGGGCGCCACCTCCACCCGGGCACCGGCGATCAGATCCTCCCGGTTGCGTTGCGAAAGACGGCCATAGTCGGTCATGGACGGAACGCTGAACAGGACGTGCCCCTGGGCCTCGTAGGCATGTCCCCGCTGCAGCAAGGACTCGATCATGGCGATCATATCGGGTAGGTGCTCGGTCGCGCGAGGCTCCACCGTGGGCGGCAGCACCCCGAGTTGAGCGATATCCTCATGATAGGCCCGGATGTATCGCTCTGTAATGACGTTCATTGGCTCGCCAAGCTCGGCCGCGGCCGCCAGAATCTTGTCATCCACATCGGTGATGTTGCGGGCATAGACCACTTGGGGATAGGTGCGTCGGAGCAGGCGGTACAACACGTCGAATACCACGATCGGGCGCGCGTTGCCGATGTGGATAAAGTTGTACACCGTGGGCCCGCACACGTAGAGGGTCACCCGCTCGGCTTGTAATGGCTCAAACAGCTGCTTGTCGCGGCTGAGGGTGTTGTGAATCACCAGTGGCATCAGGGCTGTTCCATGTGCGTCGGTCGAGGGCTGCACCGGCGCTTAGCGCCGGTATAGTTGATCGGGCGAAATCAGCGGGTCGGCAATAATTTCCAGCCCATCGGGCTCCAGTCGGGCTGAGAAACAGCTGCGCCGGCCGGTATGACAGGCCGGGCCCTGCTGGTCCACCAGCAGGAGCAAGGTGTCTCCATCGCAATCCAGCCGAACCTCCACCAGGCGTTGGATCTGGCCGGAACGCTCTCCTTTGCGCCACAGCCGTGACCTGGAGCGCGACCAGTAACAGACCCGTCCGGTTGCAAGGGTCTCACGCAAAGCCTCGGCGTTCATCCAGGCCATCATCAACACTTCACCACTGTCATACTGTTGCGCCACCGCGGGCACCAGGTCGTCGGCGTTGAATCGCACCGACTCGGACGGATCGGATAGCGGAAGGCGCACGCCCCTAGCCATCCCCTCGATATCCTGCATGTTGAGACTCACCGATCGCTCCCAGGGAAACTCGGGGGCTGAATTGTCCGGAAAGCGCGCACCAATTTCCACCGGGATGTAGGCCTGCCGATACAGTTTGCACCCGCGAGGCAGGATGAATTATATTTCAACATATATTCAACTATTGAAATATTTAACCGATGATTGATGAAGACACGGCGATGGAACTGGCCGATACCTTTCGGCTTATGGCGGATGCAAGCCGCCTGCGCATCATACTCGCCTGTATGGCCGGTCCCATTCCCGCCGGTGAAATCGCCCGAGCGCTTGATCTGTCGCCTTCCCTGGTCAGCCATCACCTGCGCCTGCTCAAGGCAGCACGCATATTGCGCGGGAATCGGCGGGGCAAACACATCCTGTACTCGGTGCTGGATCATCATATCCATCGGGTGATCGGGGACATGATCGACCACATTTCCGAAACCGATAAGGATTGAACGCATGGCGGGCTGTACATCTTGTGTCAGCGGAGCAGGGTCCAGTGACCTGGTGGCCGACCCAAGGCTGCGGCGGGCACTTTGGATTGCTCTTTTTCTCAACGCCACCATGTTTGGCGTCGAGGCGGTCGCTGCCCTGTATGGACGCTCGGTGGCCCTGCAGGCCGATGCGGTGGATTTCTTCAGCGATGCGGCCAACTACGGCATCAGCCTGTTGGTACTGGGCATGGGTATAGGGGCTCGCGCCCGGGCGGCTCTGTTCAAAGGTGTAACCATGGCGCTGTTCGGTTTCGGCGTGCTGGGCACATCTCTCTATCGATGCTTGTTCCAGGACGTGCCCGACCCTCAGGTCATGGGCATGGTTGGCGCTTTGGCCCTGATCACCAATCTTTCGGTAGCGGGTTTGCTGTACCGGTATCGCGGCGGCGACAGCAATATGCGCTCGGTTTGGCTGTGCAGCCGCAATGACGCGGTGGCCAATCTCGCGGTGATCACAGCCGCAAGCGGTGTAGTGGCGACCGGTACCGGTTGGCCGGACCTGTTGGTTGCCACGGGCATTGCAGCCCTGTGCCTCAGCGCTGCCGTTCAGGTAATTGGCCAAGCCCGGACCGAGCTGCGGTCTTTGCCTCCATGCTCAGGGCATACAGATCAGACAGGCGCTGATCCAGGGCTGGTGCCACCTCAGCCCTGAACGGCGGGGGACGGTCCGAAACGAAAGGTCAAACTTTCCCCGGTGCGCGCTGCGCCACCAGCCTGGACTCGGGCACGGCCGAGTTCAACGCCGCCGCCAGCTCCAGACAGATCCCCGGTATCGGGCGCACGCTGACCCAAAGCACATTGAGACGCAGATTGAGATCGGCGAACACCACAGCATCCCCGTATCGAGCCAACACCGACCGTATCGTGTCCAAAACCTGCTCGAGCTGCACCGCGGGCCGCTTGCTCAGGCCTGGGATGAGCATCATGAAGTCGCTGAGGGGACGACCATCCCGGTCTCTTGTGGGGGCACGCTTCCACAGTGGTCCGGCCGGCTCCAATGAAACACCTTGTAACAGCGCGGTGCGGTCATTTGAAATCAATGTGATGGGCCTGGTAGCTCGATCCTCTCAACACATGCGCCATACTCAGCGCGTGGTCAAAAAACGCCCGGGCGCCCTCAGCCCACGGGTTCCGGCATCAAATTCAAGCCTTTGAGAGCCAGAACCACCAGACCACAAAGCCGATCAAGCCAATACCGGTCAGGTTGATCAACAGCGCCATGTTTAAACCTCGCCCCGCGGGCGAAACAAGCGCAGGCGGTTGGCGTTACTCACCACGGTGAGCGAAGACAACGCCATAGCCGCCCCGGCGAACATGGGGCTCAGCAGCCATCCGGTCATGGGATACAACACACCTGCGGCCAAGGGTATCCCCAACGTGTTGTACAGAAACGCCCCCAGGAGATTCTGCCGAATGTTGGCCGCGGTGGCGCGGGAAACCTCGATGGCATCGGCCACAGCATGCAGGGAATTGCGGATCAGGGTGATATCGGCGCTCTCGATGGCTACGTCGGTCCCGGCGCCGATGGCGAACCCCACGTCGGCACCGGCCAATGCGGGGGCATCGTTGATCCCATCCCCCACCATGGCCACGACCAATCCACGCGCCTGTAGTTCGGTCACGCGCTTTACCTTATCCGCCGGCAATACCTCCGCCATCACCTGGTCGATACCCACTGCCCGGGCGACCGCCTCGGCCGCCCCCAGACGATCACCGGTTAGCATGATCACCTGCAGACCAAGTCGCTTCAGACGCTCAATTGCCGCCGCCGAATCCGCTTTGACCGGATCCGAAATGCCAATGACACCCACCGCCGAGCCGTTCACGGCCACGAACGAAACCGTGCGCCCGTTCTGTTCCAGCTGGGCCGCAGACGGCATCAGAGAGTCTGTCGAAACACCGGCTTGCGCCATCAACCGGGCGTTACCCACCCAAACACGGGACTCGCCGACATTGCCCCCGACTCCGTGACCAGCGACGGTTTCAAAATCGGTCACCGCGGACTGATCAGCGCTGCCGTCAGCACCGTCGATTACGGCCTGTGCCAGGGGATGCTCCGAATGCGCCTCAACCGCAGCGGCCATCGACAAGACCTGATTGCGGCTCGAGCCCTGGATGGGGATGACGTCAGTCACCCGGGGACGCCCTTCGGTCACGGTGCCGGTTTTATCCAGCACCACCGCGTTCAACTCGCCGGCACGCTGTATGGCGTCGCCGTTGCGAACCAGGACCCCATACTCGGCGGCCTTGCCGACCCCGAGCATGATCGATATGGGCGTGGCCAGCCCGAGCGCACAGGGACAGGC
>Ga0316194_10004111_pt1 | contig 10094 bp, 8 predicted proteins | sample CroRivsedime1_MG_FD_204936 | JGI IMG/M metagenome (GOLD analysis project Ga0316194, IMG submission 204936) | Coastal sediment microbial communities from Maine, United States - Cross River sediment 1 | ecosystem: Environmental > Aquatic > Marine > Coastal > Sediment | place: USA: Maine... | reverse complement strand
CAGCGGACGTTACTGGAAAAATCATTTTTCCACCATCGGCATCATCGGCATGAACGAGGCCTGCTTAAATTTTCTGGGCGAAGATCTCACTACGGATAGCGGGCAAGAGTTCGCCATCGAAATTATGGATTACATGCGGGACCTGATGGCTGAAATCCAGAAAGAAACCGGAGAGATCTACAACCTGGAAGCCACGCCGGCCGAAGGTACCTCTCATCGGCTTTCCATGCTGGACAAGAAGAAATATCCGGATATCATCAGTGCCAATGAAGTCGATGTTCGGCGGGGTGCGGCACCCTATTACACTAATTCCAGTCAACTGCCAGTCAATTACAGCGATGATATTTTCGAAACTTTGAGGCTGCAGGACACCCTGCAGACCAAATACACAGGGGGGACTGTTCTTCATATCTTCCTTGGTGAACAAGTCAGCGACACAACGGCCATCAAGGGATTGATCAGAAAGGTTGCCGACAATTACCGGCTGCCGTATTTTACCCTTTCACCCACCTTCAGTATATGTCCGTCTCACGGTTACCTTGACGGGGAGCAGAAAACCTGTTCGATCTGCCATCAGGAAACCGAAGTCTATTCCCGGGTGGTGGGTTACCTGAGACCGATTAAGCAGTGGAACAGCGGCAAGCAGGCCGAATATGGTGATCGCAAGACTTTCAAGGTGGCTGAGGATGCAGGTGACGAAAGACAGATGACGGAAGTCAGAAGTCAGATCACAGATGACAGAAGAAAGATGACGGAAGTCGGAAGACAGAGGCGGCTGAATGGGGAATTTGGAATGCGGAATGCGGAATTGGAAATACGAAATGAAGTATTAGAAAGCTGGGACCCTGATAAGCTGAAGGTTCAAGGCTCAAAGCGACAATGAAAATAGGCACCATCCAAAAATTTAGCCTGATAGATTACCCGGGAAAAATATCAGCCGTGATTGGAACACAGGGCTGCAATATGCGCTGTTTCTGGTGTCATAATTGTTATCTCATTCCCCACGATTGTTCTTCTTCATTCCAACCGATTGAGGAAGAGGACTTTTTTCAATTCCTGAATGAGAGGGTCAATTTTTTAGATGCAGTGGTTATCAGTGGCGGAGAACCGACCCTGCATGCCGACCTGTTGGAATTTTGTGAAAGAATAAAAGTGCTGGGATTTAATGTTAAGCTGGATACCAACGGGACGAATCCCGCAATGCTCCAGGAACTTATTGACGCCGGCCTTTTAGATTACGTGGCGATGGATGTCAAAACCGATGCTGAACAATACGATAAACTCTGTGGAGAGAAGATGGAAATGGATGCTATTATAGCAAGCATCAATATCATCCTGTCCGCCAACATGCCTTACGAATTCAGGACAACCTGCGTTGCACCATTTGTTTGCCGGGACAATATAGAAGACCTGGCAAAAATGATCAGCGGAGCCAAGTTATATTACCTGCAAAAATGTGCCGAACAGAAAAATTCAAACAGGAAAGATTTTTACCGGGCTTTGGAGGACGCGGAACTGACTGAGTTAAAATTAAAAGCGGCGTCGTACGTAGAAATGTGCGCCATCAGATAAGGCGGCCCGACCATTTCATAAGAAGAATTGTGTGTATCAATTTATATATTGGCAGAATTTGATTGAGGCACGCAATCCACACCCAGCTCAAAATGTAGATTACCAATTATGCAATCTATAGTCCGGCGAGATTGTGAATTTGTCCATCAAATCTTAACCTTTTGATCCTGTAGTTATTGTGGATTAAGTGGAATATTCTGACAAATTAGGATTCAAGCCCCATAAGGATTATAAAATTTCACGTCAACTCCTCATGGATCTTGACCCAAATGCCCCCTGTGTATGTCCCAACCAATATATTTTTGGTAAAGATGGAAAACCGTTTTATATCTCAGGCCCAAATGAAAATCAAAATCAATCAAAAAAAATTGTTTAGAAACTTTTCCGCAATTGTGGTGAAGGCAACTTTGAATATATTGTATCCTCATTCGATGAATCAGAAATATGAATAAAGAATGATTTTGGACTATGACTATGTGGAAACACTAGATGGTTTTCATATCAAAGTCGTTTCCAATATTTTGAAAGATGATCAATCTTGAAATGAAAAGAGCTGGAACCTCTTTTTTGAAAGAAATCTAGATAAAACGAAAATTGACGATAAAAATCGTGCTTATGAGTTTCTTATGAAATTTGGGCTAAGCCGGCATTACTGGAATGAGTATGTATTTGAGGGTTATGTTAACCATCAAGATGATATGATATTACTTGCCGGATTTCCCGATATCCCTTTGAGCAGACCGCATTCGAAAGAAAACAGTGAAAGATTTTAAATAAATACGCAATAATCAAGATGAGAAAAAAACGAAAAAAAAAGAAGCGAAGCATTGCGACTGACGGCAAAGCCATTTATCAGCGAGCAATGCAACTGTATCTCGAAGAAGAAAATTATGTTGCAGGATTAAAATATTTATTTAGGGCTGCCAAAGCAGGCTATAAGAAGGCTTATGGAGAGATAGGAATAATTTTGTATCGAGAGAAAAATGAGGCAGACAAGGCTGAAGAGTGGTTTAAGAAGGCTGAAAAGGCGGATTCATTATTTCCAGATGCCGCATATGAGTATGGCATGCTATTTTATTTAGAAAAAGGAGATATTAAAACCAGCCTGAAATATTTGCTTCAGTCTGCGAAGCAGGGGTGTGAATTAGCCTACGGACAGATAGGTATTATCCTTTACCTTGAAAAGAATATGATAAATGAGGCGGTTGAATGGTTCAAAAAAGCGGAAGAGGCAAATTGTCTCCTTGCTCCAGCTGCATATTATTTCGGGCTTCTGTTATATCTGGAAAAGGGAGAAAGGAGCCAAAGCCTTGATTATTTTCAAAAGGCGGCAAGAGAAGGATATGACTTGGCATACGGAGAATTAGGGTCGGTTTTATACCTTGAGAAAGCTGAGATAGATGAGGCGGAAAAATGGTTTAAGAAAGCGGAGCAGGCTGGTTGTCTGCACGCACCGCATGCATATGATTATGGGATGCTTTTAATCGAAGAAAGAGGCGATATTGAAAGAGGGAATCGATATTTGGACAAGGCTGCTGAAGATGGATATTAAGAATCTCAAAACATTAACCTGGCCAATAATATCCGACCCCTGGATGGGTTGATTATTAAATCTTGTGATTTGTTCTCAGCCGTCTTGATTTTCAGATAGCTCTGGCGGTATTGCCTATTCAATTGCAGGCCTACACTAAAATCCAACAATAAAAAGTCGACAAAGTCCCAAGTATTAACAATTTTCAGAGTTCTACGAAAATGAGCAAGCAGATTTAAGGTTAGCTGAACTAATATATAATAAAATCAGAATATTGATCTGATTTGACTAAGGCACGACATTCCCAATTTTAGACAAGTCCAAAGCAAAATTATCGTATTTAAGTTTTAATTCTTCACTTCAATTGTAGTCATCATGCCCGCTTCAGCATGCTCCTGGATGTGGCAATGGGTAAGCCAAATTCCAGTATGTTCTGGTACGAATCCTATAGTGACACTTTCCCTGGGGCCAACTAAAACTGTATCTCGTGTAAATTGTTCAACTGCCTTTTGGCCGTTGCGTTCCAATACCCTGAAAAAAACACCGTGGATGTGCATTGGGTGAAGCCGCGAGCTGTTGTTTTTAAATATTATTTTTCTGGGTAAACCTAATGGATAATCAACCTTATCAGCATCAGGCCACAGTTTCTGGTTCATGGTCCACCCGATTCCAAACTTGCCACCGCGGATGGCATTTAAGTCCCATGTTTTCTCCCCTTTTACCTTTTCAAACATCTGGGCGGGAATAAAGTTTGCCTCAGTCGGCGGGATAAATTTAGGTGATTTAATAGGTTCAGATTGGTCCACTTTAATGGAAGCCAGCTCAAATGCTTTTCTGGTGAACCTGTCTTCTACTATAAATATTTTCCCACCGGATTGTTCAGGTATCCTGATATCAAGGTCGATTCGATTACCTGGAGACAACACGAACCGATCGAGAACAAAAATTTTAGTAACCGGTCTTCCATCAACAGCAATAATATTGGCCGAAAGTCCTTCTATGTGCGGAGAAAAGACGCGGGCATTAGCACCGTTGATGATTCGAAGGCGGATACGCTCACCCGGTTTTGCTTGATACTCAGGCCGGAAATTGCCGTTGATGGTTGGCGCGTTGCCCCAGCGACCATCGTGCATGAGATCCCGCCCGGTATTAAAATGGGGATAGATTGTGCCGTCCTTTTGAAAAAGCCAATCATCCATGAGCCATACCCAGTCCTGTGACCATGGCTGTTTTTCGGCTTCTTCAACGATAAACACGCCTTTCAGGCCCCTTTCAAGTTGTTCGCTTGAATTGAAATGCGGGTGATACCAGAAGGTCCCGGCATCTTCGAGTTTCAGGCGGTACGTAAAATTTTCACCGGGTCCGACGGGATCCTGGGTGACTCCCGGCACTCCATCCATCGCATTTTCGATGCGCAGACCGTGCCAGTGAATGCTCGAGGGCTCCTTTAGCCGGTTGGCAAAATCAATTACCAGGGTGGTTCCGACCCTGCCACGGATTAAAGGGCCTGGTATCTGATCGTTATAGGACCAGACCGCGGTTTGTGTATCAAAAAACGGAAATTGATAAAATCCCTCCTTTGCTTCCAGCTTTAAAGGCTGCTCAGCATTAGCGTAAAATTGGCCGAACAACCCCAGAATGAGGGTCATTATAAGCATCCTGCCAATATGCATTCTATAATCTCCTGAAAAGCGGCTCAAATTTTTCAAGTTAAGATATTATCTGCAAAGTAACACATCTATGATTAGTTTCACAGGTCTGTCGCCTTATGCCTGCTTTATGAATCGGGAAAAGATAAAATTTTGTGTTACACCCGAGGGCGTCAAATGATTATCCAACAAATATTCAACCAGAAATAGAAATAATTCAGCATAAGGTTTGCTAAGTAACCGCCCTGGCGGAGAATATTGCAACCTGCTCTATTTAACAGAAGGAGATATTTTGGGGAAGTATTCGGGATATAATTTACCGGCGCATTCCGGACAGATGCCGTGACTGAACTCCGCCTCCGAATACTTTTCGATGTAAGCTTCAATTTTATTCCAGTAGCCCCGGTCGTCTCGTATTTTTTTGCAGGATGCACATATGGGAAGCATTCCGCAAAGCGTTTTAATTTTTATATTTGACATCGACCTGCCTTTTCAGAAATGGAATATATCCTGAATGAGTGCATTTATCCCATATAGATTTTCAAAAATACGTTTACTACGATAAGGGCAAAAATAGAGGGGGGCAGCAGGGCCTTTAAGCGTGGAATAGATTCCGGAAGAATATTTTTCAGACCCAGATATCCGCGGCTCAGACTGAAGTATATACCTGCCAGCAATATGACCCCCTGAATTATCGGTATCCATTCCGGAATAAATGGTTTGAAAGTAAAATTTGCCGTTCCCAGAAGATCCCATCCCATCCCCAACGGATCCGACAGTACAACCAGGATGTAGCTATAATTCACCATCAGCATTGGCAGACTGAATGCGATCCAGGCAAAAATGCCGATGGGAACCAGGATATATGAGAGGCGCAGAATCAGGGTCCGGAATCCAACCTGGTCGCCGGCCATGCGTTTGGATGCCAGCGCTACCAGTGCAAACAGCCCAGGAAACACCACAAGGGCCAGTCCCCAGATGGTAGAGACGTAAATTAAAAATGGAATTAGTTCTCTGCTTTCAGTAACATTGGCCGCATCCTTAATGACACTCCAGGGCCCACCCATCGTTATGCTGAAAACGATGGCGACCACGAGCATGATGATAATATTAAACATTTCATCATAGCCCCGCGGCACCCGGTCTGACCCCAATGGTCGCAGAAACAGCCCGATATTATCCTTGGGACAGCTCTTGATGCACTCGGTGCACATGCCGCAGTAGTTGTTGCGGTTCATGGTACCGATATATTGCTTCCAGGGACAGGCCCACCCGCCAGGCCCTCCGCTGAAACATGACTTTTCTTTGTGCTTTTTACAAATGTCCCGATCGACGGCCCGCAGCTCCGTAACCGAGGCCATTGAATAGGTCCCCAAAAATCCGCCCACCGGACACAGATACTGGCAAAAAACCCGACGCCGATAAACCAGGACAAGTATTAGACTCATCAGGAGAATCGCCAGAAACATAAAGGCTGTGGCCACCGGGCGGGTGATTAAAATCATACCAAAAGATATCAGGGCCAGGAAAAGTATATTTTGCAGCCAGATATTATCCATTGCTTTAGGCCAGTCCTTTTGCAGACCGGTAAAGCGGTGATGCAATTTTTTAAACGGCTTTTGAATGTATCGGACACCGGTTAGGGTTCTTCTGCTAAGCCATTCGGCAGGTGCCGGCAACGGGCAGATCATACACCACAGCCTACCTCCCAGCGGCACGATGACGGCTTTTAGGACAAACCACCATAGAATCCATACAAAGATAATCGCGATGTTGCGATTGCCCACCGGGCTTCCCCCGAGGCTGCTCAGAATGAAAAGATAAAAGACAAAGAAGTTAGGCAGGATCACTAAAAATTGAAAACTGCGGAGTTTAAAGATCTTTTTAAGCCAGGGCCAAGTCTCGAAGAGGTTTATGCGTTTAAAGCCTACAAAAGCCGAAACGGTATCGGTGCGAATATAAAGCAGTAGACTGAACACCAGCCAGATGGACAGGGAAATAAACAGATAATAGGAACTGTTGGGTTTGACTATCAACTCCCCGGTCATGAACGGGTGCAGGTTGCCGCAGGTCTGGGTGCACCTGAAAGTAAATTTGCCCGCTTTAGCTGCCACAAATTCAACTTCGGAAACCCGATCCCAGTCACTTTGCAGGCCACCATCATCATCTTCCCAGGTATATTTGAGAAAGGTGGCACCTTTCCTCATTATAAATTCGAGCGGGTATCCGTCCAGCAGAAAGCCATGGGTGGCGTCAAGGGAGGTGGGCTTTATAATTATGGTGTCCCCTTCATTGACGACAAGCCGCGATGGAGAATATCCGTATTTTTTTGCTTCCAGGGTAATCGTGTGCGATTCAGCTTTGGTGGGTAAAAATTGAATCGACAGGGGAATAGCCACTGCCAGGACAAGGCTCAATATTATCAAATACCACGCATTTTTTCTGTTCATTTTCACCAGTCATCGGCACTTCATTTTTATATCAATAGGTTAAGATCAAACCATTTTTTTTTAGTTGGCGGCCTCTGTTGCGGCAACGCCGGTATCATTGTCAATTAAACCTTCAAACATGGCGATTGCCGCTTTGGAATCCCACTCCCGTGGTCCATTGACCCGGCCGATGATTCTGCTTGTTTTGTCAAGGATATAGGTCGTTGGAATAGCCCTTAATCCAAACGAGGCGCCGACCTCCCCGGTTGAATCCAAAAGGGCGGTAAAGGTTAGCTTAAATTCTTTGAAAAACGATTTAACCTGCGATGCTGATTCCTGAAGGTTTACGGTCACCATTGCAAAATCTTTATTTTTAAGCTTTTGATACAATTTTTCCATGGACGGCATTTCAATCCGACAGGTGGGGCACCAGGTGGTCCAAAAATTGAGAAATACGATCTTACCTTTAAATTCAGAAAGGCTGATGTTTTTGCCGTTCATATCCTTAAGATTGATTGCAACCGGATCTTTTGCCGGCGGGACATTGATCACGCCCACGATACTGAACAACCGGTCCATTCCTCGGCTGTCGGTCTTTGCTGATAGTTCGACATTAAAAAAAAATATGGCCGCAAGCCCTGAGCACACCAGGATAATAATTATAATAAGCCTGGACCTGTCGGCAAAAAGCGTTTTCATTATGATGCTCTTATCTTCATTAATGCTCATCAGGTTACAGGGCAAACTTGTTTAAAAAAGGCAGCCAGCTTTGGATTAAAACAAGCTTATTAGAATAGATCAACACACCCAAAATGACCATGATAACACCGCTGGTAACCTCCAGCAGTCCCAGATATTTTTGAATCCGTTTAAAAAACCGCCAAAAATGATTGATGCCGAAGGCAGTCAGCAAAAATGGTAGGCCCAGCCCCAGGGAATAAACCAACAGCAGAAAAATCCCCTGGTTTACATTTTCCAGGGTGCCGGCGTAAGTCAGTATAACCCCCAGAATGGGACCGATGCAGGGGGTCCAGCCAAGGGCAAAGGCAGCCCCGATGATTAATGCCCCGACATAGCCGAATTTCCGGTTTTTAATATTAAATCGGGCCTCTCTATAAAATAGCTGGGGCTTAATCAGCCCGATCTTGTACAGGCCGAAAAGGATTATGATAATTCCCCCTATTTTGGACATTAAGGATATTTTGGAAGAAAGAAATGCTCCGATCCAGGTTGCCGATGCCCCCAGAAGGATAAAAACCAGCGAGAACCCGGCCACAAAAAAGAACGAATTAATCAGGACAATCCATTTCTCTCTGTTCAGAAATGACGGAATGGGGGTCTTTTCTTTTATCTCGGTGAAGGTAACCCCGGATACAAAGGAAATATATCCGGGTACCAGGGGCAAAACGCAGGGAGACAAAAAGGAAATAAGTCCGGCTGCAAAAGCCATAAATATGGAAACATCAGGCATCTTTTATCTACTTCTCCAGGTTGGTATCAATAGCTTCCGCTGCTGTTGAAGATCAACATCATTTGTACAATACACTCGGCACGCCACGTTTAAGGTCGAGTTGAACAGCCACATCTCCGGTATCAGGGACAACGATGGATTGCTTTTGAGTTTTTAGTTTTTCATGCCGGGTTTTGACAAAATAGTTTCCGGGAGGAAGAGCGGCGATGCCTTCCAGCCCCACCTGCTGCAGATAGCCGGCATCGGGAATTTCAAACTTGCCTTTCTTGTCGGTAACTGCAAAATAGGCGTTTTTCATGACCAGAATATATGCGGCCATTTCAGCATGTACGTCACAGCGCACTTCCACAATTCCCGGCTTATCAAATACCACCGTTTGGCTTTCCCCCGGCTTGTAACTGCCCAGGTTAAACTTTTTCGTCCGGGACATGGAAAAAACATTGTGATCGACCTTGTCGTTGTTGGGGAACAAAACAGTTGATCCCACTGGGATCGGCAATACACTGGGAATGAATGCCAGGTTTTGCTGATCCATGACAAATTTGGCTTTGGACAGGTCGAGATCCGCAGCCGGCGCGTTTGTAAGGTAGACAACGATATCGGCCGGGGTGCGCAAGCCTTTTACGTTAACCGTTCCTTTAATTTTACCGGCGAATACGATTGCCGGAAAGGTCATGGCGGCCAACACGGCAAACGAGAAAATAACAGTTATTAACCTTCGCAATTCATTTTCCTCCTTGAAACTACCAGACACTGCTGGTGATTAAGATATCTTTGGCATCCCAGTTTTTTATTGTGGCTAACGGCCTGATAACCGGCCGATAGATGAGACTGGCTTCGGCCGTAGGCTCATCTTCGGGATTCTCAATGGCAAATTTAAATTTGAGCTCTACCGACTTTTTGGGCCGAATGCGGGTATCGGAAACAACCCGGGTGGCTTTCCAGAATGGTACATTCAGATTACCGTCATCATCACCCAGCACCCGGGCAAAAACAGTACCGGGTAAGTCGGCATAATTTCCTTTCTCCATTTCTCCCTTACCCGCCCAATCGGGAAGGCGGCTGCCCTTAATCATTTTTAAGGGTTTGCCATTGGAATCCGTGGCGTTGAGCAGCAACATCACACTGCGCATGGTCTCGCCAGTGGGTACCCAGTGTCCCCCGTTGGTGTTGGTGATATAGACATGAACTGTCAAGGTGTTATCCACAGTTTCACCGGCGACTTCCAATGCCAGAGCTGTTTTTAACTGCGTCGCGGTACCTCCATCAAAATGGTGGGGGCGGATCTTCTTGGGCGAACGCTGGGTGCCCCAAGTGTTCCGGGCGTTGCCGTCGACAACATAGTTGTCGTAGGGCAGCATTTCCTTGCGCCAGCTCATGTGGCAGTCCTGGCATTTTTTTCCTTTATTGGAATCGTTGGCCGGCAGTTGATCCTGCCATTG
>Ga0316194_10004109_pt1 | contig 10095 bp, 7 predicted proteins | sample CroRivsedime1_MG_FD_204936 | JGI IMG/M metagenome (GOLD analysis project Ga0316194, IMG submission 204936) | Coastal sediment microbial communities from Maine, United States - Cross River sediment 1 | ecosystem: Environmental > Aquatic > Marine > Coastal > Sediment | place: USA: Maine... | reverse complement strand
GATCCACCACGTCGTCATGAACCTTGATATTTTCGGCCTGTGCGACGCTGATGGCTTCCGCAACGGCTTTCCGGCTGAGTTCCCGCGTAATCTCCAAATCAAGGATTTGACCGTTTTTAATGTTGGTCAGAGCGGTAATCGCGTTAATGCCGATATTGACCAGAAGCTTGTTCCAAACCACGCTGCGCACATCTGCTACGGATTCGGTCTTGATGCCCGCCCGGTTGAAAAATTCGGCCAATTGCCCTGCCCGCTTTAGTCCGTCTTTCGTTTGAGACCATGCGCCAATAGTTGTCGGTCCGGAGCCGGCATGCCGGATACTTCCCGGACCGATCAAGGTGGCCCCATGGGAAGTCGTTCCGGCCAGTATCCGTTCCGGTTTGATACATTCGGCAATGATATCGGCGTTGCCCATTCCGTTTTGCAGAGTCATCACAATGCCGTTGGAACCGGCGATGGTTTGCGCTGTTTCAGCCGCTAAGTTCGTCTGGGATGATTTTACAAATATAATGACCAGTTCCGCCCGTCCAATCTGTTGTGGATCGACGGTTGCCTTGATTTGAACCGCACGGGTTTTGCCTTCATGTTCAATTTGCAGTCCGTTTTGGTTAATGGTTTGAACGTGTTCAAGCCACACATCGTAGAGCCAGACGTCATTTCCGGCTTCAGCCAGCATGGCGCCAAAGAGGCTGCCCATGGCGCCTGCGCCCACTACGGCTATTTTCATTGGTCTACCCCCCGTATGGAATGACGAATTACGAATGAAGAATGTCGAATTATGGTATTCGCTTCACGCATTCCTTTTTACAATGATTCTTATAAACGACCCATCGACCATTTTTTAGTAATCGATTCCTCACTTTTTATTAACCCAACAGATAGACTCGTCATTCCGGCCGCAGCGGAGCGGAGAGCCGGAATCCAGAAAAGGCCCTGCGATCACTGAATTCCCGCATTCACGGTAATGACGTGATGGTGGATATCAGATGGTCTATTTAATTGCCAGGTTAATAACTAAAGTTTAAACTTTATATCCCCTCTTCGCAATGTCGCGTCTGGTGGCTGATCCTTTGCCATGAAGTTTTCTTTATTCGTCATTCACCATTCTCAAGCCCTCGACCCTTGTTTAGCCAGCAGGCCACAAAATGACCGTCGGCAGCTTCGGTCAGGGGCGGTTTTTGTTGTGAACATCGGTCAAACCTGCAGGGGCACCTGGGATGGAAGGCGCAACCCGTTGGCGGATCAATGGGGCTGGGAACATCACCTTCTATGGAGAAGGGTTCCGTCTTGCGGTGCGGATCCGGCAAGGGTACTGCCAGCAGCAACGCCCGGGTATACGGATGACGCGCAGAGATGCAAAAGTCCTCGGTTGTGGCCAGCTCGACAACCGTGCCCAGATACATCACTGCAATCCGGTCGCAGATATGTTCGACGACGCTCAAATCGTGGGAAATAAAAACATAGGATAAATTGAATTCTTCTTTCAGGTCATCCAGCAAATTAATAACCTGGGCCTGAATAGAGACGTCAAGGGCGCTGACCGGTTCATCGGCCACGATTAACTCGGGACGCACGCATAGAGATCGCGCAATTCCGATCCTCTGTCGTTGGCCGCCGGAAAACTCATGGGGATATTTATTCAGATCGGCCTTGCGAAGTCCCACCTTTTCCAAAAGTTCCGCCGCCGCCGTCTGGCGCTGAGATCGTGTCAATGACTGGATGGCCCGTAACGGCTCGGTGACGATGGCATCGATTTTCATGCGCGGATCAAGGCTGGAATAAGGGTCCTGGAAAATGATTTGCATCCGTCGTCGCAGGGGCATCATTTCAGTGGCATTTAAGGCACCAATATTTTGCCCGTCAAATTCAATGCGACCGCCGGTGGGTTCGATCAAACGAAGGATCAGTCTGCCGAGGGTCGTTTTGCCGCAGCCGGATTCTCCCACCAACCCGAAACTTTCACCGCGGGATACGGCAAACGAGACACCATCAACAGCTTTAACCCAGCTTTTGGGTTTGGCCATAATGCCACCGCCCAAAGGGAAGTGTTTGACCAGATCGACAATGTTCAACAAAGGAAAGTCAGACAATGTCCCTCCTGCATTCAGGATGTTCTTTCAACCAGCACCGGGCCCGGTGTTCTTCTTGTATCCGCCACAGGTCCGGTTGTCGCTCCCGACAAAGGTCAAAGGCATGCGGACAGCGTTCGGCGAATTTGCAGCCAACGATTATATCCGTCAGCGGCGGCACGGTTCCCGGTATTTCGCTCAATCGTTTGACTCGGCTTTTGAATCGGCCGCCTGCCTGGGGTATCGATTTAAGAAGCCCCCGGGTGTAGGGGTGAAACGGCCGGTCGAATACTTCAGTGACGCTCGCCTCTTCGACAACCTGACCGGCATACATGACGATCACCCTCGCCGCCATCTGAGCGACAACCCCCAGGTCGTGGGTGATCAGCAGCAGCGACATCGCCAACTCATCTTTAAGCCGGTTCATCAGAGACAGGATCTGGGCTTGAATCGTGACATCCAGTGCGGTGGTGGGTTCGTCGGCAATCAATAATTTCGGACTGCAAACCATGGCCATGGCGATCATTACCCGCTGACGCATTCCGCCGGAAAGCTGGTGCGGATAATCATTCAGCCGCTTTGCGGCAGCCGGTATCTTGACATAGTCCAGCCACTTAGCTGCCTTTTCAAATGCCTCGGCTTTACTCAGACCCTGGTGGATCATCAACGGTTCGGCGACCTGACGGCCAATGGGCAGTACCGGGTTGAGTGAGGTCATCGGTTCCTGAAATATCATCGAAATTTGCCGACCACGAATTTTGCGAAGACTTTCGAGGTCAAGATCCAGTAGATTTTGACGGCTAAACATGATTTTTCCCGATTCAATCCGGCCCGGTGGTGAAGGGATCAATCCTAGGATGCTCAAGGAAGTGACACTTTTACCGCAGCCCGATTCACCCACCAGGCCGACGGTTTCTCCGGCAGCCAGATGGAAACTGATCCCATTCACTGCCCGGGCGACACCTTCGGGGGTATGGAAATGGACGGAGAGATTTTCTATTTCCAGCAGTTTGTCATTCATTTAGTGCAATATTCTAAGAAACGCCTGAAATGATAGGTTTCGAAGTCGGCTTACTGCATCCCAAACTGATCATATAGATAGACAGAGCGAAGCCTCCGGCTCGTAGGGGTTGTAGCGCCTACACCTCGGAGAGCGATTCCACCCTTCGTCACTCGTCATTCGTCATTCCTTTCGGGCCATAAATAGCAGAGCGCCGCCAGTGCATAAATTTTAGCGGTTTCGACAAGCTGATCCAGATCGACCCACTCGTCCACCTGATGGGGCACCTGGCGGTCACCGGCACCCATGGTTACGATGGGAATGTTCTTTAAGGCCCATAAAAAGGTTCCGTCCGTGGCCCCGGGAACCCCGGCATAGGTGGGTTCCATACCACTCATCTGGCGGGTAGCCCAGTCCGCCGCGGCCACCACCGGATCGTTAGGATCCGTCGCGGTACAGGGCCGGTCGCTAAGAATTTCCACAGCGACTTTAAGATCATGATTTCGATCCAGGTTTAATATCCGGTCGTATTTTTCATAATCCGTACGAGTTTGGATTTCAATTTTTTCGGCCAGGGCGCTTAGTTTGGATTTGATGTCCGGATGGGATTGAGCCGGTATCGTTCGGATATCAACCAGCACCCGGGCTTCTGCGGGCATGACGTTTAGCTGAGGAGCGCCGCCGGCCGGGGCCTGGATAACCGTCGGAGTGAAACTGGGCCACCCCAGATATTCATCCCGGCCCGAACGTTCCACAGCCTCCAGCTCCAGATCCTGCAAACCGCTTATCAATTTTGCCACGGCCGGGGCGGTGTTCAGACCCGACAGCGGCATGGCACCATGGCTCATACGGCCCCTGATCGTAAATTGGGCCCTCAGAGCCCCCTTCTGGGTGGTACAGATCAAACCATCCTGGGGCTCACAGATAATTGCCGCGGTAATCGCGTCGGCATGTCCCCTGTCGATAAAATTCCGGACCCCCAGCATTTGATCCTCTTCGTCACACAGGACACCCCCGATGATGGTTCCGTCGAGTTTGACACCGGATCGTTTCAACGCCGCCATGGCAATCAACATCGCCGCCAGGTTGCCTTTGGTGTCGTTGGTTCCGCGACCATACATGCGTCGTCCCACAATTTCAGCACCGAAGGGATCATAGCCCCAGGTTGATATGTCCCCCGGCGTCACCACATCGGTGTGTCCTTCAAACATCAGGGCTCGCTTGCCAGGGCCGAAATGACAAGTGACGATCACATTGGGTCTGCCGAATGCGACTTCCTCCTGTTGAACTTCAAATCCCTGCCGGCCCGCCCAGCGGGCCACATGATCCGCGGCGACCTGCTCACTGGTCCCGACCGTCGGGTCCCAAACGGAGTTGATTTTCACGAGATTCGCAGTGAGCGCAATCAACTCATCCGAATTGATAAAATTTAATACCTTATTGATCACATCTTGAGATGGTGCCATATACCCTCACTGCAAATCCGAAATACGAATTCTTATTTCCGACTTCCGCATTCCGACCTCTTCTATATGCCCTTTTTGCCCTATGCCTTTAGCCTTTAACCTTTTGCCTTTAGCCTTTTTCCCCGCACCCCCCGTCACCTCACCCTCACCATCTTAGGATCCAACGTATCCCGCAGCCCATCCCCCAGCAAATTGAACCCAAGCACCGCCCAGGCGATGGCCAAACCCGGAAATATTGCAATCCAGGGTGAAAGGTTCATATACGTCTGAGCCTCATTCAACATCCGGCCCCAGGACGCATGGGGCGGTTGGGTACCCATTCCCAGATAGCTGAGCCCAGCCTCGGCCAGGATTGCCACCGCAAACTGGATTGTTCCCTGGATCAGCAGGGGTGATAGAATATTGGGCAGTACGTGCCGCCAGGTGATGGCCCACTCGCTGATACCACTGGCTCGGGCGGCGGCGATAAATTCCCGTTCCCAGATGGACATGGACACCGCCCGGGTCAGGCGTGCGAATATCGGTATGTAGAAAATGCCGATGGCCAGCATGGCGTTGACCATGGACGGCCCCAGAATGGAGGTAATTAAAATGGCAGACAGTACGGCCGGAAACCCGAATAAAAGATCGGAAAAGCGCATAATGGACTCATCCACCCACCTGCCGTAATAAGCCGAGGCCAATCCCAGGAGAACACCGACACTCAAACCAATAGCCACCGTGACCAACCCGACGATAATCGAGTTTACCGCGCCTACCATCACCCGGGAAAGCGTATCCCGGCCGTAATGGTCCGTACCCAAGGGATGGCTTAAAGAAGGTCCCTGAAGTCGGACACGCGCATTCATTCTGTTGCTGTTATAGGGTGTCCAGAAAAGGCTGATGAGCGCGGCGATCACCACGATCGAGGTGAGAACGAACCCGACGGTAAAGTTTTTATTTCCAAAAAAACGCTTCATGTAACTTTAATTGGGACACGGATAAACCTAGCGCGGCAGAGCCGCAACCAAATTTTTTTGGGTGAGCATGAGCTTTTTTGTACATGCTGACATTTCATTGCAACCTAATTGAATTATTAGAATTTCAGCCCTTGCGGCTTATTTTGCTTAATAAAATTTAAAGAATTTACACATTAGTAGTACAGATAAAAGATTATTTTTGAAATACTTGCTCAAGCAGATAAATTTTATTTTAAACATCCATGTAGATCTGTAAAAATCCGTATTCTATTTTAAAATGGTTAAGGCATTTCTGCAACTACTGCAGCCGTATGCGCGGATCCAGCGCGGCATAGGTCAGATCGACGATAAAATTCACCACCACAACCGCCGCCGCCATAAACAGAACGATGTCTCTGACCACCGGCAGATCGCGCTGGCCGATGGCATTGAACACCAACCTACCCAAACCGGGCAGAAAAAAAACATTTTCGATAATGATCGCTCCGGCCAAAAGTTGGCCCAGTTGAAGTCCCATAATGGTCAGGACCGGGACGAGCGCGTTGCGCAGCGCATGCACGTAAACAACTGTCCGTTCCTTGAGGCCCTTGGCTCGCGCCGTGCGCACGTAATCTTCGCGCAGAACTTCCAGCATGGAGGATCGCGTCAGCCGAGTCAGAATAGAGGCTCGGATCACTCCCAGTGCGAAAGCCGGCAGTAGCAGCGCCTTGATTGATCCCCAGAAATCGTTCTGCCAGCCCGGGAAGCCGCCCGCCGAAAACCAGCCCAGCTGAACCGAGAACAACAGGGTCAGCAGGATCCCGAACCAGAATTCCGGTGTGGCCAGTCCGAGCTGAGTGCCAAACATGACCGTCACATCGCCGACTTGATTCTGATGCCTGGCAGCATAGATGCCCAAGGGCAGGGATATTACAAGGGCGAATAACATGGCGATCAGCGCCATCGGACCCGTCACCGCCAAGCTGCCCAGAATCAATTCAAATACCGGCATCTTGTAATGAATGGATTGTTGGCTCCGGCCCAGCAAGAGGTTCCCAATCCAATCCGAGTATTGGCCCATAAAAGACTTGTCCAGACCAAGTTCGGCGCGCAGATTCGCCAGGACCTCGGGGGTGGCGTTTATCCCAAGAATAATTTGGGCTGGATCACCGGGCAGGATGAAGAGAACTGAGAACACCGTAATGGAGACCAGAAACAGGAGTAGGATCAGGGTGATCAGTTTTTTAATTAGATAGCGCAGCATAGGAGAAAAAGTGGGCAGCCCGGTTTATGCAACATTGGGGTTTGGCAGGCTGCCCCTTGGTATTAAACCGATTACATTTAGAACCAGGTCGTTATTATTTTTTCCACCATACTTCCGTACAATCCAGGGCGATGGTGGGGTAATTCTCCCACCAGGCCATTAGTTCGACTTTCATTGCAGAAAGTGATGGCGTAAGGAAGAGAAATCCGTTGACGGCATCCTCGGCGACGATTTCCTGGCAACGGCCGAACCATTTTGCTTTTTCCGTTTCGTTGGGAGCCTTCAAGGCCTTTGCATACGCATCCCGAAACTCCGGGGAGTCATATTGGAAGTAGTAGTTTGGGTTGGCGTAGATACCGATGTCCCAGGCCTCGGAGTGACCGATCATGGACAGCTCGAAATCCTTTTGCTTGAAAACGCGATCCAGCCAGTAACCCCACTCGACGACCTCGATCTTGAGTTTGATACCGATTTGACCCAACATATCGGCAATCACCTCACCGGCTCGCTGGGCATAGGCATAGATAGCCGGCAGTTTGATAGTCGCTTCGAAACCGTTGGGATAGCCGGCCTTGGCCATCAGAGCTTTAGCCTTTTCTATATCATAAGGGAACCTGCCGGTCATATCCTTGTAGTAAGGGGTGACGGGCGGCCAGTGGGATCCGATGACGGTGCCGTAACTGGCCATAATCAGGTCGATGACGGTCTGACGGTCGATAGCGTAAGCCATGGCCTGGCGCACGAGTTTATTGTCGAAGGGCTTGACCTTGTTGTTGGTGGACATGATGACTTCAGAAGTGGAAGCTCCGGCAAGCACCTTGAAACGCTTATCTTTGGCAATGTCGGCCGCCAGTTCAGGGGCGAAGAGCCAACCAATGAGATCGACGTCACCGGCCTTCAGGGCAGCAACTTGAGCACTGGCATCTTTTATAAACCGATAGGTCACCTTGTCCAGGTAGGGCAGCTGGGGGTTCCAATACGTCTCGTTTCTGACCATTTCCACGCTGTCGCCCCGGGTCCACTTGGCAAACTTGAAGGGTCCGGTTCCGATGGGCTCGGCCGCGGTGTTTTCGAATCCCTTCATCGGCAGCATGACGGCATCACCTTCGGCCATGCGGGCAATGAAAAGGGCGTCCACGTCCTTGAGGGTCAGTTTCAGCGTATTGTCATCGGGGGTCTCTATTTTTTCGATAACGCGGAAAAATTCCGGATGAGCGTTTTTGGTCTCTTCCGCAGCGCCGCGCTCAAGGTTCCACTTGGCCACTTGAGCATTGAAGGGTTCGCCGTTGTGAAAGGTGACCCCTTTGCGCAGGTGGAAGGTGTAGCCTTTGCCGTCCGGTGAAACGTCCCATTTGGCGGCCAAGCCGGGGACAAATTGACCGTTGCGGTCAACCTTTATCAGACCCTCCATGATGTTGGCGTAAACCACTCGGTCTATGGCGGCGGATGCACTCGCCGTGGGGTCCAGCCCTGGTGGTTCATCCCCCACGCAGAGGGTCAGATTTCCGCCCTTCTGGGGGGTTTCAGCCGAAGCCCATTGAGCAGGAACAATTAAGGCCAAAACCAGAATAATGAATACAACTTTTTTCATTTTACGACCTCCTTTTTTGAATTAATTATTGTGAAATAAAGCGATCCCCGCATAGATTTTAATAATTGCGGAGTAGTTTGTACCGGTTTAAAACAACAGGGTAAATTCCATAAATTTCCCTTCATTTCATCTATTTAAGTATTTGATGATTTTCTCAGCGATCTTTGCGATCTCTGCGGTGAGCTATTACAATTAGGGTACTACCTGTCTTCCAAATCGCAGAACGCCGTCATGCCGGCCAGACTATGGGCGGATAAAATTGCACAGATGATTGCTCTTGACACACAATTTGCGACGGCATGCCCCAGTTCGTTAAGACTTTGAGCCTGTGCGGCGATGAAAAATCCGGACGTTTCGGGCAATTTCTTTTTGCCGGTTGCCAGGCAAAAAATCGTGTCGCCGTCAAACATGGTGTGGGCAGGCCGAACGGCCCGGGCCATTCCATCGTGAGCCATTTGTGCTACTTTTTGAGCCTGGGTGGCGGAGAGAACAGCATCCGTTGCCACGACGCCGATGGTGGTATTTCGGATGGGTTCAGGATTCGGTTCCGGCGGCAGCCTAACGGCGCGTTTCCCTTGCTCACCGAACTCATCATCGATCTCAAGCCTGATTTCCCAGGGTCTGCCACTGACCGGATCGATCACCGACCCGTCGGAGTTGACGGCTATCAATGCAGCCACCGTGATTCCGGAGTCCAAAACCAGGCTGGCGGATCCCAATCCGCCTTTGATGCCGCCGGATAAAGCGCCGGTTCCCGCACCGACACAGCCGGATTTTACGGGGTAAGAACCGGCCCCCTCGCAAGCCCAGCGACCCCAATCCGAGCTGATGGGCGGAATGAATTCCTTTCCGCGCCCCAGATCATAGAGCACGGCCGCCGGCACGATCGGGGCGACATACCCATGCTCCAGCGGAAAGCCGTAACCCTCTTCAGCCAACCATCGGGTCGCACCATCGGCGGCAGCCAAGCCAAAAACTGATCCGCCGGACAATACCACGGCCTGAACCTTTTCGACCAGGTTATGGGGCGCCATTAAATCTGTTTCCCGGGTTCCCGGAGCAGAACCCCGCACATCCACACCGGCCACCGCGCCTTTGGGGCAAACGACCACCGTAATGCCGCTGACCGCCTCGAAGTCAGTGTAATGACCGACCAGTATGCCATCGATATCCGTCAGTCCGTTATATTTCCCAATTTTAGCCAAAAACGCCTCCTGGAGGTTAGGGCCTCGGAAACAAATAAATCAATCCACCACGGCGAACTTGTCTTTTGACGCGCCTTGAAAACGAACCAAAATCCGGTGCAATCCTTTCCAATTTATTTGTCTCCGTGATCCTTAAGCTGAAAATGCGCTTTGTAAAACGGTTCCATGTTCAGGGTTCAAGGTTCAGAGGTTACAACTGATGGCTCCTGCTCCCAATATTAATCAAAATCTGGCATACCCGTCATACCCCATTGAATGAAACGGATTTATAACCAGACGAAGATACGATTCCTTTGACACGAACTGTCCGGTTTTTTTCAACCCGGAACCTTTGAACCTCTGAACCCTGAAGCATCTGAACCTATATACGGCTACAACTCATATGCAACCGATCAGAGGGTGTCAAGTGGGAAATGTAAGAATTGACACCTCATATGAAACCACATTTAATTCAATGTCATTTAGGCTGTAATTAATGATTGGTGGGAGTGGCTTCTGCTTGCATCCCGCTGCTTTTCAAGCGGGGCAGCCACGATTGAACGGGTAATCGCGGTTAAAAACC
>Ga0316194_10004103_pt1 | contig 10098 bp, 7 predicted proteins | sample CroRivsedime1_MG_FD_204936 | JGI IMG/M metagenome (GOLD analysis project Ga0316194, IMG submission 204936) | Coastal sediment microbial communities from Maine, United States - Cross River sediment 1 | ecosystem: Environmental > Aquatic > Marine > Coastal > Sediment | place: USA: Maine... | reverse complement strand
TCCAGGGTAATAGAGAAACGCAGCGTGCCATTGTGCAATATCCGAATATTACCTGCGCCCACGTACCGATAGCAGGAACCCAATAGATCCATTGCAGAGGCTCCGACCACGCCACAAGAAGAAGCATAAGATACCAAAACCGCACTTGTATCGGGAAGGCAGTGATGTTGCGTTCTCTGAACACAAAGTGAATCAGTTGAATAATCGTTAGACCGATTGCAAATGCAAACCCTATTGGGTTTCCCGATAAACCAAATGTAAGCAGTCCCGCTGTTACCAGCCAATACCACCAACCGACATCTTTATACTCGATCATTAACATATTAATACCATCCGTTTAGGGCTATACATAACTCTGTACCAATAGGTCGATGCGCGGCGTGACGTTTGCCCGGTGTCACGCCGCGCTGGATAACCTGTGCCTAGTCGACTACCAGAGTCGGTTTCAGAAGCACGGCGTTCGCAAGATTATAGAAGTTGGGCGAGGTTGCCATCACCGCGTCGTGGATCTCGGCGAACTGCTCCTCGGTACCGTCACCCTTGATATGGACGATGTAACTCAGGCTCTCGTAGCCCGGCGGAACATTAGAGTCGATCCCCAGGAAACCCCGGAGGTCGATCTCGCCTTCGGTCTCGATTTCCAGTTGCTCAAGGGTAATCCCCCGGATCGCGCACTGCGCCACATACCCTACCGTCATGCAGGCGTTAAGCGCCGCAATCAGATGTTCCTGGGGGTTAGCATGGGCGTTGCTGCCACCCAGTTCACAGGGTTCGTCGATGTCAAACGAAAAACGGCGGGGTACTTCTTGGTCACCTATCCCAAAGCCAGAAACTTCGGAGCGGCTGCGGGTCTGGCCCTGCCAGGACGTCGTAACACGCCAGTTGGTCTTACCCTTCGATGCGTCTTGTTCTACACAGGCGAGCAAGGCCATGAGGTCGTCGACGTTGATGCCGTTGACGATGTTGGGTTTAATAGTCTCTGCTTGGGTATTCATGATACGTCTCCTTTGTTTTGGTGATTGACAAGGACCGCTACAGACCTAGTGCAAAGTAGCGAGTGCCGCCTGGATGCGCTGCCCCTGGTCTTCGGTGATCATGCTCGACAATACCTTCGTGAACGTCGGGTGTGCGGCACCAGAGTGGATGTATTGCCATCGGTAGGCATTGAGGAATCCGTGCTCGATCGCCTCAATCTCCCCATCGTCCACCGTGCGCCCACAGTTCACGGCGAAATAGCCTGCATCGGCGGCAGCCTGGGCCTGTAGGATGCCATCCACCGCACCGACGAGTTCGATGAACTCATCAACCGCGCGGTCGCGTTCATTCATCGTCAGTCCGGTGTTATGCCGCTTCCATTCCAACTCGTCGAGAATCGCGTGTTGGCTCTCTTCCTTCCAGTGATAGAGGAAAACGTCCTTGAACAGCTCGGATAGCTCGCCGTCGGGCTCAATGCTTTGACGGTAATGCAGCTGGGTGAACAGTTCGATGTCCAACGTCAGCGCCAGTACTGCCCATGTGCTTTTGCCTAGCACCACACCGGCAACTGCGTCACGGTCCACGTCGAAGCGGTAGCCGCCAGGCAGAGTCTCTCCGATCATGCTATCGATGCGACGGAACAATGCCTGATGCTTCAGTTCCTCGTCGCTGAACCGCACCAATGCCTCCAGTGCAACCTGGTTGCCCAGCCAGTGGTCGCGACTGACCTCCAGCACCTTGGCATTGATAAACCGCTCAACCAGACCGAACACATTGGCGTAGGTGCGCCCCTGGATCTGGCTGACGAAACGTTTTTCGTCCTCGGAAAGGGTGGTGAATACCGGGATCAGTGACAACCCATCGGGCAAATACTTGTCAGACCTGTCAAAGCTGCGTCCCCGGACCACATCGTCATCGATATCCCAGCGCACTCTCTTGGAAACGCTGATGCACCGGGCGTATCGGTCAGTGTCAGAACTCTTGTTAATCGCATTCATTGTCAGTTTCCTCATCTGTCGTCTAGAGTGGTGTGTCCGGCGTCCTCGCACCTGCCGAATCACACTTGCATTCTTACGTTAGAGGCATTTCTGATCTATGATTGACCCGCCGGGAGACATGACCGAAACGCCGGATTAGGCGAGGAGCAGAGAATCGACGCATTATCTGATGTCTTGAGAGTGGCGCATCTGACCGGTGGCGTGTTTTTACACGCCGAGTTCTTTGCGCCGTGGTGCATGACGGCAAGAGTGGCGCCCGAGCATTGCGCCCCTTTTCTCGACTCAACGTCCGACCTAATTCTTTATCACTACGTTGTCGAGGGAGATCTGCACGTCCGCATCGATAGCGAGGATGAAGAGGCCTTCCTGGTCGGGCCAGGAGAGGTCGTCCTTTTGCCGCACAACGATCTACACCTACTGGGCAGTGACCTCAGCCTGCCGCCCGTAATGGGCAGCGACATTATTCAGCCACCCAAAGATGGCGGGCTTTTCTCCATCCACCACGGCGGCGAAGGCGCACGCACCCGCATGGTGTGCGGATTCCTGGGCTGTGACAATGCTGACGGGAACCCGGTGATTTCCACGTTGCCCGCCGCACTTAGGCTCAGCGCCGAAGAGGCTGGTGCAGCAGAATGGATTCGTTCTACTTTCCAGTACGCTGCTGCCGAGGTCGCGGACGGCCGCCCGGGATCGGAAACTGTGTTGGCCAAGCTGTCCGAGCTGCTCTTCGTGGAAGCCGTCCGGCGTTACGCTGATACCCTGCCCGAGGGCCAGACCGGCTGGCTCGCCGGACTACGTGACCGCTACGTCGCACGAGCGCTGGCGCTGTTGCATCGAGACATTACCCGCTCCTGGACGGTAGATGAACTTGGCCGGGAAATTGGTCTGTCGCGATCGGCGCTGGCCGAGCGTTTCACCCGCCTGATCGGCGTAGCACCAATGCACTACCTCGCCAGCTGGCGCATGCAGGTCGCTGCGCAAGAGCTACGGAACACCTGCGCGCCCCTCGCCATTGTTGCCAGCACGGTCGGCTACGAATCTGAAGCTGCCTTTTCACGCGCATTCAAAAAGGCCTTCGGTACGTCACCGGCAACGTGGCGACGATCAATAAATGACACTGCATAGGCATCTAGGCTTTCGACCACAGCTTTGAGGAATGTTCTATCTAATCGTCAGGATGGTCCGCAATCCGCTCGAAACCGGACTATGAAACCAAGCAATCCGAATGACAGCAACGGGTCGTTTTTTGTCTTTAAGCCATTGGTTATCTGAGAGATGGCCAAAAGACAGGAATGGGTCGGTTTCCCCCGTTCAGCCGACCTCAACAACCATACATTGAATTTATGGGGCGTACGTGACATAAACGCGTACTTACGGCCAAGATACGTTTTTTGCCACATCTCGGTGAACGGCAAGTTGATACGAATGAACGGACATTCCTATTTAAGCTTTGGCCTGTTTCATCGCCCAGTTGGCTCTGCACTCACGACCGTCACAATCCCAGCTCGTTAAGCCAAATCAGCATCCGATCCGCTACCGCTCGCCATCCAGCCTCTAACATCATGTCATGTGCCATGCCCGGTAACACCTCTGCCTGTGTCTGGTAAGCTCTCGCCGTCGCCTCAACGTCGCTTGGCGAAATGAGGCAGTCACATGTTCGCTGAAAACAAGGCCTCCTGTGCCAGTTGCGGGGTGCCGAACATCGGTAACATGCTCATGGTCAAGTTGGCCTTCATGAATGCCAGGGGATGTCGAAGGGCAACACGCAGAGTAGCCCGAACCACTCCCTGCGGCGGCGCAGATGCCAACAGCACGGCAGCCGGTGCTCCATTTGATTCCAGGTACTTCTGGACGATCATACCGCCCATTGAATGCCCCACAAGCACCGGTGACCTCTCCATCTGCCCTACCACCTGCGCCACGTCCGAAACATATTCAGCTAGGGACGTCCAACGCAGCCGTTTCCGCCCCTCACTGCTACCGTGACCGCGCAAGCTCAAAGCATGGGATACATACCCGTTTTGAGCGAAATAGGGCGGGATGTGTTCTACCCAACACCACGCAGCATGCGACATACCATGTACGAATAGGATTGGCGTGGAGCGCGCATCACATGCTGGTTCTCCCTTGATGATCTCCAACCTCACACCCACACCCCTTATCTACAATTCGTTCAGCGCCGTGTCAAAAGTCCCAGATCGGCCAGTAACCTGCCGTTCAGAGCATGATTAAAACCGTTTCTTGTTGGGGTTGGCAACGGGGATAATCGGCCAACGAACGACATACAGCCCGAACGAAAACGGGACCGAAGCCGCCGTTTCTGCTTATATTACCTTAATGATTACGCTGCGTTGCGCCTGGCCACCACGATCAACCCAAAAACACGCAGTTAGGCTACTTCGGGGCTGTTCACGATTGAGGTGAAGCGTGACCGCGAGGTACGTTGGCATGTTTAGCGATTGCGGGTGAGTCGTGCCCACCTTATCAACCCGAGTGTCAGGAACACTAATCCAATTAACACAGAGAATGCGAGAACAGGGGCTTCTATGGCGAAGACCACAGGAGTCAGGACACAGCGGGTAACCGTCCTAAGCGCTTCGTGCTGTTCGATATACCGCGCGATCGAGGGTGATACTTCGTCATATCTGGCAACCAGCGCCCGCCCCGCGCGACTGTTCATCAGGGTCTCGTCTCTGAACCGCCGCAGACTGCGAACGTGTGGGTCCAGGTAGGAGCCATAAGCCGCTGTCGCGATAAAGCAGCCACCACCGCCCGAGTCGTTATCGTAGCCCTCTCCCGTATAGGAGCCGGACACCGTGTTCGGCATAACGGGGTCCATCAGAGACGTATCGGCGACCTGGAACTCCCAGGCGATCGTATAGTTCGAAGTTGGCAAGTCCGCCCAATTCGTTCCGAATGTAACAGTCACAGCAGCTGATCCATCGGGCTCACCAGCGGCGGCTATCCGTGACTGGCAACGGGATCGAGCGTCGCCAACGGCGTCTGAGCTCATCCCTGAGCTCAGCTCATCGATAGGGCGGTGTCTAAAGACAAGAATGTCTAGGGTGCGCCGACGCAGTCCTCGGGCGCGTCCTCGACAGCGACCGCCTCGCCGACCAACTCATCCACTTTAGCGGCGACGGTGCACGGTGCTTTGTCGGCACGCACTTTCCGCTCGGCTTCAAAATCGCCATCCTCCCGATCTGCACGCACAGAGAAGAGTCGGTCACCAGTCACGCCATTGATGATCTCGACACGGTCGCGCGGCGCAGCCTCACCCTCGACCTCGAGAACGCCACGGCGAGCATTGATAGACTCCCACTCGGCCTCTTCGATGACAGGAACTTCGTCTCCACCGCCGGGAGGGCCCGGGTTGATGCGCGGATCGTCCTCATCCCAGATCACCTCGTCCTTCAGGTAACCCAGAACCTTGTAGTTTGGCTCAGGGGCGGTGACGGGTTCGAGGACCGGGATCCAGTCCCCGGCCTCCCAGGTCAGGTCATCGCCATCCAGACCGGTACCGGCCAACGCGGCCTCGGAGTCAGCGGGCAGGAAGCACACGGCAGGCGAACTCGTGTCGCCCTCACAGGTGCTCGGCTGAAACCAGTTGAGCACCATCTCCCGGGCGCTCTCCCGCACCAGTGTGGCGTTGCCGTCGATGTCGATGTTCGCCGCACCGGCGACCACGTCCTCATTGGTGGTGGATAGACCCAGGTGGATGAGCGCGTCGATGTTGTAGTACTTCCACTTGTAGACGGGCATGGCGGCCATGCCCATGGGCGTTTGCACATACTGCTCCTTAGTGACCGGAATTTGGGTTTCCAGCACACCGCCTTCCACATGACACTGCTGACAGCCGCCGTAGCGCCCGCCGCTGCCGAGGGCGTTCTGCTGCGGATTCGGCACGATACCGTGACCGCCTAGAGTGACGCCGTTGGAGAAGGACGGATAGCTACCGATCAACTGCTGGATCATCTCCAGGGAAACACCAGCCTTCTGCAGCTGCATTCCCAGGAAGAGCTTCATGAACTTGCCGTCAGGCAGCTTCATGGTCGCCACGTCCGAGACGTCCTCGAAGGGTGGGTACCAATCGTAGTCCGGCGGCAAAAACATGGGCTGGTTGAAACCCTTGAACTCCATCAGGCCGGCGTTGACCGCACCGGCGGAATTCATCGGATCGTCGTCATACATCTTGAACAGGTAGGGCACAGCCTCATCGATTACGCCATTCCCGTCCGCATCCGCCGCCGTACCGGCCAAGGCGGAACTCACCAGGTAATGCTCATACCCGTAAGCGGTCTTGCTGAAGTTCATCAGGTTCGGGAAGGCCTGCATCATCGCCATGGTTTGCACGTCCGGGCGGTCCATTGCCAACAAATCCATCAGTGTAGTCTTACGAACAGCATCCGGAGTCTGACCCTGAACGATCAGGTGGCCGAAGTTGTCCTCGACTGTGCCAAGCAGCCCGAGGGCAGTGAACACCTCTGCGTTGCCGTATTTGCCGTCCTCACTGCAGACGAAGGGTTCCATGCCGGGGAGGTCCAGGTTGCCGCAATCCTCTGCGTTGGCATAGAAGCGGTACATGGAGTAGGCGTTATAGGGGAAATCGGCCTCGTTAAGCAGATACTGGCCTTTGAAGAAGCGTCCGTCCATCACCATGCCGTTGGCCATGGGCTTGAAGGGGGTGATCTTGGCGTTGGGGGCACCGCGGATGGCCAGAGACTGGGCCAGAAAGGAGGTGGAACCGTTGAACCACATCAGCACCGGATTAAGCCGATAGGCCGCGAAGTCGGCGTCGATATCAGCCGTATTATCCTCGTCGGCCAACATGTGATCCAGGGTAATGACCTTGGTGTCCTGTCCCTCGGTATTGCGGCCGAAGGAGACGTGACCGCCATGACCATACATGGAGTAGGTGATGCCGCCGCTGCGGGTGATGTGACAGGTCTCGCAGGCCATCTTTTCCAGGTGTCTGTCGCTGTGCACACCGTCCACATGCTGGGGTAACTGATCCGGATTGTGGCACTGCACACAGGTCAGGTGGGTTGGATCGTCCGGGTCGGCCGGCTCGCCGGGAGGTGGCGGTGGATAGTCGGCCGCGGCCATATCGCCGCCGACCAGGTGTCCACGCACGAACTTGTGTACATCGACCAGACCGTCACCGTCGTGGTCATAATCGAGGGTAACGTGACAGGCCGTGCATGTGTTGTGCTCCGGGCAGTTGGGATTGTCCGCTGTCAGCCTTGGATCGGGGAAGCAGACGTTGGCATGGGCGTCGTAACCAACGCGGAACAGGGTCCCTCGCTTGTAACCGGTGCGGGCATGCTCGTGGCAACGCAGGCAGTAGTGTTCGTCAGTCTTACCCACCGACAGCACGGCCTCCACCGAGCGGTCCTGGGTGATGGTGGGCCAGGGGGTCTCGAGTATGCCATCGCCGTCCAGGTCCTGCATCAACGGCATGTCAAGTACGCCGTCACCGTTGCTGTCGACCACGAAATCGAGTTGTCCATCGTGATCGAAGTCTGTGTTGTCATGGGACAGCTTGCCGTAGCCTTGAGGCGATGGTGAATGCTCGCCCGGCTCCGCATAGCCGGCGATCTCTAGCGTCGGCAGGGTCCAGTCGATGTCATCTCGCACGGACAAATAGTGTCCCGCGTGGCAAATAAGGCAATCCAAACCGCCATCGACCAGATTGGCGGCATTGCTAGCCGCCAGCTCAGGTGGCATCTGCATCTGCGTGAACACACTGGTAAAGGCGTCCTGCATCGGGGGGACGAAGCGCCCGACATGGCATTTGCCACACTCGCCCAGATTGACGTTGCTGGTGTAATTGATCAATGCCGTGGTGCCCGGCAGGCCGCAGGCGCGGTCGAGGGCGCCGTGGGCGCCGCCGCCCGGGAACAGGATCCGCGGATTACCGCTTTGCCCGCCGAAGTGCACCGAGTTCTTCAGCTGCGCAACGGCATACTCGTGGCACTCCGCGCAGAGTTCGGTGGATAGACTGCGCTCCACGTCGCCCTTTTCAACACGCTTGCGTTCGACACCGCCGGCGTTGGTCAGTACGTACTCGCCGGTCGCTTCGTCGAAATCGATGTATCGGTCGTGACTCTGGGTCCCACTGCCACCACCGGGCGGTCCGCCCTGTCCGCCGTTTCCTCCTGGCCCGTGCCCTTGTCCGGGGCTTTGCCCGGCCGGTTGCGCCATCGCGAATGGTGCGATCAGTAGCGCAAGGACCGCCGGTACCAGCCAAGCAGTATAGTGCCTCAGTGATGCTCGAGTTCTCTCAGCCATGACTTTTTTCCTTCCGGATTCCGTCTTGGGTACTTTTGTTGAGAGCGTTGCATGCAAAAGGTGTGTTTTCATGATAGTTCCTCCGACGTGCCAATTCTGACCTCCAGTCACTTGGTGCTATCCTAGCCGTTTTATCTATCGAAATTACGCTTATTGAGGCGGAGGAGAACTGATCTAAATCAAGTTGTCAGTGATTTATAAGTCTTTCGTAAAACATTACGTTTTTGGCGATTAGAGGAAAATGGCCGACTCAGGCAATCTGACTAAATTGGTAAGTAATTATTTCCACGAACGACCGAAGCCAGTACATAGTTGCCGCTCATTAATTTTTGCTGAAGGGCAACAGTGGGCCATTTTTACTCTACAGTGTTTTCTTCTATTAGCGAGCGTTCAACGGGGAGCTTCGGTCGGTAATCTGCCCTTCCATATAGCATGAGACCCGATTATTGAGCGGGCCGTCAACGGGGAAAACCGGCCAGTTCCAGTCATCCGAGGTCTAGCGACATCAGGTGACTGATGGACCGGTGGCCGCCGCATTGCAGTCATCCGATTGAAGCAAGTCAATTGACTGATCGGTGGCGTCAGAACATAATGACTACCCTATCCATTCGTTGGATCGTCAAAATGGAACCCGATAAAAACATGAAGCTGGCCGATCTCATGTATGGGCATGGAGGTAAGTTCATGTGCACTCTGTCTGGTCGTTTTGATCCTGAAAAGTACTCCGATGCACCTCCCATTCAAATTTGTCAGATGAAGTGAGGTTGTTGGATTGTGGGGGACGGCAACAATAGAGTTGGACGTATCCTAAGGAAGAACCCAGAAGCTACCATTGCGGATATTCCAAAGAGTCTTCTTGCAACCGCGCGGTTTGGCGAGTGGGATAGTGAAATGATGGATTGGTGGAATCCGTGCGCTAAATCCTTTAGGGAGGTCATGAGCAAACGAGGTAAGAATACCCCTGAACCAAAACACGCCATTTACGGAGTCATTGAGAAATGTGGAAAAGGGAAGTTTTTTGCCACCACCCATAGTGTGAAGAAAGGGGTTGCCCTTTCTGCTACTGGACGCACAGCCAATGAAGCTAAAAAGCTACTGAAAGATAAAATAGAAATTATGCTAAAGCGTGAAAGGGTCATTCTTGTTCTGACGCCGATGACTCCACTAGAAGATCATCAGTGTAGGTTCCAATCGTGAACGCCTCTGACCGCTTACGGGTCATGAGCGGACCTCCCGCAGTTGGTGTGGCCTATGACTCCTTAGGGTCGTTTTTTCTCGTACAGTGATTGCTTATACTTAGCCACTACGAAACGGGCATTTCCGGCCAAAGCAGACCTTCGTTTAGTTTGTTAAGATAAACATCAGCACCAAAGTTTGAACAAGAAAAACAGAAATTCTGGTTTATCTGGGTAATGTAGAATACTCAGTGGTAGTATGATCAGACACTGATCAACAAGGGCAGAATACACCTATAGAACTTTCCGAAAACTTAGATCCACAATACTATATCGAAAAATGTAGCATCATTAACTTTACTGAGAGTTTACAATGAACAATGATACAAATGTTACCTGGCATGAGCACAGTGTCTCACGAGAGATGCGAGAAAAGAAAAATAGTCATAAAGGCTGTGTAATCTGGTTCACTGGACTAAGTGGATCGGGCAAAAGTACAGTTGCTAATACGCTGGATCATATGCTTCACCAAGCTGGGTTCCAGAGCGTTGTGTTAGATGGTGATAATGTTCGTCATGGGCTTAATGCTGGACCGGGAATGCTGAATGACACTCATGGAAAAGAATTCTCAAAGCGTTTTGGGCTGGGGTTTTCTGCTG
>Ga0316194_10004102_pt1 | contig 10099 bp, 8 predicted proteins | sample CroRivsedime1_MG_FD_204936 | JGI IMG/M metagenome (GOLD analysis project Ga0316194, IMG submission 204936) | Coastal sediment microbial communities from Maine, United States - Cross River sediment 1 | ecosystem: Environmental > Aquatic > Marine > Coastal > Sediment | place: USA: Maine... | reverse complement strand
GAAGCCGATTGGGACAAACGCCCCTGGCTTCTGAAGTGCGGTGGCTGCCACACGACCGGTGTGGATCTGGATAAGCAGACCTTCATGGAACCGGGCGTGTCCTGCGAATCCTGTCACGGAAAAGGCTCCTGGCATGCGGCACTTCCCAAAACCGCCGTTTTTGAAAAGCGCCAGACAATTGTCAACCCGGCCAAACTAACCATGGGAGTGGCCCAACAGATCTGCGGCTCCTGTCATAACCGCGGAAAATCCACCAAGGTTAAGGGTGCCGGCTGGGCGGTCGGCTATGAGCCGGGCAAGTCTCTGGAAGAATATTACAGATCGACATCTTATGCCGGTGGGGACAAAAATCACCTGTATTCCAATGAGTTTTCAAAGGGTCATCATCAACAGCACATCGACTGGTCGAAATCCCCGCACGCCAGGGAAGGGGTCACCTGCACCTCCTGCCACTACGTGCACCAGATCGGGATACCACCGACGCGCTCCCAGACCCGCGCGGCCGGTTCCAAACAGTGCGCCGAATGCCACGAAAAAACCAACAACGTCGGCGTGCATTCCATCCATGCCTTTGGCAATTGTGTGGGCTGCCACATGCCTAAAATTGCCAAAAGCGCCGAAATTGGCGACATCCGCAGCCATACTTTCATTGCCCTGTTGCCCCAGGAAACCATTGACAACCCGAATATTCCCAATTCCTGCACCGCCTGTCACAAACACAAGGGTGCGGATCTGCAAAAAATTCAAAAAGCCTACGAGCTGCTATCTCAGAGGCCGAAGCCGGTTGGCAAAACCATCGATCCTGTTCATTATGACGAGTAGGGTTGTTGAAGGAGACGATGATGGATAGGATGAGTTCGTTGCAAATATGGATGGCGGGCGCCCTCCTTGCCGGGGTGATGCTTCTTGCGAATACAGCATCGGCCCAGGAGGAGGTCGCCTCGGCCATCCGGCGCTACAAGGCTTATGAAGCCAGCACCGGCTATTATGAGGAGTATGAAGTTTTACCGCGTCGCCAGCTACCCCTGGTAAGTATTCCAGGGGTCAGACGCGGTCTTTTCCCTTACAGCCCCACAGCTGCTTCGGTGAGAAATCGCAGCCGTCTGGCGGACTCCCACCTGGGTATCAAATTTTATGAAAGAAGACGATGCGAGGCTTGTCACGTTGAGCAAACCAGAGATATTCATACCGTACGGGCCAACCTCACCTGTCGCCAGTGCCACGGCGGAGAACCGGTTGCCAGTATCGCTCACTACTACTCGCCTCTGAACCCCATCCGCAGGCATGCATACGTATGTGCCAAGTGTCACGAGGGTGCCAGTGCTTCATATGCCAGCTATGTTGTTCATGAACCGGCGGCTGGTTCCAGCCTTGCCAGGACGAGTTTTCCGGTCCTGTATTATGCTTATTGGTTTATGTTGGTGCTCCTGGTGGGCACAATGGCTTTCTTTATCCCGCACAGTTTATTGGTGGGCTTAAGGGAATTATTTAAGAAAAAAAGGAAACCAAAAAATGCCGACAGCAACGCGCATTAAACGATTTACCAAATTAGAACAGATAACCCATCTCTGCCTTATGCTGGCCTTTATCATTCAGTCAGCCACCGGCTTTGCCCGGTTATATATCACCACCGGCTGGGGCAAGAAGCTCAGCTATGTCTTCGGTGGATATGACACATGCCTGGTGATCCATAAATGGGTGGGCGTTCTGATGATCGTGGGTTTTGTGCTGCATACCATTTATATGTTGACTCGCATAAAATGGCGCAGCCCTGCAAAGAGCATCTTTGGCCCGGACTCTCTGGTACCCAACTTTCAGGATCTAAAACATCTCGGGCAGAGAATTTTATGGTTTTTCGGCCTGGGTTCTCCTCCGAAGCTGGATCGCTGGAGCTACTGGGAAAAATTCGATTATTTTGCAGTCTACTGGGGGTTGCCGTTGCTGGCCATCACCGGCCTGATGGCAATGTATCCCCTGGTGACAAGCCGGTTTTTACCGGGCTGGAGCCTGAATGTTGCGGTCCTCCTTCATAGAGCGGAGGCCATTTTGGCGGTGGCCTACATCTTTATTGTTCATTTTTTCATCGGGCATCTGAGACCCACCAGTTTTCCAATGAACGAGACCATGTTTACCGGCAGTATGGATTTGGAGGAAGCCATCGAGGAAAAGCCGGCCTGGGTCCAGCGGCTAAAAGATGAAGGCAAACTGGAAACCGTCTTGGGGAGTCCACCGGCACTCTGGTATCGAGTCCTCTATTTTGTTTTTGGCTACGCGATCGTCATTTTTGGTGTGTATTTGCTAATAAACGGTATCATTTACAGTCGTTACGTGGCGCTGCACTAGTTTCCCCATGTTTGACTATTTGGTCCGGGGAGGATTATTTCGGCAGATAGACCCCTGAAATTGTCCGGTTCGGTTCTAACCAAACAAGGGTAACAGCAGGCAGCGACAAAACTTTCATCGCAGTGTAAAGGAAAAAAGGCAGGTCGGTAGCGACCCTGCCTTTTTTCGTTTAGAAATTGAGGATTCCAGGCCTACCCCTCCAGTTTTGACCTAAGTCAATGCATATTCTGATGGATTCTGCAAATATATTGGGTAATGCCAAGATTATTAAATGAGAGATATTAAATGCGAATAGACCCCAAAAAGCAGGATTTTGTTTTGCTATTTTTATTAATTTTAATTATCGTTGGTCTGCCCATCGGTATTCGGGCCTACGACCGTCTTCAGGAGCCCAAGGGCATAATCAAAGGTGCCAGGGAATTTACCCTGAGCGGACATGCTCAAAAAGGCTGGGTGGTGGGAGACGTCAAGGCCAATGATATTATTTCCCTCTGGCAGGAAGCAAGCCAGGCGGCAAGACCTGTGATTGAGGTCTCCAAAGGCGATCAGGTCATACTCAAGCTGCGCAGTGCGGATGTGACCCACGGGTTTAGTCTAAAGGCTTTCGGTATCTATATTGCCAAGGGCATTCAGCCGGGCAAAACGGTTTATGTCTCCTTTAATGCCGACAAAGTCGGCACGTTTATGTTTATGTGCACTGTCTTTTGCGGTGACATCCATCGGCACATGGAGGGCACCCTGATCGTCAGAGACGAACCTTTTCACCCAGAGACATAATTAATGGTCTCTTCTTGCCGTATCTTAAATATTTAGCCCCTAGCCCGGATAAACCGGAAAAAGCAAATAACAAATCACAAATAGCAAACAATATCCAATGACCAAAAATACAAATCCAAAACAAAGATGTGATCTTAAAAATACAAATTACTTGTTTCGGTCATTGAGATTTCGAATTTTGAATTTATTTGGAATTTGGTGCTTGTGTTTTGGTATTTTGCCAAAAAATGCACAAATGCAATTTCTGAGGTACTAACCAACTCCACGACCTTAACTTCCGCAGCGGCAGCTTTCCTTGCTGCAAGCACCCTGACTCCCCGGAAATCATGTTTTTGTGAAAATGAGCAAAAAAAAAGCTATTTTTCTTATTCTCCTCAGTTTTGAACTGGCTGTGCTGATTCCACTGGGTATCGCGCAGATACCAAAGACTGCCACCACGCGCCATATTTCGATCGACGCCCGCAGGTTTGGATATACGCCCGGGCGTATCATTGTCAACAAGGGCGATATCCTAATTTTGCGGTTCTCCACCTCGGACGTGACCCACGGTTTTCATCTGGACGGCTATCCCATCAAACTGATTGCCAGAAAAGGTGTCACCTTTCAACAAAATACCTGGCAGGAAGAAAAAGGACACCTGAAAACAGACTGGAATCGGGTAGCGACGGTAAAATTCACGGCTTCCCGATCCGGCAAATTTATCTTCCGCTGCAGCGAAACCTGCGGGAATTTACATCCCTTTATGACCGGGGAGCTAGTCGTAAAACCCAACACGCCGCACCATTTCTTCATTTCTTTATCCCTGTGGGTTGTATTTGCAGCAATGGTATGGTTCCGGTTCAAAGGTGGTGCCGCGTCTGGTGGTTTCAAGCGGATTAATGTCCTGGAAACATTCCCGTGGTTGAAGCGGCTGGTGATGCGCCGCAGTTTCCAATTCTGGTTTCTTTCGCTGAATTTTATTGTCTTTTACCTGTTCATTCTCAGCAGCCTGTGGGGCAGCCCGGTCGGCAACCGCAACATCGCCATCGTCTTTGTCTGGATTCTGTGGTGGTTCATTTTAAAGGCCATTATAGTGCCGCTGGGGGGGAGATTGTGGTGCCTGATGTGCCCGCTGCCGGCCCCGGCCGAATGGCTGTCCCGCAAAAGGTTGACGGCGGTCCGATATTTGGAAAAACCCTTCCGCAGATTGCATCATCGCTATCTCGGCCTCCAAAAAGACTGGCCCAAAAAAATGCGCAATATCTGGCTGCAGAATGTTCTGTTTCTGACGCTGATTTCTTTCGGCATGATTCTGATTACGCGACCGTTGGCAACAGCCCTCATGTTTATAATTATTCTGGCAGGTACTCTGATTCTGGCACTGATTTTCCGGCACCGGGTTTTTTGCCTGTATTTGTGCCCGGTGGGTGGATTTTTGGGCACCTATTCCATGGCCTCCATGACCGAAGTGCGCTCCATAGATCCCAGCGTCTGTATCAAGCACAAAAACAAATCCTGCTTAACCGGCGGCCCCGGGGGCTGGGCCTGCCCCTGGAACCAGTATGTCGGTAACATGGGCCGCAACAATTACTGCGGCCTGTGTACCGAGTGCATCAAAAGCTGCCCCAAGGATAACGTCGGCATTTTCGTCAGACCATTTGGCTCTGACAGAAAATTGAAAGGCTATGACGAAATGTTCAACGTCATGATCATGCTGGTGGTGGCCATCGCCTTCAGCATTGTCATGCTGGGACCGTGGGGCTTTATCAAGGATGCCGCCAATGTGACCGAAAGCAGACAGGTCATCCCCTTTCTCATCTACCTGGCCGCAATCTGGAGTTCCGCCCTGGTGATATTTCCCGGCATATTTATCCTCGTCGCCAGGGGGGCACACCGCCTGTCCGGGGTAGAATCAAACCGCCGTTTATTAACCCTGCGGCTGGCCTATATCCTGATACCCGTCGGCATCTGCGCCTGGATCGCCTTTAGCCTGCCGGCCATCATGGTCAACTACAGTTACATCATCTCGGTATTTTCCGATCCGCTGGGCCTGGGGTGGGATCTTCTGGGAACCGCCGATGCACATTTTAAACCGCTCATACCGGATTGGATACCGGTCATTCAAGGCTTTGTCCTGCTAACAGGGCTATATCTGGGGATCAGCCGCGGTTTTATGGCTCTCAAAGATGTGCTGCCGGACACCAATTCACAGATCCGGGCCATGCTCCTTCCGGCCCTGTTTGCCCTCTTGGCGGTGAACCTGTTGCTGAAACTTTATCTGGGTTAAGCCCCATAAGCGCTGAGTTATTTTTACGCCAAGGGACTGAGGAAGGTTTACAGAAAAGATGAACATCGAACATCGAACGTCCAACATCGAATGTTGAATGGGAAAAGATGACGAAGCAAGCGAATTATCTTGAAGAAAGGCTGCTTGAAAAATCCAATATTTCATAATTCTCTCCGAGCCGTATGATCTAAGGACCGGAGGCCACGGCTCCATTTCCCTCCGTTTCCGACGGATGAGCGAACCGAACCAGTTCGATATCTGTAACGAGTATCAAAACGGCTGAAAAGAAATAGTAAACAGATGAAAATAAATTGCGGAGCGGAGCGACATCATTGTTCGATGTTCATCTTTCAAAATACATTCTTCCTGTTTAAAAAATACTTATTTCACCCCATTTATGATTCCTAGTTTTTTGATATGAATTCTTTGACTTAAGTCAAAGAATTGTTCTCTGGAGATTGATATTGGATATAAACCGCCAGAAAAGCATCTGATGCGAGGTTTCAATGCCTTCGACTCATAAACGTCATATTCGGCTTCCAAATATAACCAGCAAAAACGATGATGGTATTTTTTACCGCAAAGAAACAGCTTTAACACCCTTGTTACACAAAAAAATGTTATTGGTTTCTTAAAATATTAAAACTGTATCCTTAAAGTAAGCTTCGGTTTGTTCGGCAACCTGAAGCCATCTCAAATATCAAAATTTCTAAAAGGAACAATATGCCTGTTTTCAGTTATCTGGCCTACCCGAAACGGGGAGCCAAGGAGCAACTGCTCAAGGATCTTGCGGCCCTGGACTACTGCGAGGCAACCCCGGCCGATAATGAAGAAATCCTGATCCTGGTCACCGACACCCCGGATGAGGACCAGGAGAAGACTTTACAAAAAAGACTCAAGGAATTGAATTCATTAGAATCTTTAGGCATGACCTTCGGTCATGTGGACCCGTAAACCGTGTCTTTAGAAAAGGAGCGACACATGAGTATCACCAGACGATCATTCATAAAAACCCTGGCTTTAAACAGTGCCGCTGCTGCAGCAGTGACCCTGTTTCCGGGAATCAGTTTCGGTGCATGGAAAACCATGGATCAATCTTCAGGCGGCATGCAGTGGAAGAAAACAGCCTGTCGCTTTTGCGGCACGGGATGCGGCCTTCTGGTCGGTGTATCCGGCGAGCGGGCTGTAGCGGTCAAAGGCGACCCCAACTGTACGGTCAACAAGGGGCTGTGCTGCGTGAAAGGCTACCATTCCGTCCAGATCCTTTATGGCAAGGATAGAATCACCAAGGCCCTGGTTCGCAAAAACGGCAAGCTGGTGGAAACGCCTTTAAATGAAGCCCTCGACCTGGTAGCAAGCAAAATGCAGGAAACCATCAGTAACCACGGAAAAGATTCTGTGGCCATGTACGGGTCCGGCCAGTGGTCGATCACCGACGGCTATGTTTCCTCCAAGCTTTTCAAAGGCTGTATCGGCACCAACAACCTGGAAGCCAATGCGCGTCTGTGCATGGCCAGTGCGGTCACCGGATTTTTAACCAGTTTCGGCCTGGACGAGCCCATGGGCTGCTATGACGACATGGATCATGCCGACGTCTTCATCACCTGGGGCAATAACATGGCCGAAATGCACCCGGTGCTCTTCTCCCGGATGCTTGCCAACCGCAAGGCCAAGGGCAGTGTCAAAATCATTGATTTTGCCACCCGCACCACCCGCTCCAGTCAGGCCGCGGATAAATCGATCCTCTTCAGACCCCAGACGGACCTGGCCGTGGCCAACGCCATCTGTTATGAAATTATCCGCAATGACTGGGTCAACTGGGATTTTGTCAACAAGCACGTTTCCTTCCACAAAGGCAAAACCAACATCGGCTATGGCACCGAAGACCACTTCAAATTTCAGGATAAAGCCGAAACCGTCGATCTGGATGCCTACAAGACGTTTTTAGAAGATTACACCCCCGAAAAGGTCGAAAAAATCTCCGGTGTTTCCGCCAAGGACATCAGGTACCTGGCCTCCCTTTACGGCGACCCGGATAAAAAGGTGACCTCCTTCTGGTGCATGGGCATGAACCAGCACACCCGGGGCACCTGGATCAACAACCTGGTCTACAACTGCCACCTGCTGGTGGGCAAGATCTCCAGTCCGGGCAACAGCCCTTTCTCGCTGACCGGCCAGCCCAGCGCCTGCGGCACGGTGCGTGAAGTCGGCACCCTGACCCACAAGCTGCCCCACGGGGTTGTCATGAAGGAAGGGGCCCGCAAAATGGCCGCCAAAATATGGGATGTGCCGGTGGAAAACATCGATCCCAAACCCACCTACCATACCGTCGAAATGTTCCGGGCCCTGGACCGGGGCGATATCCGCTTCATGTGGATCCAGGTAACCAATCCCATGGTTACCATGCCCAATTTAAACCGCTACCGCAACGGGGCCGAGAAGGAAGGGCGCTTTGTGGTGGTATCGGAAATATACCCCACCCCCACCTATGATGTCGCCGATGTGGTCCTGCCGTCGGCCCTGTGGATCGAAAGGGAAGGATTTTTCGGCAACTCGGAAAGACGCACCCAGCACAACGAACAGATCATTCCCATGCCCGGCGATTGCATGAGCAACACCTGGCAGATCATCGAGGTGGCCCGCCGCATGGGATACGAGAAACAGTTCCCCTGGTCCGAGGAAACCTACATCGAAGACTGCTGGAACGAATACATCCAGTTCCATGATTCCCCCAAACACCGGATGGCACCCTACAATGACCTTAAAGCGCGCTCCGGAATTCAATGGCCTTTTGTTGACGGGATGGAGACCAAATGGCGCTATAACGCCAAATATGATCCGGCCGCCAAGGGCGATGATTTTGATTTTTACGGCAAACCCGATCACAAGGCCTGGATATGGCTGCGGCCTTATGAGCCGCCGGCAGAGTCGCCCGACAGTGAATACCCCTTCTGGCTCAATACCGGCCGGATTCTGGAGCACTGGCACACCGGTTCTATGACCCGCCGGGTGCCGATCCTGCACAGGGCTGCACCGGAATCCTATGTGGAAATAAACCCCGATGATGCCACCCGCATGGGCATCACCAACGGGATGAAGGTCAAGGTTTCATCACGCCGGGGGTCGGTGGTGATGAAGGCCAGCATCAACGGTCGGGGACGGCCGCCTATGGGCATGGTTTTCGTACCCTTCTTTGACGAAAGCTATCTGATTAATGAGGTGACGCTGGATGCTTTTTGCCCCATATCCAAACAGCCGGATTATAAAAAATGCGCCGTCAAACTGGAGAGAGTATAATGGAAAATTCAGAGCAAAAGGTGGGAAAGGTATTTCTCGTTTTTGCCGGGATTTGCATCCTAGCATTACCCTTTATCGTGTTTTCGGCCTTTTCCTTTGATACCACGCAAATGGAGACCGCCGTGGTGAAAACCGGGGGGAATGACTTTGATCAAAGCGGGGAAGCCATATTCATCAATTATGACCGATTGTCCAGGGAATATCTGGCAGGCACGTCCACTGAACGGACCCTCAGCGACTATTACGCCCGCCGGCAGTACCCGGGCTCTCCGCCCTATATTCCGCATAAGGTGGAAGAAGCCGATCTGGCGCCGGTTGAATGCCTTACCTGTCATGCCAAGGGAGGGTGGTCGGCAGAATTGAAAGGGCATACGCCCCTGACACCCCATCCGGAGCAAAGCGCCTGCCGCCAATGCCACATCCAGCAGACAGATGCCAAACTGTTTGTCGACATCGACTGGATGAGTGTGACCACACCCCGGCTGGGCCGGTCGGCGCTGCCCGGTGCGCCGCCCCCCATTCCCCACGAGCTCCAGATGAGAGGCAATTGCATTGCCTGCCATGTGGGCCCGGGTGCCGTGGCGTCGATTCGGGTGGAGCACCCTTCACGGGGCAATTGCCGACAATGTCATGTTGCAGAAACGGATGCCGGGTTATTTGTTCGTAAATAAATATTTGGCTTAACAAGAATCGAAATGGATTTTACTTATAGTGCTTCGGTATTCGATATTCGAATTTAATTTCTCCAAATCGAATCTATCAAGAAAAAAGTGGTATCGTGAAAAGGTAAAAATTAAACCTGATGTAATGACTTATTAGGAACATTATGAAGACACCAACGCAAAATAAGTGCCTTTGGGCGATACTCTCCATACTGCTCGTTTTGTTTTCAGGATGGAGCGCATACGCCGGGCAGGGCGGCGTCACCCGGATTTATAAAACTGCCAATGCGCCGTTTGATGATCAAATGAGTGTCGAATCGGTTATCGCACTGCCGCAAGAAACAATTATGGTGCGGACCCCTTACCAGGGGGGCCGTTTCTGGACCGAAACCCGCAAAGACAAGATACAGCGTTTTAAATGCAGCCAGTGCCATAACAATAAACCGGTTAGTATCGCCAAAGCGGCTGAAGTGGCCCATGGCGACATCCGCCTGAATCATGGCAGCCCGGATAAACCGCTGTCCTGTTATACCTGTCACAATAAGGAGGAGCGTGATTTCCTGGTGACCGAAGAAGGAACCAAAATTGATATGGATCACAGTTACCAGATGTGCGGTCAGTGCCATTTCAGACAGAAAAAAGACTGGGTGGGCGGTGCGCACGGCAAGCGCCTGTCTTACTGGGCTGGACAGCGGGTCGTCACAAATTGCGCCTCCTGTCACAATCCGCACTCACCACGCTTTGAAAAACGTTG
>Ga0316194_10004100_pt1 | contig 10102 bp, 16 predicted proteins | sample CroRivsedime1_MG_FD_204936 | JGI IMG/M metagenome (GOLD analysis project Ga0316194, IMG submission 204936) | Coastal sediment microbial communities from Maine, United States - Cross River sediment 1 | ecosystem: Environmental > Aquatic > Marine > Coastal > Sediment | place: USA: Maine... | reverse complement strand
CTATGTGCTGACCTTCTCCAACGGGCTCGTCGTTTACCTGTCCGGCGACACCGGTATCACGGCAGAGCAACAAACCGTGGTACGCGATTACTATAAGACAAAACTGGTGGTGATGAATATTGGCGACACCTTTACCACTGGTCCGCAGGAAGCGGCATGGGTTATCAATGATCTGATCAAGCCGGCTTCGGTAATCCCATCGCATGCCAACCAGCCGTCGACCCAGGGCGGAAAAGTAATCGCCGGCACTCGCGTCGATGAGTTCAGCAAAGCGAGCAAGGTACCGGTACATGTGCCTCTCAGCGGACGCACCATGAGTTTCAACCAGTCTGGAAAATGTACCGACGGTTGCTAGTACGCGCTGATCATGGCGAGGGATCGCCTATGATTAGCTAAAAAAAATCAGATAGGTAAAATATCGAGATATTGGCATTAAGATTTGAGAGAAAAAGATGGCCTCGATCATCCTCAGCATAGTTATCATCTGCCTGTTGGCGGCCCTGATAATGTACGGTTTCAGACCATACGACTATGGGGGCAGCGTAAAACGATTCAGGAAAACAGCGAAAGCTGGCGCTATCGCCAGAAAATCGTCCGATCCTAAATGGCGCTCGGTCAAGATTCGCCCCGGAACGACCCGTTGCAGGCCAGTGGCGGAAATAACAGGTCGAATTTTCCTGGCGCAAGGGGCACCGTCGTTACCACTGGCAGATTGCACCAACGAGAACTGTCAGTGTCGTTATATTTTCCTGGAGGATCGGCGCAGCGGTGACGACCGACGCCTGGAGTTCGGCAGGTTCGGTGACTTCATCCCCGAGTACCAGCGCGATAGACGCCGAATCTCGGGACGTCGTTACGCCGACCTGGCAGCTTGAGCCTGTTACGAAGAGCGTCAGTGCGTTAACAAAAACAAGGCATAAAAAAAGCCAGCTTTAAAGCTGGCTTTTTTGTGTACCTGAGATCAGTAAACTACTCGTCGTCGTACTCGGCGCCCGGACGATCGACCAGCTCGACATAAGCCATGGGGGCCTTGTCGCCGGGGCGATAGCCGCACTTGAGAATACGCATATATCCCCCGGGACGTTCCTTGTAACGCGGACCCAGGTCGACAAACAACTTGCCGACGGCAGCCTTGTCACGCAGGCGACTGAAGGCCACGCGGCGATTGGCGACGCTATCTTCCTTGGCCAGCGTAATCAAGGGCTCGGCCACGCGACGCAGTTCCTTGGCCTTGGGCAAGGTAGTGCGGATGACTTCATGGTCAAACAGGGAAACAGCCATGTTCTTGAACATCGCCTTGCGATGTGAGCTGTTACGATTGAGCTGTCGCCCACTATTACGATGACGCATCGTTTAAACCTCTTAACTCGCTAACTTGCTGTCGTTTTCGATACTGGCTGGAGGCCAGTTTTCGAGTCGCATGCCCAGTGACAGGCTATACGAAGCCAGCACGTCCTTGATTTCAGTCAGGGACTTCTTACCCAGATTCGGGGTTTTCAGCAATTCGACTTCGGTACGCTGAATCAAATCACCAATGTAGTAAATATTTTCCGCCTTCAGGCAGTTAGCCGAACGCACGGTCAGTTCCAGATCATCGACCGGACGCAACAGGATCGGATCGATATGTGATTCCGGCTCGTCTTCGACTTCTTCATCCGAACCTTCGAGATTAACAAATACCGAGAGCTGATCCTTGAGGATGCTGCCGGCGATTCGAATCGCCTCTTCCGGATCTATGGTGCCATTGGTCTCGATATCGATGATCAACTTGTCCAGATCGGTACGTTGTTCCACACGTGCGGTTTCGACGCTGTATGCAATTTTGCGCACTGGCGAGAATGATGCATCGAGCTGCAGATGACCGAGTGCCGCGTCTTCTTCGGAAGTCTGGCGCGTATTGGCTGGCTGGTAACCACGGCCCTTGACCACGTGCAACGACATATCGAAGTTGACACCCTTGGTCAGGGTAGCGATAACGTAATCCGGGTCAACGATCTCGATGTCGTGATCGAGCTGGATATCGCCCGCAGTAACAACGCCCGGTCCCTTCTTCGAAATGATCAGGGTTGCTTCATCCTTGGCATGCATGGTGATGCCCACACCTTTCAGGTTGAGCAATATATCGATTACATCTTCCTGGACACCGTCGATGGTAGTGTATTCGTGCAGTACACCTTCGATCCGGCAATCAACGATGGCGCAACCACGCACCGATGACAGCAGGATACGTCTTAGCGCATTACCAAGGGTGTGACCGAAACCACGCTCCAGCGGTTCGATCGAAACTTTCGCATGGTAAGTCTGTTGCTCTTCGACTTTAACATGCTTCGGCTTCAATAAATCAGAGTACATTTTAGACATAGATAACCCGCTAATTATTTGGAATAAAGTTCAACTACGAGCTGTTCGTTGATATCTGGCGGCAATTCACTGCGCTCAGGCATGGCTTTGAAGATACCTTCAAACTTGGTCTGGTTAACATCAACCCAGTCCGGAAAACCGATCTGCTCCGCCAACGACATTGACTCGGCGATACGCGCCTGCTTGCGTGATTTTTCGCGCACGCTGACGACGTCCGCGGCACTCACCACGTAGGAAGGAATATTGACTATTTTTCCATTGACCATGATCGACTTGTGGTTCACCAGTTGTCGCGCTTCGGCACGCGTAGAGCCAAAACCCATGCGGTAGACCACGTTGTCGAGGCGAGTTTCGAGCAGCTGCAGTAGATTTTCACCCGTAGAGCCCTTTATGCGCGAGGCTTCCTTGTAGTAGTTGCGAAACTGACGCTCGAGAATGCCATAGATACGACGCAGCTTCTGCTTTTCACGCAGTTGCAAGCCGTAGTCTGACTGGCGCGGTTTACGCGTACCTGCACCGTGCATCCCGGGGGGATTGTCGATCTTGCACTTGGTATCTACCGCGCGACGCGAGGACTTCAGACTCAGGTCTGCACCTTCGCGACGCATCAGTTTACATTTTGGTCCGATATATTTTGCCATTAGTGTTCCTGCCTATACGCGACGTTTTTTCGGAGGCCGACAACCGTTGTGCGGTATCGGGGTAACGTCATCGATGCGTGAAATCTTGAAACCGATTGCGTTCAGCGCACGTACCGCGGAATCACGACCCGGCCCCGGTCCCTTGACCATGACTTCGAGGTTTTTCATACCCAGTTCCTGAGCCGCCTGACCCGCGCGCTCAGCCGCAACCTGCGCTGCGAACGGGGTTGACTTACGCGAACCACGAAAGCCCGAGCCACCCGCAGTAGCCCAGGTCAAAGCATTGCCCTGGCGATCGCTGATGGTGACGATGGTATTGTTAAAAGTCGCATGTATATGCGCCACGCCGTCAGAAACGACGCGTTTTGTTTTCTTCTTGGTACGTGCTTTATCAACCATTTACCTTACCTGTTATGTGGCCTGTTTATCCTGGCTTATCGCTTCAACGGACGACGCGGTCCCTTGCGCGTGCGGGCATTTGTCTTGGTGCGCTGCCCACGCACTGGCAAGCCACGACGATGACGAATGCCACGATTGGTACCGAGGTCCATCAATCGCTTGATGTTCATCGATATTTCGCGCCGCAAATCACCTTCGGTGGTATAGCCGTCGATCCTGGTACGAATTTGCTCGAGCTGTTCTTCGTTTAACTCACGCACCTTGGTTTCCGGGCTTATGCCAGTGGCGCTACAGATTTCGGCTGAGCGTGTTGAGCCAATGCCGAAAATAGATTGCAACGCAATCACTGTGTGCTTGTGATCCGGTATATTTACACCTGCAATACGAGCCATAAAAAAACTATCTCCTAAGCCGTTAGGCCAAAATGGGCGCAGATTCTATCTGTCAAGCGCCCAAAATTCAATAAATCAATCAATAAAACAGGCATGCGAAGCCCTGGTACTCCTGCTATGAGACATCTCAGGATGCAGAACGTCCCAAATTGGCCAAGGCAAGGCGCAGTCCGCAGAGAATGGCATGCCCTTTTCAAGGACTGCAACGCGGCATTGGCCGATTTGGGGCATTCCCTTCGGGCCAGCCAGGAAGCGGTCATCTGCGTTGTTGTGCTCCCTTGAATTAGCTACAGCTAGTTCTGCGGTCGCACGCCTAGCAGCTAACCGCTTCCTGACTGGCTGAATCCTGAGATGTCTCATAGCAGGAGTACTAGCCCTGACGCTGCTTGTGGCGCGGATCTTTACAAATCACCCGCACCGCACCGTGGCGACGAATTACCTTGCAGTTTTTGCACAATTTTTTAACTGACGCTCTTACCTTCATGGCCTTACCTTAATCCCGGGACTAGCGCACCACACCGGCGCCGCCATACCCCTTAAAATTCGACTTCTTCATCAATCCATCGTATTGATGACTCATCAGATGCGCCTGCACCTGCGACATGAAATCCATCACTACGACGACGATGATCAACAAGGAAGTACCTCCAAAATAGAAAGGCACGTTCCAGAACAAAATTAAAAATTCCGGCAACAGACACACCGAGGTGATATACATCGCACCAACCAGGGTCAGGCGTGACATTACCCCGTCGATATAAGTAGCCGTCTGGTTGCCTGGACGAATACCCGGAATGAAAGCACCGGACTTCTTCAGGTTCTCCGCCGTATCTTTCGAATTAAACACCAATGCGGTGTAGAAAAAGCAAAAGAATATAATCGCAGTCGCATAAAACAGAACATACAACGGCTGTCCCGGTGACAATGTCGCCGAAATATCCTGCAACCAGCGCATGCCTTCGGCCTGCCCGAACCAGCTACCCATGGTGGCCGGAAACAGGATTATGCTGGAAGCGAAAATGGGTGGTATAACGCCAGCCATGTTTATCTTCAGCGGCAAGTGACTGCTTTGCGCGGCGTACATCTTCCGTCCCTGCTGTCGCTTGGCATAATTCACCGTAATACGGCGTTGCCCGCGTTCGACGAAAACAACAAAGTAAGTTACCCCCAGCACGCCGACAAACAGCGCCAGGATTACCAGTGAGTTTAATTCACCGGTGCGTACCAGTTCAAAGGTGCCACCGATCGCCGATGGCAATCCGGCGACAATACCGGCAAAAATCAGTACCGAAATACCGTTACCGATACCGCGCTCGGTGATTTGTTCACCCAGCCACATCAAAAACAGGGTGCCGGTAACCAGCGTAACCGCCGCGGTGAAAATGAAAGACGGTCCCGGATTGACCACCAGTGCCGCACCATCGCCACCACTTTGGCTGGACAACGCGATCGAAATACCAATCGACTGGAAGGTTGCCAACACTACCGTGCCATAACGCGTGTACTGCGTAATCTTGCGCCGGCCCGACTCGCCTTCCTTTTTCAGTTGTTCCAGCGTGGGCACTGCTACGGTCAACAACTGCATGATGATCGAGGCCGAAATATACGGCATGACGCCGAGTGCAAAAATCGACATGCGCTCCAGCGCACCACCGGAAAACATGTTAAACATACCCAGAATGCCGGTACGTTGCTGCTCGAAAATCTCGCGCATGACGTTAATATCGATTCCAGGTACCGGTATAAAGGTTCCGATACGGAATATAACCAACGCCGTGATTACAAAAAAGATACGCCGACGCAGCTCGCTCAGAGAACCCCCTGAGAGACTACCGGCCAACTGTTGTGCGGAAGGACCAGCCACGATAAACCTAGGCTACCTGGCCACCGGCAGCTTCTATCGCTGCACGCGCGCCTTTGGTAACGAGAACACTGGGCTCGACGCTGACTTTTCGCGTCAATTCACCCGACAGGATGATCTTGGCCCGGTGAGTTTGAGTCGGAACCAGGTTGCCATCGATCAACGCTTGCAGGTTGACGACGTCGAGACCGGATTTTTCGATTTCACTGAGGCGAACCTCGGCAGAAAAGCGGGACTTGCGCGAGGTAAAGCCGAATTTCGGCAAACGCATCTGCAATGGCATTTGTCCACCTTCGAAGCCTGGACGTATTCCGCCGCCGGAACGTGATTTCTGGCCTTTGTGACCACGGCCAGCGGTTTTACCACTGCCGGAACCAATCCCGCGACCCACACGCTTGGACGCTTTGGTAGACCCCTTGGCGGGTTTCAGATTATTCAGGTACATCACGCTTCCTCGACGTTCAGCATATACTGGACCTTGTTGATCATGCCGCGATTTTCCGGGGTGTCGATCACTTGCACTGTCTGGTGCATACGACGTAAACCCAGTCCGGCGACACAAGCCTTGTGTGAAGCCAGGCGACCATGCCTGCTGCGCACCAGGGTCACACTCAGACGTTTGACGCCGGAATCCGCCTTCGCTGCTGCTTTTTTGGGCGCGGCTTTCGGCGCCGCGGTTTCGGCGACGACCCTGGCTTCGGTCTCAGGTGCCGCTTTTTTAGCGACAGCCTTCTTGACCGCGGCCTTTTTGGTCGCAGCTTTCTTTACCGCGGTCTTTTTCGCGGCTTTTACAACCTTTTCTTCTTCGTCGGCCATCACATCAACTCGTAATTTCTTCAACGGTTTTACCGCGCTTGGCAGCGATATCTTGTGGTGACTTCATGTTTTGCAAGCCGCTGATAGTCGCGCGCACCAGGTTGATCGGGTTACGCGAGCCGTTACACTTTGCCAGCACGTTATGCACGCCGACGGCTTCGAAAACCGCACGCATTGCACCACCTGCGATAACACCAGTACCTTCAGAGGCCGGCTGCATGTAAACCTTGGCCGCACCATGACGCGCATTTAACGGGTATTGCAGGGTACCGTTAGTAATCGCGACCGTGGTCAGGTTGGCACGGGCTTTTTCCATTGCCTTCTGGATCGCCAGCGGCACTTCACGCGCCTTGCCATAGCCAAAGCCGACCTTGCCATTGCCGTCGCCCACTACGGTGAGCGCGGTAAAGCCAAACTGACGGCCGCCTTTGACAACTTTGGCCACGCGATTGACCGCGACCAGTTTTTCCATCAGGTCGTCGCCAGCATTATTACTTCTGTGATCTGCCATTCGAATCTCCCGCCTCAGGCGGCCTTAAAATTTCAAACCGTTTTCACGCGCAGAATCGGCCAGGGCCTTGACTCTACCGTGATACTTAAAACCGGAGCGATCAAATGCTACCGACTCGATTCCGGCGGCTTTCGCTTTTTCCGCGATTATCTTACCCACCGCGGTTGCCGCATCGACATTACCCGAGTACTTGACCGCCTTTTTGACATCGGCCGACAAGGTTGATGCAGAGGCAACCACTTTTCCGGACTCACCGGAGAAAACCTGTGCATAGGTATGGCGTGGAGTACGATGCACGCAGAGCCGATTTACACCCATGGATGCAATCTTGGCACGTGTGCGACGCGCACGTCTGGTTCGGGATGCTTTCTTATCCATAATCTACCTACTTCTTCTTCGCTTCTTTTCTGACGATTTGTTCGCCAGCATATTTAACACCCTTGCCCTTGTATGGCTCGGGTGGCCGGTAAGCGCGTATTTCGGCACAGACCTGGCCAACCTTTTGCTTATCGCAACCACGTACGATGATTTCGGTAGCAGTCGGAGTTTCTATTTCGATTCCCTCGGGCACCTGGTAATTAACCGGGTGCGACAATCCGAGCGACAGGTTGAGTTGTTTACCCTGTGCCTGCGCACGGTAGCCGACGCCAACCAGCTGCAGTTTCTTTTCGAATCCGTTAACGACACCCTCGACTATATTATTGATCACCGAACGCATGGTTCCGGTAACCGCGAGCGACGATTTTCGCGCATCCTTCGGCGACAGGGTCAGCACATTATCTTGCTGGTTCAGGTTGACCGCATCGTGCAAAGTCAACGAGAGGAAACCCTTCGGACCCTTGGCGGAGACTTCACTGCCATTGATGCTGAATTCAACATTGTTAGGCAATTCGATTGGTTGTTTCGCTATTCTGGACATTTCATTAACCTAAACGACCGAACAGATGACTTCGCCACCGAAACCGGCAGCACGCGCCTGACGATCAGTCATCACTCCTTTCGAAGTTGAGATAATCGCGATGCCTAGCCCACCGTTAACCGACGGCAAATCATCTTTCGACTTAAAAATGCGCAGACCGGGGCGACTGATGCGTCGCATCTGTTCGATTACCGGCTTGCCCTGGTAATACTTCAATTCAATGACCAGCTGTTTCAGGCTATCCTCTGAAACCTTGTAATCACTAATATATCCCTCGTCCTTAAGCACAGCCGCAATTCTGGACTTCTGCTTGGACGCAGGCATTTTTACGCTAACCTTGCTCGCCTTTTGCGCATTGCGCACACGAGTCAACATATCTGCGATTGGATCTTGTAAGCTCATCTTAGTCCTCTTACCAACTTGCCTTGACCAGACCCGGAATATCGCCACGCATTGCGGCTTCACGGATCTTGTTACGGCAAAGGCCGAATTTACGGTAAACACCATGGGGTCTTCCGGTAATCCGGCAACGGTTCTGCTGGCGTACCGCTGCTGAATCACGCGGCAGCTTCTGCAGTTTCTCGACTGCTGCCATCTTTTCGTCGTAGGTCGACTGAGCGCTGATAATAGTCGCCTTCAACTCGCTGCGCTTCTGCGCGTATTTCGCCACCAGGCGAGTACGCTTCAGTTCACGCTGTACCATGGAATTCTTTGCCATAATCTAAACTCGTCTAACCTCTAAAGGGAAACTGAAAAGCGGCTAACAACGCACGACCTTCTTCGTCGTTACGCGCAGTTGTGGTAATGCTGATGTTAAGCCCACGCAGCTTGTCAATTTTGTCATAGTCGATTTCCGGGAAAGCGATCTGCTCGGTCATTCCCATGTTGTAATTACCCTGCCCGTCGAACGCCTTCGGGCTAAGACCACGAAAATCACGAATTCGCGGAATCGAAAAATTAACCAGGCGATCGAGGAATTCATACATCTTGTCACGCCGCAGTGTTACCTTGCAGCCGATAGGCATGTCTTCGCGAATCTTGAATCCGGCGATCGCCTTCTTGGCCAGGGTAACCACCGGCTTCTGGCCGGCGATCAACGTCAGATCCACGACCGCACTGTCGATAATCTTCTTATCCTGCGAGGCTTCACCGACACCCATGTTGAGGGTAATCTTGGTGATCCGCGGGATTTCCATCGCTGACCTGTAGGAAAACTGCTCTTGCAGGTCTTTCGCTACAGTGTCTCGGTAATATTGTTCTAGTCTGGTCATTGCCTGTTCCTAATCATTCTGTTTCTAATCAACGACATCCTAAATATCCACGACTTCGCCGTTAGATTTGAAGTAACGGACTTTGCGATCATCTTCCAGGGTCTTGAATCCGATCCGATCACCCTTCTGGGTATGCGGATTGAACAGCATCACGTTGGAAATCTGGATCGGGGACTCCTGATCGAGGATACCGCCAGCCTCACCGCTACGCGGATTGCCCTTGACATGCTTCTTCACCATGTTGACGTTTTCCACCAGCAGGCGACCATCGTCCAGCCGCTTCAATACGTTGCCGCGCTGACCCTTGCTGCGCCCCGCAATCACGATTACTTCATCACCTTTCTTAATCTTTTGCATAACTCTTATCCGGCTAAAGCACTTCAGGCGCCAGTGAAATAATTTTCATGAACTTTTCGCCACGTAGTTCGCGGGTTACCGGTCCAAAAATACGCGTACCAATCGGCTGCAGGTTATTGTTCAGGATAACCGCCGCGTTACCGTCGAACTTGATCGCAGAACCATCGGGACGACGCACACCGTGCGCGGTGCGCACGACGACAGCGTTATAAACTTCGCCCTTCTTGACCTTGCCGCGCGGAATAGCATCCTTGATGCTAACCTTGATGATGTCGCCAATCGCGGCATAGCGGCGCTTGGAACCGCCGAGCACCTTGATGCACTGCATCTTGCGCGCACCGCTATTGTCGGCGGCACTTAAAACTGTTTGCATTTGAATCATAGCTTGCTACCTGCGCGCTCTAGTTTGCTTTCTCGACGACCTTGACCAGTTTCCATGACTTGGTCTTGGAAATTGGACGGCATTCTGAAATTTGGACAGTATCACCGACACCACATTCATTATTTTCATCGTGAATATGTAACTTGGTCGACTTCTTCATGAACTTGCCGTAAATCGGGTGTTTCACTTTAC
>Ga0316194_10004099_pt1 | contig 10102 bp, 9 predicted proteins | sample CroRivsedime1_MG_FD_204936 | JGI IMG/M metagenome (GOLD analysis project Ga0316194, IMG submission 204936) | Coastal sediment microbial communities from Maine, United States - Cross River sediment 1 | ecosystem: Environmental > Aquatic > Marine > Coastal > Sediment | place: USA: Maine... | reverse complement strand
CGCAGATAGTCATTCACCCGATTAACGGCAATCCTAAACAGCCAGCTGCGAAATTTAAGCGGCTCCCGAATTCGGGCAATGTTTCGAAAGGCCCGAACGAATACATCCTGGGTAAGGTCTCAGCATCCATTCGGTTGCGTATGCGATAGTAAATCAAGCGGTATATATCTCCCTGATAACGATCAATCAGTTGTTCAAAGGCCGGGCGGTTTCCGTCTCTGGCCTGTATGACAAGGTCGGTCATTTGATCGCCAGAGGGTTTCGAGCCAGAAACATTATGAGTTGATGGATTCATTGTTTCGTATCAACAGGGTTGTCTGTACTTGAGAACAATGCTTCAGTGAACCATTTTCATTATGCTGGCTCTCAATATTATTAGAACCGGTTACGCGTTCATTGGAAAATCACCCCAGTTGGCAAAAATAACTTTACGGCACAGGACCGGGCCGTCTACTGCCAGTACCTGCGATACGGATCAGAATAGCGGCGATACGGTTCAGTATAACGGCGATACGGCTGCAAATATGGATTTCTGCGGCGGCTGTTTTGTTTTAATCGCGTAATCTGCTGTTCGGCTCTATCCTGCGAGCGGTTTAAACGGCGCTCTTCCCGGTAGGTCAGGTGTCCATCGCGCGAATAGGATTTTTTTTGACGGCGGATCTGACGCTGCTCATATTTTAGACGTTGTGCTTCCTGCCGGGTAAGCTGATCATTATTAATGTCGTTTTTGATCCTTTTTTGCTGCCGGACCTGGCGCTGATCAAATGCGCCGGCCAAAGCCTGAGCGCTGAAAATTAAACCGGACAGCGCAATCATGACCAGCGTGAAAAGGATTTTTTTCATTTTTATTCTCCTTTTATGAAGTATTCTGGCTGTATAGACGTGATAGTGGAAAAAATGGTTTACAACTTACCAGCTCTCACTCGTGTTTACCTGGATTTTGCACCAGTCGGTGGCTTTCATTTCGAAATATCGCATCATATTCTTCTTGCATAAGCGCTGATTCCTATGTATGAATTCTCCCTTATCAACCCGAAAAGAGAGGCATGGTCTTTAATGAATATTAAATTATCCGGGGGCCGTCAAGCCCCGGTCTCCTCCATTGGCGTTGCTCAAGCGGCGTCCTTAATTGCCCGGACCCAGAGACCCGATGGGGAAATACCCTGGTGTGAGGGACAAAAAACAGACCCCTGGGATCATGTTGAATCCGCCATGGGTCTCAGTGTGGGGGGCTATCTTGCTGAATCCCAACGGGCCTTTGAATGGTTGGCCGCCAAGCAGCTGGATGATGGCAGCTGGTACACCGCATACCGGCAGGGGGTTGCCGAAGATAGAACCCGCGACGCCAATCTGTCCTGCTACCTTGCGGTGGGCTTATTTCACTATTATCTGATAACCGAAGACAAAGCCTTTTTAAGGCAAATGTGGCCGACACTTTCAAAGGCCATTGAGTTTGCCTTGAACCTGCAAACACCCAGCGGAGAAATTTACTGGGCCATAAGCCCCGAAGGCAACGTTGACCGTATGGCGCTTTTAACGGGGTCCAGCTCGATTTACATGAGCATTAAGTGCGCCCTGGCGATTGCAAAAATACTGGGGTTTTTCATGCCGCTCTGGGAAATTGCCCTGAGCAAACTGGCTGAGGCCATAAAACATAAGCCCTATTTGTTTAATATGACCAAATCCCGCTATTCTATGGATTGGTTCTATCCGATTCTTTGCGGCGTTATTACCGGCGATGATGCCCAAAAACGGCTTGATAAATACTGGAAAAAATTTGTGATTGAGGACCGGGGCGTGCGATGTGTATCCGATAAACCCTGGGTCACCATTGCTGAAACATCAGAGCTGACGCTGACGCTGGCGGGTCTGGGAAACCATGAACTGGCCGGAATTGTGTTTAATTGGATCTGTGATCGACGGTATGAAGACGGATCCTACTGGTGCGGATTTACCTGCCCGGATCTGGTCGTCTGGCCGGAAGATAAGATTACCTGGACCAATGCGGTGGCGCTGCTTGCTGCGGATGCGATTTACAATTTAACGCCTGCAAGCGCTCTTTTCAGTCATCAATTCTGGGTGACCTCTGAGCTGTCGCCATTTGTCGATGCTTAATAAAAAGGTTAAGCTCCTTGCAGAAAGATCACCGCCCATATTTTTTAAAAAGAGCGCTAACGAAGTTTCAAAGATTTTATACCCGGCATTTTTTACGTCCCCATTTTTCCTCTCTTGGCGAGGCCCCTTCAATCGTAAAGCCCTGGCATGTGGAAGTATTCGGTTCCCCCATTGATATCGGTGATTATGTCTCCATTATTGCCGCTTCAGACAACAGAGTGCGGCTGTCTGTTTGGGCAGAAAAACAGGTCAGTGGACGAATTCGTGTCGGTGATTATTGTTTGCTTTGTCCGGGAGTTAGGATCAGTTCGGCCTCACAAATCAACATCGGAGATAACTGCATGATCGCCAGCGGTGCTTATGTTACCGATTCCGATTGGCATGATGTCTATAACCGGATTGCATTCGGGAAAACGGATCCGATTGATATTGCAAACAACGTCTGGATTGGAGACAGCGCCATTGTCTGCAAAGGGGTTGCCATCGGTGAAAACAGTATCATTGGTGCCGGGTCAGTGGTGGCGAATTCTATCCCCGCCAATTGCATTGCCGCCGGAAATCCTGCGCAAGTTGTCAAGCATCTCGACCCTGAAGAATCAATTACGACCCGCAAGCAATGGTTTTCAAAAGCTTCCAACCTGTTTGATGAAATTGATCAGTTGGACAGGCAGCTGTTGAGTGACAATACCTTGCTGCACTGGTTGCGGTATGTGTTTTTTCCCTCCAGAGGAGACTAACCAAAGGTGTCAGGTGTCAGTGTTCAGGTGTCAGCGTTTTGGCCGCTGGCTTCTCGCTTCTTGCTCCTGGCCAGGAACCAGTGACCAGAAGCCAGTAGGGCGGGCCTCTGCGCCCGCCGGTCAGAGGTCGGCACAGAGGCCGACCCTACTTTCGTTTCTACCATCTGTTATCTGACACCCGACACCTTTATTTAACCAACCGTTTACGATCCACCAGACAAAATCCCCAGAAAATCAGACCGCCGGATAAGGCGATCAGGGAGCTGATCATAAACAGGGCAAAGGATCCGGTAATTTCGTACAAATAGCCGTTAAAAAAGAAACCGACCATCAAGCCCAAACCATAACTGGTGCCATTGTTTACCGCCTGGCCCAGGGTTTTGGCCTTATCCGGTGCCAGGCGATCGATATACAGGATGCTGGCGATGTGAAATGTGCCGTAGGTTACCGCGTGCAGAACCTGGGAAAGTAAGATTGCCGCTGCCGATTGGACAAAAAACAGAATGAACCACCGCAGGGCGGCGACCATAAATGAAAAGATCAAGACGGCCTTAATGGAAAAGCGGTTAAAGATTTGATCCGATCGGAGCATAACCAGAATCTCGGCAGCGGATGCCAATGCCCATGTCAATCCGATAAAGGTGCTTCCGAACCCCAAACTTTCCAGATGAATCGAAAAAAAGCCGTAATAGGCCCCGTGGCTAACCAGCATTAAAAAAGAACAAAACAGAAATACAAGGACGTGTCTGTCCAACAGACTTTTGGCGTCCCTGGACAATCGTTTCTTTTTAGCAATCTGTATACCGGGGATTTGGGTGGAAATTACCGACAGCATCAACGATCCGGCCAGGATAAGAACGACAATCATCTCCACCGAATACAGGTCGATAATTTTACCCAGTGCCAGCACGACAACGATGAAACTGATGGATCCCCAGACCCGGATTCGGCCGTAACTTTTTTTCTCTTTTCCCAGAATATCCATGGTAAATGCTTCCAGAAAGGATATGATCGGGGAAAAAAACATTCCGTAAAAGATGGTAATAGCCAGCATAGGCCAAAAATCAACGGTAAAAAGATACAGCATCCAGATCAGGGCACTGCAGAAACAACACAGGATATAGATCGGTCGCCGGGCGTTGAGACGATCGGCCAGCGCTCCCCAGATAAGGGGAAAAAGGACGAGTGCTACCGAACGCACTGCAGATAGGATTCCGATTCGGAAGCCGCTGAACCCCAGGTGGTAGCAATAGAGGTTGAAGAAGGGTAAAAAAATTCCCAGTACACCAAAATACAGAAAGTACTGGGAACCGATAACAAGATGATGTGTACGCTTGTTTTCGGTGGTCATGATTGATTCATGCGGCATTTAGAAGTGGTTTCAAAGCCTCAGATCAGTTTCAAGGGCAAGGCGCGGGCCGATCGGAAAAGCGCAGCATACATGGGTATGTGAGCATTTACCGGAGGCTGTGCTGCACCCTAATCCAAAAAATTGGATGCGAATCCCGCTTGCGGGGCAACGCAGCCATTGGACCTTAGATGAGGTTTTGAAACCACTTCTATTCAATATCAACGGTTACCTGTTTCGGTTTTTCCTCCTCAGGTCTGGGAATCTCTACTGTCAGAACCCCGTCTTTAAACGATGCTTTTATCAAATCGGGTTTGATTGTCTCCTGGAGCGAAAAGGATCGGTTAAATTTGCCAAAACTTCTTTCCTTGCGATAATAATGTTCATCCTTGATTTCCGGATCCAGCAGTCGTTCGCCTTTGAGGGTCAGTAGATTGTCTTTAACCTCAACCGATACATCATCTTTGTTAACGCCGGGAAGCTCTACTTTCAGAACGATCCCATCTGTGGTTTCATAAATATCAACCGGGGGGTTCCAGTCAAAAAGACCGACCTCTTCGTCCAAATCCCGTGAGCGCCCAAAAGACTCGTTAAAAATTCGATTTATTCGGTCCTGCAGGGTCGCTACGTCTCGGAATGGATCCCATCTTACGATTGCCATGGCTGAACCTCCTTGCACAAAGCGTTTATATCGATTGAAAATTAATCATACCTCCATTCTTGTCAAGCTTTACAAAGTAAATAATCAGTGTTATTTTGATCTGGATTTAGCGAATAGAACCAAACAATTTACATACATTTTAGGAGCCGGAGATGGAATTTATCAAAATTAGAATTGCCGAAGATTTTGGTCATCTGGGTTCTGACCTTGAAAAAACGATTGAAGATATGTTTCGCTCGATGAGTCCGGCCTTTTCGCTTGCCGATCGCGCCTGGAAACCGCCGATGGACATGAACGAAACGCCGGATGAGATCGTTATCGTTGCCGAGATTGCCGGAGTGGATAAGGATGATCTGGAAGTTGAAATCAGCAGCAAAGCCGTTAGAATCCAGGGTAGCCGGATAGCCCGCCATTGCACTGACGACGCCACGTACCGGCTCGCCGAAATTCAATACGGCCGCTTCGAAAGAATTCTTTATCTTCCTGCGCCCATTGATCCTGAAGTTGTATCTGCCGGTTACACAAACGGCTTGCTCGAAGTCCGACTGGCAAAAATGCCGATTGAAAAATCCCATAAGATACCGATATCAGAAGAATAAATCGAAGAATATAAATGGTTTTTTTATTTCGATATTCATACTTTTTCGATCATAACACGAACGCGCCTTACCCATACCAGTAAAAACCACAAAGACACAAGGGGCACAAAGAATAACACTTAAAAAGGACTTAAGACACTTTGTGAACTTTGTGCCTTCGTGGTGAAAAAAGTTTTTTTCAAAAGCGCAAACTGTTTTCTAGTTTTATAAAAATGGAAAATTGGACGACTATTTCTGGAGGTGATAATGACGGACCAACCTGTTCAAAAACCACCGGTTGAGATTGATACCGAAAAAATTCCCGAGCTGCTCCCCATTCTACCCTTGTTTGATGCCGCCCTGTTTCCCAAAATGGTGCTTCCGCTGGTGGTGATGCAGGGCGAGTCGGTGCGCCTGGTGGATGAGGCTATGGCAAAAAACCGGATTATCGGGCTGGTCGTATCCAAAAAACCGGAGGAGGGCCTTAAGCCTGACCGCGAAGATCTGGCTCAGATCGGAACCAGTGCGTTAATCTTGAAAATGGCCAAAACCCAGGACAATCGGACCCAGCTCCTGGTGCAGGGCCTTCACCGCTTCAAAATAAAGTCATGGGAAAACAGCCGGCCCTATCTGCGCGCGCGTATCGAACTGCTGCAAGAAAAAGAAATAAAGGACGATGAAACTGAAGCGCTTATGTCAAACCTGGTCGGGCAATTTATCCGCATCATAGAGCTTTCTCCGGGGCTGCCGCCGGAAATCGGCCAGATGGCAAAATCGATTCCGGAAGCCGGGACCCTGGCGGATATGGTTGCCTCTACGATTAATTCCAACCCGAAAGAAAAGCAAAAAGTTCTTGAGATACAAAATGTGAAGGCGCGTCTCAAAGAAGTGACGCGTCTGGTGAATCATCAGCTCAGTATTCTCGAACTGGGAAGTAAAATTCAGAGCCAGGTCAAGGGAGACATGGATCAGAGTCAAAAGGAATATTATTTACGGCAGCAGCTCAAGGCCATCAAAGAAGAATTAGGCGAAACAGATGAAAGTCAGGTAGAAATTGAAGAATACCGGGCCAAAATTGAGAAAAAAAATCTTCCTCAAGAAGCTCTCAAAGAAGCAGAGCGCGAACTGGACCGTCTGTCACGCATGCATCCATCTTCAGCCGAATATACCGTAGCGTCAACCTATCTGGATTGGATCACCGCCTTGCCCTGGCACGAAAACACCGAGGATAATGTTGATATCAAAAAAGCACAAAAAATCCTGGATGATGATCATTATGGGCTTGAGAAGCCCAAAAAGCGCATCATTGAATATCTGGCGGTCCGCAAATTGAAACCCGAATCAAAAGGGCCGATTTTATGTTTTGCTGGCCCTCCGGGGACCGGAAAGACATCCCTGGGGCAGTCAATCGCGCGTGCACTGGGCCGCAAGTTCCACCGCATTTCCCTGGGCGGCGTCAGAGACGAGGCCGAAATCAGGGGCCACCGGCGCACCTATGTCGGAGCACTCCCCGGACGCATTATTCAGGGCCTGCGGCGGGCTGAATCCAATAATCCGGTCTTTATGCTGGATGAAATTGACAAGGTGGGCAGTGATTTTCGGGGGGACCCGTCTTCCGCACTTCTGGAAGTGCTGGATCCTGAACAGAATTTTTCTTTTAGCGATCATTATCTGGATGTGCCTTTTGATCTCTCCAAAGTCATGTTCATCACAACCGCAAACATCTTAGATACCATACCGCCGGCATTGCGGGACCGCATGGAAGTGTTGATGCTGCACGGATACACTTTGGATGAAAAGCTGAAAATCGCCAACCGCTTCCTCATCCCCCGGCAACGGGATGAACACGGCATTAAGGCCAAACAGATAAAATTTAACCAGAGTGCGGTTAAACAAATTATCACCGGTTACACCCGTGAAGCCGGACTTCGTAATCTGGAACGGGAAATCGCCAACGTTTGTCGCGGTGTGGCCAGCAAGATTGCCGCCGGCAAGGTAAAGTCCGTAACCATCAAAGTAGACGATGTCCACGGGTACCTCGGCCCCATCCGATTTACGTCTGAAACCAAGGCCAGAGTGACCACACCCGGCGTCGCCACCGGACTGGCCTGGACGCCAACCGGCGGCGAACTTTTGTTTATCGAAGCCACCGCGATGAAAGGAAAAAAGGGCCTGACCCTGACCGGGCAGCTGGGGGATGTGATGAAAGAATCGGCAACGGCTGCCTTGAGTTTTATCCGCGCAAATGCAAAAAGATTAAACGTCGATGAAGATTTTTTTGATCATCATGATTTGCATATTCATGTGCCCGCCGGTGCGATACCCAAAGACGGGCCTTCGGCCGGCGTTACCATGCTCACCGCTTTGATCTCGCTGTTGACCGACAAGACCATTCATAAGGATCTGGCCATGACCGGTGAGATTACCTTAAGAGGTCAGGTGTTGCCGGTTGGCGGTGTCAAAGAAAAAGTGCTGGCGGCCCATCGGGCCGGCATCAGGGAAATTATCCTGCCGGAATGGAACCAGAAGGATCTGGAGGATATACCGCCAAAGGTTAAAAAGGAGATTCGCTTTCATTTTGTCGACAAGATGATTAAGGTTCTTGAAATCGCGCTGGATCGTAAACAGCGGCCGGCTCGCAAAAGAAAACGAAAAAAAACATAGCTCATCGTATCAGGATTTTTTACAACGACCTGCTCTTATGGACAACATCACACGTGTGCGCACATTGTTGATCGGTTGCCGTTTCATCTTTATCTTTACGTTGTTTGCTTTATTTATCTACGCGTGTGCGAGCAGCACATCCACTTATTCCCCACCGCCGCCCAGCAAACCCGGCCACCCAAAACCCTATAAAGTACTCGGCAAGTGGTATCAGCCGCTGCCGCATTCCGAAGGTTTTCGCCAGCGCGGACTGGCCTCCTGGTATGGGCGGGATTTTCACGGCAAAAAAACATCAAACGGTGAGATTTACAACATGTATGCCATGACCGCTGCTCACAAAACACTGCCGCTGGGCACTTATGTAAAGGTGCACAACCTGGAAAACAATCGCAGCATTGTCGTCAGAATCAATGATCGCGGTCCCTTTGTGCGCGGCCGGGTCATTGATTTGTCCTACACGGCCGCCAAAGATATCGGGATCGTGGGTCCGGGGACCGCCCGGGTCGAAGTGGTTGCCCTGGGGCGGCGAACGTCAACTTCCGGCGGCACGGCGCCGACTTACACTGCCGAGGATTATTCTCATGGCCAATTCACCTTTCAGGTCGGTGCCTTTTTAGATCGCGGAAATGCCGAAAGGCAAAAACGTGAACTGGCGCAACGGTATAAAAATGCGCACATAGCGGTTTATGACAGAGGAGATAAAATCTTTTATCGGGTCCGGGTCGGCCGATTTACAACGCTGCAAGAGGCCATTCAACAGGAAGAAATTCTGATACAGGACGGATTCCCGGATGCCATTCTGGTTGCCGAATAGCCGGGCCATTAAGAGATGTTTCCCAATTCCATCATTTATTTAGGAGTTCATTATTTTGCTAAAAAAGGTGGTTTTTCTCGACCGCGACGGCACGATCAATCAGGACTCTGCCGATTATATCAAAGGTTGGCCGGAGTTCACGTTTTTACCCCGCAGTATTGAATCCCTGCGCGATCTGACCGCCGCCGGTTTTATTATTATCGTCATTACCAACCAATCGGCCATTCCCCGCAAGTTAATATCGCCGCAGGAACTCGAGAACATTCATTCAAAAATGAAAGCGGCTGTCAAATCACAGGGCGGCAAAATAAGCGATATTTTCTTTTGCCCGCATATGCCCGGCGACGGGTGCGATTGCCGCAAGCCATCACCGGGCCTGATTCTCCAGGCGAAAAAAAAATACGATATCGATCTTTCAACGGCGGCAATGATCGGCGACAGCGCCCGGGACATCGAATGCGCTCATAATGCCGGATGCGGTCGTGCCATTCTGGTGAAAACCGGAAACAGCCGGGAAGCGCAGCAAATTCTGACTGAAAAAGATCTGCACCCCGATTACGTGGCGCTAGATTTATATGATGCCGCCTGCTGGCTGATAGGGGCTTAATTATATAAAAATCATTGCTTTTTGTGTGGCGCTCATCTATAAACAATCGCCATATTCCAAGATATGGCGCCGACGGGTTTGCCATAAGTTACAGCCTTTGAACATCCAATACATATGCCTCTGTTTCGGCAGCGGGCATCAATCTTTTACAAATTCTCTTGTTAATCACCTTTGGTTCTTAGAAGTGGTTTCAAAACCCCATCTAAGGCCCAATGGCTGCGTTGCCCCGCAAGCGGGATTCGCATCTGATTTTATAAATTAGGGTGCAGCACAGACTCCGGTAAATGCTCACATACCCTTGTATGCTGCGCTTTTCCGATCGGCCTGACGCCTTGCCCTTGAACCTGATCTGAAGTTTTGAAACCACTTCTAGATATTCTGCGCTTAAAATTACAGCGGAGAGGTTATGCAGCCGATTGTATCCTCCGGCATACTTTCACCGTGGGAACCGGGCATTTTCAGCCTGGCGATTTATGTGATTCTTATTCTGGTTTTTGTCGCATCTCAGCTGTTCATTGCGGTCTGGCTCGGGGAAAAGAAAAAAACCGTCGAAAAATTAAGACCTTATGAAAGCGGTA
>Ga0316194_10004098_pt1 | contig 10103 bp, 6 predicted proteins | sample CroRivsedime1_MG_FD_204936 | JGI IMG/M metagenome (GOLD analysis project Ga0316194, IMG submission 204936) | Coastal sediment microbial communities from Maine, United States - Cross River sediment 1 | ecosystem: Environmental > Aquatic > Marine > Coastal > Sediment | place: USA: Maine... | reverse complement strand
AAGGCTTGCTGAATCTGCGTTCTGCGTTGTCCCTGTTTTCAAATTTACGTCCGGCGATACTTTATCCGCAGCTTGCAGATGCCTCCAGTCTGAAATCTGAACTGGTTGCAGGTCTCGATATTATGATTGTGCGCGAACTTACCGGGGGCATTTATTTCGGTCAGCCACGAGGTATTCGTCAACTCGAAAATGGTGAGCGTGAGGGTTTTAATACCCTGGTGTATGCGGAACACGAAATCGAACGTATTGCTCGTTCAGCCTTCGATATAGCGATGCTGCGTAACCGCAAACTATGCTCGGTTGACAAGGCCAATGTGCTCGAAGTTTCCGAGCTCTGGCGCGAGGTGCTGAATCAGGTCGCCGGTGAATATCCGGACGTCGAATTGAGCCATATGTATGTCGATAATGCTTCCATGCAACTGGTGCGCGCGCCCAAGCAATTCGACGTCATCGTCACCACCAACTTATTCGGTGATATCCTGTCGGACACCGCGGCGATGTTAACCGGTTCGATTGGCATGCTCCCGTCGGCATCACTCGATCGAAACGGCAAGGGTTTATACGAGCCGGTGCATGGCTCGGCGCCGGATATCGCAGGCAAGGGTATTGCCAATCCGCTGGCGACCATTCTGTCACTGGCCATGATGCTGCGCTATAGCCTGCAGCAAGCGGCACTCGCGGATCAGATCGAAACTGCAGTCGGTAATGTGCTCAACCAGGGATTTCGAACTGCCGATATCGCCGACGGTGCACATGTCGTCAGTACTGCGGATATGGGTGACGCCGTCGTGGCGGCACTGCGAGCGTCTGCGAAATAACTTCTCAACTGGAGATCGATCGATGAAAAGAGTTGGATTTGTCGGCTGGCGTGGCATGGTCGGTTCAGTACTAATGCAACGCATGCTCGAAGAGCAGGATTTTGCTCGCATTGACGAACCCGTATTTTTTACGACATCTCAAGTGGGCCAGGCTGGGCCCGATATCGGCAGGGAAGTCTCCCCACTTCAGGATGCGACTGATTTCGAACAGTTAAAGTCGATGGATGCCATTGTGACCTGCCAGGGCGGTGATTACAGCAAACAGGTTCATGCGGATCTTCGCGGCAGCGGCTGGAACGGCTACTGGATCGATGCCGCCTCGACATTGCGCATGGAAGAGCAGAGCGTGATTATCCTGGATCCGGTGAATCGTGCGGTAATCGACAACGCACTCGCCGCGGGGCAAAAGGATTTTATCGGTGGTAATTGCACGGTTAGCCTGATGATGATGGCCATGGCTGGCTTGTTCGAACATGACCTGGTCGAGTGGATGAGTGTCATGACCTACCAGGCCGCCTCGGGTGGTGGTGCGCGTCATATGCGGGAACTGATCGCTGGTATGGGTCGCATCTACCAGTCTGTGGCTGAGTTGCTCGATGATCCGTCTTCGGCAATTCTGGAAATCGATCGTCTGGTTACCGCGCAATTACGATCCCCTGATTTCCCGACTCAGCAGTTTGGTGTTCCCCTGGCCGGTAGTCTGATCCCCTGGATTGACGCTCAGCTTGACAATGGGCAGAGTCGCGAAGAGTGGAAGGCCGGGGTCGAGGCAAACAAAATCCTGGATCGCAGCGATGATGCGATCCCGATTGATGGGCTCTGCGTGCGCGTTGGTGCGATGCGCTGCCACTCGCAGGCATTGACCGTGAAGCTGAAAAAGAATGTACCGCTGGACGAGGTTCATGAGATGCTGGCCGCGGCGAACGACTGGGTCAAGGTTCTGCCAAATGATAAACAGATTTCCATGGATGCCCTGTCACCGGCTGCGGTTACCGGTTCACTCGATATTCCGCTAGGCAGATTGCGCAAACTTAACATGGGTGATGATTTCCTCGCCGCTTTCACAGTCGGTGACCAACTGTTATGGGGTGCCGCGGAGCCATTGCGGCGCATGCTTAATATTTTGCAGGAGCATTAGCGTGGAGCATATTATCGCGCTCTCTCACGCCAGCGGTATCGCGGCCGAGGCAATCCTGGAAAAACTTCCTGAATCCGGTATCACTCAGGATTCGCTGGTTTTACTGGACCATGATGCGAATGTTGGTAAACGCCTGCCATTTGCTGGTGGCTATCTGGGTCTGCAGGATCAGTACGAATTTGATCTTTCAAACTGTGCCCTGTTGTTGATGCCGGAAGCTGACGCCCAAATGGAGTCGCTTGCGCTGAGCCAGGGTTGCCTGCTGCTAAGCCACGCGCTGGTAAGCGACTCGCCGGCACTTTTTGTAGCTGAAGGCGGGCCGCAACCCGATTTGGCATATACGCAGACAAGTTTGCGGCTTGCCGGCGCTGAGCTTTCCAGTCTGTTGCCGGTATTGCTTGAGCTTAATCAGGTTGCGGCAATCGAACACATCAACATAACCTTGTTGCGCAGCGCAGAGTTTCACGGTAAGGCCGGGGTTGATGAACTGGCGTCACAAACCGTCAATTTATTGAATACCAGGGCGGTCGAACCAGGCGTCTATGCCCAACAAATTGCCTTCAATTTAATGCCGGAAACGGCTGACCCTTTTATTGAGACGGATATCAGGCGTTTTTTGGGAAATAATTCATATTCAGTTGCCGTGCAAAGCGTTAACGTACCGATATTCCATGGTCTTGCCGCAGCGGTGCAACTTCGTTTCGCATCAAATATCAGTCTTGAGGGATGTGAAAGCCGATTATCCGCGCTTGCCAACGTGACTGTAAAAAAAGGACCTGTTAGCCCGATTTCGGATTGTAATCAATCGTTTAGCTGTGTTATAAGCCAACTCGAACAGGCCTCGAAACAACCCACAGACCTGCAATTCTGGATGATTACGGACCCCATGAGATATGGATTAGCGAATAATTACGTGAATGTTACAGACTTTTTGCTAAAATCTTTTTTGTAATCTATAGTTACATGTACTTGTGAAAGTGCTTTCTTTAAAGTAAATTCTCTGACTGCAATCATAGGTGCATGGAATTTGGGCACTTTATATAAGAAATAAGGTTGGGGAGCTGGGAGACTATAACGTGCGTAATCTGGGACTAATTGTAGCATTATGGTTGGCGGTTCTGCTGCCGACGAACAGTTTTGCCTTGGGTCTTGGCGAAATTGAAGTCAATTCCTTCCTTAACCAGCCACTTAATGCTGAGATCGAAGTCATATCGGCTCGTCCCGGCGAGATCGATGATTTACTGGTCAGCCTCGCTTCCCGCGAAGCATTTACCCGCGCCGGGCTGGCGCGTACACGTAACCTGTCTGAACTGAGATTCTCGGTCAAGAAAAACGAGGAAGGTGATCAGGCCGTTGTTCTTGTTACCACCAAGGGCTCTGTTAAAGAACCCTTTCTTAATTTTTTGATTGAAGCAGACTGGTCCAAGGGCCGGGTGCTGCGCGAATTTACGATATTTCTCGATCCACCCTTTTACGCGGACCAGCCCGCGGCGACTGGAATCAGCAGTCAGCCAGTGGAGCAGCCGGTAATCGAGGAAGCCAGTGTCAGCGAGATCGTGGAACAATCCGGTGTAACCCCGATAGCTGAAAGTAGCGAACCCGCTGAAACAGAACCCGCTGAAACAATTGAGACAATATCGGAACCCATAGCGTTAGCGGAAGATACCGAACCAGAACCAGCCCAGCCAGAACCAGCCAGTGACGCCTACGCCGCTGCCGAAACCCAGAACATGATCGAAGGTGATGTTTCAGTCGCTAAGGGCGACACTCTTTGGAGCATTGCCTCTGGTTACAAGGATCAGGATCACAGTATGGCACAGGTGATGCTGGCGTTTCAGCGTGCCAACCCTGGCGCCTTTAACGACGGTAACATAAATAACATGAAGGTCGGCGCTGTGCTGCGCGCGCCCAGTGCCGAAGAGCTCAACGCAATAGGACAACAGGAAGCCTATGCAGAAGTTCTGGTCCAGAACGGACTATGGGATGAGTATGTAGCGCGTGTTACCGGGGTCTCGCCCGCGGTAGCCAGTGAAGATGGTGGCGCTGAAGTGGCAGCCCAGGAAGACGGCGCTGAAGCGGAAGGTGAATTAAGCCTGCTGCTCCCAGGTGAAGGTGAAACCGAATCAACCGGTATCGGTGATACTGGCGACGCCGATGCATTGCGCACCAGGCTCGCTATCGCCGAAGAAGAGCTGGACGCAGCGCGAATAGAAAATCAGGAACTCGAATCTCGAATCGCCGAACTCCAGGCCCGCCTGTCCAAGGTTGAAGAACTGCAGAAAATGGTTGAGATCGAAGACGATAGCCTCGCCCAGATGCAGGCGGAACAAAGCGAAACCGCCGAAGCCATGGAACAGGTTGAAGAACAGGCTGCGACTGAATCGGTGAGCGACGCTATCGAGGCCGATGAAGAGGCCCTGCTGGAAGAGTTGCTCGCGGGAGAAGCCGCTGCACAGGCCGAAGAGCAGGCTGTTGTCGAAGGTAGTGATGACGCGATGACTGACGCTGCCGCCGATGAAACAATGGCCGACGACACGATGGCTGATGAGGCGGCAACTGAAACAGCCAGTACTGACGGGATGATGACCGAAGAAGCCGAAGCCGAGACAACAGCCCCGTCTCCGGCACCGGTAATCGTGACCGAACCTGTAACTCGTGCACCCTCTATTTTCGACGGTATATTGCCACCCGATGTTATTGATATGATCCCGTCTATGGGTGGCATCCTGAATGACCCCATTATTCTCGGCGCAGTCGGTGGCGTTATCATTCTGTTGCTGATACTGATAATTCTCAAGCGCAGGAAAAGTTCATCTGACGATGATACCGGCATCAGTGCCAGTAGCGATGAGGATTTATTCGCCAGTGATGAGGAGGAAGAGCTAACTCCGATTCATCTCGCTGATGGCGGTGTCGATGTTGTCGAACCTGATGAAACCGACATCAAGATTCCAACCGATGACGATGTTGCTCCAGCGCAAGCCGAGGCTGAGCCACAAGATGATCTTGCAGCCACCGCAATCATTTCAGCGGTCGATATGCCTGAGCCGGAAGCAGCAGCGCCAGCGTCGGCGACTGCCGAGCAGGATGATGTCCTCAACGAGGTAGATGTGTACCTCGCCTATGGACTCTATGATAACGCCGAAGATCTGCTGAATAGCAGCTTGACCGAGAACCCTGATCGCGCTGATTATCGCTCCAAGTTGCTGGATACCTATTTCGCGACCAAAAGCGTCGACGCCTTCGCCAAGGAAGCCGATAAGCTCAAATCGATGGGGGACGCGGCCAGTGGCTACTGGGACCGTGTGCAGATTATGGGCTATGAACTGGCACCCGACAATCCGTTGTTCTCGGACGCTAAAGATAGTGGTCTTAGCGCCGCTGACCTCGAGATTACCAAGCCTCAGGAAGCCGATTTTGATCTTGGTGCATCGGAGGATGATGATACCAATTTCTCCACAACTGATTTTAATCTCGGTGAAGATGATACCGGCGGTGATTTTAGCGATACCTCGAATTTGGGCGAAGCCGGTGAAATAGCCGATACCCAGCAAATCCCCCAGCTTGACGAATTGCCCGAACTGGATGACGACGACACCGATTTTGGTGCTGAGGCCCTGCCAGATGCTCTAGCCGAAGCCCAGGTCGATACAGCCCTGGAACTGCCGGATGAAGTCGGTGACGAACTCGAGTTTTCGATGGATGCCGAGCCTGGCAGCAGTGCTAGCGCAGAAGAGGAAGCGATCGTAACTGATGACGTCGATATGGATGACATCGCGATGGAGTTCGATATCGCTGAGGAAGAGGCTGCTGCAGTAGACGATAAATCTGAAGTTGATTTTGGTGCCGAATTCGAAGAAGCTCTCGAAGAAGCCGGCGATCTGGAACTTGATGATTCCGAGGTAATCCCTTTCGAACCTGATTTAACCGATTCCACTGCGGCCGCCATGGAAATTGACGATGATGCCGTCGAGCTCAACCGGACTGCAGAAGATGAAACGGGTTTCACAGACACGGCAGTAGTTCCGCCGGGCTCAGATGATCAAGACGATGACAGCATCGATCTTGGCATGGAAGATACCGCCTTGATAGATCTGGATGGCGACGACACCTCTCTCGCTACTGCAGAGCTGAACCTGGATACCGCCGAGTTGGCTATGGCAGCAGGCGATGGCGAGTTTGACGATGATGAAGATATTTCCATTATCGATTTTGGCGGCGAAGATTTTATCGAACCTACTGATGTCGTTGAATCGATTAATGCAACGGACGACTCAATTTCCATGGATGTTGACATCGATGACGATGATGATGTCCAGACAGGTACTTTCGCGCCTGGCGATTTTGAAGAACCCACTGCAGCCGTCGATCCGGTTTCGGATATCGATGACATCGGCGACCTGATGTTGCCGGACGATGTCGATGAGGTTTCGACCAAACTTGATCTTGCGCGGGCTTTTATTGATATGGGTGATACCGAAGGTGCGCGAGGCAGCCTCGAAGAGGTCATATCCGAAGGCAATGAAGAACAGAAAGCAGAAGCAAAATCTCTGCTCGAGCAAATCTGACAGAAAAACCAGCACACCACCTCAAACTGAAGTTCCTGAGCCCGCTGTGAAAACAGCGGGCTTTTATTTGTTTGCTATATTACCCGGGATCGGTATGGCTTAAAGTTTCCGTGTTTATATTTAAAATACGCCCTGTCCCTGTTTCACGATATTATTGACGATTACTCTTTTAGCCAGTTGAATGGCGGCATTTGAATGATGAAATACGCGATCGGTATCGAGTACTGTGGAGCGGCATATTGTGGCTGGCAGCGCCAGTCGCATTGTGAATCCGTGCAACAAAATCTTGAATCCGCGTTAGGATTTGTGGCTGATCACCCGATTGAACTGGTATGCGCCGGACGCACGGATAGCGGAGTGCACGCTATTGAGCAGGTCGCACATTTCGAATCCAGTGCCGAGCGCAGCGAGCGTGCCTGGGTGTTGGGTTCAAACTGTCGTTTGCCACGCGATATACGCCTGAAATGGGCAGTCCCCGTGGGTGATGATTTTCATGCGCGATTCAGCGCCAGAGCGCGGGCTTATCGATATATCATTCTTAATTCCTCGGTCCCCAGCGCCATTTTCCACGATCGCTGCAGTTGGGAGTTCCAGACTTTGGACCAGACAGCGATGCATGACTGCGCACAAATATTGCTGGGGGAACATGATTTCAGCAGTTTTCGTGCCGCGGGCTGCCAGGCCAAATCATCGAGTCGAAATGTTCATGAGATTTCGGTTACCCGGCTAGGGGAAATGATTTTTCTGGATATCAGGGCAAATGCCTTCCTGTATCACATGGTACGCAACATTGCCGGTAGCCTGGTGGCTGTAGGTAAGGGTGCAAAGGACACCAGCTGGTTCGCACGCGTTTTCAAGGCTTGCGATCGTAATCTTGCAGACAAAACCGCGGCGGCGGCAGGATTGTATTTCCTGCAAGCCAGTTATGATGAGCAATATAAGCTCCCCACCACGGTCAGAAAACCCGTATTATTCTGATATGAACTACCGCACCCGAGTCAAAATCTGTGGAATTACACGCGTACAGGATGCGCGCTTTGCCGCTAACAGGGGGGCCGATTCGATTGGCCTTGTATTCCATCAGCCTAGCGCGCGCGCGATTGAAATCGAGCAAGCGCTCGAGATACGCAGGGTACTGCCGCCATTTATTACTGTGACGGCCCTGTTTCTGGACGAAAGCGAGGACTGGATCTCGCAAGTTGTCCACCAGTTACGACCCGATTGCCTGCAGTTCCACGGTAATGAGTCGCCCGAGTTTTGCGAGAGCTGGCTAACCCCTTATATAAAAGCCATTCCAATGGGGAGCATCGATGATCCTGACGCCTATGCGCAGACTTACAAGCTAGCGCAAGGGTTTCTTCTCGACAGCAACGTTGCTGGACGACTAGGCGGATCAGGTGATACATTTGACTGGTCTAAAATTCCGTCTTCATTCGAGTATCCACTGGTGCTGGCCGGTGGTATAAATTCATCGAATGTGGCCGCGGCGATCGCCAGGGTGCAGCCCTGGGGAGTCGATGTAAGTAGTGGTGTAGAAGTGTCCAGGGGTGTAAAAAGCACCGACCTGATTGATCAATTTTTTGACGAGGTTGAACGTGGCGATGAATGTAAGGTACGAAATGAGCCTGCAGGTTGAACTAGTCGGGTGGAGCGCGGTATGAACTGGTTCGAGAATCTCTTACCTTCAAAGATTCGCACCTCGGGTGCCAACGATAAAAAGAATGTTCCCGAGGGGCTGTGGGCGAAATGTGACAATTGTGATGCAATCATTTATCGCGCTGAACTGGAACGTAACCAGGAAGTTTGTACCAAGTGTGATTACCACATGCGTATCGGTGCGCGGCGTCGACTGGAATCCTTTTTTGACGAGGATCACTATGATGAAATTGCGGCCGGGTTAGAAGCCGAGGATGTCCTCAGGTTTAAAGACGACAGGAAATACCGCGATCGCCTGCACCAGGCGCAAAAACAAACCGGTGAGAAAGACGCATTGATAGTGATGCGGGGTACCGTAAAGAATGTTGAAATGGTAGCGGTTGCCTTCGAATTCCGGTTTATGGGCGGATCGATGGGTTCGGTCGTGGGCGAAAAATTTGTGCGCGCGGTAAACACCTGTATCGAACATGGGTTACCGCTCATCTGTTTCACTGCCAGTGGCGGGGCGCGTATGCAGGAAGCGTTGTTTTCGCTGTTGCAAATGGCCAAGACCAGTGCTTCCCTGACCCGGCTTGCGAAACGGGGATTGCCCTATATCTGCGTGCTTACCGATCCAACCATGGGTGGAGTCTCTGCCAGTTTCGCCATGCTTGGCGACGTTCACATCGGTGAACCAGGTGCATTAATCGGTTTTGCCGGGCCACGGGTCATCGAGCAAACTGTGCGTGAAACGTTGCCTGAAGGTTTTCAGCGCAGCGAATTCCTGCTTGAACATGGTGCGCTGGATATGATTGTCGATCGGCGTCAGTTGCGCGACAAGATTAGTTCGCTGTGTACTATGCTGATGGGGCAAGCAGCCCCCTAGCATACCTCCTGATTTTGCAGATGCGTTTTGATACCCTCGATCAGTGGTTGGATTGGCAGATGGTTTTACATGATAAAGCCATCGAGCTGGGACTGGATCGAGTCAGTGAAGTGGGCGAACGCCTCGGGCTAGATAAAATAGCCGGCCGGGTGATAACTGTTGCCGGTACCAATGGTAAAGGCTCGAGTGTCGCTGCTTACGAAACCTGGTTGTCACAGGCGGGATTTTCGGTTGTCAGCTACACTTCGCCGCACCTTTTAACTTACAACGAACGTATCAAGCGTGACCTGAAACCGGTATCTGACGCTGAATTATGTGCTGCCTTCGAGGCGGTCGAAGCGGCGCGTCAGACTACGGCGCTGACATTCTTCGAATTTGGCACTTTGGCCGCTTTATTCCTGTTCCAGCAATGGCAACCGGATTACGCGATTCTGGAAGTCGGGCTCGGGGGGCGACTGGATGCGGTCAATATCATAGACGCCGATCTGGTACATTTAACCCCGATTGGACTGGATCATCAATCCTGGCTCGGAGACGACCGCGAGCAAATCGGTTTTGAGAAGGCAGGCGTTTTACGTGCCGGGATACCGGTTGTGCTGAATGATGCTAATCCCCCCCAATCGGTGATCGCGGAGATCGATCGACTCGACTGTAAGTGCCTGCAGTTGGGACGTGATTACCAGGTGACGCCACTCGATGATAACCAGTTTATCTGGCGCAATCAGGACATGGAAATACGGCTTGACAAGGTGTTACCTGGAGCGCATCAGGCACAAAATCTTGCCGGCGTAGTTGCGGGGCTGTCGCAATTGATGCCGCTGACTGAGTTTAGTCCGGATCAGCTGCGTGATTATTTCCATGGCATCTGTCTTGCGGGTCGCCTGCAACTGCTGCCATGCCGGCTTGCCTGTCAGTTGTACGTGGACGTGGGGCATAATCAGGATGCTGCCAGGGTTCTGGCCACCAATCTCGATGTCATGAAGCAACCACGGGGACGAGTCGTGGTACTGCTTGGAATGCTTGCCGACAAGCAGCCGGATCTTTTTGTCGAGGGTTTA
>Ga0316194_10004097_pt1 | contig 10108 bp, 4 predicted proteins | sample CroRivsedime1_MG_FD_204936 | JGI IMG/M metagenome (GOLD analysis project Ga0316194, IMG submission 204936) | Coastal sediment microbial communities from Maine, United States - Cross River sediment 1 | ecosystem: Environmental > Aquatic > Marine > Coastal > Sediment | place: USA: Maine... | reverse complement strand
GTGGTCATTAGTGGAAGTCATACTGAATCCGATGTAAGCCATTTTCGTCCTCGTACGGATCGTGACAACTTGACTATTTGTGAAGATCCAAGTGACCCTGGCTTTGTTGCCCCAAGTACTTGTGCAGCAGCTCCAGCAGGGACAACTCACTTCTTAGGTGCGCAGTTCTTGAACCAGGTGCTGACTAACCAGGAATACACAACTCAAAACCTCGCTACCTCTTTTGAGTGGGCGCCAAGTGATACATCAAAATGGTATTTCGATGCCATCTTTAATGATCAAGAGCGTCGTGAAGAGGGTCACCGAGCTCAAGCCTCTAACATCAGTAGGCTTCAGGGTAACTCTGATAATTCTGTGGATGCACTTGGAAACCCAACCCCGGGTGACAATGCAAATTTCACCGCATTTAGAACGTATAACCTGGGAACTTTGCTGGGTTCAAATGGCGTGCAAGACCTAGGATCTGCTACGTTGGTAACGCAGGGAACATTCACGCCATTCCAAGAGGAATCTACTTTATTTTCTGATGGTCGAGGTGCACCTTTCCTACGCTCGTCTAGTGATGGCTCTTCACGCCTTACCGATAACAAAATGTTTAGATTGGGTAATGAGTTCGTAATTAGTGATAATTTCTTCGGTAGCGCGGAAGTGTCCAGGGTTACGTCCGATTCGGTTGAAGCAAACCTTGATTACACGATGAACTTTATCAACCCAAATTCGTATATTTCAACGAACGGGAATTTTCTACTAGATGGTGTCACTCCCGATAGGCGGGATGAAAATGGTGTGCCTCTCATCTTCAATCTGGATGGTAATATCGCATGGGATCTCAATTATGATGATCCATTTGCGCCTACCCCAGAGCAGCTTTTAGATCCTGCTAACTATGTTAACGACTCTGGTGAGTATCGCTACAACACTAGAGATAATGAAGATACGACCTTTCGCGCAGATTTTTCCTATGACCTAAATTGGAAGTCTATTTCGTCGGTTGATTTTGGAGTGCGTCACAATATCCGCACCTCGGAAAGGCGCAATACTCAAGCTTCATTCGGCAACAATTCAAACTTGAGTCGCAGTCTTAATGCTTCTTACATTAGTGATCTTCTAATTGAAATGCCAAATAACTATGGCGATGGTACCGGCAGTTCTCTCTTTGTCAGTGGTCTTTTGATGCTTGACCCAGCGCGTGCAGCAAACGCTGCAGCTACCGTAGCTGCCATAAATGCGGCGCGTACAGCTCAAAATGCAGACACTGCAGGCATTAGCACGCCCATTGCGTTAATTGGTGATTTGCTTGAGAGGGAAGTAGAGTTCTTCGATATTGAAGAAACTAGCACTGCAATATACGCGCAAGCGAGTTTTCAAGTAGGTGTTGTCCGCGGTAATGCGGGTTTCCGATATGTTCAAACAGACCTTGATTCTACTGCAAACGTAGATCCTGGTACTGGCACTTTAGAGCGAACCACTTTGAGCAATGACTATGACTTCCTGCTGCCTCGTATAAATCTTGTGGCTGACTTGAGTGAAGATGTACTGCTTCGTGCTGCATATTCGGAAGATATGAGACGCCCAGACTTTGATAGTATATCGGCTTCTCGCACCTTTCCCGGATCTGGTGGTGTAAACAGTAATTCTGTAGGCGGTAACCCATTCCTGCTTCCTGAAGAAGTTGAATCATTCGACATAGGCGTTGAGTACTATTTCGCCCCTTCAAGCGTCGTCAGTCTGGGTTACTTCAGTAAGAAACGTTCAGCGATTATTGAAGATGCCGTGGATCTACCGGATGAGACTGGCGGTCTTCGTGATGTCGTTGGTCCTGAGTGTGAAGGCGGCGGTATTTTCAGCCCGCTCACTGAATCTGGTATCTTCGGTAATGGTGAAACGGGTGTCTGTGTTGGTAACGCAACAGAATTCAACACATCCGAAACAACTACGCAAAAAGGTTGGGAGCTTGCCTTTCAGTATGACCTTGGCGAGTTTGAAGATAAGCTAGGTTGGGCGTCAGGTTTCGGTATTCTCGCTAACTACACCAAGCAAGAACAGGACTATAATGAGGCATTTACTACGATTGGTGGTAGTCGTGCGACAGCTTTCTGGGAAGCGCAAGGCTTTGCTGGCGGAGTGGTTGAGGTTCCTTTCCAATTGCTAGATCTTTCGGAAGAAGCCTACAACGTTACAGTTTACTTTGAGAACGAGTTTCTCTCCGCAAGAATGCGTTACACATGGCGCGATGCTTACTACACTGACGAGCTGCCTGGTACGGGTAATGAATTTACTCCACTAGGTGGTAGAGGTGTTGTAAATGCCAGAGGCCAGTTGAATGCTAGCGTAACCTATTATGTCAATGACAACTTCATGCTAAATCTGGAAGGAATCAATCTGACTGAGTCTGACGCAGATATTTCTTGTCTTAATGAAGAGGCTCTGCTTTGCTACCGAGGTATTACTGATCGTAGACTTACCTTTGGAGCTGCATACCGCTTCTAAATAAGCAATAGTGAAACATCGACTCAATGCAAGCCATCGATGATAGTATTCAAGTTCGAAGAAAAGCCCCGGCATCTGCCGGGGCTTTTTTTTATTTGTGCGACAAGTATTGTGCTACGAAGAGCTTGTGAATCTCATCCAGGCTCGCGAAGACCCGGTTAGCAGCCGCAACGGCTCTGTCGTTTGCCTCCATGCGCAGCCCAAGAACCGTCATGTTTGCCGCTATTCCAGCGCTGACGCCGACGAAACTATCTTCGACGACGATACAATCTTTCGGCGCAACTCCGAAATGACTTGCCGCAGCCAAAAACAGACCCGGATCCGGTTTCCATGAGTTTACTTCGTACGCACTGAATATTTTGTCAACGAAGTGCGGGTAGAGATTTGTAGTTCGCAGGTTTTCCTCAATCTTCTTTCTTGGACCGCTGGACGCGACACAAAAGGGAATTCGCAATGACTCGAAAAGTCGCAGCGCCCCCTCGACAGGTTGCAGCTGCTCTCTGAAAACTGATGACATGCGCAGCCTGAAATCGGCTTCAAAAGAGTCGGGTAGCTTTATCCCGGTCTCTTGCTCCAGAATTTCGAGGCATTTCGAAAATTGGAATCCAAGGGTCAGGCCGCGATGATCTGCCAAACACCGCGGATGCCCATCGACGTGGTAACGAGGGAAAACAGCAGTATCGCGGTAAGCACGACGTTGGTCGTAACCGTGTTTCGATGCTCGCCCATGAGGTCCCGCCGATTGCCGAGGTACAGAATACAGGCGACCGTCACGGGCAGGATGACGGCATTGAAGGCCTGGGAGATGATCATTACAAATATGGGTCGTGCCTCGAAGATCGGGACGACCAGCCCGAGCAAAGAAATAACGAGGACGATGATGCGATAGCGTGGCAACGTCATGTCCCGCTCTGACTGGTTAAAATCGCACAACAGCCAGGGCAACATCAGGACATTGGGGAATTGCGACGAAACGCCCGCGGCGACGATGCCGACGACGAATATCGTCGTGGCGAACGACCCGGCCAGGGGCTCCAGCAAGCCGATCATTTGTGACACTCTATCGAGGCCCAGTCCTTCCACGTGCAAAGTGCCGGCCGCTGCCGCCATGATCGATCCGCTGATGACGAACATCATGGCAACAGCCACAATCGCGTCATTGCGCTGCTTCTTGGAGTCGGCAATCGTCCAGCCCGCTTCTTTTACCAACGTGGTTCGAATAATGAATAATCCTGAAAAGACCGTAGTGCCGACCATTGATGCGATGACAAGAAATGGACCTCTGCCTTCGTCGAGCGGAACGTCCGGAAGCGACGGTATCAGTCCTTTCACGATCTCAACGGGGGGTGGCATCAAGATAAAAAAGTTGACGACGAAGCAGGCGGCCATGATCGCGACGACGACCGCCAGGCTGCGTTCGAAAAACTGCGTCGTGCCGTTCCAGAAAATGAAGTAAACCAGCGCAACAAAAAATGCGGCGAACCAGACCGGATGAATGCCACCTTCAACCAGAGCCTTCGACCACTCCGAACTGATCTCCGCAACGATACCCATCACGCCCATGACGCTGCCGCTTACGCCGGCGGTCAGGGCGACGATGAAAAAGAGGCCGACTAACGGATGAATATGTCGGCGGAACGCTTGCAGCGCTGTTTCCCCAGTCACCAACGTCAATTTGCCGTAGGCGTTGATCATGAAATAGGTCGCAAGGCATGACGCTATGATGGTCCACAAAAGGGACATGCCGTAGGTCGCGCCTGCCTTGGCCATGGCCGTAACGCTGCCAGTGCCGATATTGAATCCGAGCAGGAAAATCCCGGGAAGAAATAGCGCCAGTGTTCTGGAAAATCGGGTGCTCATAGCGCATCACGATACCAGAATTGGTAAGCTGACCTGAACACCCTGCCAGAGACGCGTAGGGTGGAGGACTCACTGCAATGGAAGAAACCTGGCGCTGGTTCGGGCCCAACGACACTGTCACGCTCGAACAAATCCGGCAAGCCGGTGCCACCGGCATTGTCACGGCGCTCGATCACGTGTCGACCGGCGACGCCTGGCCCGCCGTCGACATTGAGGAACGCAAGCACCTGATCGAAGATGCCGGTCTTACCTGGTCGGTCGTCGAATCAGTACCCCTGCATAACGATATCAAGACGCGTTCGGGCGAGTATCGCCGCTATATCGACAACTACAAACAAAGCATCTGCAATCTCGGTGCCGCCGGCATCCATCGCGTTTGCTACAACTTCATGCCGGTCGTCGACTGGACGCGTACCAACCTAACCTACGAATTGCCGAACAAGTCCCAGGCGCTGCGTTTCGAGATGACGGACTTCGCGGCTTACGACCTGTTCGTTCTTAAACGTGACGGCGCGAAAGACTGCTATAGCGATGTCATCGTTGCGCGAGCCACCGAACGATTCGATGCGATGTCGCACGAGGCACGTGCGGCACTCGAGAGCAACATCATCGCCGGCCTGCCGGGTGGCGAAGGAAGTTACGACCGCGACAGTATCCGTGCCGCGATCGAACGGTTCTCGAAGCTCGGCAATGACGGCTATCGTGCCAATCTGATTGCGTTCCTTGAGGAAATCATTCCGGTGGCCGAAAACGCCGGCGTTGTCATGGCAATCCACCCGGACGACCCGCCTTTTTCCTTGTTCGGCCTGCCGCGCGTCGTATCGACCGCCGACGATGCCCGCGCGCTGCTCAACGCCGTGCCGAGCCCGGCGAATGGCCTGACGATGTGCGCCGGTTCGTACGGTGCCCGCGGCGACAATGATCTCGTCGCAATGATTCGAGAGTTCCATGACCGTATCCACTTCGTGCACCTGCGCAATATCAAGCGTGAGGATGACGGTTCGTTCTACGAATCCGATCACCTGGACGGCGATAACGACATCGTCGGCATCGTCAACGCGTTGCTCGACGAGGAGGCGCAGCGACAGGGCCTGCCGCCCGGACGTAGCGCGATTCCGATGCGGCCGGACCATGGCCATACGCTGGGCGAGGAAAAGTCGGACAAGCGCGTGCGCCCGGGCTATTCGTATGCCGGCCGTTTGAAAGGACTGGCCGAATTGCGCGGCGTCATTCATGCGCTCACGGCTATACGCCGAAGAACATTGTGAACACCATTCTAGAGAGGCTATGCAGCGAATGAATCTGAGAAACAGAATCGCTTTGTTTTTAGTGTTCCTGGGCCTGGCTGTCCCGGCGATATCGCAGGCCGGCGAACACCCGAACCTGATCATGACCAAAGCCGGCGTCGAGAAGATTCGGGCGGCACTGGGCACGGTTCCGCTTTTCGACGCTACTGTGGAGAGCGTCAAGGCGGAAGTGGATGCTGAAATTGAACTGGGAATCGATACTCCGGTCCCGAAAGATTTCTCGGGTGGCTACACGCACCAACGGCACAAGCGCAATTTTTTTATCATGCAGAAAGCGGGCGTTCTGTTCCAGATACTGGAAGACGAAAAATATGCGGTCTACGTGCGCGACATGCTGTTTCAGTACGAGGCAATGTACAAAGACCTGCCGCTGCATCCACAGACAAGATCCTATGCGAGAGGGAAGCTGTTCTGGCAATGCCTGAACGATTCCAACTGGCTGGTGTACGTGAGCCAGGCCTACGACTCGATTTACGATTGGCTGTCCGCGCAGGAGCGCGAGACGCTCGAAGAGAATCTTTTTCGACCGTTCGCCGACCATATATCCGTTGATAGCCCGCAGTTCTTCAACCGGGTACATAACCACAGTACCTGGGGCAACGCCGCCGTCGGCATGATCGGCCTTGTCATGGGAGACGATGAACTGGTGGAGCGGGCGCTGCACGGTATTCCGTTCGACGAGATCGACGCCGCCGCCAAAGATAACGACGGCGGCTTCATCTACGACGAAGACCGGAAGGCCGGCTTCCTGGCCAACCTCGAGGAGCCGTTCTCGCCGGATGGCTACTACACCGAAGGTCCTTACTATCAGCGTTACGCCATGTACCCGTTTCTGATCTTTGCGCAAGGCCTCCACAACGTGAAACCGGAGCTTGAAGTACTCCAGCATAAGGACGGCGTGCTTCTGAAAGCGGTGGATGCATTGCTGGCCCTGTCGGATGCCGACGGCGAGTTCTTCCCGCTAAACGACGGACAAAAAGGTATGTCTTATCACACCGGCGCACTCGTAACAGCGGTCGACATCGCTTACCACCTGGGGGGGCAGGATCCGCGACTCCTGAGCGTCGCCGAAGAGCAGGGTCGCGTGCTGCTCGATGATGCGGGATTCTCGGTTGCGTTGGCCGTTCGCGACGGAAGAACGCAGCCCTTCGCAAAGAGATCCGTCAACTTGTCTGACGGGGCGGATGGCAAGCAGGGCGGTGTTGGTATCTTGCGATACGGCGATGAAGATCTGACGCTCGTCTTCAAGTATGCCGCCCAGGGATTAAGCCACGGTCACTATGACAAGCTGTCGTTTTCCCTGTACGAAAAGGGGGAAGAGGTTCTGCAGGATTACGGACTCGCACGTTTCGTCAATATCGAGCAAAAGGGTGGCGGAAATTACCTGAAGGAGAACAAGACCTGGGCTAAGCAGACCATCGCACACAACACGATTACCCAGAACGAAACGTCCCATTTCCAGGGTAAGTATGAGATCGGCAGCCAGCACCACTCGAAGCTCTACTTCTACGACGACACCAACAGTGACGTGCAGGTGGTCAGCGCAACGGAGTCCAATGCCTATCCGGGAACCGAACTGCGACGGACTATGGCAATGATCAAGAACGAGAACTTCAAAAAACCGTTCCTGCTGGATATTCTCAAAGTCGTGTCGGACAAGGAGAACCAATACGATCTGCCGTTTTATTTCATGGGGCAGGTCATAAAGGTGAACTTCGAATACGACGCGCCGACAACGTTAAGCGCCCTGGGAAAGAAGAACGGCTATCAGCATCTGTTTGTGGAGGGACAGTGCAGTGCCGGCCCTGATGGTACGAAGTTCTCATGGATGGGCAATGGCAAGTTCTACACGTTGACATCGGTGACCGATGAATCTGATGAAATACTGTTCACACGAATCGGCGCCAATGACCCGGAATTCAATCTACGCCGGGATGCGGCGTTCATGCTGCGAAGGAAAGCGGACGGGAACACGGTTTTTGCAACCACAATAGAGCCTCACGGCAGCTACAGTCCCGTATCGGAGCTTGCGGTCGATTCCAACAGCAACATTTTGGATTTGAAGGTCGCTTATGACGATGAAAACTACACGGCTGTATCCATAAAGGACCTGGCAGGGCGGTCGAGTATATTCTTCCTGTCCAACAGGGATGCATCCGCATCCGGGCAGCATCAGGTCGAAATAGGCGACAGGAGATATCAATGGACCGGGCCTTATCATTATTTTGACGAGGAATAGGGCAGGTTAGCCCGCCAGCCCAACTGGTAATATAGGTCACCTGCCATACCGATTCTCACTAAAGAAGATGTAAAACAGTCAGTTAAGTTGATAATCTCCACCGTGGATTATTGCCAATTGGTTGAGTAGAGCGGTGCAGTAAAATAATTGGTCTGACAAATTATCGCCGCTTCTGTGCAAGTTTGGTCATCAATATAGTTGACCAAATTGCCATATTTTGGTTAGATACCCTCACGACCAAAAATCAACTCGGGGGAAAACCGATGAGAACGTTTCGGAGCGTCGCCATGCGCGGCTGCCAATCTCGTGTCGTTTTCGCAAGAGGTTTAGGACCATATTCTGACCTTCATCGAAGAGGACATGGTCGGCCCGGGATCAACCTGGACCGCAACTCCCTAACGGATCCTTCTTTTTTGACTAAAAGGATGTGATGAGGCTGATGTGCGATCCGCTCAAAACAACGACAGCCACGGTGAGCTAGCAGGCTGATCTAAAAATATTAAATTGGATGTGGGAGTTCAGGGTAATGAATCATAAGGTCTTTTTAATTGCTGTGCTATTTACGACGCTCGTCGGCTGCGGCACCGATAGGGATGGTACCCCTCTGGTGCAGGGCTCTAACGGGGTCGCGAGCCTAAGCGGTGAAGCCGTTGTAGGCGAAACCCTGTCGGCATCGATATCGGATCCCGAAGGCGTTCAGTCTGGCAGTGAGAGCTATCAGTGGTTCTCAGATGGTGCTCTGGTTTCTGGTGCGACTTCCTCTTCCTACACGCTAAGCGCAGACGAAGGTGGTGAATTCGTTACTGTTGTTATTCGGTATACCGATGCTTCCGGTCTTCGCGAGACGGTCGAATCCGCACCTATTGATATTCAAGCCGCTTTTGCCCTTGGAGCGCTCTATGTTCATGGTTTAGTAGACGGGGCCGTTTGTGAAATCTCTGCTGTCGATGCTAGCGGTGTCGCAGCGAGCACTGCGTTGGCTTCAGGCACAACCAGCAGTGGTTTAGCGAGCTTCGGTGAGCTGGTTCCCTATGATGGAACAGCGTTAATTTCCTGTAGTGGCGGAACCTATATCGATGAGGCGACTGGTCTCGAACTCGATGCGCCTGCCACCCGAGCGGTCGTCAATGTTGACAGTGACACTGTTTTTACCGTCTCGCCATTAACAGAAATTGCTACCCAGCTTGCTGAAGGGGCGGGTGATTTGAACACAGCAGTTTCTACTTATAACACCGCTGTTAGCATTAACTTTGGCGTTTCTGTTTCTGGTGACATTACCGAAATCGCGCCAACGAATTTGGCGACGACGGCCGCTAGCAATGATGATGCAGGAAGATATGCGACAGCGCTGGCTTTAATTTCGCAATTGGACGCTAACGACGCTGGCGCTTCATCGGCGGACATAATCAACAATCTCGGCGCCGATTTGGCTGATGGCACATTCTCTCAGTCCTCGCTGGATGACTTTAACCAGGCGGTCGTAGATTTGGGCACTTCTGCGGTAGCTGGCAACCTGGATAACGAAGCTCTGCTCGACGTGCAGAGCGCAATCAACAACGAGCCAGTACCAGCCGTTATTGAAGGCTTGAGCGCTACGATTCCTAATGACCAATTAATGTCTTTTGCAGGTAACGTCACCGTTACTGATGTGAACTTTGGTGAAGACAGGGTCGTTGCACAAACCGATGTCCCAACCCTTTATGGGATATTCAGCATCGTCGAGAACGGCGCCTGGTCCTATACCCTGGACACTACGAATGCAACAGTGGCCGGCCTGGAAGTTGGCGAATCTGTCAACGACACCATTGCACTTTCCTCCGTAGACGGCACAACTGCTGATTTAGTCATCCGTATTACCAAGCTTACACAAGTCGCTGAAATCACCAACACCATTAACGGCGACACGGGTGAGTTAAGACTCGACCTGGATCCTCATTTGCTGCAAGGAAAACTCTCATTTTCATTCCTGAAGACTGACGCCCTTGCGGACGATGGCAATCAAAAGGACGCATACATTACGCTATATGGTTCTTCCGGCAGCTCTTCAGAATCACTGGTTGATTTGCGGATACAAGGACAAGGTACCAACAGTGATGGAAGCATCAGAGATCCAAGGTTCTTCGTCCGCAACACGGACAATGCTGCCTACCCCGGCGGTATCATCGAAGCTCCGTTCACACCCAATGAGTGGTACGACATTGAGATCATGTGG
>Ga0316194_10004095_pt1 | contig 10109 bp, 7 predicted proteins | sample CroRivsedime1_MG_FD_204936 | JGI IMG/M metagenome (GOLD analysis project Ga0316194, IMG submission 204936) | Coastal sediment microbial communities from Maine, United States - Cross River sediment 1 | ecosystem: Environmental > Aquatic > Marine > Coastal > Sediment | place: USA: Maine... | reverse complement strand
CGGCCATAGTGTAAGGTCAGTTAACGCTAGAATGGCAAAAGACAAAAAATATGGGTAGGTGTTATTCTTTTGTTTGAAATACTAATAAATTAGGATTCCTCTCGTTTGTAGTTTTGACTTTTTCATAGAAACAGCACGGATTTTCCGCAAAATTGCTATTTTCAAACTGTCTGTTCTACTGGCAAGAAGAAATTTCAAAATTATTCCTTTCTTCGTACGAAGCTTTCTCAAGCATGGGCGATATCTTCTTCAATTGATAATGCTGGCCCCCATTATGGCGCTATGCTCGGTGAAAGCATAGGGTAACGCTTTGGAATATTTTAGATTTTTAAGATGGTCGCAATTTGCGACTACCTTAATTTATGACACTAACGTGCGCTTCACCCGCCGGGCGGATCGTACCAAAAACATTCGCTAACCAAAAGTGGTTCTAAAAGCGCCAAAGTAGACCGGTCGGCTGTGAAAGCGATTGTTAGGGCCTCCATTCATACCGTTTCTTTCTTCTGGCCCCACTTTTATATGACGGGTCATGAGCAGGCACAATTATTTCATTGAGAAACTTAGCGTTTAGTTTTTTAATGATTTTAATAGAGGCCATGTTGTTTGGATCACTTGTTAAAATGACTTTGTCGTAAATGGTCCGGATGAAGGGCCTTACTGCATTGCAGGCAAAATATGAATAGTTATTACCACGGTAATCCTGTAAAATTTCACAACCTATGTGCCCAACACATCGCCTTATATGCTGTGTATCTCCAACTTTAAAATTGATATGTCCGACAATAGTCCCGTTATCAATTGCTATTTTAAAATGATAGTAAGGGACTAATTCTGCACTTGGTTCAACTTCAATTAATTTTTCGAATATCAGCTTTATTGGACCTGACTGCATATTCGATTGTGGTTTTGAAAACATACTTTATTCAAAGCCCTAACTTATATATTTCATATTTTAGGTTCAAAATGGAAGATTTCAGGTCTTATCTATCATGGTTTACACCCATCTGGCCCGCAAAAAAAATTTGGGAGGAAAGAGTCCTCTGGACTGAGGAAAAGCGACTGCAGCATTTCGGTCTATAAATCGACCAGCGGTTTTCCGATGGCTTTTTCTGCTTCCGCCAGGGTTTCCGGCAGCAAGACGCCTTCTCCCAGTATGAGGCTTTCCCGGGGAGCAGTCAGAACGGCAACCTCATGGCCTTCGGCCAGTTCAGCCGAAGACACCGGCAGACCGGTTTCGAGTGACAGCAGCGTAATAAGCTCCGGAAAAGTCGCTTCCCGCTTTCCGTCAATCTCAAGGGTCATAAACTCATTCCAGAAAGTCAGCTCGGCAGCCCGATCGCCTTCAAGCATCACCAGGCCGATATCATAGCCGCCGACGGTGTCCAGCCGAAGGCGGGTCACAACGCCCTGGCAGGCGATTTGGCCGCTCACCGCCGAAGCGATAGCTGCGATCAGGGCCTGCCCGCCTTTATCTTTTTCTGCCAGGACGGCCTGCCCGACACGCATGGCCTGGGTTGTGGCGCCCGGTGCCGCATTTTCTCTAAGGTATGCCGCAGGCACCGGATCCCGGCTGACTGCAACCAGCCCACCGGCTTGAACCGCGGCCTGCCGGACAAGATTGGCAGTCAGTTCTAGTTTACCCTGGCAGATCATCTCCACGTATAGATCAAGATCCGGGTTTCCGCCCACAGCCGACTGAATCGAATGATAGTCTCTCTGCCGGTGGAGCCCCATGGCGCCCATCAAGCCTGTGGGGTGGGCCCGACCGTTGGTGGGTGCGTCCACCATCGGCAGATTCAAGGCAGCAGCCTGAATCCAGCCATTTACCCCCGAGCCGGCCCCGTTTTCGTTCGGGATGATACCCGCCAATTTTGTCCCCTGCCGATCACCAATAAGATCCATGATCTGATCCAAGGCCCGGATATGATCGACCGGCCGGACCATTTTTTCCTTGGCTGCCGGCGCACCGACGGCAGAAGCGGTAATGACCGGTTCCTCATCGTCCAGTTCGTCAAGTGAGATCAGTACCGGGCTTCCCATCCGAACGGCCAATTGCGCGTTTCTCAAGCCACCGGCCACATCTCCGCCACCACCGCCGCCAAGGACGGCACCGCCGAATACGATGGCTTCCGCCATGGCTTCAGTAAGTTTTATTTTTGACATCACACACTCCTTTCTTTGCGGTTTAAACACACGGTCGAGCGGCTGTTTCCGATCTATTTTTGGATTCCCGCGCGCGGTTACGTGCAGTCTGCTGCAGTGCAAGCGGAGAATCAAAATGGCATAACACGATGTCTCTCTATGAATCGTCGCAGGTTGGATGAAGATATAGCAGACCATATATCAGCACCGGCGTCGAGGTCAAGGCAATCGGAAACGTCTCCCTGTTGACAGGAAAACAATTAGGTGGTACTCGGATTTCTGGTCCACCGTCAGCAATTCTCGGGAACGATCCATTTTTATCCGGTGCCCGAATAACAAGCATGTTGAGAAATCGGGCGGCCGGAACAACTCGAAATGAAATCTCTCCGCGGCAAGCCGCGGAGTATCATGTTTTTAGGATTTAACTCACTTTTACCGCAGCAAGCTGCGGGGAATTAAACCCAGGAGAGATTAAAACGACCTAAACACAACTTTAAACAGTGGTGAGGGAACCGATGCTTCTTAAAGAAATCATAACAATATGTGACCTGCTGGACGATCCTGCCGCATCCGGTCAGACTATCCTGGATCTGTTTGAACCTTTTGATATTCCCCGGGTAGAAATCGAACACATTGTGGGAGAAAAAGGTTCAACCGATGTGGTGCGGATCATCGTTCCAGGTACAGACGGTAAATCCGGCGGCGGGAAAAGTCCCACCCTGGGTATTCTCGGCACCTTAGGGGGAATCGGCGCCAGACCTTTGGTTCCGGGTCTTGTCTCCGACGCGGACGGCGCCTTGGTTGCCATGGCGGCCGCGTTGAAGCTGGCCGGTATGGCTCAGCGGGAGGATCGATGCACGGGCGATGTTATTCTGGCCACCCATATCTGCCCCCACGCCCCCACCCAACCCCATGAACCGACTCCCTTTATGGGCTCTCCGGTGTCTCTGCCCCAACAGATTCGGGCGGAGTTGTCTCCGGATATGGATGCCATTTTAAGTGTGGACACCACCAAAGGAAACCGGGTGATCAACCACCATGGTTTTGCCATCTCGCCTACCGTCAAGGAAGGGTACATCCTCCGGGTGAGTGAGGATCTACTGACCATTATGGAATGGGTTACCGGAGATGTTCCGGCCACCTTCCCGGTGACCATGCAGGATATCACCCCTTACGGAAACGGCATCTATCACATCAACAGCATCATGCAGCCCTCGGTATGGGCCGATTGCCCGGTGGTCGGGGTGGCCCCAACGACCCGCATGGCCGTACCCGGCTGCGCCACCGGCGCCAATATGCCTTATGGGCTGGAGGCCACCACCCGTTTTTGTGTAGAAGTGGCCAAAGCCTTTGGCACAGGGCAGGCAAAATTTTACGATCCGGAGCAGTTTGCGCTCATGCAGAAACTCTATGGTTCAATGGCCGTTTTGAGGACCGGAGGTGCCAAGTGACCTCGCGGCTGGGTATGGTCACCGTGGGGCAGTCGCCCCGCAGCGACATCGTGCCGGCCATGTCGGCAATGATCGGCCCGGGGGTGGCCGTGGTGGAAAAAGGGGCCCTGGACGGTCTTTCAGGCGATGACGTCCAATCACTGGCACCGACCGAAGGCCAAACCGTATTGTGCACCCGCCTGGCCAGTGGGGAAGAGGTGGTTATCTCTAAACAGGGCGTCATTCCGCTGGTTCAGAAACGAATCGAAGAGCTGAACGGAGAGGGTGTGGATCTGATCCTACTCCTCTGCACGGGACGTTTCCCCAGGTTCGAATCCCGGGTCCTGGTGCTGACCGCCCAGGAAATCGTCGATCATGCCATCCAGGCCGTCATCGGTGATGCCGACACCCTGGGATTGGTGGTGCCGCTTGCGGAACAGGAGGCCGAGATGCGGGAAAAGCTGCTCCAGATTACGCCGAATGTGGTGGCGGTCAGTGCCTCCCCATACGCCGCTGACGAGGGCATCAAAGGGGCGGCCGAACAGTTGAACCAATACGACCCGGATCTGATTGTCCTTTACTGCATGGGCTTCAATCGGGTGCACCGTCGGATATTCAGACAAGTTACGGGAAAACCGGCAATTGTGGCAAACTCCATGGTGTCTCGGACCCTTGCCGAACTTTTGGAGCCGTAGTTTAATGAGACTACTAGCACATACCCAACCCGGACGAGCCTGAACCAAAAAGGGAAATAATCACGAAAGCACGAAAACACGAAAAAAAGGAGATGAGAAATGAAATCAAAGCTTTGGATTTTTATTTTAACGGTTTGCTTCGGCTTGACCCTCTCGCTGGGGACAACAAGCCAGGCGCTCCAGATCGACGGCGACAAAAAAATCATGGTCTTCGGCGGCCGTCAGCCGGCGCCGAACATCGATCCCAGTCTCAAAACCGACTGGTCGCGGCGCATGATTCAGCAGGCATTTTATGACGGCCTCTACAAATACGAGGGCAACCCGGCCAAGCTGGTTCCCTGGCTGGCCGAAAAGCACGAAGTAAATGCCGACGCCACGGTCTGGACCTTCCATTTGGTGAAAAATGCTAAATTCCACAACGGCGATCCGGTTACGGCCGCAGCGGTGAAGTGGTCGTTTGAGCGAACTCTGAAGCTTAAAAAGGGCATAGCCTGGATGCTCTCAGACCTGCTGACGACTTCAGACATTAAAGTTATCGACGACGACACGATCCAGTTTACACTCAACCAACCGTATGCGCCGTTTATGTCGGTGCTTCCGTGGTGGTACATCATGAACCCCAAAACGGTCATGGCCCATGAAAAGAACGGCGACTACGGACAGGACTGGTTAAAAGACAACGAGGCCGGGTCCGGCCCTTTTAAGAAAGGACGATGGGAACACGGCGTCCTTTATGAAATGGTGGCGGTTCCGGACTACTGGCGCGGATGGCCGCACGAAAACCATCCGGACAGCATTATTTTTAAATTGATCCGGGAAACCAACTCGCTGAAAATCGGGCTCCAGAAGGGCCAGCTGGACATGGTGGCCGGTCTGAGCCCCGACGATCTGGACCTGGTCGCCAAAATGCCCGGTATCGTTGTATCCAACGATCCCGGTATCACCACCTTCGGTCTGAAGATGAACACCAAAAAAGGCTACACTAAAGACATCAACATTCGCAAGGCGGTCAACTATGCATTCGACTATGACGCCATGATCGCGGTCTTTAACGGAAAGGCGATTTTGCAAGACAGCCCCTTTCCCGTCGGTCTCAAGGGCCACGTACCTACCAATGCCTACCGCCAGGATCTTGCCAAGGCAAAAGAATATATGAAAAAAGCGGGTTATCCGGACGGGGGCATCGAGCTGGAATATGTTTATGTCCAGGGACTCGACTCGGAAAAAAATATCGGCCTTGTCCTTATCGACAGCCTGGCCAAAATCGGCATCAAGGTCAAAATGGTCCCCCTGACCTGGCCGAACATGACTGCCCGGGGTTCAAAGGTGGAAACCTCTCCGGAACTGATCGCCATTTTCACCACCCCCAAATTCGACGATCCGGATGCAGTGGCCTATCAGTACCACAAAAACTCCTGGGGCAAGTATTATGGCTCGTCCTTTTATGAAAATCCCGAGGCCTGGAAACTTATCGAAAATGCACGGTCCATCAGCGATTGGGACGAACGGATGAAATACTACAAACAGATCCAGCCCATGATCATGGAAGACGCGCCCGAGCTTTTCGGAATGCAGATGAACCGCCAGTGGGCTTTTAGAAGCTATGTAAAGGGCTTCCAATTCTGTCCCTTGCGGTTTACCAACGAAGTGGATGTCTATCCGCTCTACATTGAAGAATAAAGATCTGGGTCCGGCGTTGTCGGGCCCCCTGAAAGGGGCTTGCCGGACCCGTCCTTTTTCGACGGGTTTTGGAGGATTGGAGTGTTGGAGTGTTGGAGTATTGGTAAGCACCAACAAACACCAACGAGTTGGGTGACTTCGAGTTACGCCCTGAAGGGCTTAACCGATTGTAATCGTAAGGCTTTAATGGCGACTAACATCGTATCTGCAAACATTCAATACTCCATTACTCCAACACTCCATTTCTCCGACTCATCATTGCCGGCAGAGCCAATTATCTCTGACCCCCGCCGGCGAGTTTTTATTTTAACACCGAAAACCTGGTCCTCCCTCCGGGCTGTAGGCCCTATTCCCAACGTGCCGGAAGCTGGGCAGGTCAGTCCGCCTGCGGATTGCCAAAATAAAAGGCCATGGGACAATGGAATAATGGAAAATTGGAATGCTGTGTTTTACGGAAAAGAGATCGATTTTTATATGGATAGCGCCGATCAAAAGTTAATCCGCCTGCGACGGACCGCTTTTCATACCCAATATTCCATAACTCCAGCATTCCATTATTCCATCGGGTATCGAACGGTAAGCAATACACATTTGGGATAATATCAAAGCTTGGTCCTCAGGACCGGGATTCTTTACTGGGCGATCCCGCCCGGATGCGAATGGACGCACGGATCGATGAAACAGTACATCATCAAACGACTCCTGCTGATTATCATCACCCTGTTCGGCCTGATTACCATCACCTTTATAGTGGCCCGGGTCGCCCCCGGAGATCCGGCCCGCGTTGCGGCCGGACCCGACGCCACCGAGGAGATGGTCCAGGTTCTGCGGGAAGAGTTCGGGTTAAACAAAAACCTTTTTTTACAGTACGTCGACTACATCAGGGGACTGGTGGCCGGCAACCTGGGCCGCTCCATCCGGACCCAGCACGATGTTGTCGCCGATCTGGTCCGTCTCTTTCCGGCCACATTTGAACTGACCGTCTTTTCACTGCTGCTGGCCGTTGCCCTGGGGATTCCGTTGGGGGTGATCTGCGCGGTCTATCGGGACGGCCCCCTGGATCATCTGGCCCGGGTCTTTTCCGTATCCGGCCTGGCCGTGCCCATGTTCTGGCTGGGTTTGATGCTCCAGCTGATCTTTGCCTTGAAATTCGACCTCTTTCCGGTGGGCGGACGGCTGGGTATGCTCACCCAGGCACCGCCGGCAATCACCCATCTTTATCTCATCGACAGCTTGATTGTGGGAAAATGGTCCACATTTTTTGAAGCACTCCAGCATATCTTCCTTCCGGCCATAGTCTTGTCCTTTCCGGCCCTGGCCAGCATCATCCGGGTCAACCGGGCGGATATGTTGGAGGTGCTGAACCGGGATTTTATCACCAGCGCCCGGGCCCACGGCATCTCCCGCTTCCGCATCGTCACTCAGTACGCCTTAAAAAATGCCATGATTCCGACCACTACCATGATCGGTCTGCGCTTCGGCTGGATGCTGGGCGGCACCATACTGGTCGAAACCGTTTTTGACTGGCCGGGCGTCGGCCAGTACGCGGTCCAGTCGGCGATCTTCTCGGACTTCCAGCCCATCATGGGAGTCACCCTTGTGATCGGGTTCAGCTTCATGATGGCCAATCTAATCATCGATTTGCTCTACGGATGGCTCGACCCGCGGGTGCGCTATGACTAATCCGACAACAAACTTAGAGGAGACCGCTACCAACAGCGACGCTGGAAAGGAGCTAACCACCAATTCCACCGGCGCGTGGGCCCGATGGAAAGAAAAGCACGAGTCCACCCTGCGGGATATCCGTCTGTCGATTCATCTGTTCAGCAAAAGCCCACTGTCCATTCTGGGCCTGGCCATTGTCGGAACGTTTATCATCGTGGCCTTGATCGGCCCTTTAATCGTGCCGTTTCCCGAAGACGCCACCGGCACCATTCACATGAGCCAGAAACTCCTAGAGCCGGACGGCACTTTCTGGTTCGGCACCGACGAACTGGGCCGGGATATTTATACCCGCGTGATTCTGGGCACCCGGATTTCGCTTAAAATCGGTTTGATTATCATCCTGATCGCCATGGGCATCGGCGTGCCGCTCGGCATCACCGCCGGCTATGTGGGCGGTTGGATGGGAGAGCTGATCATGCGGATAACCGACATGTTCCTTTCCATACCGGGAAGAATCTTTGCTTTGGCCATCATCGGCGCCATGGGACCGGGGATGACGAACTCGATGATCGCGCTGTCGATTGTCTGGTGGCCGGGCTACGTGCGGCTGGTCCAGGGCCGAACGCTTTCGGTAAAGGAGGAGTCCTTCGTCGAGGCGGCCCGCTCGATCGGCGCCCGCAAGGCCAGAATCATCTTCCATCACATACTTCCGAACTGTTCATCCGTCATTCTGGTAAAGGCATCCATGGACATGGGTATGGCGATACTGGCAGCAGCCGGCCTGGGCTTTATCGGCGTCGGTGCCCAACCGCCTACACCGGAGTGGGGTGCCATGATCAGCGAAGGCAGGAATTTTCTACCCGACTGGTGGTGGTACGCCACCTTTCCCGGCCTGGCCATATTTACCACGGTGTTGGGCTTCAACTTGCTGGGTGATGGCCTGCGTGATATTCTCGACCCGCAGAGCAGGGGGTAGGACCGACCGTGAACCGAAACGCAAACATACTCCAGATCGAAAACCTGGGGATCCATTTCGATACCTTCGAGGGCACTGCCCGGGTGCTCGACGGCGTCTCGCTGGAGCTGGCGCCGGGCGACACCCTTGGGGTCGTGGGTGAGACCGGCTGCGGCAAGTCAATCACCTCAAAGGCCGTTCTGGGGCTATTGCCGGTGCCGCCGACCAAAATTGTTTCCGGCCGGATCCTGTTTCAGGGAGAAGACTTGCTGGAAAAATCCGAAAAAGAAATCGGAAAAATTCGGGGAACCCGAATCGCCATGATCTTCCAGGACCCGATGACCTACCTCAACCCGGTATTCAGCATCGAAAAACAGATGGTCGATGTCATTGTCCGCCACGGACGTCAGCGGGGTAAATCGGTAACCCGAAAACAGGCCAGAACCCGGGCGGTGGAACTGCTCGATGCCGTCCAGATTCCCAGTCCGGCCGAACGGATCAGGGAGTATCCGCATGAATTCAGCGGCGGGATGCGCCAGCGGGTGCTGATCGCCATGGCGCTTTCCGGAAAACCGGACCTGCTCATCGCCGATGAACCGACCACTGCACTGGATGTAACCATTCAGGCGCAGATTCTTCGGTTGCTAAAGGACCTGGTCAAACGGTTTAATCTTTCGATCCTGCTGATCTCACACGATCTGGGCGTGGTGGCAAAACTTTGCCGACGGATTGCGGTCATGTACGCCGGCAATGTCGTGGAAACGGCAACCATTGCCCAAATATTTGATCAACCGGCCCATCCTTACACCCAGGGTCTGCTGGCGTCCATTCCCCGTCTCTCTCGCCGGGTCGATTCCCTGGTGGGTATCAAAGGTAGTATCCCCAGTTTCATCGACCCCCCGAAGGGCTGTCGGTTTCACCCTCGCTGCGACCATGCCATGGGCGTTTGCCGGAAGGAAAAACCATTGTTAGAAGAGACGAGTCCGGACCATCGGACAGCCTGTTTCCTTTATAAATCGTCATGGCCTAATAAATCGAAAACGTCGCAACCGAGAGAGGTTAGATTCGGGTGATATGAGCATTCTCGAGGTGAAAAATGTCAGCAAGCACTTTCCCATCAAACGGGGGTTCTTGCGAAAGTCGTCGGAGACGGTCCAGGCGGTCCGAAATGTCAGTTTTCGCATCGGATACGGCGAATCCTACGGTGTGGTCGGCGAATCCGGTTCTGGAAAAACCACACTGGCAAGGGTCGTGCTGCGGTTGATTGATCCCACGGAAGGAGACATTCTGTTTGAGGATGCCAACCTGGCGAAGCTGGATCCGGAAACGCTTCGCCAGTTGCGCCGGGATATGCAAATGATATTCCAGGACCCACACTCTTCCCTTAATCCGAGAAAGAAGATCCTTCAGAGCGTAGGAGAGCCGCTGGTCATTCATGAACGGCTGGGGGGTCGCGCATTGAGTCAACGGGTCCGGGAATTGCTGGAAGTGGTGGGGTTGAAGAAAGAGCATATGTATCGCTTTCCCCATGAACTCAGCGGT
>Ga0316194_10004094_pt1 | contig 10109 bp, 7 predicted proteins | sample CroRivsedime1_MG_FD_204936 | JGI IMG/M metagenome (GOLD analysis project Ga0316194, IMG submission 204936) | Coastal sediment microbial communities from Maine, United States - Cross River sediment 1 | ecosystem: Environmental > Aquatic > Marine > Coastal > Sediment | place: USA: Maine... | reverse complement strand
ATGTTCTCCAACAGGCTTTAAATGCGGTTCAAATTTTAGGCCCCGCGGCTGAAAAGAAGACCATTGAGAACAGTGCAGACGCGCGGGCATCGGTACCTCCTGAACTGGTAAACAAGGCGGCTGAAGGCATCAAAACGGCTGCTGAAATGGGGGATGTGGCCCAAATTAAATCAATTGCCGAAGAGTTGAAGTCCGAATCAGAAGCCATGGCATCTTTCTGTGACGAATTAGTTCGATTGGCAGAGGATTTTGACTTCGATGGTATTCAAATATTTGTGCGCGAGTTTGACAGCTAAATCAATTTAACTGATCCTTCATTTCCAAGAATTCAATCGTTACCTTTGTTATCTGAATACATTGGAAATTTAATGTCCATGTAATTTAACTCAAAATTAAGGAGGAATGCCGATGAAGATCGAACTCAGCAAAACCTCGGTCGAATTCACGCCCGAGGCCGATTACGAGAAGACCATGTTGGAAGGGTTGTGGCGTATGCTGGTGGACTGTACGCGCTTCAATCAGAAGCTGGTACCGGTGGGTGAATATGTCCCCGCAAAAAACAACACGGCCAGCTTCGCCGTCGAAGGCGATAAGGGCGAAGAGGAATATCCAGCGGTCTATGTGGACAAAGACTGCACCTGCTACTGCCAGACTTGCAACAAGTATGTCAACCTCAAGGCTGGCGACCGCATCCCACCGTGCTGCGGTAAGTTGATGGAACTGCTGGACTGACGGGGTACATGCAGGACACGATTTTACTTGCCGCTTCCCGATCGGAGGAAGGAGCGTATTCGGCAAGGGGGGGTGTCATTGCCGCAGGACATGATAGCGCACACCAACAGCTGTATTTTTATTTTTTATACTCCGGCTGTCTTCTTTCCAGAAAGGCCGAGATACCTTCTTGGGCGGCCTCGCTGCAGGCGATCTCCCCAAAGCCCTTGTAGCCGATCTCAAGGGCCTGGCCCAGATCCCCGGCGGCCACACCCTTTTGAATGGTTTGAGTGGTGATAGTGACCGCTAAGCATAAGTTTCAGCGATGAGGGCCAATGCTTCATCAATGGCATTGAGGGTCAGGCTTAAGTCTTCATTAGTATGGCGATAAGAGATATAAGCATGATGATACGGTGTGAAGAAAAAGCCTTTACGGATGAGCTGGGTGTAAAAGTCTTTTCGTTTGCCTTTGTATGCACCTGTCTCATCCTTGGTAAAGGTGATGTAGAACATCGGTCCTATTCCCGTGAGCTTGGCACCCACATCATATTTGTCTATCAGTTCCTGGACCTGTTTCATAAAAGATTCACCTTTCTCCCAGATGTCGTCCAGTACATTTTCGCGTTCAAGTATTTCTATGGTTTTCAATGCCGCGATAAAGGCTTCACTGTTTGGAAAGAAGGTGGATGATATAAACAGCTTGGATTCTGCCGCCATCATGATCTCTTTTTTTCCGGTGACAACAGAGATGGGGTATCCGTTGGCAATGGCTTTGCCCAGAACACTTAGATCAGGGGTCACGCCATAATATTTCTGGGCACCGCCCATGGACACCCTGAAACCGGTCCTGATTTCATCGTAGATAAGAATAGCGCCAAATTTGTGGGCCAGTTCTTTTACGCCTTCAAGAAAGCCTGGTTGCGGGATCTGCATCTCCTGGTGATTGGGGTGGCCAAATGGCGTCATGATGATGGCTGCAGTGTCATCGCCGTGTTTGGCCATTAAATGCTCCAGTTGATCCAGCCGGTTATACTGGAATTCAAACACATCTTCGTAGAATTTAGACGGGATACCGCCTTTCATTTCCACGCACCAGTCATGCCAGCCGTGATAGCCGCAGCGCATGACCTTCAGCTTTTTAGTATGGGCCCGGGCAATCCTGATACTGGCTGTGGTGGCATCGGATCCGGTTTTCAAAAACATGCTCATCTCGGAAGAGGGCACAAGTTCCCTGATTTTTTTTGCCAGAAGATTCTGGTATTTCTGGGTCAAGGTAAAACAAAATCCTTTTTCATGGATCTGTTTGTAAACCGCATCATCCACTTCTTCTTCCCGGTATCCCAAAATTATTGGGCCGTAACCGCAGAGGAAGTCAACAAATTCATTGCCGTCCACATCGGTCAGACGACAGCCTTTGGCGTTGTCCAAAAAAATGGGATATTCTCCATTTATGAAATCTGTGGGTTTTCTGGCACCCAGAACCCCGCCCGGAACAAGGCCTAGTGCCTCTTTATAAAGCTCTAAGCTCTTGGATATATTTAATTTTGGTGTCTCAGCCATTTTAAGGTCTCCTGATCTATTTTATAAAAAATTCTACAGCAAACTACACTGTGGCTTTCTACTTTTGTTATGGGCAGACCTGGGATGAAATACCAAATCTGCCCATGGCAGTTATTTGAGATCCATTATAGATTCGATTTTTTCCGACTGATGAATTTTGGCCCCTTTACCGATGAACGCTTTAATAAATTTTTCAGGGTCAATACAGCCTTCAGGTGCCACAACACCTTTTTCAGTGACGTCTCCGTCCACAAACATCAGCGCTGCCATTGCAGCTGGAAGACCTGTCCCGGGGGCCATTCTGCCGGCCATATCAGCAGTATAGGTAATTTTCTTTCCGTCTTTTTCTCCTTTTACAATCACTTTAAGACCAGACGACTGGGGGCCGTTGTCACGGCCTTCAGGGATGGTTTCCCACATTTTCAATGTCAAATCGTATGGGGTTACTGTGGTGCCCTTAAGGTCAATGGGATCGGTACCCAGAAAACCCGTGGCTTTTTGTTCGGCAATCATTTCATCCACCCAGTGAGGAATAAGTGCCCCTTTGATGATGACATTTTTTACGCCTTTAATGTATTTGGGAAGGGTTAAGGGCTGGGGATGGCCCACATACCGCACACGGCATTCGCCCAGGGGGTCAAGAAACTGTTCTGACACCACATCAGTGCCGCCTTCAACCTGAACAAGCTTGCCGTCAATATACTGGGGCACCTGCCCCAGGGTCATGTGAAGGCTGTGGTCCCAGGCAGCGCCTGCCAGTTCCGCAATGCTGACCACCCAGTAAAGATAAATTTCATCAACCGTATCCAACTTGTCCGCATAATATTTAACCAGCACATTGTTGGTACCGGGATCAGATCCCATGCCGGTGAGAACGGTAATGCCGGCTTCTTTTGCCAGTTTGTCAATTTCAGAATTAAAAAGGATCTCAGTGCCTTCATAATCATCACAAATGTCAATATAGTTTACCTTGGCTTCAACGGCAGCCCTGGCAACAGGAACGGCGGTCTTATAAAAGGGACCAGCCGTGTTGATGATAATATCAACCTCTTTAAAGGCCGCTACCATGGCGTCATGCGCGTTGACATCCATTTTAATAAGGGTGGCTTTTTTATTTTCCCTCAATTTGGGGGTCAGTCTTTCAGGGTCAGGATAGAGGTCCGCCAGGATAACATCGGTTACCCTGTCATCCCATACCAAATATTTTGCAACTCCCTGTCCCATTCCGCCGACGCCACCAATGATTAATGCACGCATTCGGTATTCTCCTTTCTTAAACCTTGATTTTCCTTTGGTGTTATTTCTTATCAATCCCCAATAGTTTTGATTAATTGTATTCCTTCGGATCTCTAATTGACCCTGCCCATGTCAACCGTTTAAGCCTCCGTTTCCTGTGCCTTTTTTTCCTTGATCGCAGCAAGGATCTTGTCCGGTGTCAGCGGAAAAGAATCCATGGGAACGCCGATGGCATTGCTGACCGCTGCGGCATAGGCCTGGGCTGCTGACATGGCGATGGACATGCCGGCTTCCTTGGCACCGTACGGCCCTTTGGGATCTATGGATTCAACAATAATATTGCTGATTTCGGGCATGTCGCAGGCCAGGGGCACCTTGTAATCGAGCATGGTGGAATTCAGGCAGCGGCCGTCTTTCCATTCATGGTATTCTGTGAGCATGCCGCCCTGGCCGCCCATGGCGATTGATCCTTCAAACTGGCCTTCAAGGACCAGCGGGTTCAAGGCTTTACCCACATCCTGGCAGGCGGTTGCATTGAGCACCTCCACCTGTCCGGTTTCAGGATCAACTTTGACCTCGACGATGGTGGTGCCGAATGAAAAGGCTTCACACATCTGGCCGTAGGGATTTTTCACCCATTCTCGTTGCATATCCACTTTGGGCCAGTATCCGCCTTCGGCGTTCACAGAATTAAAATTCAACAGGCTGACGCGAACCACTTTTTTAATGGAGATTGATTTTTCCGGGTCGTCTTTCACAAAGATCATCCGGTTTTTGGCAACCAGGGTGTCCGGCTCGACCTTTAAGATTTTGGATGCGACATCAAAAAGTTTTTTACGGCAGTTTTTTGCAGCAACCATGACGGCCTGACCGCCCACAAAGGTGGAAACCTGAGAATAGGACCCCGGATCTGAAGAGGTGGTTTCCGTGTCTGCCGATACCAGGTGGATGTCTTCGGGCAAGAGTCCCAGTTCTTCAGCTGCAATCTGGACCAGCATATTGTCATTGCCCTGGCCGTTGTCCACAACACCGGACATGACGGTGGCTTCCCCATCTTCGTTAAACTTGATAAAGCTCTGGGAACCGCCGCGGATTCCCATGGGGAAACCGGTCTGGACGGAGTTGGTTCCGATCCCGATCCCGTGATACGCGGGTAGGTTACCGAATTTTTCCTTCCAATTGGATGTTTCCACAGCCTTATGAATGGTTTCATCCATGGCGCAGGAGCCTACATAGGATTTGGTACTGGTATATTCCCCAGGCTGGCGTGAATTCCTCAACCGCATTTCAACAGGATCGAGCCCCAGCTGTTCGGCAATCAGATCCAATTGTGTGTCCAGGCCTACGGCAAAACCGCGGCCATGCACCCGGATCATGCCGCGGATGGGTTTGTTGGTATAGACCCGGTAGCCGTTGTACCTGACAGATTCCATGCGGTATGCCTGTTCCATGGAAAGAAAGGGAACACTGGTGGCAATGGGGCCGGTACTGGAATAGGCACCGCCATCCATGTAGCAGGTGGTTTCCCGGGCCAGTACCTGGCCGTTTTTATCCACACCGGTTTTATGGGTGGTGATCATGGAATGGCCCTGGCGGGTGGCAATGGTGTTTTCTTCCCGTGTGAATACGATCTTTACAGGGTGGTTGGTCTTTTTGGCCAGAAGGGCGCAGATATAGTCTGCCGGACAAATTTCGCTTCTGCCGCCAAAGGCGCCGCCAATGGCTATTTTTCTTACCTTAACCTTGTGTAAGGGGATCTTAAAGGCATTGGACAAGGGCTTTGATTTCATGTGGGGCCCGCCATTGGGACACCAGATTTCAAGACATTCTTCATGGTCAAACCGGGCAACAACGGCATAGGGTTCGGCATGGAAATAGGACTCCTCAGCCGCCACAAAAGTATCTTCCCTGATATAATGCGCCTTTGCAAAGTTTTCATCCACATTGCCCGTATCAATGTTCACATGGATATTGATATTGTCCGGGAAATCTTCATGGATGAGCTCTGTTTCAGAAACCATGGCTTCCATGGGGTCAAACACGGCGGGCAATTCTTCATACTCTACATCGATCAGGTCCAGGGCTTTTAAAGCGGTTTCTTCATCCACGGCAGCGATCCCTGCCACCTCATCACCGATGTAGCGTACCTTTTCTGTCTGGATAAACTGCTGGTCCCGGGTATAGGCAAATACCCCCCATTTAACGCCTTCGGTATCTTTGCCTGTTACCACGGCCTTAACGCCGGGTAGACTTTCGGCCTTTGTGGTGTCAATGCGTAAGATGCGGGCGTGGGCCAAAGGACTTCTTAATACTTTACCCACCAGCATACCGGGCAGTTTAAGGTCGGCTGTATATTTTGCCTTTCCCATAACCTTGGTTCTGGAATCAACCCTGGGCATCCGTTTTCCGATAAAGGCATGATCAGACATGGTTATTCCTCCCCTTTACTTTCTGAACGGCCATAGGGCCTGCAGTCCGGGCATCCTTCGTGAGGATGGCTGGCATGGGCCACCGCATCTACTATTTTAGCATAGCCTGTGCACCGGCAGATGTTACCCGCCAGGGCTTTTCTAACTTCTGTTCTGTCGGGATGTGGATTTTCATTGAGCAGGGCATCGGCTGACATGAGCATGCCGGGCGTGCAGAATCCGCATTGAACCGCTCCATGGTTGATAAAGGATTCCTGAAGATCGGTCAACTGATCCCCTTTGGCCAGTCCTTCCACGGTTTTAATCTTGCTGCCTTCGGCCTCCAGGGCCAGGGTGAGACAGGACCGGACAGGTTTGCCATCAATGTGAACCGTGCAGGACCCGCAGGCACCTTCACCGCAGCTCTCTTTTGATCCGGTCAGATCCAAATCATCCCGCAGAACTTCTAACAACGTATCGTTTGGCGCAACCATTAGCTCACAGAGTTTGCCGTTTACGTCTAATGTGATGCTTATTTTTTCCATATCTAATAACTCCCTTCTTTACTGCGCTATCGCTGCTGTTGCGGCCGCAGTCAATGCCCTGAACACCATTTTTTCAACCATGGCCTGCCGGTATTCAAGGGTGGATCCCACATTATGGACGGCAAAAGGGGCGGCACTGTCCATGGCCTGGTAAGCCGCAGTCTTAAAGGCTCTATTGTCTGTCAGGTCTTTGCCGTTAAGAGATGATGAGGCCTGGGCAAGAAAGAGGGGAGACCTGCCCATGGCACCAACGACGATTCTGGCCTTATCAATCTTATTGTCTGTGGCACCGAGCAGAACACCGGCACAGACGATGGGGTAATCAATGGCAGAACGATAGGCCAGGCGCCGGTATGCGCTGCTGCCGCCCTTAACCGGGATGATGATCTCTTTTAAAAGCTCATGGGATTCCATGGCAAAGGGGACAATACCATCATTGGTGTAAAAATCGGCCAGATCCACGGTTCTTTCATTTTTTTTACTGACGAGAACCAATTTGGCACCAAGGGCCATGAGCGCCGTGGCACCATCTGACTGGCAGGTGGAGTAGCAGCGGTCTGCCTCATCCCTTGCATAACAAATTTTGCCGCCGGCTTTATGGCAGGCCTGTCTACCGGACCGGTGAAACTGGGACTGGTTGTAATTATGGCACCGGTTGTTCTGCAGGACATTGCCACCAAGGGTTCCTCTATAATGCTGGAGACTGACAGCTCCCACTTTTTCACAGGCCTGTGACAAGGCTGCGGCGTCAGCTTGAATCAGATCGGATGCAATAATATCTGCCAGCGGGGTTGTGGCGCCAATGGATATCGAGCCGTCATTTTTCTGGATATAAGATAAATTGTTCAAGGCCTTGAGGCTGATCAGCACCTTGGGGGATAAGAGCCCCTTTTTCATCCTGACTAAAAGATCTGTACCCCCGGCAAGGATTCTTGCATCATCCTTGTGGTCAGCCAGAAGATCCAGAGTATCTTCAAGTGTTTTAGGTCTTAAATATTCAAATCTTGGCAGCCGCACGGTTATTCTCCTTAATAATTATAATTCAAATACAAAAATTTTTACAACAAGACTTTTGAGGAAACAATTTAACGAGCTAATAACACAAAAAGAGTAAACTTATAAGTCAAATCAAAAAGCTATTTCAATGGTGCCGGCGCCGATGACTGCAACTTCATGCGGTAACGGGCGGTCGGGTTGGATGGGCAATGGGTTGTGAGCGGTGCTGTAAAGATTGGTTTTGTTCGCCATAGTATTGTACCTTATCTTTAGTGTTTAGGCATTTTAGCTCACTGTGGGCATTTTCCGGTTATCCGGGTTTGGTGAAACACCGATAATTTGCTTGACTAAGGTCTGTATACCGTATACAGATTGAAGTCAAGGCAATAAATGAACGTTTTTCATGGTTCAAGTAGTTGTTATTATTTGAACTTTCAATTTTGTGATCTAGGGTTTTGCGTCTTTCTATCGTTTTAATTATTGCGCAACCATACACAGCGATTTACAGGTTTTACCATTGTCGATAGCTTTAATGCCAACAATTTATCCTTAGAATAGGCTATTAATTGTGGCGCTGTGTATAATTATAAAGTTGAATGGTCGATGGCTTTTTGGCAGCAAGTTGTTTGTTAAAAGACCATCGGCCATCATTTTGTATAGGGGCGGTATGAGTCGTTTTCAAATCGTATTTTATACCCTTATAAATTTTATTCGAGGAGGACAGCATGAAAGTTCTGGTCAGTGACAATCTTGGTGATATCGGAATTAAGATGTTTCAAGAAGAGCCCGGGATAGAGGTGGATGTCAAAACCGGGTTGGCGCCTGATGAGCTTAAACGTATCATTGGAGGCTATGATGCCCTGGTAATCCGCAGCGCAACCAAGGTTACGGAAGAACTCCTCGAGGCGGCCAAGGCACTAAAAGTCGTCGGGCGGGCCGGCATCGGTCTGGATAATGTCGATATCCCCGCGGCAACCAAGCGGGGTGTGGTCGTGATGAACACGCCCACCGGCAATGTCATCACCACCGCCGAACATACCATCGCCATGATGATGGCCTTAACCCGCAACATACCCTGGGGCACCTCGACGTTGAAGGCCGGGCTCTGGGAAAAGAAAAAGCTGCAAGGCAGGGAAGTCTTCAATAAGGTTCTGGGCGTTATCGGGTTTGGAAAGATCGGCTCCATTGTTGCTGATCGTGCCCGGGGCCTGAAAATGCAGGTGATTGTGCATGATTCATTTGTCACGCCGGAGCAAATTGAAAAAGCAGGCTTTGAACCGGTTTCCCTTGAAGAGATATACCGCCGGGCGGATTTCATCACCCTGCATGTTCCCAAATTAAAGGATACCATCGGTTTCATCAACAGGACTGCCTTCGAAAAAATGAAGGACGGCGTTATGATTATCAATTGTGCCCGCGGCGGTATCGTCGATGAGACCGATCTCAATGAGGCCTTGCGTTCCGGTAAGGTAGCCGGCGCCGCCCTGGATGTTTTTGAACACGAACCTCCCGGCGTGTGCACCCTGTTTGAAGTCGACCGGGTGATCTGTACCCCTCACCTCGGGGCTTCCACCCTGGAAGCGCAAACCAATGTGGCCGTGCAGGTGGCCGAGCAAATTATCGCCTATCTCAAACACGGCACCATTATTAACGCGGTGAATGTGCCGGCGGTAAGTGGTGAGCTCCTGGAAAAGATCGGCCCGCTGTTGACCCTGGCCGACCGGATGGGGTGTCTGCTGGCTCAACTGGCGTCCGGACCGATAAAAGAAGTTGTGATTGAATATGCCGGGGATTTTCAGGATTTTGATCTGTCACCGGTGACGACGGCCGTATTAAAGGGGCTGTTAACCCCCATGATCAAAGATGATGTCAATTTTGTCAATGCCGAAGTCCTGGCCAAAGAAAGGGGCCTAAAGGTTACCGCAACCACGATTCCAGAAACGGATAAATACATCAACCTGATTACCGTCAGGGCCCATTTTGATGGCGGCAAGAGTAAAGTGGCCGGTACGATTTTCGGGCAAAAGGATTCGCGAGTGGTCAATATTAATAATTTCCAGCTCGAGCTGCACCCCCAGGGTCGTTTCATATTAATTCACAACCACGACAATCCGGGCGCCATCGGCAGTATCGGGACGCTGCTGGGCGACCATAAGGTAAACATCAGCAGAATGAGGGTCGGCCAGGAAGAGGGCGGGGATAAAACCATGATCTTTATAAGAACAGATGAAATCATCCCCGATGACGTCATGGAAAAGCTGCGGGAACTGCCGCTGAATATAACGGTGAGTTCGTTTGAGCTGTAAAAAAAAATGCCTAAAATGCCTAAATTGTCTAAAGTGCCTAAAATAGAGGAATTCTATCTATTTAATGACTAATAGAAAAATGCAATCTGAGGAGTTAAGTTTACAGCTCTATATAGAATTTCAGCTGCTGGTCTTTCAATTGCGGGGGTTAACTCAATGCTGGAATATATTGTTTATAAAAACGATTAACATCCTTAATTTTAGGCAATTTAGGCATTTTAGAGCAATTTAGGCATTTTATTCCTTAAGGCTTTTGTTTTCAGAATAAAAATGAAAAATGGAGGAAACCAGTGACTGAACGCAGATTACTGTTGGGAAATGAAGCCATCGCACGGGGGCTGATTGAA
>Ga0316194_10004092_pt1 | contig 10110 bp, 12 predicted proteins | sample CroRivsedime1_MG_FD_204936 | JGI IMG/M metagenome (GOLD analysis project Ga0316194, IMG submission 204936) | Coastal sediment microbial communities from Maine, United States - Cross River sediment 1 | ecosystem: Environmental > Aquatic > Marine > Coastal > Sediment | place: USA: Maine... | reverse complement strand
GTACTCGCGCTTCATTGCTTCCGTGGATTCCGCCAAGATCAAATCTCGACTCTCCTCCGAAGTCTCTTGCAGCGCCTTAGCGTCTTGGATCAATCGAGACAGCGAACCGACCGGGTTCTCCTCGTACGTTTCCAGCGCCTGGTTCATCAGGCCTTCCATCTGGACGCGCACGTGTTCGCTCTTCACCTCCTGACATAGTGCTTTGACTGTGGTTCTGTCCGAAGCGCCAGGGAACTCAACCGAAGGGAACTTGTGCTCCACCAGGTCGAACTCGGGCACCAGGTTGCGGGTCTTGGGATCGTGATAGTAGTCCATTAGGTACGAGAACACCGACCGCGCTTCTACGACTCCGAAGTGATCGTCTGTGATCCCCTCGTCGATGGCGGTACGCATGTCCCCGTCCTCTATGATCTTGGACAGGAGTTGGTATTCTACGTGTGCGGGCATCCAACTCCTCCTATGCTAGTCTGATCCGCACCACGTGCCCCTTGTTGAAGATCTCCTCCTTGCCGTTCACCTCGATGCCGAGATTGTAGCGATCGGTCCACAGCAGCGTGCCTGTGATGGACTCCTCTTCTCGATCGTCGAAGAGCTCGACGTCCTTCTTGAGCCACTTGGACACCCGGCTGTGCCAGTTGTCCTGGACCTGGAGGATGTCCTTCAGCTTCCCCACCGTGGACTTGAGTTGCTCGTGGCTGGACCGCAAGGTCTTCAGCTCGTGGGCCATCTGGCCGTTCGTGGGCGCAGAGGGTCTGCGCTTCTTGTCGCTGCCTGCCATGTTCACCTCCTGAAGCCCCAGGGGCCGGCGAAGCCCCTGGGGTCGTGTGTTGTTAGGCAGCCAACGCCAAGTACTGTCCCGCCATCTCCTCCAGCTCGACCCGCTTGTCCATGTCGGGCTCGCCCTGGGCGGCCCTGGACAGGGCCTGCAGGACGCCGTACCGATTGGGCAGGGGCTCCGCCTCGTATGCCTCCTTCACCGAGTCCTGGAACGCCTTGGTCGCCTTCTGCCTGTTCAAGAACTTCAGAATCTCCGCCTCCGGATCCTCCAACACAACTTCTCGGAGGGCAACCATCTGTCGGCGGTTCTTCTCCCAGGCGGCAGGCATCTTGCGGAAGGCGCCGTCCAGCAGTCCGTCGATGGACTCGTCGTCGATGGCGCGGTGGACACGGTAGAGCAGGCGCCCGTCCTTCACGGTGACGATCATGCCGTTGAGGCAGACCAGTCGGAAGGTCGAGCTGTCGATGGAGACGGCCGTGTAGCCGACCTCGCTGTTGCGGAAGTGGAAGCCCTGGTAGACCCAGTCCTCCGCGGGCAGCTGGCCCTCCTTCTCGGCGATGTCGTAGATGTCACGGACGCGCTTGTCCGGGTGTTTGCGGTCGATCGGTCCCATGTTCACGGGCTCGCCGACCACGGTGTAGTGGCTCGAGCGGTCGCTGAAGAAGTCGGTGCCGAGGTGGTTCTGCATGAACCCCATGTCACCCATCTGCCCACGGAACCGCTTGCCGAGCCGGTCGAAGATCCTGATGTCGTCGATGGGCGCGTAGGTGGGCGAGAGGATGGCGCGGACAAAGCCGTCTGCGTGCTTGGAGCCGGGGTCCTCGGCCGCGAACTGCCTGGCCCTGACCTTGCGCGATTCGTGGGTGCGGGAGAACCGGCGAACCAGCTCCTCCTGGATCTCGTCGGCCTTGACGACCTCGGGATCGAACCACTTGTCGAACTTGATGCCGAGGATGGAGCCGAGCTGCCGCTTGCTCCAGTCCGTCAGCGACAGCTTGCCCATGTTCGGCACGTCGAGATAGATGCCGGGCTTCTTGTCGTTGCCGTCCGGGATCACCCGGACCTTCTCCAGGTCGATGACCTGATCCTTGAAGTTTCGATCGTGTAGAGTGTGGATGCGATCAGAAACGTCCTCAAACTTGAGGAGCTTCTTCCTCTGCATCAACAATCCCCTTGGGTTCCTGGACATGTATTCCCTCCTGTTTGGATTCCTCTGTTTGGGTTTCGTTGAAAATGAGCGTCGCTGCGTCTTCTTCAAGCGACTCGATGAGCTTGGACACGAGCTCGTTGGACTTCTTGCTGAGGTTCTGGACTTGGGAGTTCTGCGCCAAGATCACAGACCCGAACATCGACTGCGACTTGGAGTGGACGTAGGCTATTGTTGCTTCGCAGCCGTCCTCCTTGCCGCCCCGGTTCACGACGATCTTCATGAGCTGAAGCATGTCGAAGACCGGGGCGCCTTTGATCTTGCGAGCCATCACTTGCCTCCATCAACAAAGTCGTTGATCTTGGCGGTGGCTCGCTCGGCGTTGCGAAGCATGTACTCCCAGGCCAGGTCTGCCGCGACCTCGTTGGCGTGGTCCAGGGCGTCCGGCCCGCAGCTGATCTTGACGTGCGCCGAAGTGCCGATGGTCATGCCGTGGTTGGCGTCCGAGGCCCAGTACTTGATATCGTAGCCTACGCTGGCCGACTCCTCGCCGGGTTCGACCGGCACGGCCAGGCGCTCGACCTTGTCCTCGTGGTGGACGACTGGGCCGCGGCTTCCCTTCCTGACTGTCGTGGAGTGCTTGACCTGGGTTCTTCCCTTGGGCGGAGCCTTCCGCCCCCTCTTGGGTGGTGGTTTCCGCGTCATATCTTCAGCTCCTTCGGCGTGCCTGGCATCAGGGAGAGGGTGGGCGCGTTCTGATGGAACGCCTTGTAGACCTCGTCTCGATCCACCTCACCCTGCCGGATGAGCTGGTCCAGCTTCGTGACGTTGACCTCGTACGAGAGTTTCTCCGTCAGGAAGTGCTGGCTGATCTTGCCGGGTACTAGCGCGGCCAGCTCCATGCCGTCCCAGAACTCCTTGCGCTTCTTGATCGCGCCGAAGCGGCCAATGACCAGCTTGTCCCTGTCCGAGTTCTTCAGGTCGTTCTTGACCGCGGTGGCCGCCTCCTTGATGGCCGCGTTGTGGTTGTCTGCCAGCCTACGGAGCTCGTCCACGAACTCGTAGTTCTCCTCCATGAAAGAGGTGAGCTCGGCGTTCGCTTCCTCGAATCGCTCGACTGCTTTCTCCGCTGCTGTTGGCTCTCTGCTGTCTTCACTCATTGTCTTCCTCCTATTAGGAACATGTCCTCCTCTTTGATCTCCCTGTCCGGCATCGGGGTGCCGTGGTAGAGGTTTCTCAGTTGATCCAGAAAATAGACGGCACGCTTCCATGCCACCAGAGCCTGGTGCCACGGGCCGCCACGATAGGTGTCCCCGCTCTTGGACAGGTTGACGGGGTGATACATCGGGATGACGGTGTAGGTCGTTGGGACAGCCTTGCCAGGAACCTGGCAGGTCATCACGGTGCCTTGCACGTCACGCATCGACACGGCCCTCTTCCCTGTTACCTCCATCACCGCCGGCTTGCCCATCGCCACGACGACGAGCGGATCGATGATGTAGAGCACTTCCTGCCACAGGGGACGGCAGGTTTCGCGCTCGAGCGGGGTTGGGTCTCTGTTTTCTTCCTTGGGTCTTTTGGTCTTGAAGTCGATCGATTTGCTGAATGGGCGGCAGGCAACTATGTTCATGATGAACAGCTCTTCACGGATCATCGACACCTGGTCCAGGTACTCGTTTAAGATCTGTCCGTGCTCTCCTACGAGCGGGCAACCTTGAACGTCATCCTCTTCGACGGGTCCGGTACTGATGATCACCATATCAGCGTTGACGTTGCCGTCGCCGAACACCATGTTCCCGGAGTATCCACTTGTGTCGAGCTTCTTGTCCTCCCGCATCTTGCCGAGCTCGCACTTGGTGCAGTCTTGCCATTCAGCAAAGACGGAGAGAACGGCTCTTTCTTTATCGGTGTACTGTGTTTCGGTCATGTCCTCTCCTCGAACGGCTTCAGTGTTCTGTATGCGTAGGGACCTCCCTCGTCTTCTGGCCAGCGACGCATCTGCTGACGCAGCTTGTTGCACATTCGGTGGAAGTGCTTGATGTAGAGATCGTCGAAGATGACGACCAGCGGTTGCTTCATGCCCTCACGGAACCTGTATCCCTGGATGCGGCCCATCCCCTGCTGCAGGGCGTTCTTCCCACCCTCTGGGTGCTGGGAGCCGAATGGCGTTAGCCAGTAGAGGGTGTCGAGCGAATCCTCGTCGATGGCCTCCAAGACTAACTGGTGGGTTCCGAAGATTAGCTGCTTATCCCGAAGAGCAGCCCATCGTTTCTCCACCTTCTGCCGCCCGGTGCACAGGCCGCAGTCCACGCCCTCCTCCAGGAACATGGCGTTCATGAGCTTGAGCTGCTCCACGCTATGGCTCAGCGCCAGAATCTTGCGTCCAGCGGCGAGCGCGGTGTGGAGATCGCGTGCTAGGTAGCGGTTTCTGTCCTCCAGCTCGGTGCCGACGTAGGTCCGCAGCTTGGAGATGTTGGGGTTGCCCCGAGCGTCGATGACGTGCTCCATGTAGTCCTCGGGAGGAATGGAGAACGGTGTTTGTCTGAAGACGATGGTGGGCTTGACGGTCTGCATCAGGTCTTTGTAGAAGACCTCGCCGAGGTGGTAGTTGTAGATCACCTCCGTCCCGTCCTCCCGCGAGTCCGTGGCCGTGAGGCCCAGGCGCTTGCCGGTGAACATTGTGGCCGTGATGCAGAAGTACGGTGCGCTGAGATGGTGAACCTCATCCCAGATGACGATACCGAACCAGCGACGCATCTCCGGAGTCACAGCGTCCGGGTAGCGAGCCAAGGTCTGCAGCGTCGCTATGACGACAGGCCTCCGCCAGTCCCACTTGCTGGGGTCGCCCTGGATTCGGCCGATGCCCCCGTCGAACTCGAGGAACTGGTTGATGGCTCCTTCCCATTGGTCGAGGATGGTCTTCTGGTTGACGATGATCAGTACGTTGCGTTCCTCGTGGGCGACCTTGTGTAGCGCCAAACAGGTCTTCCCCTTACCGCACGCGAGATGCAGCAGGCCGTTGTCCTGGTTCTTCAGTACTTGCCAGGCGTCTCGCTGGGTTGTCTCCTTGGGCTCCTTGAAGTCTAGGATCAAGTTGCTCTTGAAGTGAGCCTGCGGGAAGTCGGTTGGTGTCAGGTCGATGATGGGGAACGTCAGGGTCTCGTAGTCGGCTCGAAGGAGGTACTCTCGCGGGACAGCCAGATGGTGCTCGGAGTCTTCCCACATCTGCAGGAACTCCTGACCGTCTTCTCCCCTGATCTCAAACTCGAGCGATGCCTTTATTGATCTGGTGTTGACGTGGGCTTTCGGCAGCCACAGTTGTGATCCAAGGTAAGCCTTGTTGGGGTCCTTGATCACGAAAGAGAATGTGCCCATGAAGCCTCCGAAAGCACCTCCTCAGAATCTGAGAACCCTCTACAGAACTGGGGAGGTGCTTTTATATGTACTCGGTACATACGGGTCTGTCAAGCCTTGACCTGTAAGTGCCCGATTACCAACGCCAATACCGGAAGAAGTCGCTGCCCTCCTCGAAGAACCCCCGGCAGGCGCCGGTTGCGCAGTCCTTCATGAACCTCTCGAAGGCCGTTTCTCCCTCCATGATGATGCCTGCGTGCGTCCTCTCGTCCGGCCCACGCCTCGATGGCATGGTGTGGCCGACGTTCGGGCGCACGCTCGGAGCCTCTCTCCTGACGGAGACGTGGCTGCTGCCCTTCCTGCTCTTGATCTCGTCTCGACAGTCGTACTCGAAGTGGCATCGACGGCACTCTGAGCACTTGGGATCGAAGTATGCGTCGCGCCCAAAGCACTCGGGAACCCTCTCTTCTCGTGGATGTCGATCTGCGTATCGTAACGTCATCTTTCCTCCTGTAGTTAACGTGGTGGATCCTAGACTGGAAGACTTATACCGATGATTCTCCTGGTTTTGATTCCTTGACCGATACGATCGGCAGGCTGTAGGATTGCAGCAACAAGCTCGGCATGTTAGGAGATCCCAATGATCAATTCCCATCTCGACTTCTATGACGACCCGACCGGGTCTGTCTTGAAGGGACGGCTCAACACCATCGAGGAAGTCCCTGACTTCATCAAAACCGCAGAGCGACTGAACGCAGAGGAGATGAACAAGCTCCCGGACGATGTGTTCGCTCTGGTGGCGTTCGATGGTGGCCGGAAGATGCGGAAATTCGCCTGCGTCGACAAAGGCAACACAGCCCTCTCGGTGATGTACTTCCTGGAGAACAGGAACCGTCTGCCGGAGGAGGCGCAAAAGACAGCCGCTGCCAACCTGATTACGGCTTGCGGCTGGTACAACATGGCCCCTCCAGCGGAGCTCGAGAAGGTTGCCTTGGTGGGCGCGGCGATGGGAGCTCTGACGATGGCGCAAGGCGTCGGCCAGGGCCACAAGGACTACAAGAAGCGCAAGGCCGCGATGCGAGCAGGCGTTCCCGCCTCCCAGGCGTTCAAGATGAAGGCCGGGGAGCTCGTGGGGTCCAACGTCATGCCCTACGGCCGGGGAGGAGAGAAGATGGCGTCGCTCGATCCGCACGTGGACATCACCGGGCAGGAAGCGCCTGCCCAGGTCGAACGTGAGACCGGCAAGTTCTACGCCCTGGTCAAAGAGGGCGGGGCGCGGTACCCAATCGATACAGCGATTCAGGTGCAGCAGGCGTTCACCTACTTCGAGAAGTTCGCCTCCCGCTTCACGCCGCACGAGCGCCACATCTACTGTGGCAACGTCGCTCGCCGCGCGGACGAGCTCGGCCTCCAGGTCCCCGAGACCATCGCCAAGTACGGCGCGGCCACGATGGCCAAGGACGCCGGCGTCCAGATCTACCGCCGCCAGCGGATGTTCCGCGAGGGCACCAGCGAGCACGGCTTGCTGCAGGAGATGCGCGAGAAGTGCGCGTCGATCCGTCCCGAGGTCATGGCCGTGGCGCTGGAGAAGTTCGATCGGCAGCACAACCTCGACCAGATGTGGGACAACGGGCTGGACGACCCCTACTACTCCATCTTCGGTGTGGAGAAGGTCGCGGAGTACAGCTTCGTGGACGGCAACGATACGATCACCGAAGAGCGATTGAAGATCTGCGCCAAGAAGTGTAAGGAGCAGATCGAGGAGCTCTTCGACGATGACATGGCCGAAGAGTTCGGCAAAGATCCTGTGCAGATTTTCGATTCCCTCCCGCTGGATTCCAAGCGTATTATGATGCGCGTGGCTCAGCAGGTAGAAGAATAAAAAGGAGATGACCATGGCAAAAGAGAGCAGAGCATTTGGGAGCCAGCGGGCCAGAAAGGCTCACCTACTAAGAGGAACCGGTGGCCTGTCCGCAGAGATCGCCGATCTCCGCAACGACGTGGAAGAGGGCTTCCAGAACGCCGAGGAGAAGACCGGCTATCCCGAGCTGGACTATCACGATCTGGACGGCGGCGCCGTGGCGGCAGCCGGTGGCGACCTCACCCTGGTCGGCCGGGCGCTCCTGCAGGGGCAGACCTTCGACGAGATCACCATCGAGGAGGCCGCAGCCGGTAGCGTGGTCATCACCGCGCTGAAGCCTGGCGACTCCGGCATCACCGTCGAGGTCGCGCTCGACACCGGCCTGGCCGTGGAGTTCAACCCCGCCACCGGCGTGCTGCTCATCAAGCTGCCGGCCATCGGAGACTCGGACGACGACATCGCCACCGCGATCAACGCGGACGCTGCGCAGACCAACGGTTACCTCCGGGCGACCAGCGCAGGCTCCGGCGACATCGTGGCGGACCACGCCGCGGCTCCCATGACGGGTGGCGTGGGCGAGTACGCCGAGAACAAGGTCATGGTCGGTGGCCTGGAGGCTCTGCCGCAGAACACGACCGGCACGATCGGAGCCGCAGCCTGGACCGACACCTCGGTGAAGGTCACTGCTCCGGCCCTGACGGGGATGGGCGCAGGCGACCACGCGTCGATGTACATCCAGTCGGACGGCAAGCGAACGGACGCTCTGACGGCTGTCCTGACGTAGGCGTAGCCTGACGTGGGCCGGGACTACGAAGCAGAGCTTCGTGATGTCCTCGAGAAAATCGGCACAGACGGCGAGCTGGGGATAGTAGACACCTCCGACGCCTCCGCCGACCACACCGAGGATATTGCGGAGGGGAAAGAGGATAAGGCGGAGACGCTGAGTGCGTCTCCCCCACGCCCGTTCTCTGCCCGCAATCTGTTCGTGCACCACGACACGCACCCCCTCGTACTGGACATCAAGCTGATGGATCAGTACGGGACGGATTGGTTCGAGTGGGAGCCGGAGACGCTGTGGCAGGAGATCATGGATGACTTCCGCGCTCCGTCCATCAGCGACCACGTGAAGAGCAAGATACAGGCGGTAAAGACGATCCACATCTCCGACTGGTGCTTTACCAAGTGGGAGATCTTCTGCCCCATCCTCCAGGCGCTCAACAACAACATCCCCGACTTCGAGATCTTGCGGCGGCCCACGCTGTCGCAGCTTTTTGCTGGGGTGGACATGCTGACCTTCGTCCGCAACGACGTGGAGTTCAGCCAGGAGGTGCAGCAATTCTGCGGTGCTGCTATGATCGACGCAGGAGTGATCTGTGCTCCTCAACCTCTGGCCTTCTGCCAGGATGAGATCGTGGAGATCCAAGAGGATAGGGGTATTGAAGTTGACCCGGCGCCCGTAAAAGACAAGTATAAACAGTTGTTGTCTGTCCCAGCAGAGGAGGTGGTCTTGGAAGAGAACCCGATCGACGTTCAGGTAGCGAAGCTGATCATCGCGCGGGACTACCTCTCCCTTCGGCGAGGCCAGATGAAGCAACAGTTAAGGGTGCTCCGATGAACGCAGCTTTGATCGCATCATTTGCTGATGAACTTGAGAAAGATGCCGTCGCTCCTAAGCTCTTGCAGAGCCTGTGGCGCAGTGGTGCTGGTCGAGCTTTGGCTGGTGGAGCGGTTGGCGCTGCTGGAGGAGCCGCTGTCGATTCCGAGAACCGTCTGCGGGGCGCTCTTACGGGCGGCCTTCTTGGAGCTGGAGGTGGTTACGCTGCGCCTCTGGCCACTGCAGCTGGGCGCAAGGGAGCGAAGAGAGCCATCAAGCACTGGGGCGCCAAGACGAAGCACGAGATCACTGGCCGCGGCATGGCGCCCATCAGACACGGAGCCACCAAGGCTGAGGCTCAGGAGATCCGCAAGCTCCAGAAGGCTGGTCTGACCAGCATCCCAGGTGCCTTGAAGGGCCTGGCGACCAAGCCCCTCCAGACTATGAAGGGCGCTTGGCAGCACTCTGGTGGTCTCGGCAAGGCGATGGCCGTGGGCGACGTAGCCATGGGCGTCCCGCACATCGCTGACCAGAGCACGCAGGCTGGGATTGGAGAGAAGACCCTCGGCACCTTGGGCTCCGCCGGCGGCTACCTACTTGGTGGTCGCATGGGCATGCTCGGATCGATGGCTCTTGGCAGCGGGCTGGGCTTCCTCGGTGGGCGAGCCGGTAGGCTTGTCGGTGGAGGAGAGAAGTCCGCGCCGGCGCAGAGTAGCGCCGGTCAGCTGATGGATGCGACTGCGCGACCGTCAACCGTCTTTGCCAAGCAGCATCTCAAGCAAGCCGTGCCTGAAGTCGGTCGGCTCGTAGGACCCGGCTAGGAGGGCATGAGCATGGATATGGGAGCCACAGGAGCATCTCGCTTCGCTCGCACACGCGGGAGGATGAACGGCTCCTATTCCAGGGGGATCAACTATCCCTCTCCGTTCTTCGACATCGGCCACACCTATCTGCCGACCACGGTCAAGCAGATGTTCAGGTGGTGCCGGTACTACTTCCTCGTTCACCCGCTGATCAACAGCGTCGTCTTCAAGCTGTCGCTGTACCCGATCACCGATCTGGTCTACCACAGCGACGACAAGCATTTGCGCGAGCTGTGGCAGGGCATGCTGGAGGACCATCTCCGGTACCGCTGCTTCATGGGCGAGCTCGGGCTGGACTTCAACACCTACGGCAACGGCCTGGTGTCGGTCTTCTACCCGTTCAAGAAGAAGTTCCGCTGCACCAAGTGCGGCAACGTACAGCCGGCTCGGAAGTCGAAGTACTACTTCCGCAACTTCCAGTTCTACTGGCAGTGTCCGCGCTGCGCGAACCACGGCCCGGCCGACGTCTTCGACGACTACATCAAGTCGTCCAAGGGGATCAGGCTGCTGCGG
>Ga0316194_10004091_pt1 | contig 10110 bp, 5 predicted proteins | sample CroRivsedime1_MG_FD_204936 | JGI IMG/M metagenome (GOLD analysis project Ga0316194, IMG submission 204936) | Coastal sediment microbial communities from Maine, United States - Cross River sediment 1 | ecosystem: Environmental > Aquatic > Marine > Coastal > Sediment | place: USA: Maine... | reverse complement strand
CCGATATTGCAGGAGAAACACGCGTACTGTGTTTCGACGAGTTTTTCGTCAGCGACATCGGCGATGCGATGATTCTCGGCACATTGCTTGAAGGTCTTTTTCGACACGGTGTAACGCTGATCTCGACGTCAAATTCGCAGCCCGATGAATTGTACAAAGGCGGCTTGCAACGGCAGCGATTCTTGCCCGTTATTGAGTTGCTTAAAAAGCACACGCAGGTCGTTCACATGGACGGGAGCAGCGATTATCGCCTGCGATTGTTACAGCAGGCAGGCACCTACCTGACACCCGATGATGCAGCCGCGCGACAAAAACTGCAGCACTATTTTGATGAATCCGCATCAAGCAAGATAGGCAAGGATGCTACGGTCGAGATCAATGGCCGCGAGATTCGGGTGCGCATGAATGCCAAGGGCATCGCCTGGTTCGATTTTGCCGCGCTCTGCGATGGCCCGCGCAGCCAGAATGACTACATTGAGGTCGCCCGCTGGTATCCAACCATTATCCTGTCCGGCGTACCTCGGCTTGACGAGACCCTCGAAGACCAGGCGCGCCGATTCATTGCTTTGGTGGACGAGTTCTACGATCGGCGCGTAAAACTTATTGTAGCGGCTGCAGAAAGCATCGATTCTTTGTATTGCGGCACCCGCCTGAAATTTGAATTCGAACGCACAATCAGCCGACTCATCGAAATGCAGTCAACTGACTACCTGGCACTGCCTCACCTGGCGTAGACTGTGCCCATGGACGACGAACTGATTCTCGAGAAATTCCTGCCGTACCGGCTTTCCGTGCTGTCACACACGATCAGCACCAACATCGCGCACGTTTATGAAAAACGATTCGGCGTATCGATCCCCGAGTGGCGCGTCATTGCCATACTTGGGCGCTTCCCCGGGTTATCCGCCGTCGAAGTGGCCGATCGCACATTGATGGACAAAGTCGCTGTAAGCCGTGCGGTTACCAAGCTAATAAAGAATGGCCGCATCGACCGCCAATTCGCTGACGCGGATCGTCGCCGCTCCATCCTCAACCTGTCTGAAGAAGGCCGCAATGTGCACAACGAGATCGCGCCGCTGGCTTTGCAGTTCGAACGCGAACTACTGCAGGACATCTCGGAAGAGGACTACGAGATATTCAACTCTATTCTTGAGCGCCTGCTCTCAAAAGCGCGTCTGATCGCCAGCTAAGAGCCAATCTCGGTTCGCACGCGAATCAACTCAGGAAAAAACTCGGTATCCAGCGCCTTTTTGAGAAATGGCACGCCCGAAGACCCTCCCGAGCCGGGCTTATGACCAATGATGCGCTCGACCGTCTTCAGATGGTGGAAACGCCAGTACTGCACGTTGGACTCCATATCCATCAATGCCTCGCACATTTCGTATTGCGGCCAGTATTTTTCGCGATTCTCATAAATCATCTTCAGAGACGCGACCACTTCATCGCTCTCGTCGCGCATCTTGCTGAAGTCACGATCGATAGCAGATTTCGGCATTGGCAGGCCGATACGCGCAAGATGCAATAGCAATTCGTCGTAGAGGCTCGGTGCCTCTATGGCGGCAACGAGCTTCGCGTGCCACTCCGGCTGATGCTCGTAAACAGACATCAGTGCGCGGCTCTTGTTGCCCATGACGAATTCGAGGATGCGGTATTGCGCGGATTGGAACCCGGACGCTTTGCCAAATACGTGCCGAAATTCGGCGTACTCGCTGGGGGTCAGGGTATCGAGCACCTTCCATTGGTTGTAGAGCTGGCTCTGTATCTGCCGCGCCCGCCCGAGGTTCTTGAGCGCTGGCGAAATCCCATCCTGCCTTAGCCACGCAATAGCCCGGCCGATTTCATGCAGAAGGAGCTTGATCCAGAGCTCCGCAACCTGGTGCTGGATGATGAATAGCATCTCGTCGTGGTGCGGTGGATCACTCAGCGGTTTTTGAGAACCAAGCAACGTATCCAGCTGCAAATACGCCGTATAGTCGTCATCACGGGACAACTTCGTATGGATCGTCTTTTCGAGTTCGCGTTTGGTCATATCGAGAGGATTGTTTCAGCTGTAATAATTGTATAATGTCGCGGCGTTGCATTGCGACCGAGCCCGGAGATCATACAGTGACACAACAAGAATTACGCCGGGGTAGCGATCGCAAGAAGCGCATCGTATTCCGAATCCTCGCCTCCCGCGTTCAATCACAAGCTTTAAGCAAGAAACAGCAGCGCACGCTGTTTCTCGAGCAGTATTTCGCGAACATTCCTGTCGAAGACCTCGAGGGTCGCGAAGAGCAGAAAATGGCGCAGGCTGCGCTCGATCATCTTGGTTTCGGAGCAAAACGGGCAAAAAACAAGCCGTTGTTGCGAATCTTCAATCCAACAGAAGAAGAGCACGGCTATGTCTCGACGTTCACGATCATCGAGATGGTCAATGACGACATGCCGTTTCTTGTCGATTCAATATCGGCGGCCATCAATCGTTTGGACATGTCTGTGCACATCACGGTGCACCCGATTATTCGCGTCCTGCGCGATTCCCGCGGAAATCTGAAGTCCATTGCGAAACCCGGCCAGGATAGTGGCCGTTTGGAATCCTACATACGCCTGGCGGTCGACCGGGAAACCGACCCCGACCGGCTTGCGCTTATCGTGCAGGAAATTGACACTGTACTAGCCGACGTCCGACTCGCCGTTCGCGACTGGAAAAAGATGCGGAAAAAAATGGCAGAAGCTCGTCAGACTCTGCAAGCCGCACCCCGAGATGTCGACAACACGCTACATGAAGAAAACCAGGCATTCCTGCAATGGCTGGTCGATGACCATTTCACATTCCTCGGGTATCGCGAGTACAAGCTCTCTGATCGTAATAAGAAATTGATGCTGGAGCCCGTAGCGGGCAGCGCGCTGGGGCTGCTGTCACGCAAGAAGAATGGCAGCCGCAAGATTCAACTGACGCCACAGATGCGCCGCGTAACGCGCGCACGGGACTGGCTTATTTTGACGAAGGCCAATTCTCGATCGTCCGTACACCGCAGCGCCTATCTCGACTATGTTGGCATTAAAGTCTACGACGCAAGTGGCGAAGTCTGTGGGGAGCGTCGCTTCATCGGCTTGTTCGCATCCACGGCCTATAGCGAACCACCGGGAAATATTCCGCTGCTGCGATACAAAATCGCGAGAATCTATGAACGGGCCCACATGAAACGGGTCGGGCATCGCGGCAAGGCGCTGATGCATATCATTAACACTTACCCGCGCGATGAGTTGTTTAACGCCTCCATAGCGGATCTCGCCCGCACGACGGTCGGCATCATGAATCTGCAGGACAGGCGGCGCGTAAAATTTTTCCTGCGGCGTGACAAGTTTCGTCGCTTTTTCTCTTGCCTTGTATTCGTTCCCAAAGAGAAATACACGACGGCCGTGCGTCGTAGAATTGAAGCAATACTCAAAGAAGCGTTTGGCGGCTCGTCTGTCGACTCGAGCGTGCAAATAGCCGATTCGGCATTGGCCCGCGTGCACATTGTCGTACGCACGCGCAGTGGTGACCGGCCGCATATCAGCATTCAGAAAATCGAAGCGCAGATCGCTGACGTGGTTATCACCTGGGCAGACAGGCTGCGCGATGAATTGAGCGACAAATTCGGCCAGGATATTGCCGGCGACTTGTACCGCCGTTACCAGGACGTATTTCCGCTCGGTTACCGCGAAGACGTGCGCCCGAGCGAAGGCTGCAGTGACATAACTCGCATAGAGGACATGCTTGCCAACAACACGCGGCGTTCGGTTGAGCTATACACGCAAGAGGGTGGCGAGCCTGGCCACATGCACTGCATGCTCTACGGTTTCGACGAACCCCTGGCTTTGTCCGCCGCGATGCCGCTGCTCGAGGACATGGGCGTTGATGTCTATACCGAACACCCCTACGAACTAAAGCTTCCTTCTGGTCAGTCTTTCTGGATTCAGGATTTTCATCTCCGGCATAATCTTGGGACAACACTCGACGTAGCATCGGTGGCGAGTCGATTTGAGGACTGTTTCTTGCAGGTTCTCGAGGGACGCGCGGAAACCGATGGCCTGAATCGTCTTATCCTGAGCGCCAGGCTCGACTGGCGGCAAACCGCTCTGCTGCGTTGCTATGCCAAGCATATGCAGCAACTTGGCATTCCATTTAGCCAGGCCTACATGGAAGATGTTCTTGTCGCACATTCCAAGTTGGTGCGTCGACTCATCGAGCAGTTTGAAACGCAATTCGATCCGACCCTGCCGAAAAGCAAACGAGAGGCCGCCCTGATCTCGATTAGGCACGGGATAGAACGCAGCGTCGCGAAGGCGCGAAACGTGGACGAAGATCGCATTCTTAATGCTTTTGCCGAAGCAGTCAGCGCCACGCTGCGAACAAATTACTTCCAAACCAACGAGGACGGCAGCCACAAACCATACTTCTCCATCAAGCTGGATCCGTCAAAGTTGCGAGAGGCACCGTTTCCTCGGCCAAAATTCGAGGTTTTCGTGTATTCACCCGATGTTGAAGGTGTCCATCTTCGTGCCGGCGATATCGCCCGAGGAGGCATTCGATGGTCGGACAGGCGAGAAGATTTTCGCACCGAAGTTTTAGGCCTGATGAAAGCGCAGGTTGTCAAAAATACGGTTATTGTGCCCACCGGAGCCAAAGGCGGGTTCTTTCCCAAACGGCCACCCGCCGGCGATCGTAACGCGATACTCAAATCTGCGATCGACTGCTACAAGACCTTTGTCAGCGGCCTTCTCGACATCACAGATAACGTCATTGAGGGCCAGGTCGTAACGCCGAAAAATGTCGTGCGGCGAGACGGCGAGGACCCTTATCTTGTTGTTGCTGCCGACAAAGGTACAGCGACTTTCTCAGATATAGCTAACGGCATATCGGAGAGCTATAACTTCTGGCTTGACGATGCGTTTGCCTCTGGTGGATCCGCGGGCTACGACCACAAGAAGATGGGCATCACCGCACGTGGTGCGTGGGAAGCAGTCTTGCGGCACTTCCGTGAATTTGGCGTGAACATTCAGGAAGATCCATTCACGGTTGTCGGCATAGGCGACATGAGCGGCGATGTATTTGGAAACGGTATGTTGTTGTCGAAACAGATCCGGCTCGTGGCTGCTTTCAATCACATGCACATATTCCTGGATCCCGATCCGGATATTGCAGCAAGCTTTCGCGAACGAAAAAGAATGTTCCGGAGAGTGCGCTCGGGATGGACCGATTACGACACCAGCATCATCTCAAAGGGCGGCGGCATTCATTCGCGCAAGGACAAAACTATTCGCTTGAGCCGGGAGGTGCGAACTCTACTCGGCACCAGCGAAAAATCGATGCGACCCGATCAGCTGATTCGTACGATTTTAGGCATGCAGGTTGATTTGCTTTGGAACGGTGGCATTGGCACGTACGTCAAGGCAAGTAACGAAAGTCATGTCGACGTGGGCGATCGAAACAATGACAACGTGCGAGTCGATGCGGACGAGTTGCATTGCAAGGTTGTGGGCGAAGGCGGCAACCTTGGTCTGACTCAGCGCGCTCGAATCGAGTACAGCCTGAACGGCGGTCGAATCAACACAGACTTCATTGACAACTCTGGAGGTGTAGACAGCTCTGATCGTGAAGTCAATATCAAGATACTACTGAGCGAAGTCGTAAAACATCGCAAGATGTCACGCAAGCGGCGCAATGAACTGCTCGCGTCGATGACAGACGACGTCGCGAAACTCGTACTGCGAAATAACTACCTGCAAACCCAGGCAATCAGCATGATCGAAGTGGAGTCACCGAAGCGACTGGATGACATTGCACGGCTTATCAGTAGCCTGGAAAAAACCGGCCTTCTTGACCGCGAGATCGAGTACCTTCCGGAAGAAGATGTTATCGAAGAACGGCGTGCACGCAAGCAGGGTTTCACGCGACCTGAACTGGCCGTTGTACTTAGCTACGCAAAGATCGATTTATACAACGGGCTTATCGAATCCGGCCATACGCTGGAGGATTTCCTGGTTGTCGACCCGCTCCGATATTTCCCGGCTGTATTGCGCCGCCGCTATGCCGAATTTCTTCCCGACCACCGTCTAAGCCGGCAGATACTCGCAACGCTTATTGCCAATGACCTGGTCAACCGAATGGGCCCATCGTTCGTCAAGCGCATACAGGCTGATACCGGCGCTGATATTGTGACGGTGGCACGCGCCTATACGGTCGCTCTGCAAATATGTCGGGCCGGGTCGTTGCTAAGGACCATCGAAGATCTGGATCACAAAATCCCGGCAACCGTGCAAATGAAGATGATGTTCGAAATCAGTCGCACCTTACGTCATGCAAGCTATTGGTTGATAGAACGTTTTGGCGAGAGGCTCGCAATCGAAGCAACGGTCGAGCGGCTAAAATCCAGCATGACATCGGTGTACACCCGATCTGGAAGCGTCATGTCTACCGCCGCCCGAATACGCCACGAAAATGCCGCCGGGAAACTCGAGAGCATGGGCGTATCAGAGAAGCTCGCTCAACAGATGTCCACGTTGCTCCTGACGAGACCGGCGCTGGACATGGCCGATCTTGCCGCGACTTACAAACCCGACGTCATCGAAATCGCGAAAATGTACGCCACCTTTAACGAGAAACTCGGACTCTATTGGCTGCATGTTGCTGCTGAAGATCTTGCAGTTGGTGATCGTTGGCATGCGATTGCTCGCGGCAAACTTCGCGATGAGTTCTTCCTCATGCGACGCGATCTTGCCATCCAGATATTGCGCATGCGAGGCAAGCGAGACCTGGCATCAGCGGCCGACCTTTGGCTGTCCGAGCGTAAAGAGCATGTCGAACGATTCAAGGATATGCTCGAGGAAATGAAGCTACGGAGCGAGATCGATTTTGCTACTCTTTCCGTTGCCGCGCGCGAACTGCGCAACCTTATTGCAACCTGACTCAACTCAACAATTTTCGGAGAAACAATGGCGGGCAAGCTCGTACTTTGTCGTCACGGCCAAAGTGACTGGAACCTTAAAAACCTTTTTACCGGCTGGCACGATGTCGATCTAACGGAACAAGGCATTCAAGAGGCCATTAGTGCCGGTAAATTGTTTAACGAACTCGGCTATGACTTCGACATTGCTTATACCTCAGTGCTCAAGCGGGCCATCCGCACGCTTTGGCTCATTCTCGATGAAATGGACCGCATGTGGATTCCCGTTGTTCGCGATTGGCGCCTGAACGAACGCAACTATGGTGCTCTGCAAGGTCTTAACAAAGCGGAAACGGCGGCCAAATATGGCGAGGAACAAGTGCATATCTGGCGCCGCAGTTACGATATCCCTCCGCCTGCACTCGATCTGGATGACGAACGTCATCCGTCTCATGACGCCCGTTACGCGGGCATCGACGGCCTGCCAGCGACCGAGTCCCTGGCCACTACTCTTGAGCGTGTATTGCCATGCTGGAATGACGTTATTGCAGCAGACTTACGCGCCGGCAAGAACGTGTTGATCTCCGCGCATGGCAATAGCCTGCGAGCGCTCGTGAAAATGCTCGACGAAGTTTCCGACGATGAGATCACGGGATTCAACATCCCGACTGGAATTCCTCTTGCTTACGAACTCGACGACAACCTCAAACCCATTTCCCGGGAATTCCTGGGCGATCCCGAAGCAGTAGCGAAGGCGGCTGCGGCAGTCGCGGCGCAAGGCAAAGCTCAGTAGCCTCGAGTTACTCTCTCGCTTTAACGCGCACGCAATCGCGCCCGGCGCGCTTGGCCTCGTAGAGTGCCGCGTCGGCGCGAGCAATTAAGGTATCGACCGTATCAAATTCGCAGGTCTCTGCGACTCCAAGGCTCAAACTGACCCGTATCTGTTCGTTTCCGCTCTGTATTGCATCACCATTGATGTGCAGCCGTACGCGCTCCGCGACATCCATCCCTCCGTTGGTATCGGTGTCCGGAAGGATGAACAAAAACTCTTCGCCGCCATAACGTGCGATTTCGTCCCCATCCCGCGCACCTGACATCATTCTTGCTGCTGCGATTCGTAACACGTGATCGCCGACCAGGTGCCCGTGCGAGTCATTAATCGCTTTGAAGTGGTCAAGGTCCGCCATAATTACGCAAAGAGGTGACCCGTCAACTTTCGCGCGAATGAGGGCCTCAGCCAGAAATTGCCTTGAGAATGAATGGTTGTGCAGCTCCGTCAACCAATCCGTAACCGCGAGGTGATGCAGTCGTTCACTCTCACCACGCACGTTTTTCAGGGATTTTTCCAGAGCGACCGTTCTTGCTGCGCAGTAACTTTCCACGGCAAGTGACATATCCAGTGCCGCGATTTTCAGGATGAACTGAATCATTTCCCCGAATGAGGAATCATCCGACCGCAACTGTCGCGGAATATTCTGAATAAGCAGGTATTGAAGCGACTGATAGGAACACTGATACAGACTCTGCGGCACGCCGATTCTCTGATGAATGGACCCTATCCGCAGTCGCTCTTCAAAATACCGGGTCGTGTCAAAACCTACACCCAAACCCAGAACGTAGCGCTTTTGCGTACTCTTGAGTCTCGCAGCGTCGGAATTGGTGCTAATAAAGTTGCTGAATTCATCCATCCCGGCGAGCGAATCGTAGAAACGATCCACAATAGCGTCGACATTGGGTCGGATTACAAGATTTTGTAACGCCTCACCTTGTGCGCGGCACTCAGGTTCGGCGAGGCCAACCAGGTTCAGGCGCCGGGCAATCGATGCAGCATCGACGCCGCGGCTTTCGCACAACTCGAAGATCACTCTGGTCCGCCCCACTGCTGCCGATAGCGCATCGGTAAACATGACTATCTGCGCACAATTAGCGCTGCCCTGACAAGTCGGGATACTACCTATCTTGTTGAAAAACTGAGCATTTACATCATTAATCGAGACTGCGTTAGACTGCAGGCCAACGGCTCAGGAAGGTATGTCCGATAAGGGAATTGGCTGATGAGTATTTGGTCGCAAGCCAGGCAACTGGCCGCAAAAACGCCGGATGATCGAAATCGATACGTCGATTTTCTTCGTGCCGTCTCCATACTTGTCGTCGTTTCCGGCCATTGGCTGGTCGCTGCGCTTTATTACGATGACGGCTCGCTCTCTCCCGCCGCTCTAATGGAAATACAACCGGATACGCGATGGCTGACCTGGGTCTTCCAGGTAATGCCAATTTTTTTCATCGTGGGTGGATACGCGAATGCCGTGTCAATTCAAAGCGCCCGACGTCGAGGAACCGACTACGCAGGCTGGCTTGCCGCTCGTTTAAGTCGGCTGGTAACGCCGACACTGATTTTGCTAATAGCGTGGGCGGCACTGGCCGCTATTTTGCATTTTTCCGGTGTTAGCGGGCGAGTGTTGCAGCTCGCATCTCGCGCCGCATTAATTCCGACCTGGTTCCTGGCGATCTACATCATGATTGTCGCACTGGCACCGGCCACGTATATCGCATGGCAGCGATGGGGATTCGCATCGCTTTGGGCATTCGCGATCCTCGGCGCGCTTGGCGACCTTGCCTATTTTGGCTCGGACTTCAAATGGATAGGCTGGAGCAATTATTTCTGGGTCTGGCTCTCAGTTCATCACCTGGGCTATGCGTGGCGCGATGGACGCCTTGGCAGTCCTGCAAAGCTAATTACTTACTCAGCGCTGGGGCTGGCGGCATTGGTTTTGCTCACCCAGATGGGACCCTACCCTGATGCCATGGTCGGATCACCGAGTGGAGAAGTGAGTAACACGACGCCACCGAAAATGACTTTGCTGGCGCTTGGCATTTTTCAATTCGGTTTGCTGCTGGCCATCGAAGCACCAATGCGACGTCTACTATCCGGACTCCGGCTTTGGACCGCGACAGTCCTGATTAACAGCATGATCATGACGCTTTACCTGTGGCACCTGACCATCATGGTGATCGTCGTTGCACTGGCATATTTGGCCGGCGGTATCGGGCTCGGACTCGAACCGGGCAGTTTCGACTGGTGGATGACACGACCCCTGTGGATCGGGTTTCTCTTTGCCGTATTACTTCCATCGGCCCTGTTGCTGGCTCCGCTTGAGCGGCGCGCGCGGCCATCCGACCTGCCGATACCGGCTGC
>Ga0316194_10004090_pt1 | contig 10110 bp, 8 predicted proteins | sample CroRivsedime1_MG_FD_204936 | JGI IMG/M metagenome (GOLD analysis project Ga0316194, IMG submission 204936) | Coastal sediment microbial communities from Maine, United States - Cross River sediment 1 | ecosystem: Environmental > Aquatic > Marine > Coastal > Sediment | place: USA: Maine... | reverse complement strand
TCGACAATCTCGACCCGGATTTTTCCGTTGTCGAGAACCTCCGGACCTATGCCGGTTATTTCGGCCTTTCGGGTCCCGATCTCGATACCCATATAGAAGGTCTGCTTGGATTTGCTGCTTTGGAATCCAAGCGTGACGCCCGCATCAGTGCGCTTTCCGGTGGCATGCAGCGACGCCTGTCTCTGGTGCGCGCCTTGGTCAATCAACCCGACCTGCTGATTCTCGACGAGCCCACCACCGGACTTGACCCACAGGCGAGGCAGCTCATGTGGCAACGTCTGCGCGAATTGAAATCCAAAGGTATCACCGTGGTACTGACCACCCATTACATGGAGGAGGCTCAGCGGCTCTGCGATCGCATCACCATCATGGACCACGGCCGCCTGCTGGACAGTGCCTCACCCAGCGAGCTGATCAAACGTCACATCGAGCCCCACGTGGTCGAGGTCTATGGCGACGACGCCGAAGCATGGCACCGCGGTGTTGGCGCTGGTCTGGCGGACCGCAGCGAACAGGTCGGAGAGACCTGGCTCTACTACGCACTGGACGAAGAACCGCTGGTGGATGCGCTCAAGGCCTGCCACGGCATCAGCTATCTGCACCGCCCTGCGAACCTGGAGGACGTGTTCGTCAAGCTCACCGGACGCGAGCTGCGGGAGGCTTAGCCGGTGGCCGTCACATGGAGACAGTTACTCGATTGCCTGCGCGGTGGACGCTGGCGTGCCGTGTGGTGGCGCAACTTCCGCGTCTGGCAGCGGTTGGCCGGCCCCGCCATCCTGGGTAATTTCGGCGAGCCCCTGCTTTATCTGTTGGCCCTGGGCTATGGATTGGGCAGCTTCGTCGGGGATATGCAGGGCATGCGCTACATCGTGTTCCTCGCTTCCGGCATCGTAGTCTCCAGCGCCATGACCACGGCCAGTTTTGAGGGCATGTATTCGGCCTACACCCGGATGGAGGTCCAGCGCACCTGGGAGTCGATTCTGACCACGCCCCTCAGCGTCGCCGATGTGGTGTTCGGCGAAGCGGTGTGGGGGGCTACCAAGAGTGTTTTCAGCGGCGTGGCGATCCTTTTGGTTGCAACGGTTCTGGGTGCGGTGGGTGATGCACGGGCCATACTGGTTTTGCCCCTGGTTCTGCTGACCGGTTTGTGTTTTGCCTCCATGTCCCTGGTGGTGACGGCGGTTTCCCGCAGCTACGACTTCTTTCTTTACTACACCACCCTGGTCATAACACCGATGTTGCTGATAGGGGGAGTGTTTTTTCCGCTTGACCGGATGCCTCAGGCGATTCAGATCGCAGCTCAGGCGCTGCCGTTGACCCACGCCGTGGCCCTGATCCGACCTTTGGTGATCGGCACGACACCGCACCATGTGGTGCTGCATCTACTGGTGCTGGGTTTGTATACTCTGGTGCCACTGATGCTTGCCGTGCGCCTCGTAAACCGACGCATGGGCGGGTAGGGTCGGACCGGGGTATTCATGGACTATGACCTTGCAATCGTGGGTGCCGGGCCGGCTGGACTGGTGGCGGCGCGAACGGCCACGGAGTTGGGGCTGAGCCACTGTGTGCTCGAGGCAAAGCATCGCATGGGCGGCCGTGCCTACACCGAGCACGAGTGCTTTGGTGTGCCGGTGGATCACGGCTGTCACTGGCTTGAGGGTGCCGAGGCCAATCCGTTCCGCGCCTATGCGGACAGGCACGGTATTGCCTACCAGCGCTCGCACCGTAATGAGCATCTGTTCGGCTCCGGGGTATGGTGCCCGGCCGAGGACGCGGTGGCGTTCTCCGATTACGCCGATCAGGTCTGGGCGGCCGGACGCGAGGCGGCCGCTGCGGGAAACGATATGGCTTTGGCCCAGGTGGCGCCGCCCAATCCGCGCTGGGCCGGACTGTTTGGCGGTTGGTGTGCTGCCCTGACAGGGTTTGAGCCCGAGCGGGTTTCCACCGCGGATCTGGCACGCTACGACGAGCGCTGGGGTGCATGGCCGGTGATCGATGGTTATGGGGCCCTGATCGCCCGCTATGGGGCTGAAGTGCAAGTGCAAACCGACTGCCCGGTGCGTCGGATCGACTGGACAGGCGGGGGGGTGGTGCTGGAAACCGGTCCCGGTTCGATCAAGGCCAAGTGTGCGTTGATCACCGTGTCTACCGGCGTGCTCGCCGCCGACCGGATTCGATTCGAGCCGCAGCTACCGGCCTGGAAGCGGGATGCCATTGACGGCATTCCCATGGGTCCGGCCGCTAAGGTCATCGTGGGTGTGCGCGCCGGTTTTATCGATCTGCCGGACAGCCAGTACGTGCGGTTCGACAACGGCACCTCTCGAACGGCGGGATATCAGGTCCGTCCGTACGGTCGCGAGTTGGTGATTGCCAACTTCGCCGGCAGTTTTGCGGCGGAACTGGAAGCCCAAGGCCGCGACGCCATGATCGAGTTCGTGTTCTCGCAGCTGATCGAGATGTTTGGCGGCGACCTGCGACGTGCGGTCACCGGGGCCGATGCCACGGCGTGGTGTGGCGATCCCCATGTGTTGGGCGGCTACTCCATTGCGAGCCCTGGTTACGCGGATTGTCGTCCACTGCTCGGCGAACCGGTCGGCGGACGCCTGTTCTTTGCCGGCGAGGCGATCAGTCTGCGTGCCTTCGGATCCGCTCACGGGGCGTATGAGTCCGCCCGGAATGCGGTGCATGCGATTCAGGGTTGCCTTGGTGCCGGGAATCCGCCGGCATAGCGGCGCACAGGGTTGCGGTCTGGCTGTGATATGTTTCTGGCACCGGTCCCGCCGGAAACCATAAAGCGCCTCTGACTTATCCTGGACCCAGCAGATTGGCGGGAGAAATGTGCAGGATCAAGGCGTAGATCGCGAGCAGTAGATGGTCTGTTGCCAAAATGTGCCACGATGGTGCTGTGTATTTCAGACCTTTCCAAACGAAGAGACCATAGGCTCCGTAACGGGTCTGCCGCCCCGAAACATCGAGACGCCATGTCCAGAGCATCCAACAACAGACCTTCCTTGAGGTCTCGACAAGGTCGTTTCAGTCCACGTGGCCTGGAGACGCCTGGACCTGCTGGACAGCCGATCGAAGCGACTGAACAAACACTGCCGATGGCCGTCCAGGCCGGTGGCAACCGCGTCGGTCCAGACGATCGGCGTGCGGCTTGAGCGTCATTGTGCTGGACGCGGTGAGTACATCCCCATTGATTGATTTGCTCGGCGCACGCCGTGGCGTGGTGTGTTTTGTCGGCGCCGGGGGCAAGAAGTCGACCCTCTACCATCTTGCCGGCACGCATCCTGGCCGGGTCGCTGTGACCAGCACGGTCCATATCCCGTACTTTCCCGCCGGTCGGGGATGGTGCGAGCTGATTGAACGGGATGAGCATCTGTACGCTGCCTTGTCCTCGGTCGCGCGGAGCGAGCGGCGCGTCGCATTCGCCACGCCCTCGGACAAGCAAGGGCGCTGGGCCGGCGTGTCGCCCGCTCTGCTGGAGCGGGTATCCCGTGATCTGGCCTTCGATGCCATTTTTGTGAAAGCGGACGGCGCACGCGCGCGCCTGCTCAAAGCACCCTTGCCCGGCGAGCCGGTGTTGCCAACGGTCACCAGCAGTGTGGTGCTGCTGGCGTCCGCGGCAGCCGTGGGCATGGCATCCACTGAGGCCTGTGTGCACCGCCCAGGCCGCCTGTCCAAGATGGTGGGGATCGCCGCAGGTGGGTTGATCGAGCCGCGGCATCTGGTCGGCCTGATTGCAAGACAGTGCCAAGGGTTGTTAAGCGTGCCCGGCAGGAGACTGACCCCGGTGATTAACATGGTGGACGATTATCAGCGTGAGCACATGGCCAGGGACGTTGCCCACCAGGTGCTGGCCGAGGTGGCCGGGTTGGAACGGGTGGTCCTGACCAGTATGACGCGGAGTCAGCCCCTGGTCGCGGTCATCGAGCGCTGAGTCGTGTGTGGGGAAACCCTCTTTTTGGGTGGGAACCTTGGCGGGTTACGGCGCTCGAAACCGCGTGGCCCAAATCCCGGGCCGCGGTCGAGGAGTGAATCGTGCGCGAGCTCTTGAGCTACATCACGCGGCGCGGGGCTGGATCCCATCGCCTGGGCACCCTGCTCCTGTTGAGCGTATGGCTGATGCCGGTGATGGCTGCCACCGATAACACCGACGCCTGCTCACGGGTTGGAAACTGGATCTTGCCCGGTGGCGATCAGGTCGTCGCCGCGGGTACCGTTCTGACCGCCATGACCGAGGCTCGGGTGGTGCTCCTCGGCGAGTCCCACACATCGGCCGAGCACCACCGGTGGCAGCTCCACACACTGGTCGCCCTGCACACGCTGCGGCCGGATATGGTGATCGCATTCGAGATGTTTCCCCGACGCGTCCAAGCGGTGCTTGACCAATGGGTTGCGGGCACATTGGAGCCAGAGGCGTTTCTGGAGTCCGCCCAGTGGTCGCAGGTATGGGGTTACGACGCAGAGTTCTACCTGCCGCTGTTCCATTTTGCCCGCCAGCACCAGGTTCCCATGATTGCCATGAACGTGGAACGCGGTCTGATCTCCGACGTTTCCAGGAAAGGATGGGCTGACATTCCTGAATCAGACCGGGAAGGGGTCTCCACCCCGGCCGAGGCTGGGCGTGCTTACCGGGCGGGTCTTGCACAGCTCTACAGATACAAGCAGACGCTTGGCATGGACCCGGCGGCCCACGGCACCGCAGATGCGGAACCGGAGACACCGGACACGGCCCTGGAGGCGGTAGCCGACGATGTGGAATTTCAGCGATTCGTTCAGGCCCAGATCACCTGGGACAGGGCCATGGCGGAGGCCATGGCTGCCGCCTTGGGCGATGATAACAGCCCCTTGGTGGTGGGTGTCGTAGGGCGTGGGCATGTGGAGTACGGGCATGGCATCCCCCATCAGCTGCGCGATCTGGGTATAGAACGCATTGTCACAGCGCTTCCTGTTGAGGTGGGGGAGGGCTGTCATGCCCTCGCTGCAGGTATCGGACGCTACGCTTACACCGTTGCGGATTGGCAGGCTAAACCCAAGCCCCGGCCACTGCTCGGCGTGATGGTCCAGGACGGTGAAGGTGGCGCAGAGGTGCAAAGTGTCAACCCGGGCAGTGTGGCGGCCGAGGCCGGGTTGAAGGTTGGCGATATCGTCGTCGAAGCGGCCGGCTTTCCGACCCCTGGTTCGGCCGACTTGATCGAGGTCATTCGCCGACAGGCACCTGGAACCTGGCTTCCCCTGACCATCAGGCGCAACGGCAAGACTGAGCAGCAGGTGGCGCGCTTCCCCACCCGTTTCGATGTGCCATAAGCCCAGGACCGCCAGCCACGCGGTCGCCGGACTGATCTTGCTCCTTCTATGGGGTGCCAGGGTCTGGGCCGAGCCGCCGGAGTTGGAGATCGTGCTGTCCCCCGCGACCGGGACGCTGACAGGGGCGCTGCGTTTCGATCATCTGCAGAACGGCGCTCTGGAGTTTGATTTACTGCCCGGGCTGGAACTGGATTCCGTCACCTTTGCAGGAAAAGCGGCCACTGTTAGCGCCCGTGCCAATCGTTGGCGGGTGTCGCTGCTGAATACTGACGATTCCGGGACGATTGAACTCCGCTGGTCCGGTCGGCTTCCGCGTAAGCCCCAAGAGGCCGCAGGCCCGAGGGCGGGTGAGCCCTTCCTGGGGGATGGCGGCGGATATCTGCCCGCGGGAACGGGCTGGATGCCGCAGCTTGCGGTCGACTGGCGTCGTTTTCGACTGAATGTGGTCATCCATGGGGCGCATCGGGTGGCGGCTACCGGGCGGCTGGTAGAGGAAGAAGTGGAGGGCGACGTCTACAGCGCTCTGGTGGTGGGTGAGGGTGCGCCTGAGCCGCCCTCGCTGTTTTCGGGTCCGTATCGCATCACCGAACAGCTTTCCGGCGGCATCCGGATTCGGACCTATTTTCATCCCGAGCTTGAAGATCTGGCAGACGCTTATCTCGATGCGGCCGCAGAGTATCTGCAACGGTACAGCGACGACATCGGACCCTATCCGTTCAGCGACTTTCACATCATCTCTGCGGTGATACCTGTTGGCCTGGGTTTTCCCAACCTGACCTATGTCAGTCGTCGTATTTTGCCGCTGCCCTACATGCGGGGACGTTCACTGGCCCACGAGGTGCTCCATAACTGGTGGGGGAATGGCGTTTACGTTGACTATGACTCAGGGAACTGGGCGGAGGGTCTGACCACCTATCTGGCCGACTATGCGCTGGCCGAAGATCAGGGACCCGCAGCCGCCCGCGACATGCGCTTGTCCTGGCTGCGGGACTACGCCGCCCTGCCACCCGAGCGGGATTATCCCCTCAGTCATTTTCGCGCCAAGACCCACGACGCCAGCCAGGTGATCGGCTACAACAAGGCCGCGTTCGTATTCCACATGCTGCGCAAGGAGATCGGAGACCCGGCGTTCAGCCGGGGACTGCGGGATTTCTGGACCCGGCATCGATTCGAGGCGGCTTCCTGGTCGGATCTTGAAACGGCTTTTTCGGCCGCGTCCGGGCGGGACCTCGAGGGCTTTTTCCGGCAATGGGTAGAATCGAAGGGGGCCCCGGAGATTCGCGTGCGCAGTGCCGGTCTGACGGCGGTTGGGGACGGCGTTCGGGTTTGGCTTGACCTGGACGGCAACACTCGCCCGTTCGACCTCGAGTTGCCGGTGACACTGGAGTTCGATGATCGAGCCGACGACCGTAGCCTGCGGTTCAATCGCCCCGAGCAGCGTTTCGAGCTGAAAGCGAGCGCCGCTCCCGAGGCCTTGTTGGTGGATCCGGACTATCAGGTTTTTCGCCACCTGCTGCCCGGTGAAGCGCCCCCCATTTTGCGCGACGTGACGCTGGCGGCCAAACCGGTGCTGCTTCTGCTGGGCGAGGCTGATTTCCGGAACAGTGCGCGGAAATTGGCCGTTCGCCTGTTGGATTCCTCGGCATCGCTCACAGAATCCGAGGCTCTGGATCAAACGAGCGGCACCGCACTGATAGTGGGTCCGCGGGCGAGACGCTCCGAATTACTCGCAGCCGCGGGCGTTTCCATGCCAAAGGAGCTGGCCGACAGCGAGGGCAGCGCACGGGTCTGGACTCACCGAAATGAGTCGGGTGCTATGCTGCTGCTGATCGAAGCGGTGGACGCGGCTGCCCTTCAAGCGCTGCTTCGACCCCTGCCGCACTACGGTCGGCAAAGCTGGCTTGTGTTCGAGGCAGGCCGCGCTCTGGCGCGGGGCGTCTGGCCGAGTCAGGACAGTCCATTGACCGTGCGATTTCAAAGGCCTGCGCCGCAGTAAGGCAATTGGTTCCGGCTCGGCGCGGATGCGTCAGCATCGACTGTTGGATGCCGATCGCGTCTCCTGCTGCGTCGCGTTACCGGCATGCAGTTGCGAGGTCTCATTGCGCATGTCCTCCACGCACGGCGCCGCGCCTGCAAGGCCCGCCATCATCAATACAATCAGACACCAGCCCGCGACCTGATCGCGGCCGCTTGCGCTGGCGTGCTCTGGGCAAGGGTGAACGCTGCGGTGATTCACGAAGGCTACTCCTATTGTTGTGCCTCTCGGAGTTGCGCGTGCAGGTGCGATGTAGATTCCCTTTTTCCGTCTCGGGGCCTGGGGTCGGGCCGCCGATCAGTCCTCCACCTCATGACCTGCGCTAGGGAGCCCCTGATCTATTCGTGAACGTGCATCTTGGGACTGAAATGCACAGCTTCGTCGTTGCAAATCTTGGCAATAGAACAACTATTACCCGCGATCTGCCCCGCTTTCCGCACCTTGAATCTGCACATTTCACCCTCCAATCTGCTTCGTCCAGAATAAGAGGCTCCTTAGCACTTGCGTATACCGGGTACGTGGAAAAACCACGTTTACGCGGCTATACCTCAATGGCGACCGGCCAAAGACTGGCGCGTTCTGCGCCATGTGGATTGCGGGCGTCGTTGAGACATGGAGTTGTGTGAAGCAAATGGATGCGCCATACCAGAAGGTGAAGCTTACCCCGGAGTCATTGGCGGGGATCGACGCGTTTCGTGACCTGGCGCTGACTGCCCGGGCCGAGATTCTTGGACTGTGCGAGGGGCGGTTGTACGAGAAAAATCACGAAATTCTTCGCTATGGTGAAACCCGGCAGGACGTGTTCTTCATCATCAGTGGGCATGTGAGTGCGACCATGTACACGCCTGCGGGTCGGCAGATCACGTTTCAAGTGCTGGGTGCTGGCAGCATGTTTGGAGAGCTGGCGGCAATCGACGAGACGGCTCGTGTGGCGAGCGTGGTTGCCATCGAAGATGTGTTTCTGGCCCGGATACCAGGACCCCAGTTCATGGAGGTATTGACCCACAACCCGTCCCTGGCTCGCGCCACCTTGGCTCGTTTGGCCGGGTTGATTCGGTTTCTGTGCAATCGGGTCTATGAACTGCACGCGCTTCCGGTGCGGCAACGGGTTCAGTGCGAGATTCTTCGTCTGGTGACAACCGAAGGTAGACCGGACACACCCAACACCGCGGTGGTCACATCCCCACCCACCCACGAGGAAATTGCCAGCCGCGTCGGCACTCAGCGGGAGACCGTCAGCCGTGAACTGGCCCACCTCACCCGCTTGGGCATTATCGAGAAACGTTCAAAGGAACTCAGAGTGGTCGACCTGAATGCTTTGCATGCGATTGTCGATGGCGCGCAGACTCAGGAAACGGGTTGAATCGCGCCGACCGTCGGCGCTCCCGATTCTGAGCACTCGGTCAGCCGGATGGGTCGCGCAGAGTGTTCGCCGCCACCGCAGCGTCCTATACTTCCGAGCTTGAGGTGGACTTAGGGAGCCTTTGATTTATTCGCACGGTCACGCTGAAGGCTTTGCGCTCATTGAGGATTTCTCAAACACTGCGTGAACACTTTTGAGGAAGGTCTGATCAATTCCACCGATCGCGCCGGAGTCTTTCCGCCCTCTTGTACAAGGCGCACCGAGCGAAGCTGGCTATTCGCAATTGAGAGGGGTGCAACGCGGTATCAAGGGCGCAACGGCCCGTCCCTCCAGGATTTCGCCCACAGGGCACACCCGCCGCGTCTCCCGGCTTGATCATGGAATGACTATGGCGGTGCGCCCAGTTCCGACTACTTGGCAACGTGTGCGTGGATGTGTTGAACGATCTCGGTAACACCACAAGCAAAACAAGCGCGGCGCGCCGGGTCGATTTTCTCGGTGGCCTGCACATTCGTTTGGCAGACGGGCGCGACGTTGCTACTCAGGGAAAAAAGAACACGGCCCTGCTCGCATATCTGCTGCTACAGCCCACCCACTCTGTGCCCCGTACCGGCGCGGAGCAGTTTCTGTGGAGTCAGCGTTCGCCGGAACAGGCCAAAGCCAGTCTGCGGCAGTGTCTGAGCGATTTGCGCAAGCAGTTGCGGCCGGTCAGCAATCTACGGATCGAATCCGATCGCCGGGAGGTTTCCGTGGCGGCGGAGGGCATTCGTTATGACATTCAGTGTCTGGAGGAGTATCCAACAGGCGCCGACTCCGATCAGATCGTCAATCGCCCTGATTTCTACCAGGGTGGTTTCCTGCACGGGTTGACCATACCGGATCCGGCTTACGAAGAGTGGATCGCCATGAAACGGCTCCACTACGAGCAGCTCTACTGCAAAGTCCTGAGCGATACGCTGGCCGGGCTTGATCTTGATCTCATGTCCGAGTTTGCCAAGCAGACGGCTCAGCGTCTTCTTGAAGTGGACAGCTGTGCCGAGTTGGCGCACCAGGTGCTGATGCGGTGCTATTTCGCCGAAGGTCGAAAATCGCTTGTTCTGGCCCAGTATCGAAGCTGTTGCCAGGTTTTACAGGAGGTTCTGGGTGACCGGCCGTCTTCAGAGACGGTGAACCTGTATGAGTCAATTCGCACAGAACAACCCCAACCGCCGACCGTGTCGTCCGGTACAACACGGCATGTGGTCCCGCCTCACGCCGCGCCCACCTATGGCCTGTCGGTGGCGGTATTCTCGTTCAAGGAAATAGGTGATGCGGCCCAGGCGGACCAACTCGGTTCTGAAATCGCCGAGGAGATCCGCATCGGCCTGACCAAGTTTCAATGGATGTCTATCGTTTCCCGCTT
>Ga0316194_10004086_pt1 | contig 10114 bp, 12 predicted proteins | sample CroRivsedime1_MG_FD_204936 | JGI IMG/M metagenome (GOLD analysis project Ga0316194, IMG submission 204936) | Coastal sediment microbial communities from Maine, United States - Cross River sediment 1 | ecosystem: Environmental > Aquatic > Marine > Coastal > Sediment | place: USA: Maine... | reverse complement strand
CTCCACGAGTCTGTACCGACAGGCCAGATGCGACTGGAAGTCCCTCCCATCCCGGCGCCTTCTATCTTCCTGATTTCAGGCTCCGGAAACCATACAAGCGACTGATAAATACTTTCCCGCCCGGGACCGCTAGACAAGACCGGACCGGACCGGGCCGTGCCAAGGTAGGGAACTTCACTGCCGAGCCGGTTTGGCTACCTCAGGCCGCGAGCTGGCCGAAGGCATCCGGGTACGCTTCGCGCACCGCTGCAAAACTGTAATCTTCCATGCCCAACTCTTTCAGTGTCGGCATCACATCATCGCCGCCGCGGGAGTCCAGGCGCCGGTGCAGTGCCGACAGTAAACCGTGGCGATTCACCAGCTGCCAGGTTCCGGTAGCGCGGGTGCGCTTGCCCCTGGCGTAGCTCAAGGCCTCTTCATAGGCATAAATCGCCCGTACTGCCGCCAGCTCAGCCTCATCTGCGCTAGGATGCGCCTGGGCGCGCAAATCGACTGCCCGGCGGTACGCCTGCAGCGCGAGTTCCGGGTGCCCCCTGCGCCTGGCGTTGGCCGCAAATACGTAGCACAACTCAGGGTCTTTGATTCTCAGTACCAACTCGTGCATGTCCTTGCTCCTAAGGCTGTTTCGATCACGGGGGAAATAATAGGGCCACAAGAGAATTTTCCACATGGCCACCTGCGACAACAGCATGACCATTTGCGACAAGGGCTGGAGTTTACCTAGAATTACTCTGAAGTAATTTTTTTAATTCATTGTTTTAAAAAGAAAAAAGCCCGCCAATCATGGGATGAAGGCGGGCCAACGGCCTCACGTTTCGGGGCAGAAACATCGGCCAGGGGACGTGTCAGCACGTGCAGGGAATGCAACGTGCTGATTAAAAAATAGCCGCTCAAAGCAATAAAGCAAGTTTTTACAGCAAAAAAAATGCAGGCTCAGGGCTTGATGGCTAAAACATCGGTCTTCATGTGCCGCAGGACTTTTTCAGCGGTATTACCCAGCAACCTGGCCTTGACCCCGGTACGGGCAACCGTGCCCATTACCACGATCTGCGCCCGGACTTTCGCCGCCCGACTGGTGATGACTTTCTCTACCGGCCCGCGCTTGCAGAAGAAAGCACTTTCGGGAATATCGTGTGCCGCGGCGAGCTTGCCGATCTGCGCCTGCATCCCGGCCCGGGCATCGCGCTCATAGGCGCCGGGATCGACCAGGTCCAGGTCGGACAGCAGGGTCGGTATCTCGATGGCGGTGATAATCTCCAGTTCCACACCCAGGGCCTGGGCGAGGGATTTGGCAAACCCCAGGACCTTGTTATTGAGTTTCTTCTTGGTGGCGGAATCACTGGACAGGTCAAGTGTCACCAACACGGGCTTGGTGCGATGCCATTTTTTTGCCGATACCAGCAGCACCGGCGCCTGGCACTCGCGCAACAGCTGCCAGTCTGTGGAAGTATGCACCAGGGACTCTGTGCGACGACCGGTCTTGACTACGCCGGCATACTTGCCGCCGGCACACTGCTGCTTTACCCAGCGGGCGATATCTTTTTCCCATACGACCTTCAGCCTGACCTTCTGTCCCGGTTTGGCGTTGTTGTCGATACGCTCCTGTAACACCTCCTCCCGCTCTGCCAGCAAGCGCTTCTTGATCAGGGTCTGCTCATGTGCAGGAAGCTTCAGGCGTTTCAGCGGCGCGTAGGTAAATGCCACCACATCGGCGTCAAAGCCCAGCCGGTCAGCCAGTTCAAGTCCCCGGGGCGTGGCATGACCGGCGCCTTTCTGGTCGGCAATGATAAGAATTTTACCCATAATATGTTTCCCAAGGAGTATCCAGACCAGAGATTATAGAGGCTGGCGTGGCGCTGGGAAGTGGCATGTATCAATTCATGTGGAAATTATTGCACAGAGGTTGCCCTGTCCCGCCATCCATCGGTGATAGCGAGGTTACCGTTCCGGGGGCTGGCTCCTGAAATCAGCGGGCGCCATACCCGTCCAGCGCTTGAATGCGCGGGAAAAGGTGCTGGGCTCTGAAAAGCCCAACAGATACGAGGTTTCCACCACGGAGCGACTGGGTTGGCGCAGATACTTGCGCGCCAACTGCAGGCGGGTGTCCTGCAACAGGTCCATAAAGCTGGTGCCCTCATGTTTCAGTTTGCGCTGCAGGGTGCGATTGCTGACATGCAGGGCATCGGCAATCTGCTGCTGGTTGGGCGGCCCGTCCGGCAACCTCTCCACGATCTTGTCTACCACCTCACGAGACGTGGTCCGGGACAGGAAGCTTTCCAGGTATGCCTGGGTCTGCTCGTCATTGACCCGCGCCAGCGCCGGGTCCCCGGTCACCAGGGGTTCCATGATGTCGGCCCGCGACCAGGTAATACGCGTGACGTCAGCCTCGAAAGAAACGCGGCTGGACAGCATATAGTCCCAACGTTGCGGCTCCTGCGGTGTGGGCCGCTCTATCTCGATAGCGACCGGCGCCAGGAATTCTCCCAGGGTCATCTGGCTCATGCGAGTTACCATACCCACTGCGTAATCGCGATTGGCGAAAGCAAAGCCATCCGTTTCCACATTGCGACCCAATACCATATGCACCAGGTCGCGCTCTTCGATCAGTTGCATATCCAGCGTGGTACTGACCAGTTTGCCGAAACGCACCAGGCGCTGCAGGCCGGCGTAAACCGTGTCGCTTGCCAACCACGCCAGGCCCAGTCCATGCAGAACCTGCGGCTGTAACTGCTCTGCAGCGAGCAGACCGAAGGCCTCATCATCGCTAAGTTCCACACTGCGGGCCATCAGCGCGTTGAAGTTCGCGTGTGGCACTCGCCAGTCAGGGTTGGCCGCCCTGGCGGCATCAATACCCACCTGGTCCAGGACTTCCAGGGCATCGATACCATAAAGGCGCAGGGCTCTGGCCACCGGCAGGATAAATGCGGCCATCAGCGAGTGCTGCAGCGCCAGCGGTTGCTTCGTCATGCTTGTTATCCGACTATTCCACGCAAATAATATAACACCGGCGAAGCTCTCTGCCCTATCGACAATGCCAGAATTGCAATGCGTGGCAGGTGTTGTCTTGCCAGTCAAGGTCATGATACTGTGTTTTTATACAGTACAAGGTAATGGCAATGACCCGACAGAATGACATCATCGCGTCACAACAAACCCTGCGCAAGGGTCGCGGCGCGCTGAGTAATAAAACCGGCCGCTTCCAGCCGCTCCACAGTGAATGGGATGACGGCATCTGCGGCCCCTCCCCGGTTACCGAGTGTCGCCGGGTTGATGCCCGCACCATTATCTCGCGCAACCATTCACCGGACCTGCCGTTTGAACAGTCCATCAACCCCTACCAGGGCTGTGAACACGGCTGTGTCTATTGTTACGCGCGCCCTACCCATGCCTACCTGGACCTGTCCCCGGGCCTGGATTTCGAGACCCGCCTGACATACAAGCGTAACGCCGCGCGGCAGTTGGAACGCGAACTGCAGCGTCCCGGTTATCGCTGCAAACCCATCACCATTGGTGCCAATACCGACCCCTACCAGCCGGTGGAAAAGGAGCACGGCATCACCCGTCAACTGCTGCTGGTGCTGCAGCGCTATCGTCACCCGGTGGCCCTGATCACCAAGGGCGCACTGATCATCAGGGACCTGGACATATTGGCGGAAATGGCATCGGAACAGTTGTGCTCAGTCGCCATCAGCATTACCACCCTGGACCCCGCATTGAAACGCAATATGGAGCCTCGCGCGGCCTCTGCCAATGCGCGCCTGGCCGCGGTGGAGGCTTTGGCAGCAGCGGGAGTACCCGTCACGGTGTTATTCGCTCCGGTTATTCCCGCCCTCAACGACTGCGATATGGAAAAAATACTGGCTAAGTCCGCCGACGCCGGAGCGACAAGTGCCGCTTACATGTTGTTGCGATTGCCGTTGGAGATTCGCGAGCTGTTTTTTGAGTGGCTACAACAGCACTACCCCCTGAAGGCGGATCATGTCATCAGCCTGTTGCGGCAGAGCCGCGGCGGCGCAGACTACGACAGCCGCTTCGGGCATCGCATGCGCGGCACTGGAACCTTCGCAGACCTATTGGCGCAACGCTTCGCCATCAGTTGCCGCAATCTGGGATTAAAATACGGAGAGAGCGTGCCCCAGCGCACCGACCTGTTCAGCCCCAATAAGAACAATGAGCAAATCGATTTATTTAATTGATCAGATGCGCACGATCGGCTTCTCTGGTATTGCTTACTTCAGCTTAGAGGCCCAGATGGCTATCTTGTGCTTCATGGATAGCTGGGAGATCTGATCCTGGGGAATCGGTTGTATTATCTTGTCATGCACCAGTAAGCGGTAAATGTACTCAATTTTTTCGTTTGCTGAGTCGGTAGGTTCAAACTCTACAACGCCTCTTTCCTCCCCGTATTTCATGCCCTCGGTGATCGCCTTTTTTACCAATTCTTTCTCGTTTTTCAGTTTTTTCATGCGTATACATAGGCTCCAAAAAACCCGGCTGTTGAACCTGGCAAACTGGGTAGCAGCTGATTGATAGCAGCTACCTATGCCTCCTGGTCAACACAAATCCCGGTAGTATATTGATCAGGGCTGGCTCGCGGGATAAAACAGATTACGCCAACTGCGGCGCTCAAAGGGTTGCCACTGCCCCTGGGGTACAGCGAGGCGTTCGGCTACCAGAAACCAGATCGAGGGGTTGAGGGTCATGCCGCAATGACTGCCACGCACCTGCACGCTCTGGCTGTGGGCGTGGCCGCTTTGCTGCAGGGTGGTCTTCCAGTTGACGATACCATCGCCCTTGGAGTAGATCGCGGTGGTCGGTACCGGCGGCGCGTGATGCAGAACACCCTGGTCTATCGGTAAGTCTTCAGGTGGATTGAGCGCGGTAAACAGGCGGGCGGGAATGGAAGCCGTCATACGGCCCTCACCGAAGGGACTGCCCAGGGAGATCACCTGTCGCACCTTGTCCGGGAATTCACGGGCGAGTTCCCGCGCGAAAATACCCCCCAGGCTGTGACCCACCAGCGAAACCGGGCCCTCGTAGCGCTCGTAGAGATAGTGGATGCGCTCCTGCAAACCCTCCAGCACCCCCTCCCTGGGCCCCAGGTTGCGCCCCATGCCCCAGCCGTGTACCGCGTAATTCAAGCGCGCAAGAAAGCGGCGCATGGCGCTGTTATAGCCGTCTCCGCCCATAAATCCGGGCAACACCATAACCGGGTGACCGTCGCCGGCCGGCGCCATGCGCAACAGCCGTTTGCGGCTGATATTCAAGGTAATAATTTCCGCGACCGCCCGGTGGGCTTCGGTTAGCGCCAGCAGCATGCTGGGTGGGGGTATATAGGGTTCCTCAATCATCGCCGACTGAGCCTGTTGCTGTTGCAATTGCTCCAGACTTGCTCTGGCCATTGCTACGCCCCTTGCATTAATAGATTTATTGCAGAGAGCATAACGAAGTTTACGCGGCAGGAAAAGAGCGCTGTCGCTGGCGTGTTAGAGCTTGGAGAACTCCCGGTTCAGGTCAAACTGTCGCGAAGTCACGTAGGACTCCATATTTTCCACCCGGCGCAGCGCCCCATCCAAGCGCTCCCGGGCGCGCCGCAGGCGTACGCTGCTGCTGTCGCTGTAGCGGAACACCTTGCGCGGACGATAATCGTGGTGCCGCTCGTCGTACTCCATTTCCACCGCTGCATCTTCATATTCAGGTTCGGCGTAGTAACTGCCGTCTTCGGCGCGTCTCATGGGACGCGGGGCCAACAGTATCCAGGCCGCCAGGTAAGCCCACAAGGCCAGGGTGCCGGTAAACAGAAAAGCTGCGATCCACAACAGGCGCACCACCCAGTGGGCCACGTCAAAGTGATCCGCAAGTCCCGCCGCCACTCCGGCTATCTTGCCCTCTCGGGTATTGCGGTAGAGGTTCATGCCCCAGCCGGCGCTTTTGCGCGCCTGGAAGCGGTGACTGCGGCGGCGATAGGCGCCTTGCGCATGATTGCGATGATTATGTGCCATGATTTACTCCTTATTGCGTTGCTCGCGGTTAACCTGAGCTCGCCAGTCCGGGTGATCTACATCCAGGATGGACTCCAGGGTACCAATCCTGTCGGTTAGCTTGTCGACTGTTTCCAGCATGTGCTCTATCGATTCCCTGTCCTCGCGATTGAGACTCCGCGAAGAGCGATTCACGCTGCGGTAATGCATGCTGATCCACAAGGGCGCCACGATCACCAGGAACAGAATCGTCGGGACGAACAAAAATTTCCAAAATTCCATCTATACCTTCCTCGAGCAGCGCGAGACGAAAGCCCTCATGCTGCCATCAATGTTCGCGCGAGCCAAATTGAACTGCGTGTCACTGCGCGGCAGGGTTAGTCCCACTCAACTCGGACTTCAGGCGCTGCAACTCCTCGTTGATCTGTTCATCTTCCTGCAGCGCGTCGATTTCCGCGGCCAGGTCCGGCGGTACCTCACGACCCACGTCCATGGCCTCCAACTGCCCTTCGAGATTGTCGATGCGACGCTCGAAGTAATCGAAACGCTGGAAAGCATCATCCAGTTTTTCCCGGTGCATCTGCCGCTTGACCTTGATCCGTGATTCCACCGTCTCGCTGCGCATCAGCAGCGCCTTTTGCTTGGCCTTGGCCTCCGTAAGCTTCTGCTGCAACTGAGACACCTCTTCATTTAATTGCGCGATGTGCTCATCAGTGGCGGCAAGTTCTGCCTCGACCAGCACCACTTCCTCTTCGATCGCCCGCTTCTCCTGCAGTGCAGCGCGAGCGAGATCCTCTCGGCCTTTGGCGATCGCCAGTCGGGCTTTGTCTTCCCAACTGGCGGCATCGGCTTGCACCTGCTCCAGGCGTCGCGCGGCCGCCTTGCGCTCGGCCAGAATTCTGGCTGAGGAGCTGCGCACTTCCACCAGGGTATCCTCCATTTCCTGAACGATCAGGCGGATCATTTTCTGGGGATCCTCCGCCTGATCCAGCATGGCATTGATATTGGAATTAATAATGTCTGTCATTCGGGAAAAAATACCCATCTTACTTCTCCTGTTACTTTATCGATAAACCGGCGGAGCGCTGCCGCGCCGGCTGGCCAAACCAATAGGTCAATTCGATCACCGCCACCATCTGGAGAAAACTCCAACTCACCGCGGCCACACCGATGACGGGCGCCACCATGGCGCACAACAAGGCGAGAGCGGCGTAGATGATCGAGCGCTGTTCCAGTGTGTTCATCTGTTTCTCTCCTGCCCCGGGGATGACCCCATGGCGCTGCCACTTTCGCTAAAGGTGTTAACAGAAATCGTGCCAGGATTTTCAACTTGTTGATATAAAACGCTTTTTTATGCCTTTATCACTGTTCAGGCAACAGTTATCTGGTCATTAAGGTTTTTTTAACCTATTTAATGGTTTTAATAACTATTTTATTAGGTATATTTAGCCTTATGCGAAACACTGAAAACATGATCGGGGACTCTGCCGCTCTGGCGACAGCGCTGGAGCAGGTTTCACACCTGGCCCAGATCAACCGCCCCATTCTGGTACTGGGTGAGCGCGGCACGGGCAAAGAACTGATTGCCGAGCGCCTGCACTACCTCTCTCCCCGCTGGGATGCTCCCCTGCTGAAAGTGAATTGCGCCGCGATGGCCGACAGCCTGCTGGAATCGGAGTTATTCGGCCACGAGCCCGGCGCCTTCACCGGGGCAACCCGCAGCCACCAGGGCCGCTTCGAGCGGGCCGATGGCGGCACCCTGTTCCTGGACGAACTGGGCACCATGTCACTGCGGCTGCAGGAAAAACTGTTGCGCCTGGTGGAATACGGGGAGTTCGAACGCCTTGGGGGCCAGCAAACCCTGCAGGTCGATGTGCGGGTCATTGCCGCCACCAATATTGATCTGAGGGCGATGGCCGCGCGCGGCGAGTTCCGGGAAGATCTCCTGGACCGGCTCAGTTTCGATGTGGTGCACCTCCCTCCCCTGCGACAGCGACGGGAGGATATCGCTGACCTGGCACAGCATTTCGCCGTACAGTTGTGTGCCGAGTTAGGTTGGGAAATGTTTGCCGGCTTCTCCCACGAAGCACAACAGCAGCTGTTACAGCACCAATGGCCGGGAAACATTCGCGAGCTGAAGAACGCGGTAGAGCGCTCGCTGTATCGCTGGAATGACCCGGTTTCCCCGGTGGGCGACATCGCGATTGATCCCTTTCACCCTCCATGGGAAGACCCGGCGGGCCAGCCCTGGGAGGGTCGGGTAGCGCAGCCGGACACCGACACAGCAAGCATCACCACAACATCTGAAAGCGACAAGGCCCCAGCCGCGCTACAGAACTTCAGTGAGCACATGGCCAGCGTCGAGAAAAACCTGCTACAGCGCGCCCTGGCGGAGCATGCCCACAACCAGCGCCAGACAGCAAGCGCCCTGGGCTTGAGCTATGACCAGCTGCGCGGACTGGTACGTAAATACGGACTGGCCAGCCGCAAACGGCGCCAATAAATCAGTCAAAGCGGACTGTTTTTTCTTGAAGGGCAGCGATACTCACCCTAAACTACTCCGGCCTTTCTAACCCAACCCAAGGACAACTACATGAGCCTGTCTCTCTCCGATCCCAGCCTGCTGAAAAGCCAGGCCTACGTCGACGGCCAATGGATTGACGCCGACAGCGGCGATACCTTCGCTGTCACCAATCCGGCCAACGGCGAAGTCATTACCCAGGTCGCCAAACTCGGCGCTGCAGAGACCTCCCGGGCGATCAGTGCCGCGCAACGGGGCATGAACGAATGGAAGAAATTGCCGGCAAAGGCGCGCGCCGGGGTGCTGCGCAAGTGGTTCGACCTGATGATGGCCAACCAGGAAGACCTGGCGCTGATCATGACCGCGGAACAGGGCAAGGTACTGGCGGAATCCCGTGGCGAAATTGCCTACGGTGCCGCCTTCGTCGAGTGGTTCGGCGAGGAAGCCAAGCGCATCGATGGCGACGTGATCCCGGGGCCCTCTCCGGATAAGCGTATCGTGTGTATCAAGCAACCCGTGGGTGTGGTTGCGGCCATAACACCCTGGAACTTTCCCAATGCCATGATCGCGCGTAAAGCCGCACCCGCTCTTGCCGCCGGCTGCAGTATCGTGATCAAGCCAGCCACGGAAACCCCCTTATCCGCCTTTGCCATGGCGGAACTGGCCGCGCGCGCCGGCGTGCCCGCGGGTGTTCTCAACGTGGTCGCCGGCAGTACGGCCGCCATCGGTAACGAATTGACCAGCAATCCCATTGTGCGCAAGCTCACCTTCACCGGTTCCACCCCCGTGGGCAAGATGCTGGTATCAGAGTGTGCCGCCACGGTGAAGAAAACCTCGATGGAGCTGGGTGGCAATGCGCCTTTTATCGTGTTCGACGATGCGGATATCGATGCGGCCGTGCAAGGTGCGATGGTCTCCAAGTACCGCAACGCCGGCCAGACCTGCGTCTGCTCCAATCGCCTGTTTGTGCAGGATGCCGTGTATGACAGTTTCGTGGAAAAGCTGGTAAAGGCGACCGCCGAGCTCACGGTAGGTGATGGCATGCAGGCTGGCATCACCATTGGCCCACTGGTCAACACCAAGGCGGTCAATGATGTCGATGAGCTGGTGCAGGCATCGGTTGCTGCCGGCGCGCAGGTCGCACTGGGCGGCGGTGCCCACGAACTGGGCGGCTGCTTCTACCAGCCCACAGTGTTAACCGAGGTCACCTCAGAAATGGCGGTATTCCGCAACGAAATATTTGGCCCGGTGGCACCGGTAGTGCGTTTCTCCACCGAGGAGGAGGTGATCGCCATGGCCAACGATACGGAGTTCGGCCTGGCCTCTTACTTTTACACCCGGGATATAGGGCGGGTGTGGCGGGTGGCCGAGGCGCTGGACTACGGTATTGTCGGCATCAACGAGGGCATCATCTCCAACGAAATGGCACCCTTTGGCGGGGTCAAGGAATCGGGCTCGGGGCGCGAGGGTTCCAAGTACGGTATCGATGACTACGTCGAAATCAAGTACATGCTGATGGGTGGGCTGGACAGTTAAAGCAGGGTACGCTGCAACGCGCTGCTCCAGGAGGCGTGGCGCTTGCGCCGCGCCGCGGGGCTCATCTGTACGCTGA
>Ga0316194_10004081_pt1 | contig 10119 bp, 9 predicted proteins | sample CroRivsedime1_MG_FD_204936 | JGI IMG/M metagenome (GOLD analysis project Ga0316194, IMG submission 204936) | Coastal sediment microbial communities from Maine, United States - Cross River sediment 1 | ecosystem: Environmental > Aquatic > Marine > Coastal > Sediment | place: USA: Maine... | reverse complement strand
CTGGTTGGGCATCGCCATCATCTGTTGCAGCGGGTTGGTCATCACGCTGTTTGAATGGCGGCCTCGACGTGCGCTGCCGGAGGTGGTTGACCTGTGACTGAACTCAAGCAAGCCGTCATCCATGCGCAGGGTCGCTCTGGCGTCATTGCGCTCAGGGGACAAGGCGCTGGGCACGCAAAGGCCCAGTCCAGGGGGAGAGCCAGTTCATGAGCGGGGCATCGAGCTCCGCCGACGAGACGCCATTGGAAGTCGGTGCCGAGCGGCCCGGCGCCTTGCAGCTGCTCAAGACCATGGTGTCGCTGTTGGCGTCCTATGGGCTGCTGATGGCGGGCACCGGCCTGTTCAATACCTTTATCGGACTGCGCGCGGGCCTCGAGGGGTTCTCCAGCGACGTCATCGGCTTTCTGGTGGCGGCTTACTATTTTGGTCTGGTGCTGGGTACCCTGCGCTGCGGGTTGCTGGTCAACCGCATTGGCCACATTCGCGCCTTTGCCGCCTTTTCATCGGTGATCGCGACCGCGACCCTGGTGTTTCCGTTTGTCACCGATCCGTACGCCTGGCTGGTATTGCGGGCCATCATCGGGTTTAACGTGGCCGGGGTTTTCATGGTGGCGGAAGGCTGGCTCAACCATCGGGCCACACCCAGCACCCGGGGCACTTTGCTGTCCATGTACATGATGACCTCCTATCTGTGTCTGGGTGGCGGTCAGCTGCTGATGAATGTCGGTGAGCTGGGTGGCAACGAGTTGTTCATGCTGGCCTCGATGCTGTTCGGCCTGGCGGTGGTGCCGGTGGCGATTACGCGGGCGACCCATCCGCCACCGGTGGAACGCCCGGCGTTCGATATCCGGACCGTGTACCGGACCTCACCCACGTCCATGGTGGCCTGCGCCTGTTCCGGTCTCTCGGTGGGCGCACTCTGGGGTCTGGCGCCCATATTCGCCCGTAACCTGGGCCTGAGTGTGGCTGACATCGCCGAGTTCATGAGCGTCATCATTCTGAGCGCGCTGCTGTTTCAGTTTCCCGTTGGGCGGCTGTCCGACCGGTTCGATCGCCGCAAAATGATGCTGGCTGTGAGTCTGGTGGCGTTGCTGGCCAGCGTTGCCATGGTGGTGCAGATGACGTTCTTTGCAGCGGACTCGCCCTGGAATCTGGCCACGACCACTACGTGGCTGCGTCACTCCTGGTGGATTGTGGGCGTTGCGGCCCTGTATGGCGGCGTGTCATCGACCCTCTATCCCCTGGGCGTCGCCTACGCCAACGACTATGCTGAACCCAGCGATGCGGTGGCGGTATCCGCCGGACTGGTGCTGTCGTTTGGGGTCGGCGCCGCAGTCGGTCCGATTCCGGCCGGTGCCTTGATGCAGCTGCTGGGACCCGAGGGATTGTTCGTCCATACCGGCCTGGTGGCGCTCAATCTGTGCGCCTTCATCGCGTATCGCATGACCCGTCGGAGCTGGGCCTCTGTGGCGGAAAAGGATGCCTTCATCGCCCTGCCGGAAGCCACCTCAACCCCCATGCCACTGGAAGCGGATCCACGCCTGCCTATCGACCAGAAAGCATCGCGTTTACCCCGCTGGATGTGGATACTCAACCCACGCCGGCCTGGGCGCTAGTGTAGTGTCTCCCACACACTTGATGGTTGTGGTTAGGCAGCGTGGTTGCTGACAAGGCGCGGTGAGGAGGAATAGCCGGCGCTATTGCGACGATCCGCAACGCCGTCAGGGACCGCGAGGGCCAGCGCAGGTGTTAAGTGTGTGGGAGACACTAGGCACCTTCGGCTTTAAACGAAGCTGCTTTGATAGTGATGCGCTCGGGTCAGGCAACGGCTGACCCGGAGTTCCACCGGGGTCCCGTTAAGGGTGCGGGCAAGCCGGGTGATCTCCAGCAGCGGCGCCCCTGGCTCGATGCCCAGCAGCTTTGCATCCCTGGCTGAAGCCGCCACCGCCCGAAGTTGTTCCTCTGCCCGGTGTATGGTGATGCCGTAGCGCTCTTCGTACAGCTCATACAGGGTGTTGGGCAGTGGCTCGGATCCGGACTTGCCCAGTTCGGGAAACGATGCGGCGGGGAGCACGATGGACTCCACGATCGTAGGTTGGTCATTCAGGTCGCGGGTGCGCTCGATCCGAATGACCCGGGCACCTGCCTGCAGACCCAGGGCTTGGGCTTCCGATTTTTTGGCTCGCAGGCGTCGGACGGACAGCGCCCGGCTGTCGGGCAACACACGCTGACCGTCGTCACCGACCATGGGGAAAAAGTGGAACAATGCCCGACGGGTGTCGTGTATGGCGACGAAGGTGCCCTTGCCCTGATGGCGAACCAGCACGTTGTTGCTCACCAGGTCGTCCACTGCTTTGCGCACCGTGCCCTGGCTGACCCCGAGTTCCTGCGCCAGCTTGATCTCGCTGGGGATGAGGTGACCCGGCGGCCATGCGCCGTTGCTGATGCGCTGGGTGAGTAGTTTCCGCACCTGCATATAGAGCGGGCCTTCGCCTGGTGTGGTCAGGGTGTTCTGCGTGTCCATACCCCGCTCGCCTGTTGCCGCGTCACACACAGACTAGCCGATTGCGATCTCATATATAAGAGTTAACTCATATTATTGACAAAGTGTCCAATTGCAATCAGGCTCTGCTTCGGCGTGCGGCCGCTGACCGCTGGCTATGGAACAAGGGGATAGGCAGGTGATTCACTTTGTGGTGCATGATGAAGGGGACTCGGTGGGTGTCGTGGTGGTTGAGGGCGTGAAGTCCGGCGATGAGCTCACCGGCTGGATCATGGATCAGGACAAGGAGATCAGCTTCAAGGCGGCGAGCGATATTCCCATCGGACACAAGCTGGCCATCAAGCCGGTCAAGGCCGGTGACACAGTGATCAAGTACGGCGTCGACATCGGCCGTGTGGTCAGCGACATCGGCTTGGGCGAGCACGCCCATGTGCACAACATCAAGACCAAGCGCTGGTAACGGTCCGGCCAACTGCCTGGCAGCGTATTGACAATCCTCACGCGGCACGACATGGCTTCGAAAACGCCCTCTTCGAAAACGCCCTCTAAGTACTCATTTACCGGGTGTAAACTGCGCTTTCCCCGTCGTTTTCGCCTTGCCTCGTACTTGACCGAGACGTTTTCAAGACGCTGCTGGAACACCCATTCGGAGACACACCCATGTCCATGGATCTCAACAACGCCACCTTCCGCGGCTATCGTCGCGAAAACGGCCGGGTCGGCGTCCGCAATCACGTCATCATTCTTCCTGTGGACGATTTGTCCAATGCGGCCTGTGAGGCGGTGGCTGCGAGCATCAAGGGCGCGATGGCGATTCCTCACCCTTATGGTCGGCTGCAATTCGGGGCCGACCTGGAACTGCATTTCCGCACCCTGATCGGCACCGGGGCCAACCCCAATGTCGCCGCCGTGGTGGTGATCGGCATCGAGGAGGGTTGGACCAGCAAAGTGGTGGAGGGTATTGCCGCCACCGGGAAGCCGGTTACCGGCTTTGGCATCGAGATGCACGGTGATCACGACACCATCATGCGTGCCTCCAAAGTGGCCAAGGAATACGTTCAGTGGGCCACCGAGTTGCAGCGCGAGGAAGCACCCTTGAGCGATCTGTGGGTGTCCACAAAGTGCGGTGAGTCCGACACCACCTCGGGATGCGGATCCAACCCCACTGTGGGCAACGCCTTCGATAAACTCTATCCCCACGGCACCACTCTCGTGTTTGGTGAGACCTCCGAGATCACTGGCGGTGAGCACCTGGTGGCCGCGCGTTGCCGCACGGACGAGGTGCGCGAGCGGTTCATGTTCATGTTCAATCGGTACCAGGACCTGATCGAGCGGTTCAAGACCGATGATCTGTCCGATTCCCAACCCACCAAGGGCAACATCGCCGGCGGCCTGACCACCATCGAAGAAAAGGCCCTGGGAAACATTCAGAAAATTGGCCGCGACTGCATGGTCGATGGCGTTCTGGACAAGGCCGAGATGCCCACCGGATCGGGACTGTGGTTTATGGATTCGTCCTCAGCCGCGGCCGAGATGGTGACCCTGTGCGCCGCCTCGGGTTTCGTGGTGCACTTTTTCCCCACCGGCCAGGGAAATATTATCGGCAATCCGATTCTCCCGGTGATAAAGCTGTGCGCCAATCCCCGCACTGTGCGGACCATGCCCGAGCATGTGGATGTGGACGTGTCAGGGTTGCTGCGCCGGGAGATGAGTCCGGACCAGGCCGGCGACGCCCTGCTTGAAATGATGTTCCGCACCGCCAACGGCCGCCACACGTCGGCAGAGGCTCTGGGCCATCGCGAGTTTGTATTGACCCGGCTCTATGAAAGCGCCTAAGTAAAGGCGGGGAACGTCCCGGCCGGTGGTCGGGTCCGAAACATGAGCCGATCGGCCTGTTCACTGGCGGATCGGCGACTGCCTGCACCAAAACGAGGAGAGTGGAAATGAACCTGAGAAAACTGGGCCTTGCCGCCCTTTGCCTTGCCCTGCCGTTGTCCGCCACGGTGGCCGAGGACAGTTACCCGTCCAAGCCGGTCAATTACATCATTCCGTTTGGCCCTGGCGGTGAGTCCGACATCACCGCCCGGCACCAGCAGCCCTACTTCAAGGAGATGTTCGGTCAGGACCTGGTGATTTCCTACAAGCCTGGCGGCGGCGGCGCCGTGGGCTGGTCGCAGCTCAACGGCATGAAAGGCGACGGCTACACCATCATGGGCATCAACCTGCCGCATATCATCATCAAACCCCAGCAGAAGGACGTGGGTTTTACCACCGAGGACATCGCCGGTGTGTACATGTTTCACTACACGCCGGATGCGCTGGTAGTAACAGAGGACAGCCCGTTCAAGACCTTGCAGGACGTGGTGGACTACGCCAAGGAAAACCCCGGCAAGCTGACTCTGTCCGGGTCCGGCAAAGGCACGGCAAATCACCTGGCTCAGATCCGTTTCGACCAGATGGCCGGGATCAAGACCACCTACGTCGCCTTTAAGGGCACCGGCAAGGCGGTGACCGCACTGCTGGGTGACCAGGTGCTGGCGGAATGGGGCTACACTTCGGTGGGCGCCGCCCACGAGGGGAAGGTGCGTCTGTTGGCGGTGGCCATGGAGGAACGGCACCCCAAGTTCCCCGACGTGCCCACGTTCAAGGAACTCGGTTTTGATCTGGTTGGCGGCGCCTACCGTGGCATTGCCGTACCCAAGTCCACCCCCGAAGAGATCCAGGTTCAGCTCTCGGAGATGATCGGCAAGATCAACGCCGATCCCGATTTCCGGGCGCGCATGGAGAACGACGGCATGGCACTGCTCGACATCGACCGCGCGGATTACCAGGCCTTTATCGACAAGCAGGCCGAGGCGTACATCGCGGCCGCCCGCGAAGCCGGGGTGATCGAGTAGTCCTGGTCTGAACACGGGACCATCGGGCCGCCGCCATGCCAGGGTTCGAGTATCTGCTGGATGCGTTGACACCCCTCAACATCCTGCTGGCCCTGGGCGGTGTGATTGCCGGGACAGTCATCGGATCGTTGCCCGGACTCACCGCGACCATGGCGGTGGCCGTTCTGGTGCCCGTGACCTTCTCCATGGCGCCGGCATCGGCGCTGATACTCATGGGGGCCATCTACACGGGGGCTATATATGGCGGCGCCTACGCCGCCATCCTGCTCAACACGCCCGGGACGCCATCGGCCATTGCCACCACCTTCGACGGGTTTCCCATGGCCAAACGGGGCGACGGGGACCTCGCGGTCACCCTGGCCTGTTTGGCATCGGTGTCGGGCGGCCTGGTGGGTGCGGCGTTTCTGCTGGTCCTGGCCCCGCCCCTGGCAACGGTGGCTCTCGCCTTCGGCCCGGTGGAGTACTTCTGGCTTGCCGTGTTCGGATTGACCCTGATTTCGGCTCTCTCCGAGGGCAATCTGCTAAAGGGGTTGATCGGGGCCTGCTTCGGCCTTTTGCTGTCCGGCGTCGGGGTGGCCGAGATCAGCGCGGATGTGCGCTTTACCTTTGGGTCGCAGGTGCTGCTGGGCGGCATCGAGACGGTGTCGGCCCTGATCGGGCTGTACTGCATTCCCGTGCTGATCGATCTGGTGGCGACGCCGGACCGGCATCTCAAGGTGACCCATGCACCCCGCGGGTTTCGGTTGGCCGAGGCGCTGGCCATTTCCTGGCGGCACAAGTGGAATCTTCTGCGCAGTTCGGTGATTGGCACTCTGGTTGGTATTCTGCCCGGGGCTGGTGGTTCGATAGCGGGTCTGGTGGCCTACTCCGAGGCGCGCCGCGTGTCGCCTCGCCGCGAACACTTCGGCCAGGGTGAACCGGAGGGGGTGCAGGCCACCGAGTCCGCCAACAACGCCACCGTGGGGGGGGGCTTTATTCCCACCCTGGTGTTGGGCATACCCGGGACGCCACCGGATGCGGTGATTCTGGGCGCCTTGCTGATCCAAGGGGTGCGCACCGGCCCCAATCTGTTCACCGAGGAAGGCTCGATCGTCTATACCTTCATCTACGGTTTGTTTCTGGCCACCATACTGATGTTGCCAGCGGGTCTGGTGATCGGCCGCTACGCCTACAAAACCATCGTCACCGTGCCCAAGGCGATGCTGGTGCCGACAGTGGCCTTTATGACCTTGATCGGCACCTACTCGATCCGCAACAGTGTTTCCGATGTGATCATCATGATCACCCTGGGCGTGGTGGGCTGGATCCTGAATCGGGTCGGATTCAGTCCTTCACCCATCGTCCTGGGTCTGATACTGGGGCGCATCGCCGAACAGGGTTTTGTCCAGGCCTGGACCATCGGTGCCGCCACCGAGAACCTGACCGGAATGTTCTTTGGTCGGCCCATCAGCCTGGGCATCATCGCGTTCATCGCGCTGTCGCTGTTCTATCCCCTGGTGCGTGCTCGCTGGGTCGGACGCAGAAGGAAAATCGATGCGGACTGAAGCCGTGCCGGGCGCCGGTGGCCGTGACTTAGGGGGCATGGTCGCCTGCGCCGTGTTCATACTGCTGGCGGTGCTCGCCCTGTGGGATACCACCAGCATGACCGATTCCGATTCCTATGTGTTTCCCCGCACTGTGGCATTGGCCATGATCGTGTTCTGCCTGGCCTACATGGGCTGGCAGTTGCTATGGCCGAAACCGCCGGAGGCCGGCACGGCACCACCGGGCTCCACACCCCGGCGGGTGGGTCTGGTGCTGGCCATGTTGGGCGCCGCCGCGTTGATGCCGTGGCTGGGGTTTGTGATCTGCGGCGTGGTGGCCTTCGGATCCATCATGGCGCTGGCCATGTACGAGGCCTGGACGCCAAGACGGCTGCTGGTTTATGCCCTGGTGGGTGTTGCCGTGGTGGTCGGGTTCTATTTTTTGTTTGCAAAGTTGCTGCTGGTGCCTTTGCCGTTGGGCACCCTGTTCGAGTGAAGCCGCTTACGGCCTGCCGGTTCGGGGGAACATCTTGGCTGATATCGTGATTTCGGAGTTTATGGACCAGGCCAGCGTCGATGCCCTGAGCGCCGATTTCCAGGTGCTGTACGATCCAAACCTGGTGGACGATCCGGACGGAATGGCGTCCGCCGTGTCCGACGCACGCGGACTGATCGTGCGCAATCGCACCCAGGTCACAGACGGCTTGCTGGCCCGGGCCGGTATGCTGCGGGTGGTGGGGCGCCTGGGTGTTGGGCTGGACAACATCGATCTGGAGGCCTGCCGTGAACGGCGCATTGCGGTGTGCCCGGCCCGGGGTGCGAACGACACCGCGGTGGCCGAATACGTGATTACCACCGCCATGGTTTTGCTCAGGGGCGCCTATGCATTCAGTGGCCAGGTCATGGCTGGCGCCTGGCCGCGTCAGGCCGCCATCGGACGGGAGATTGCCGGGCAGCACTTCGGCCTGGTCGGCTATGGCGCCATCGCCCGGGAAACCGCGCGCCGCGCCCAGGCCCTTGGAGCATCGGTGCTGGCCTATGACCCCCATCTTCCAGCCGATGACCCGGTCTGGTCACCGGTCACCCGGGCCTCGGATCTGGAGACGCTGCTGGGCGCGGCGGATGTGGTCAGCCTGCATGTGCCCCTGACCCCGGAGACGACCGGCCTGATTGACGCCGAAGCCATCGCCCGAATGAAACACGATGCGATTCTGATCAGCACGGCCCGAGGCGGAGTGGTGGACGAGGACGCGCTGATTTCGGCGCTTGAATCCGGCGCACTGGCGGGGGCGGCACTGGATGTGTTCGTCGAGGAACCCCTGGGCGCCGCTGCCGGTGCGCGGTTTGCCACCTGTCCCAACCTCGTACTGACCCCTCATATCGCCGGTGTCACGGTGGAGTCGAACGTTCGGGTGAGTGCGGTTACCGCGGACAGCGTCCGCGCGGTCCTGGAGTCGGGTACATGAGCGAGGTGCGGATCTCACTGGAGGCGGCGCGGGACCTGGCCACCCGTATTCTGGTCCGGCATCGGACGGCCGAAGACAATGCGCGTTCGGTGGCGCGCGCCCTGGTGGCGGCCGAGGCCGACGGCCAGAAGGGGCATGGTCTGTCCCGGCTGCCGGCCTATGCGGCCCAGGCCGCCTCCGGCAAAGTGGACGGATTCGCGTTGCCTGTTGTAATCGCCCGCGCCTCGGCTGGGCTGCGCATCGACGCCGGCGCCGGTTTCGCGTTTCCTGCCCTGGATCTGGCGCGTACGGAGCTGACCGCTGTGGCCGCCGGGAGTGGGATCGCTGCCGCCAGCATCCTGCATTCCCATCACTTCGGTCAGGCCGGATATCACGTGGAACGCTTGGCGGAGGTGGGCCTGATAGGGCTTGTGTTTGGCAACAGCCCAAAGGCCATCGCGCCCTGGGGCGGCAGCCAGGGCCTGTTTGGAACCAACCCCATTGCCTTCGCAGCACCCCGACGGGGCGCGCCCGCGTTGGTTATCGACCTGAGTCTGAGCAAGGTCGCACGGGGCAAGGTCATGGTGGCGGCGGATCGAGGTGAGTCTATCCCGGAGGGTTGGGCCTTGGATGTCCACGGCCAGCCCACCACCGATCCCAAGGCCGCGCTGGAGGGCACCATGGTGCCCATGGGTGATGCCAAGGGCGCCGCGCTCGTGATGATGGTGGAGATCCTGGCGGCGGCTCTGACCGGCGCCAACTTTGGCTTCGAAGCCAGCTCGTTTTTTACCGCCGAGGGCCAACCCCCCGGTGTCGGGCAGTTTGTCATTGCCCTGGATCCCGCGGTGTTCTCGGGCGGTGCCTTCGATGAACGTCTGGAAAGTCTCATCGAGGCCATGCTGGCGCAGTCGGATGTGCGTTTGCCCGGCAGTCGCCGGCTTCATTCCCGGGCCCGTGCCGAGGCTGACGGGATCGCCATACCCGAGGCCCTCAACCACACCCTGTCCGGACTGATCTAAGCGTTTCAGATTCCCCAGCCGGGTTCGTGTCATTGACGGGCCGGCTTGCTAAGCTTGTTCCTGGACTCGGGGACGACAGCAGAACGATGTCACAAGTGTTTGCATACGACGGTGAGACCCGGGTGGATCAGGCCCGGGCGGACGGCGTTTTGCGGTTCACACTGCGCGGCCCGTGGACGATTGCCCAAGGCATCGTATCGGGTGAGTCCATCATGGGCGACGCGGTTGCATCGGACCGACCGCAGCGGATTTACGTGGACGGGGACGCTGTATCCGAATGGGACAGCGCCTTGGTGGTCTTTCTTACAGATCTGAGCGAACGCTGCCGAACCCTCGATCTGCCCTTGGATTTGTCCGGGCTCCCCGACGGAGTGCAGCGCCTGGTCGCTCTGGCGCTGGCGGTACCTGAGCGCAGCGACGCCGCCCACGAAGACAAAGTCCCCGGTTTCGTGGAATCCATCGGACTTCAGGTGCTGTCTATATACCGGGGTTCCGGCGCCATGCTGGCGTTCGTCGGCGAGGTCTTGATTGCCCTGGCGCGGACGGTGACGGGCCGGACGCGTTTTCGGACGTCCGAAATTCTCACCGTATTTCAGCAGGTCGGGCCCGACGCGTTGATGATCGTGACCCTGATCTCGTTCCTGGTGGGTACCATTCTCGGCTTTGTCGGCCTGGTCCAACTCGAGGCCTTCGGGGCCGACATCTATGTCGCCAACCTGGTGGCCATCGCCA
>Ga0316194_10004080_pt1 | contig 10121 bp, 7 predicted proteins | sample CroRivsedime1_MG_FD_204936 | JGI IMG/M metagenome (GOLD analysis project Ga0316194, IMG submission 204936) | Coastal sediment microbial communities from Maine, United States - Cross River sediment 1 | ecosystem: Environmental > Aquatic > Marine > Coastal > Sediment | place: USA: Maine... | reverse complement strand
ACGCCTCGCAGATCAGCGCGCAGTCGAACGTTGATCTTATCCGCCGCGGCAACGGGGCTCGCAGGCTCCGCCAACGCTTCCCGCTCAGCCACGACAACGCCGTCCACGTCCCCCGCCTCGCGGGATCGCTCGGCAGCTTCGGGGGCGGCCGGAACGCCTTCACCGGTCCCCGCGATAAGCTTCAGGGGCAGGTGAAGGTCTCCCGTAAGCCGCAACGGACCGGTCGCAGACCAGTCGGGTTTCAAAAACGTGATCCACTGTCGAAGCGGCGTATAGCGGGCAAAATTCAGAGCGTCGCCCGCATCCAGATCGGCCTTTAGAGAGAGGTTCGCGGCCGCCGCGTTATCGATGAGGTTCACCCTGGAACCCCCGATCAGAACACCAGCGCTCTCGCCCTCGTCGATGTTCACTATTACGGATGAGCCTCTGACGGCCAGATCACCGACAACGGACCGGACTTCCGGCCAGTCCGGGTGATAACTGACCCGCCCTCCCTGAACGCCTGACGTCAGCTCTATGCGCCGGCCCAACTCGCCGGGCGCCAACTTCAATTGCCCCTGATAGGCGAAGCGGATGTCTTTCATGAAACCCTGGTGGGGGCCGGTTTCAATCCACCCGCGCAACCCCTGAGGCAACCGATAGGAAACAAGACCCTTCGCGTTGTCAACGCTCATCCCGTCCGCACTTATCAACAGCGCGAGCAGCTCGTTCAGACGGTCCGACGACCGGCCGAGGGAAAAGCTGCCCGCGGCACGCGTGCCGTTCATCTCAGCGCGAAGATTCTGACCTCGCAGGCCGAAATATTCTGGCCCGAACCACACAGAGAGGATCCCCTGAGCGTAGGGAAGCCGCCAACCTTCCGTGAAGAGATTGGCAAGCTGCAGCGACATATCCTGCGCGTTGAGATTGATCTGCGCGCCGCGCCGATATCCAAGCAGTTCCCCACCCCCGTTCCTGATCCGCGGCACGCCATGGAAGGCGTCCAGAGAAACTTCGTCCAACGTCGCGGAGTAACCGAACTCCCAGGTTGGCAGACGCAAATAGCCCCGGAGATTATGCGCCTGAGCGCTAAGGTTGAGACCCTGCAACCAGCGCGCCACCGGTTCTATGCCCGACAGCGCGCCCTCCATGAACTCCGCGGCAACGCCGAGGTCAAGCCCCTCCATCCACCCCTGGACCAACTCGCCATCACCACGCAGTGCGACCACGGGCAACTCCCAGACCTTGTCGCCACGCCGCACCTGCCAGTTGCTGATTGACCCTTGATACAGATCCGCTTTTCCCCGGATGGCACCACGGAGTTCGGTGGATAAAGCCGACCCAGGGGGTAGGCCGAACTGCTCCGCCGCCAGCCGTATCTGGCCGCCGGAAGCTTCCCTATCCTGACGCCAGAACAGCTCCAGATCTCCGACCCGTAGAGCGCTGATAGTGAGCCAGGCCTGGGGCAGGGTGAAGTTGGCCGCAGACGCGAGGAGGCGCTGCTGTTCCATCCGCACGGGCCACAAACCATCTTTGCTGTGATAATCCAAGCGCAACTCACAGGGCGACTCACAATCCTCACCCGTGTTCCAGACATCCAGGCGATGCCGGTGTTCCCCGCCGCGGTTGACACCCAAGTAGGTAACGCGAATGCCCGCCAGCGGTGCGCCCTCGCGGTAGAAGGCCAGGGTGCCGGCGACTTCCAACTGCTCACTGTCCAGCACAAAATCCAGCGCATCCAGAACGCCGCTGCCACCACCGGAAACGCCGGCAAGCCGCCAACCGCCAACTGCCGGCTTTTCCAGGGCAAGATCAGCGTTACCAACACGAAGCCGCCGAGCGACCGGCCGGCTGAACATGATTGTCCGCACGGCATCCAATTCGACTTCCACATCGCTGAGAAAGCCCCCGGGAAGCTCCAGACGCTCGATGCGAACAACAGGGTTGAGCACACGCCAATCACCCCGCAGCCCAGACACCCGTATCCGCTGGCCGTCGTAAAGCTCGTTTATCGCGGGCTCGAGCCGATCCAGCACCAGGAAACTAACCCGTCCCACCGACTGAAACAGCGCAACCACCAGCGTTCCCAGAGTGAGCAGGACCAGGATGAATCTGAGGACGAAACGCACCAACTACGGAACCCTAAAGAATGCCTGCATCAGCATATATGACCCCGGGCCGGCACGGTTAATTCCCGACCCAGGGCGATTGGGAGGTTCATACGAAGGGCATGCTAAGCGGGCCGGCGCATATCCTGAACGAGCATGATATCGAACTGTCCGGGACCATAGCTGGGCTCCACCTCAATTCGAACGTCCCGGCCGATCTCCCGCGAAACCCAGGCAAGCTGGTCTGCGTCTTCGTCTAGCAGACGGCCTACAACATCCTCAGCAGCCCGAATGAGATACTCTCCGGAGCCCACACGGGAATCTGTACCACAGCGTGCAGGGAAATCCTGGAGAATGGCGCGGAATACCTCCACGCAGGTGGTCTGGGCGGTTTTCACGACGCCCTGACCGGCGCATTCAGAACAGGCTTCGCACACCTGCTGCAGGAGGCTTTCGCGGGTGCGTTTGCGGCTCATCTGCACGAGGCCGAGGGAAGAAAAGCCCTCTATCCGGATACGGGCGGGGTCTGTCTCGCAGGCCTTCTCCAGGGTGCGCAGCACCTGCCGCTGATGCTCGGGATCTAGCATATCAATGAAATCGACGACGATGATGCCGCCGAGATTGCGAAGGCGCAGCTGCCTCGGCAGAGTTTGAGCTGCCTCCAGGTTGGTCCTGAAAACGGTCTCCTCTAGCCTGCTGGTTCCCAGATACCCGCCAGTATTCACATCGACAGTAATCATGGCTTCGGTCTGCTCGATGACCAGGTGCCCCCCGGACTTCAGCGGCACCTTCTTAGACAGCGCGCGGTTGAGCTCTTCCTCCAGACCGAATCGCTCGAACAGTGGCCTTCTTTCTTCATATAGGTTCAAACGCTCGGTGAACTGAGGCAGAAAATCTTCCACGAAGTCACTAACCCGCTGAAACGTAGGGAGGTCGTCGATATAGATGCACTCCAGCTGCGGACCCGCCAGATCTCGCACGATTCTTATGTGCAGAGGTATCTCCTGGTAGACGACGCCGGGGCTCGAAACGTCTCGCCTTTTGTGCAGGATCCTCTGCCAGATTCCCGCAAGTACCTGAATGTCCATATCGATGAGTTCGGCAGAGACACCCTCAGCCGCGGTCCGAATGATGAACCCTGAGTTGGTTTCATGGCGTTGCCGCAACTGATCGAGGAGATCACCCAGACGTCCACGCTCCTCAGTATCTTCTATGCGCTGAGAAATCCCGGTGCGATCGGTGAGGGGCATGATCACCAGATAGCGCGAAGCGATGGCCAGCTGACAGGTTAACCGGGCGCCTTTTCCGGAGATGGGATCCTTGGCGACCTGAACCATAATCTCCTGCCCCTCATGGAGGAGCTGGCGAATATCTGCTGGCTGCCGGACTTCATCACCTAGCATGAGCGTCGGACCTTCGACGTCCCCCACGTGCAGGAAGCCGGGACGCTCCAGACCCACGTTGACGAAAGCCGCCTGCATGCCAGGGACGATGCGCTCCACCCGGCCTAAATAGATGTTGCCTGTCAGGCTGTAGCCATCGGAGCGGGCCAGATGCAGTTCCTGAAGTGCGCCATCCGATAAAAGCGCAACGCGCGTTTCGAAAGGTTTGACGTTGATGAGCAGCTCTTCAGCCATACCCCAGATGCAGCTCGCGCAGTTTCCAGGTTTCCACCCCGAAGGCCCGAAGCAGGCTCTCTGTTTCGGTCAGTGGCAACCCGACCACAGCGCTGAAGCTTCCTTGAATGCTTTCAGCAAATATACCCCCAATCCCCTGAATGCCATAACCGCCCGCCTTGTCTGCCCCTTCACCGGTATCCCAGTAAGCCTCTGCTTCCCCGGGGCCAAGATCCCGGAAAGTCACTTTGGTGCTCACAGCCAGTGACTCCGTGCGCTGGCCGTCGCTTACTGCGATGCCGGTCAGCACCTGGTGAGTTCGACCTCCGAGCGCCTTGATCATGGAGATGCCCTCTTCACGATCTCTGGGCTTACCAAGAATACGGCCGTCGAGGATCACGCTGGTATCGGCACCGATGGTAACGCAGCCCGTCTGCGCGGCCGCCAGCGCCTTGGCCCTGGCAAGCCGGGTTACATAAAGATCCGGGGGCTCACGGTCCAGCGGTGTCTCATCGACCGCGGGGACCCTGACGTCGAAGGGCAGACCGACCTGCGCAAGCAGCTCAGCCCGCCTGGGCGATCCGGACGCCAGAATTATCCTGGGCATGCCGTCACGCTACATGGAACTGCAGGCGAAGGCGGCTGAGCGCTATGGCCACGAAGGGCCAGAGCAGGAGACTGACCAGCGCGGGTAGCAGGGGACCCCAGCCGACGCCTCGATTGAAGATCATGTCCTGCACCAGCATGCGCAGCAGCTCGCTGGCAAGCACCAGCACAAATACAACAACACCCTGCTGCAGAACCGAATACATTCTAAGACGCTCGTAGAAACGCCAGGCGACGTAAGTGATAGCGGCAAGGAGCGCGCCATTGAGGCCCAGCGGGTCCGCCTGCAGCACGTCCACAAACAGACCGATTACCCACGCGGCGATCAGGCCTATTCGGTGGGGAAGCTCCATGACCCAGTAGAAAATGACAAGGGATACCCACGCCGGACGCAGCCACCCCAGCCACTGGGGCCAGGTCTCAGGCAGATGAACGATTCCCAGGACCATAGCGAGCGCGAGGGTCAGAAGAATCAGCCATCCACCCTGAGCCGGGTTCACTGTTCCACCTCGCTCAATTCCGCCGCAGCCTCAATGCTCGAATTCAAATCCGCAGCGGCAGATGCTTCAGCCTCGCTGGCCGCTTCATCCGACGCTTGCTCTGGATCGCCTTCCTGAAAAACACCGCCGTCGGTGTCTTCCGGTCTGCTGAATACCACCAGCACGTGACGTGAGCGATCCAGCGCAGCTAGCGGCCGAACGGTTACCACCGCGAAAGGCGAAGTGGGCTCAATCAGTACGGTTTCCACATAACCAACGGGGTAGCCGCGTGGAAACCGGCCTCCCAGACCAGAGGTTTCCAGCAGATCGCCTTCCCGGATGTCCGCGGTCACCGAAACTTTCTCCAACTGCAGACGCTCCATCTCGCCGGTTCCACCGGCGATGCTGCGCACACCGTTCCGATTCACCTGAACCGGCACGGCGTGATCGGCGTCACTGATCAGCAGGATTCGGCTGGTGAAGGCATCGACCTCCACCACCTGGCCAAACAAGCCCTTCTCATCAATGACCGCCTGCCCAACCTGCACCCGGGAGTCCCGGCCTTTGTCGATGATGACCTGATGAGTATTGGGAGCCGGCACGACGCCAACCAGTTCGGCGACCAGCACCTCGGCAGGGAGACGGGCCCGGCTACCCAGCAGCTCGCGCAGGCGCTCGTTTTCCATCTTGAGCGCCAGGAACTGTTGAGAAACCTGAGAGAGTTCCAGAACCCGGCGCTCTAATTCGGCGGTCTGCTGTACCAGAGAAGCCTGGGATGCGACCACATTTTCCACTTTCTGGCTGAGCAGATAGGGAATCTCAGCCACGAGAACCAAGGGGGTTGCTGCGGTAGCAACGACGCCGCGCAGGGGCTCCAGCAGACGGGTGGTGGATTCCAGACTGACGAAGATAACGGAGACGAGTAACAGCCCGGCGAGAAGGTAACCCGCGCCGGATTCCCGGACGAATAACGCCTTAATGGAACCGCTCCCCCGCACTGGCGGTCATCGGCTACTCCGTGGACAGTAGATCCGCATTACCTGCTGCATCCATCATCTCGAGCGCCTTCCCACCGCCGCGGGCGACGCAGGTGAGAGGATCTTCCGCGACGATGACGGGCAAGCCAGTTTCTTCCTGCAGGAGCACGTCGAGATCCCGCAACAGCGCGCCGCCGCCTGTCAGCACGAGCCCGGTCTCCGCGATGTCGGAAGCCAGCTCTGGGGGACACTGCTCCAACGCGCTCTTCACCGCCTGAACGATCATGGACAGCGGTTCCTGCAGAGCCTCGAGAATTTCGTTGCTGTTCAGCGTGAAGCTGCGGGGTACGCCTTCCGCAAGATTCCGGCCCCGGACATCGATCTCACGGATTTCTTTCTGAGGATAGGCGGCGCCGATTTCCTGCTTTATACGCTCGGCAGTGGCTTCCCCTATCAGACTGCCCTGAGTTCGCCGGACATAGGCCACGATAGCCTCATCGAAGCGGTCCCCACCAACCCGAACGGTTTCAGAGTACACCACGCCGTTAAGAGAGATGATGGCGATCTCCGTCGTACCGCCGCCGATGTCCACCACCATCGTGCCGACGGCTTCCTGCACTGGCAAACCGGCGCCAATGGCCGCGGCCATGGGCTCTTCAATGAGCCGGACGTCACGCGCACCGGCAGACAGGGCGCTTTCCCGGATCGCCCTCCGCTCAACCTCAGTAGACTTACAGGGTACGCACACCAGAACCCGAGGGCTCGGGCGGATGAACGAGTTCTCGTGCACCTTGTTGATAAAGTACTTGAGCATCTTTTCTGTCACGAGGAAGTCGGCAATCACACCATCTTTCAATGGCCGTATGGCTGTAATGTTGCCGGGGGTACGGCCAAGCATGCGTTTGGCGTCCAGACCAACCGCGGCAACAGACTTCTGGTTGCCCTGAACGCGAATGGCGACCACCGAAGGTTCATTGAGCACAATGCCCTGATCACGAACGTAAATCAGCGTGTTGGCCGTGCCCAGGTCAATGGAGAGATCCCGGGAGAAGAGGCCACGAATATATTTGAACATCTGCGGAGAAACTCAATCCTTTGACGAATAATCGATCGATCTTCCGATCGTTGGTGATGGCCGACTTCAATCACGGCGTTACCGGACAGAAGCCCCTAAAGCACGCCGGAAACCCTCCTTCGGACGTGCCTTGTTCGTGAAGTATAGAGTGTGATGGGCGAACTACTCTAACAATTTGCATGAACCTGTGAAACTGAACCGACGGCCGTCCGCCGAGCCTTTTCTGGAAAACTATCCCATAGCCGCAGACACCACGCAGATAGCACTCAGGTTCGCTTTCTATTAGGCTTCACCGCCAGGATGAGCAGCAACACCGACATCGACCTCGTACACCTGTGCCGACTTGCCCAACTGGCCCTGAACGAAGACGAACTTCACGCCGCGCAAGCTGACCTGGCCAGAATTATCGGGATGGTGAACCAGATGCAGGCCATGGACACCGAAGGTGTGGCGCCTCTGGCACACCCGCTGGAGAATCCCCAGCGTCTACGACCAGATTCAGTCACCGAACAGGTAGATCGCGAACGTTTCCAGACCATTGCCCCGGCAACTAAAGGCGGTCTGTACCTGGTACCAAGAGTCGTCGAGTAGATGCAGCCATTCAGCTCTGTGACCGATCTGAATCGGGGCCTGAGACAAGGGGACTTTTCCAGCGTGGAGCTGACAAAAGCCTGTCTTGAGCGGATTCGTACCAGCGAAGCGCTGAACAGCTTCATCACGGTAGCCGAGGAGCGCGCCCTGGCCCAGGCCGAAGCCGCCGACCAGCGACGCGCCGCAGGCGAGGCAACGGCACTGACCGGCGTGCCCCTGGCACACAAGGATATATTCTGCACGGCTGGCCTGCCCACCACTTGCGGGTCCCGAATGCTGGCGAACTTCATTGCCCCCTACGACGCCACCGTGGTGTCACGTTTGGATGCTGCTGGCGCCGTAACGGTGGGAAAAACGAACATGGACGAGTTCGCCATGGGCTCATCCAACGAGAACAGCTATTTCGGACCGGTCGCCAACCCCTGGAACCCGGCCCTGGTCCCAGGGGGGTCATCTGGCGGCTCGGCGGCCGCAGTAGCCGCAGGCCTGGTCCCGCTGGCAACAGGTACAGACACGGGCGGATCCATCAGACAGCCCGCCGCCTTTTGCGGCGTATCCGGCCTCAAGCCCACCTACGGCCGGGTTTCCCGCTACGGCATGGTGGCTTTCGCCTCCAGTCTCGACCAGGGCGGATTATTCGCACACAGCGTGGTGGACCTGGCTTTGGCTCTGGCATACATGGCCGGGTTCGACCCGCTGGATTCCACCAGCGCTGATCAACCGGATCCCTGGTTCGACGACATCACCACGAACGGCGTCACAGCACCCGACCAAGCGCCCGTCATCGGTCTGCCCGCAGAATACTTCGCGGGCCTGAAAGTAGGCGGCACGCAGATGGATGAAGCCCGCAAAGCCCTGGAGGCCCGAGGCTGCAAGTTCCGCGAAATCTCATTGCCGCATACCGCCTCGGCCATCCCCGCCTATTACATCATCGCCGGGGCCGAGGCATCCACCAACCTGTCCCGCTATGACGGTGTTCGTTTCGGCCACCGCTGCGAGAACCCAACATCACTGGAAGACCTTTACTGCCGCTCACGCAGCGAGGGTTTTGGCGACGAAGTTAAGCGAAGAATACTGACGGGCACCTACGCCCTGTCGGTCGGCTATTTCGACGCCTACTACCTTAAAGCACAGAAGCTGCGGCGCCTGATCCAGCAAGACTTTCTCTCTGCCTTCGAGTCCGTGGACCTCATTCTTACGCCTACGACGCCCGATGTCGCTTTTCCCCGCGGTCAGCTGACGGACGACCCGGTGGCCATGTACCAGCAGGATATTTTCACCACCCCAGCTAGCCTCGCCGGACTCCCCGCAATGTCCCTGCCCTGCGGTTTCCAGCAGGGACTGCCCCTGGGTCTGCAACTCATCGGCCCCCACTTCAGCGAGCGAATGCTCTGCGAAACCGGCATTGTGTATCAGCAGGAAACCGACTGGCACGAGCGGCATCCGGAGGGGTTCTGATGGCGCGCCCGCAGAACAACTGGGAGCCCGTGATCGGGCTCGAGGTTCATGTTCAGCTGGCGACTCGAAGCAAAATCTTCTCGGGGGCGTCCACCGCTTTCGGCGCCGCGCCGAACGCCCAGGCGTGCGCCGTAGATCTGGGACTGCCGGGCGTGCTGCCGGTGCTGAACCAAGCCGCGGTGCGTATGGCCGTGACCTTCGGCCTTGCTATTGGCGCTGAGATAAATCGCCGCTCGGTGTTCGACAGGAAAAACTATTTCTACCCCGACCTTCCAAAGGGCTATCAGATCAGCCAGTTCGAACACCCGATCGTCGGTCGCGGCAGCATTGCCCTGACCCTGGAGGACGGCAGTCTGCGGGAGGTGGGGATAACCAGAGCGCACCTGGAAGAGGATGCTGGCAAATCCATCCACGACGCTTTCCCTGGGCTGACCGCGATCGATCTCAATCGCACGGGCACCCCACTGCTCGAAATCGTGTCCGAGCCGGATTTGCGCTCTCCTGCAGAGGCTGGCGCTTACTTCCGATATATGCACAGCCTGGTGCGCTGCCTGAAAATCTGCGACGGCAACCTGGCCGAAGGCAGCATGCGCTGCGACGCCAATGTTTCCGTGCGGCCCGTCGGCCAGACGGCGCTGGGGGAGCGGACGGAGATTAAGAACGTCAACTCGTTTCGATTCCTCGAGCGGGCTATAGAGTTCGAGATCGAAAGGCAGATCGACATTCTGGCGTCGGGAGGGCGAATAGAACGCGAAACGCGCCTGTACGATCCGGATCGCAATGAAACCCGGGTCATGCGCAGCAAGGAGCTTTCAGACGACTACCGTTACTTCCCCGACCCGGATCTGCTGCCGCTGGAGATTTCCAGGGAGTTCATCGACGACGTCCGCCTCAGCCTGCCGGAGTTGCCGGCCGAGAAACGCACCCGTTTCATCGAGACCCTTGGCCTGTCGGAGTACGACGCCGGCTGGCTGACTCAGGACCCGGATCTGGCCGACTACTTTGAAGCGCTATCAACGGCAAGCGGCGATGCCAAGCTGGCCGCCAACTGGACGATGGGTGAGCTGAGCGCCGCGTTGAACCGCGAAGAGCTGACAATTGCCGAATGCCCTGTAGCAGCGACCCAACTGGCCGACCTGATAAAGCGCATTGCCGATGACACCATCTCCTCGAAAATCGCCAAAGCCGTCTTCGACGCGCTGTGGCAGGGTGAGGGCGAGGTGGACGAGATC
>Ga0316194_10004074_pt1 | contig 10125 bp, 11 predicted proteins | sample CroRivsedime1_MG_FD_204936 | JGI IMG/M metagenome (GOLD analysis project Ga0316194, IMG submission 204936) | Coastal sediment microbial communities from Maine, United States - Cross River sediment 1 | ecosystem: Environmental > Aquatic > Marine > Coastal > Sediment | place: USA: Maine... | reverse complement strand
GTCCGGCGATGGCGAAGCAAGCCAGGATCCGCTTGGATTTGAAGCAGATGTTCTGGCGGAGCTCGGCATGCCGGACGCCATCATCATGCGGCACCGCACACCGCATTTCCTGCATGTTTTCTACGGCGACGGCTATGCGGCGGGCTATTACAGCTATATGTGGTCGGAAGTGCTGGATGCAGATGCGTTCAACGCATTTGAAGAGGCAAGCAACCCGTTTGATCCGGCCCTGGCAAAACGCCTGGAGCAGCATATCTACTCATCCGGAGATACCGCTGACCCGGAAGCGGCCTACACCGCGTTTCGCGGGCAAATGCCGACGGCAGATGCAATGCTGCGCAAGCGCGGGCTGGCCGCTTGACGCGGCACCAGTTCCGCTAGCCGGGATCGCCTGACAGCAATGAGCTTTCGCGAAAATGACGGTCGAACGGCGGTTAGGTTTTATCGTTGTCTCTCCAGCACCCACTGCCGTCATCCCCGTGAAAACGGGTATCTAATGCCAGATCGGCAAGTGTATCCGGCGTGGATTGGATTCCCACTTTCGTGGAAATGACGACAGTGCGATGAAGGTCCAAGCCCTGTCTATGGCTCATCCGTATCGGCATGCGGCAACCCACCATGGATCCCCGGCACGGTGGCCGGGGATGACATTTTTCCAAAAACAACGAACTTGGATTCCAGTCTCGACAACTTTCCGGATAGCAGTGAGCCTTCGCTGGAATGACGATTTTACGAGTTTCTAGCTGGGATCACCTGACAGGCGGCCGCGCACCCCATGAAACTCGGCCTTGTCGGTCCCGCAGGTGAAACCCGACGCCAGGCTGTCGGCCACTTCGCGTGCCAGGACATTGGCATTCTGGTTTGCCAGTGCATCGACATAACCGACCACGCAGGCTCGTTTATCGGCTTGCTGACCAACGCGTGATACCACGAGCACCTGTCCGACCCTGGCCGGATCAGCCGACCCTGCGTCGTCGGTATTTTCAATGAACCAGCGCAGGATTGCAGCGGCCGGCTTGTCGTCCTGCAACCGCCATTCAATGGTTTCCGCGACCCGGTTCCACTGGGCAAAACTCTGCCAGATGCCGTCTCCGCCGGTTTCAACATGCCCGAACTGTACCGAATGGCGCAGGTCGCCTTCGGCGAAATGGACGGGATAATCATTGTAGCCGTCACACAGCATGGAGACCGATCCGCCTTCTTCAATCTCTTCGAGAATCTTGCAGGTTTTCTTGAAATCCAGCTTGGTGTAGGCGCTGGTCATCTGGCCGGCATAAACCGGCAAAGCGAGTGCGACGAGAGTACAGGCAGTCAAGAGCAGTGTTCTCATGCTATCAGGGTCAGGACTCATTGATCTTATCCATTCTGCGGGAGGATATTTTGCTTCTGACAAGGCGAGAGGTCGCAGGAAACCGCCCGGTTTTCAAGACCTTTCAACGCTGTCAGGGGCAAAATAGACCCCGCCCTTCGGGTTTGAAAGAAAACACCCGCCTGAAGTCGAAAAATGCTCGAAAAGGCAAAAAGCCTTGTCTTGCGCTTTTTCAACATTCGAATGTTTTCTTTCAAACAGAATTGCATAAGATCAATGAGTCCTGACCCTAGGGTCTCCATAAAATAGGTGCCTCTCTCAGGTGCCACCTTGCCACACCCGCATATGAAGGAAATCAGATGCGCATAGACGCCATATCCATCGGGGCAAATCCGCCGGAAGAAGTCAACGTCATCATCGAAGTGCCGATTGGCGGTGAGCCGATCAAGTATGAAATGGACAAAGCTGCCGGCACGATGGTGGTGGACCGGTTTTTATATACATCGATGCGCTATCCGGGCAATTACGGTTTTATTCCGCACACCTTGTCGGAAGACGGCGACCCGGTAGACCTGCTGGTGGTTTCGCAGCGCACACTGGTACCGGGGGCGGTTATTGCGGTACGCCCGGTCGGCGTCATGAAAATGGTCGACGAGGCAGGCGGAGATGAAAAAATTATCGGTGTGCCGGTCAGCCGCATTTCAATGCGATACGAAAAAGTGCGCGATTACACCGATCTGCCTGAAATACAGGTCCGGCAGATCGAGCATTTCTTCCAGCACTACAAGGACCTCGAAGCAGGCAAGTGGGCGCGCACCGACGGCTGGGGAAATGCCGAGGAAGCCCGTGCCCTGATTGTCGAGGCTATAGAGCGGGCAAAAGGCGGTTGATCGGGATAACTAGCCTGCCGCCTACATCTGTGGAACAGGAACACCCTTGATGGCGCAGGCGGCGTGAACCGTGTTGTGCAGCAGGCAGGCGATGGTCATCGGGCCGACGCCGCCGGGCACCGGGGTGATTGATCCGGCAGTTTTTGCGCAGTCTTCATAGTCGCAATCGCCGACAATGCGGTTCTTGCCATCGCGCTCGATGCGGTTGATGCCGACATCGATGACGCAGGCGCCCGGTTTCAGCCAGTCACCCTTGACCATTTCTGCCCGGCCAACGGCGGCGATCACCAGATCTGCGCGCCGTACCACGCCCGGCAGGTCCCTGGTGCGGCTATGGGCAATTGTCACGGTGCAGTTTTCCTGCAGCAGCAACTGGGCCACCGGCTTGCCGACAATGTTCGATCTGCCGATCACAACCGCTTCCAGGCCCGACAGGGACCCAAGCGCGTCTTTCGCCAGCATGACGCTGCCAACCGGCGTGCACGGCACCAGCGACTCCTGGCCGGTCGCCAGCCGTCCGGCATTGATCACATGAAACCCGTCAACGTCCTTGTCGGGATTGATCGAGTTGATGACCTTGTTTTCATCTATGTGGTCCGGCAATGGCAATTGCACCAGAATAGCGTGAATGGTCGGGTCGTTGTTGAGCTGTTCAACCACCGCCAGCAGGTCTGCCTCTGATGTTGCGGCGTCCATCTTGTGTTCGACAGATTTCATGCCGACTTCAACGGTCTGTTTTGCCTTGTTGCGCACATAGACCTGGCTGGCCGGGTCTTCGCCAACCAGCACGACGGCCAGACCAGGCTCCAGGCCATGTTCGGATTTCAGGCCGGCAATAGCAGTTGCGATGCGTCCGCGAAGACCTTCTGCAAACTTTTTACCGTCGATGACTTTGGCTGCGCACATGGATTTCCTATGCCTTTTCGTATGTTCAATAGCTGAGGGTTCTGACCCTGAGGAGCATTTTGCAGGACCTTCCCACAAAGACCTGTTCCGCCCGCGCCGGAGTTGGTTCCAATGACGACAAACGGGGAAGGAAATCAGACCAGATACTCGTGCAGCAGTCTTTGCAGGAACATCAGCCCCAGCAGCAGGACCAGTGGTGACAGATCGATACCGCCAAGATCGGGCAGGAACCGCCTGATGGGAGCGAGCAATGGCTCGGTCAGACGGTGCAGGGTATAATTGATCTGCCGCACGATATTGTTTGAATTGTTCAATACATTGAACGCGATCAACCAGCTCATCACGACCATGATGATGATGATCCAGAAAATTATGTATACGAGCTGATCAAACAGCCACAGGAGAGAAAGCATGATGCGGGCCTTGTTGGTGCAAACTGGTGTGCAAGGTTTAGCCGGGGTGTGTGCATTGCGCAAGCAAAGGCGCCAGAGCAACATGGGTTCAATTGAACCCATAAAGTTGCTCTAGCACTTTGGAAGCGATCAGTTTTATGATTTTTGATTGATTCAATCAAAAACCATACTGATCTTGTGGTGATTTTTAAAGGCGTTAGCGGTATTTCCTGAGATCAGTCTGGTAGATCAGGATGGTGTGGCCGAAGTGCAACACTTTTTGAGAATCGTCTTATGCTGACTTTAAACTAACGTCACGACATGATAAGGATTCTTCGCTCACGAATTGCCATTTAACGTGCCGGGCCCAATTGCCATGTTCAATACATCGAAATCAATTGCTGCGATGATGCTTGTGTTTGCCAGCGTTGGTTTTCCCGCGGCAGTGTCGGCCAGCGACTATGATGATGTGTTCCGGGAAAGATATGATTCTCCGGAAGATGTCGGTGTGCTTGGCCGGTTTGTGTCGAAAGCGGTTGAGGTCGGCCAGTACGATCAGGCGATCTCCACCCTTGAACAGCACCTGGTCAAATATCCGCGTGATGCCAGAGCACGGCTCAATCTTGCCAGTGTCTATACCAATGTCGGATCATGGGAACTTGCAGCCCGGAACCTGGAAGTCGCACTCTCGGTCGGCGACCTGACACCTGAGGAGACCAAGCAGGCCGAGGAGCTTGCCGCCAAGGTAAAAGGCGCGCTGAGCGGGTTTGAATGGGTGCTCGACATGACCGTCGGTATCCGGTCCAAATGGCTTGACGTGGAACAGGAGCGCAGTAGCTGGAGAGACCGGCAGGACTGGAACCCGTTCGCTGCCGTCAACACGGCGCTGAAAATTGATCTGGATACACCGCTTGATGATGTGCTGGTGGTTTCGGCATCCGGACTGGTGGAGCGCCGCTATGAGGATATAAATCAGGGGTTGGACGATCCGTTTACCCCGGGTTTTGCTTTTGAGAGCGGCGTTTATGCACACCATCGCGGCCGGATCGCCTTGACGCTGGACAAGGGGGTACCGGTGGTGGAACTGGATGCGGTGCGTATCCAGATGTCGGCGTTCGGACAGTTCCGGACCTATAATCCCAGCGTCTCCGAAGTTGCATTGGGCACATCGGTCCGCGCCATTGTGCAGCCGTCCGTCGATACGTCGTTTTATGGCGACGTTTCCTACGCCAATCTGAGCCAGTCGACGAACCTGAGTTCAGAGCATCGGTTTGGCGCCGAAGCCGGCGCCAGCAGACGTCTGACGGCAGAACATACAATTGGCATGGCGGCGCGCTATCAGCGCGAAACAACCGATGGCGGCACGACTGTCAATCGGCAGCGTGAGGTCGAACTGAATTATGCCGGTGTGCTGCCCTACCAGGTATTTGGTGCGCTGTGGACACACCAGATTGCCGGGGCATTCGGCGACTTCAGTACCAGGGATGGTGCTGTCAATCTGGCGCTTGCTGCCGGAACCGGGACGTACTGGCGGGCAAGCTGGGATCATGCATTCCATCTGGATGGCTATAACAGAATTAACCTGGGATATGCGGTACGCGAGAATGACTATGATCTTCCCCCGGCTGCTTTCTTCGACCCGGGTTCGATGTCACATACGTTAAGCTTGAGCTTCACGAAAAGCTTCTAACGCCAAAAAGGCCGATGAAATGAAAGATACTACACGTAGAATCGCAAGCCTTGCCTGTGCCGGATTGCTGTGCGTGTTGGCACCGGCAAGTGCCGTTGCCGAAGCGGTTGGCAAGATGACGGCAGTGCAGACCCAGATCAAAAAGGCCGGTACCGGTGTTATCGGTGTCGGGGCCGGTGTGTCGCTTGGTGACCGGTTGCGAAGCAATTCTACCGGTCTCGGCCTGATTGTTTTCAAGGATCAGTCGAGCGTGAAGCTGGGACCGAACTCGAACCTGACAATTGACGAGTTTGTTTACAGTCCCGGCAGCAACGGTAATTTCGGCATCAGCATGGATCGTGGTGTTTCGCGGTTTTTCGGCGGACAGGTTTCCAAAAAAGGCAAGATGAAAATTACCACGCCACACGTCATTCTCGGGGTGCGTGGCGGTATTGTTGATGCAAAGATCGAAGGTGGCCAGACGACGGGTATTCTGCGCGCCGGCAAACTGACATGCAGCATTGACGGTGAGGTTCGCGTGATCACCAAACCTGGCTTTGCCTGTGTTTCCGATGGCGGCTCGATCAGCGTGGTCAAGCTGCAAAACGCGTTGGACATTCTCGATAGCCCGGCCCGGATTGCAGGTACCAATGCGCCCGGCAACAAGGGGCCGGGCCTTGAAGTCGACGCCGGATGTGCAGGGGCCGGTGCCAGTCTGATATCTGCCTGTGGGACCCGGGCCGGGGCATTGCCTACCCCGGGCACAACGGGTACGGATCCTGGCGGTATCGGCCCGATTATCCGCACCGGGCCCACCACCACCGGGAATGACTATTAGTACGATGACTTCACATTGTCTCCCAACGGCTGATGATTTGTGAACAAACTCTATGACCGCTTCCGTGCACGACTGGGGGTACTCAGTCTGATCGTGATGCTGGTTGCGTCTCACACTGTTTTCAACACAAGTCTGGATGATCTGCGCGGAAATTCGTTCGATTTCTATCAGACGCTGAGTCCGAGAACCGCTGCCGCTGACAATGTGGTCGTGGTTGGCGTCGACGACGAGACGATAGGCGTCGAGGGACGCTGGCCATGGCCGCGAAACCGGATTGCCGATCTGATAAGCGCAATTCATGCGTCGGGCGTAACGGTACTTGGCGTTGATGTGTTGTTTTCGGAGCCGGATGAAAGTCCTGGCGGCGCGGCTCGTGACGATCAACTGGCCAGAGCCATTGCGTCATCTCCAACAATACTTGCGACCAGTATCGGCGATTTTCCCGGAGCCAGCATACCCGACACCAATGTCGGCTGGGCGGTTGTCGGGAACGGCAATGCGCAAGCGCTGCCATGGCAGCCGGGCATCATATCGTCCACTGCAACCATTCGGGCAGGTGCCGCGGGTCTTGGCATCGTCCGGTCGGTTTCGGACAATGACGGGGTTGTGCGCACGGTTCCGCTGGTCTGGGCATCAAAGACGGCAGATCAACTGGCACTTTGGCCCGCCTTCAGCCTGGAGCTTGCCAGGGTCTACAAGTCAGGCACCGGATATGCCCTGCGGGTTCGCCCGTCCGGTTTTGAAGCGCTGAAGCTTGATGAAACAGTCATACCTTTATCAAACGGGGGAGCGATCTGGCTCTGGGAGCAGTCAGCGCCAATACCACGAGTATCAGCCCTTGATGTCATGGCAGGCAAGGCCGGAGATGTTCTCAAAGGTAAAATCGCCATCCTGTCGGTAAACGCGCTTGGTGTAGACAAGTTTCATACAACACCTACGGTGGCGGCACGGCCCGGTGCCGAGATTCACGCGGTTCTCGCCAATCAGCTTCTTGACGGCAAATTTCTGTCTGAGCCGGGTGATGCCAAGGTGGTCGAGCGCCTGTGGTTTGTGGTATCGGCTCTGCTGTTGCTGACGGCATCATACTTTTTTGCCAATCGAATCTGGCTGCTGCTGGCAGCCGGAATAGCGCTGTGTCTGGCACCATTGCTGGCGGGCTACACAGCCTATCTGCAGTCGGCCGAGTTATATGAACCGGTCCAGCCGGCCGTCGGCCTGGCCGCTGTGGCCCTGGCGGAGGTCTACAGCCTGTTTAGCGAATCTGATGCCCGGCGGCGGCAATTGTCACGACAGTTTTCGCAATACCTGTCACCAAATGTTGTCGCCATGTTGAGCGAGTCCCGGCGTGACCTGACCACCAGTGCCGAGAAACGTGAAATCACTGTCTTGATGATGGATATGCGTGGCTTCACCGCAAGCAGCGAAAGCCTGCCCGCAGATGAAATCAATGCAACTGTAAACCGGTTCCTGACATTGGCGAGTCAGGAAATCTTCAAGCGGGACGGAACCATCGACAAGTTTATGGGAGACGCGATTCTGGCATTCTGGAATGCCCCGGTAGACCAGGCAAATCATACGGAACGCGCTCTGGAAGCGGTGCTGGCAATCCGTGCCTCCCTTGATATCGAGAACGTGCAGCGTGAAAAAGACGGTAAACCGCCGATACGTGTAGGCGCCGGCATTGAGACCGGCATCTGCTCGGTGGGCAATTTCGGATCGGATATCAGATTTGACTACACCGCGATCGGGTCAAGCGTGAACATGTCGGCGCGGCTTGAGTCCGCCACCAAGGCGACCGGTTGTCCGGTGTTGCTGGGACCAGGTTTTGCCCAGCGGCATGTTGAGGGCATAGAACCGGTTGGCCGGATTGAACTGTCCGGCTTTGCCCAGCCGGTGCAAGTGTTCACGCCTGTTGGTTTGAAGCCGGTGGTGCAATCATCCCGCAAGAAACAGGTCACAAAAAAGCGGAAGGCCTGAACGAGGCACTTCCGCTTCCTGTGTAATCTGGTTGAGTACGCTATACAATAATCTCAACGCTGCTAAGGGATACGCAATCATCGTGCCAAACCGGTTTTCAGCTAAATATTGTGTGCAAGAGCTGACAGACCGCAATATGCAGCATTGGGATGGATGAACTGGTCGGCGCCTGTTTGCAGACTGCACAGGCCGGTTTTGCAAAATGCAACAACCTGCAACAAAGCACCTATTCCGCAGCCAGAACTGAAACTGGCGTTTGTGCGCTTGCCAGCCAATTGTCAAGAAACCTGTCCAGCCACACATCAACCGAGGGGTCATGGACGAAGCGGTCGCTGAAATGGCTTTCGCGTGGCCGGGCACCGGGCAATGCCAGTCTTGCCTCGGCTTTGACCAGCCAGCGGTTCATCATCTTATGCGTGACCTCCGGGTGGAACTGAATGGCAAATGCAGTATCGCCATAGCGGAATGCCTGATGCGGAAAGTGCCCTTCAGATGTGGCAAGGCAGACCGCCCCGTCAACCAGTTCAAAGCCCTCCCGGTGCCACTGGTAGACCTTTTGTGGCCATGAGCCATAGACGGCACCTTGCGTAGTTGCAGAAATGCCGTAATAACCAATTTCGGCCCGGTCATCGGGAAACCCGAAAACCTTGCCGCCCAGTTGCCGGGCCAGCATCTGGCCACCGAGACAAATGCCGAGAAACGGAACGCCTGCCGCCAGCGGCTTGGCGATCCAGTCGATTTCGGTGCGAATATACCCGTGCTCGCTATCGTCGTTGGCGCTCATCGGTCCACCGAAAATGACCGCGCCTGCATACTCCTCGATGTTGTCCGGCAGGGGCTCGCCCAGAGCAGGCTTGCGGATATCGAGCTCATAGCCCTTTTGTATCAGCTTCATCCCGACGCGGCCCGGCGTAGAGGTTTCCTGATGCAGCACTATGACGATGCGTTTTTTCATTTTTCCTTGACCGTGCAATTCCGTTTCCATGCAAAGCGAGTTTGTCCGACCGGGCTACATTGCGGATACGCCACCGTCCAGTTTCAGTTCGGATCCTGTCATGAATGACGACTCGTTGCTGGCCAAGTAAACCACAGCCCATGCCACATCTTCAACAGTTGCTATCCGGCCCAGCGGTATTTGCCTGGCCAGCTTGCTTCTGTTGACTTCAGGATCACCGGTTTTCGTCACCTGATCGACCATATCCGTATCAACGAAGGCAGGATGTACAGAATTGCACCTTACGTCCGTATAGGCATGCGCGGCATGCAGGGCGACGGATTTTGTCAGCATGTGGACGCCTGCCTTGGCGGCATTGTAGGCGGCAAAATTGGCGCTCGCGATCATGGAGGAAATCGACGCTATGTTGATGATCGATGCCGGCGCATTCTGCGACAGGACAGGCAATGCCGCCTGGCAGCCCAGATAGACCGACTTCAGGTCGACATCCATGGTGCGGTCCCAGCCGGCCTCGTCCAGACTTTCAACCGTGCCGGGAATGATGATGCCGGCATTGTTGACCAGGACATTGATGCCGTTCATCAGGTCACCGGCGCGTTCTATCGCGGCTTTCCATGCAGCCCCGCTTGTAACGTTAAGCTCGATGGCGGGATGGCCGGACACCTGTTGTGCGGCACGGTTTGCCTCTGAAACATCGATGTCAGTGATCACCACGTCGCAACCGTGCGCCGCCATGAGTTTGGCGCAGCCCAGACCAATGCCCCTGGCGGCTCCCGTTATCAGGGCCTTCTTGCCTGCAAGTCTCATTGAGTCGTCTCCCGTTTCGCCGACAATGACGGCCATGTGCCGGGCTGGCAAGTTTGTGCCGGCAGGGCGAAAGGAATATCCCGCAATACGGTTTGACCAGGAAGGCCGATTGTGGGCATTGATACCAACAACAGACCTTTGTACAGGAGACAACATCAGATGAGCATCACGCTTGCCAAGAGCCGCAGGATTGTATCGGTTGCATTGAAGAAGGCCCAGGAGATTGGCCTGACCAAACCAATGACGGTTGTGGTGCTTGATGCACGCGGCACTGTGAAGGCGTGTGAAAGCCAGGATGGCAGCTCAACTCTGCGTTTCAAGATTGCGTTCGGCAAAGCCAATGGCTGCATCGCGCTTGGTATCGGTTCACGTGCGATTTTTG
>Ga0316194_10004071_pt1 | contig 10130 bp, 6 predicted proteins | sample CroRivsedime1_MG_FD_204936 | JGI IMG/M metagenome (GOLD analysis project Ga0316194, IMG submission 204936) | Coastal sediment microbial communities from Maine, United States - Cross River sediment 1 | ecosystem: Environmental > Aquatic > Marine > Coastal > Sediment | place: USA: Maine... | reverse complement strand
TTCTGGAGTGGATCTGTGATGCTGATGGCGTCTACTATGTAAAGGTAAGACACTACGATAGATTCGCTTCTGGAGAAAACACCGAATATGATCTTCAAGTGTATGTACCCATCGGCCCCTTGACGGGATTTATTGGAGGCACCATAACTAATGCCTATTCCTCAGAGCCAATAGAAGGGGTGAGAATCAAAACAGACGGCAAGATTTCAGCTTTGAGTTTTTCAGATGGGGCCTACTTCATGGTCCACCCGGCAGGGACCTTCACAATAACAGCTGAGGCACCAGGTTATGCACCAGCGAGTTTTTCCGGAGTGTTGGTAGGTGAGGGGGGAACGACAATTCAAAATATTGCGTTGTCTTATCCTAATGATTCTGACGGAGACGGGATGCCGGATTGGTGGGAAGTGCAATACTTTGGCAATCTTGATCGCGATGGCACCGGGGATTGGGACGGTGACGGTCTCATTGATCTGGCAGAATTCGAATATGGTACCAATCCGACAAACCCGGATTCTGACGGCGACGGGTTCACCGATGGGGATGAAGTTGGAGCTGGTACTGATCCGAATGACCCGCAATCACATCCATCAAGGGCAATGCCCTGGATACCGCTGCTGCTGCTTGATGATTGACAATGATACGTTAAAAGAGCTGGGTCGATCCGTGGTATTTCCTCAAAACGATTCCAGCTAAATTGTTTTCTAGAGCTTTAGCAGCCAATATTCCATCATTTCAACATTTCAACATTGCATTATTTTGTGGGAGAGATCGGGCGCAAGAATCACTAAGAACGATGTGTAGTCAATAAGATCCGGAAATTTCAAGGCGTGGAGGGCTACCTTGATGAACCGATGTTTGTCTGCGGCCCCCAGGGTTTTTATACTCGTTCTGAGTTACCTTTGGGTGTTCTGGAGCTACGCACCGGTTCCAGCTTTTGGGCAGACAATTCAGAGGATTGAGATCCCTACATCTCCCAATCCAGTGGGTTCAGGGGCAAGAGCCCTGGGAATGGGCAGCGCCTTCATCGCTGTGGCCGACGATGCCACTGCAGCCTCATGGAACCCCGGCGGCCTCATTCAATTGGAAAAGCCGGAGATCTCGTCAGTGGGTGCTTTCTTTCACCGCATCGAGGACAATGACTTTGGAACCAACCCCGAGGCTTCTGGCAATCAGACTGTCACCGAGGCCAATCTCAACTTTCTCAGCGCTGCCCACCCCTTCACCCTGTTCAATCGCAACATGATCGTCTCTCTCAATTACCAGCGTCTTTTTGATTTTACCCGTGAGTGGGATTTCCCCCTCACGCAAAGCACACCTGAACTCTCGCTCAATCAGGATGTCGATTATGATCAGAGTGGAAATCTCTCGGCCCTGGCCCTTGCCTATTCCATCCAGGTGACTCCGGAGTTCTCCTTTGGCTTTACCTTTAACATTTGGCAGGACTGGTTTGGTATGAACGAATGGAAACAAACTTCACGCCAAGACGGTTCGGGGACCTTTATGGGAAACCCATTCAATTTTGAGTCAAAAAGCCAGGACCGCTTTTCATTCAGAGGGTTTAATACGAATGCCAATGTGGGCATTTTGTGGAACATCACGCCTAAATTTACCCTTGGAGCCGTAGTTAGAACTCCATTTACCGCCGACCTCAAGCATAAATCCACCTTTAGATCATCAATTCGGTTTCCATCGGCGCCAGGGTCTGATTCGACGATCTTCACCTCGTCCAATGAAAAGGAAGAACTCGATCTTCCCATGTCTTATGGAATAGGGTTGGCCTACCGCTTCTCAGATCGACTTACTGTTTCAGCAGACTTCACCAGAACCGAATGGGATGATTTTATTTTCAAAGACTCGGAGGGTAATAAAACCTCCGCCATAAGCGGGCGGCCAAAAAACGACTCGGATGTCGATCCCACACACACGGTTCGAGTTGGCGCCGAGTATCTATTCATTGAACCGAACTATGTCATCCCACTGCGCTGCGGCGCTTTTTATGATCCCGCCCCGGCCGAGGGGAGCCCGGATGATTTCTTTGGCTTCAGCATCGGTTCTGGTTTCGCCAAGGGACGCTTTATTTTCGACATCGCTTACCAGTATCGATTCGGGAGAGATGTGGGCGAGTCGACTCTTCAGAACCTGGATTTTTCCCAGGACATTGATGAACACAGTCTGTTTGCATCGTTAATCATTCATTTGTGAAAGAGAGGGGAAACTCCTGGCAGTTTTATCTCCAATAATACGCCCTGAAAAGGCGAAGCTGCCGGTAAATGTTAAGGATCAGCAAGGAATTTGTTGTTGAATAACGGTGTAGGGGTTCTTCCCATATCTGGTTTATTATGCATGACAACAGGAGTTTTTGCGTATGATACGCAAGGCACTTATCCGGTCGTGCGCGGGGTTTACCCCCGCCCAAAAAGCGCAATTGATCCGCCATTGCAGGCGGGCATAAAGCCCGACTCTACGTTTCGGGATTTCTCTCAGAGCTAATCATACCAAAAGATCATGCGCATCATTCAACGACGCACTGTATGAAAAGCGAAAGTTGTTGGGATGAACAGGAAAAGTTCACAGATACTTATATTATTCCTGGCTTCTTTGATCCTGCATTCACTCTGCCAATGCGTCGCGCAGAATTCGCGACCCATTTACGTAAAAGACGGCATGACATACGGTAAAGTTGCAGGAACCTTCAGGCACCGGTGGTGGAACTATTACGAGCGGGGTCTTTCCTATGCCGACGGTGAATTCTATCAGGAAGCCCTGCCTGATCTCAAAGAGGCCATAAGTCAACGCGATAAGGATCAGCGCATGGCCCGCACCTACGGGATGCACTTCATAGATTACCTTCCCCATCGGGAGTTAGGCATTGTCTATTATCAACTGGGAGATCTGCGGCTAGCAAAGAAGGAATTGGAACTTTCCCTTAGCCAGGTTCCCTCTGCCAAGGCCAGATTTTACCTGGACCGGGTGCGCAAGAGTTTAATTGAACAGGAGGTGACAGAAATAACGCCGCCAAGGCTCACCCTCGATTTTGAAACCCAAGAGGTATGGACTCGAAAAGATCCTGTGGTCATCTCAGGTCTTGCCGAAGATGAACAATATGTAGCTGCTATAAGGATCAGGGGCGTACCCCTCTTTTCGGAAGGCTCAAAAAAGCGGATTCCTTTCGGCGAACCACTTGTCCTTGCCCAGGGACGGCACACCATCGAGGTGGAAGCGAGAAATCTTTTTGGAAAGGCCACAAAGCGTCAGGTGGTCATTCATGTTGATCGGCAAGGACCATTGGTCACCATAGATGAACTCCGGATAGATGAGATAGCGGCGGAAAAAAAGATTGTACTCTCAGGCTTTCTCTATGACGAAGCCGGAGTATCTGAGGTACTTATCAATAACATGGAGATTCCCATCCGGCCGGGTGTGGAGGTACCTTTCAGCAAGAGATTGACAGTAGACACGAGCGTGCTGGAGTTGGTGGCCCGCGACCGCTTGGGAAACCAGACATCAGCCCGGATTCCTTTTCGTAGCAAAAAATCCGAAATCCGAACTCCCTTGCTCCTTGCTTGTGCTGACCTGGACGCTTGTAATGGACTCATAGCAGGCCTTTTTGGACCCGGCGATACCCGTCCTCCGATCCTTCAGCTCAAAGGCTGGACGGATACCCAGACGGTCTATGTGAAAAAAATATATCTTGAGGGACAAGTAAGCGACGAGAGCACAATTGAAAGTTTGAGCATTAATCAAATCCCAATCCTACGCCGGAAGGGTCAGAGTATTTTTTTCAGCTACCTAACCGAGCTTCAAGAAGGGGAAAACAGTATTATCGTTGAGGCTAGGGATGAAGCCGGCAATCTGGCAACAAAGAAAATTTCCGTCTTCAGACGGGTGCCGAAAGCCCTGCAATTGGCAGAGCGCTTGAGTATTTCGGTTATCCCTTTTGAGCAGAAAGGGACGGTGTCAGAAGCCAGTGTGGCCTTTCAAGACAACCTGATAGCTGCCCTGGTGGATCGAGATCGTTTTCGGATGCTTGAAAGAGACAAACTAGATCTGATCTTACGGGAACAGAAGCTCAGTCGCTCCGACCTTATCGACAGAAGCACAGCCCTGAGGCTGGGTCGGCTAATGGCAGCCCAGTCCATTATCTCCGGAAGCATCGTTGAAACTCGTGCAGGCATTGAAATAGTTGCCCGCATGATCGATACCGAGACATCCGAGATCATGGCTACCGAGGACGTCTACGATGAAGCCAAAGATCTCCCAGCCTTGCGATCTCTGGCAGAGGGGATGGCGATAAAATTCCATCGGGAATTCCCCTTGCTGGACGGCCTGGTAATTCAGAGCAAGGGTAGGCAAATCTTTACCGATCTTGGCAAGGGCAAAATCAAGCTGCAGAGAAAGTTAATAGTCTACCGCGAGGAGCCCATAGAACACCCGGTGACCGGGAAGGTGCTTGGAGCGGATAATGAAATCCTTGGGCGCGCCAGGGTAACGCAAGTCTTGTCCGAAATGTCTAGGGCTGAATTACTTGATGACAAAAGCGACACCATTAAACGTCTGGATAAGGTCATTACCGAATGAACAGTTCTCTCACGGAAGATCGAGACCTCCTGTCCAGATGTTTCTCTGGTGACGGGGAGGCGGCAGAAAATCTGGTCCGTCGCTTTTCAAACCTGGTTTATCAGGCGGTTCAGCATACTCTCATAGTCAAACACGTTCGCTTCAATAAACAGGACCTTGAGGATTTTCACAATACCGTATTTTTACGACTCTTTGAGCATGGATGCAAGAAACTTAAACAGTATCAGGGGAAAAACGGGTGCAGTCTCGCAACATGGATCAGATTGATCACGGTACGAACCGTACTGGACCACCTGAGGAAGAAGGGCGTTGATTCAATTGCTCGCCGAGACACACAAATAACTCTGGATGAGGTGTACGGTCTAAAGGGGGACGAATGCGATGGTTTGACCCTCCTTGAAAGGGCGGAAAAAGAGCAACTCTTACGGGAGGGAATGCAAAATCTCCCACCCCGTGATCGCTTGTTCATGAAGCTCCATTTCGACCAGGGGCTTTCTGTGGCAGAAGTGGCCGCTGCCATGCAGGTCTCTGTGGAAAATGTTTATACAATCAAACATCGGGCGATTCAGAGATTAAAGACGCAAGTGGCCTTAGCGGTAGGCTAGATGTAAGAAGATCCAAATCTATGTGTCTATTTACAGTGAAGAAACAATGTTTGAGGAAAGGGCACGGGCTTCGGCCCCGCTCCAGGCCTTAGGGCTTAAAGCAGGCCGGAGTGTAGGTCCTACGGAAGGGAGGTCGTTCTTTACACATTCTGGGGAAGGTCATTCCTTCAATGAAACGTAGTAAACGGTGTTCCTGCCCTTCACACTGGAATCTTTGCTGTTCAGAACCGCTAAAATGGAGTGTATGATGAAGAGAGCATGCCCTACTGACGAAATGCTTGCCGATTATCTTCTCGGCCGCCTTGCTGAGAAAGAGGGATCCGAGATGGAGAAGCACCTCTCTGACTGCACCATATGTTTGGAGGAATTGGTGATAGCAAATAGCCTCTTTCAAGGTGGAGACCTACCTCAGTTGGACCCGGTGCCGGCCCAGGTGACCGAGAATGCTGTGCGGTTGGTACAAGACTTGGATTCAACGGTGTCTGATTCCTTGGCGGAGAAGTTCGAACGGGCCATCAAAACCCTCCCTACCAGGATATCGGATTTTTTGAACCATAAAACATGGGCAGAGTTACAGCCTCAGCCGATCCGAGGTTCCAAAAGAATAGTGGCCAAAGATCTTGTTCTCCTAAAAAAGTCATTCAAAGATATCGAAACAGAAATTGAGATTGAAAAGATGGGCGAAAACAAAGCCCATATCCGAGTAAGACTGCTTCTGGACGATACAACCAGCCAAACGATCAGGGTCACCCTGAAAAAGGGGGACAGGGAAATTGCTTCACATCTTGCAGGGGGAGCCAATGTGCTGTTTGAGGACATACCATTTGGCCATTACAGCCTCACCTTTGCCAGAGATGGCCTAACGCTTGGCATATGTCAGTTCGAGATTAAGGAGACTAATAGTGGGAGAAGATAATACCAAAAAAACGGGGTCTCGATCCAAAAGCATTGAAGAGGTGATGCGCGAGAGGCAGCGTCTTGACCGGATCCTCCAGGAAAAGTTCAAGAAGAGAATGGCAATACTCTTCAGTGATGTGTGCGGCTTTACGAAATATATGGATACAAGGGGTGATATCGGCGGACGGGCTTGGATTCAGAAACACCACGACATTGTCTTTCCCCTTATTGAAAGTCATGAAGGTAAGATCCTGGACATCATGGGAGATGGGGTCATGACCTCTTTTCCTGATAGCCTTTCAGCTGTTAAGGCATCGGTGGCGATCCAGAAAGGTTTGGAGGAATACAACTCCAAGACAGAGCCGGCTGAGCACATTCATGTCAAGATCGGGATCAACGTGGGGGAGCTCCTGGCGGACGGAGATAATGTCGCTGGAGATGTAGTCAATGTGGCTTCACGCATACAATCTCAGGCCGGTGCCGATGAAATACTCATCTCAAGAGCAGCCTATGAGGACGTTTGTGGCAGCGAGGACGTTCTCTGCAGGTTGCACGACACCGTCCAGGTCAAAGGAAAGGCCGTACCGCTTGAACTCTACCGTGTTGTCTGGCGAGAGGACGATATAGTCTCAGATATCGAACCAGTGGTGCGAACACATGAGGCAATAGTCGAAAAGAAAGCTGAACAACCCCTTACGGTACTTCGGCTTGAAGTTGCGCGCGAGAGAAATCGGCTAAAAACCAGCATTCACGAGCATAAGGCTGGCGAGGAGATTACAATCCGGCGCTATGAAGAGATGCCCGTGTCCATGGATTGGACCGAAACGCGGTGCCGTGAGATGGTGGAGACTCTGAACAGAGCCAATCGTCAAGGGCGGCTCACGCGTGAAGTCCTGATCAAGCTTAGGGAAGTCGGCCAGGCATTTTACGACGAGTTTTTCACCATGAGCGTTAAAAGAAAACTCAAGGAGACCAGAGCTGAATACCTGAGCCTGAACCTTGACGATCACTTGGTTCATATTCCCTGGGAACTGCTCCATGACGGCCACCAATTTCTCTGTCAAAGGTTCAACATGGGAAGGTTGGTCAAGACCAAGCAAACCATTCTCGGCAGCCGAAGCCGTGCTCTGGCTCGGCCACTGAGAATGTTGATTCTGGCTGACCCCGAAGGTGATTTAAGAGCTGCCTATAAAGAGGGCACCCAGATACGCGACCATATGGATCGCCATAAGGATTCAATCAACGCTTCCATACGCTCTGGCAATATCACCCCTGAGTTTATCAGGGAAAAGATCAGGAATTTCGATCTTGTCCACTTTGCCGGCCATGCCGATTACAACCCAGACAACCCAGAGGAAAGCGGCTGGAGATTAACCAAGGGCAGCCTCAGTGCTCAAGACATCATTAAGATGGCCGGCACTGCAACCATGCCGGCTCTCATCTTTTCAAATGCTTGTCAGTCTGCCCGTACTGAGATTTGGTCCCTAAAAGGGGACTTCCATAGTGAGATCTTTGGACTGGCCAACGGTTTTCTGTTGGCGGGCGTGAAGCACTATGTGGGAACCTTCTGGGAAATACTGGATGAACCGAGCAGCCGTTTTGCCCTGGAATTTTATATCCGCCTCTTGAGTGGCAGCACCACTGGCGAAGCCATGAGACTGTCCCGGCAGGCAATGATCAAGACTTACGGTGAAGAAACCATTGTCTGGGCAAGTTATCTTCTCTATGGAGATCCCACTTCCAGTTACTTGGATCGCGTCAAGGTGACCGAGGCAGTGGCTGAACCCGAACTCGAGCGTGCCTCAGTCGCAGATGCGGAGGTAAGGGCCCGGGAAGAGGTGATCGATTTTGCTGAGGAGGAGGTGCCAAAAAAATGGAAGTCCTGGTGGGCCGTGGCCGCCGGGATTTTCCTAGTGGCGGCCATGCTCTCCTGGGGCTATCCACTTCTCTCGAAAAAACAGATAGCAAAACAAGAAAAGGCGGTCCTGGCTTATTATCATGAGGGAAATTTCCAACAGGCATTAGATGGTTGCAACACCCTTGAAGAGAAAAGCCCGAGCTCTTGTTTGGTCTATTTGATTCGGGGGAATATATACCTGAGAAAGGGAAAACTGGAGACGGCTGTAGGGGCTTACCAAAAGGCGCTTCGGCCCTCCAAAGGGACCGATTCGCAAAAGGCTGAGGCCCTCGTTGGTTTAGGCCGTATCGCCTCGTTGCGAAAACAACCCGAAACTGCCCTCAAATATTATAGGCAGGCCACTGAAATAGCTCCGCAAAGCAGGCAAGGATACTTATCTCAAGCTCTCGTTCTCGAGGACGGGGGAAGGTATGATGAGGCCCTTAATCTGCTGGTAAGAATCCAGAAACTGGCACCAGAAGATCATGTTGTCGCTGCTCTTACCAATGAGACGCGCAAAAAGGTTGTCTTGGCTCGGGATCAGGAAAAGCAGCAGCGTATTGACCAGATGGTCAAGGAGTTGCTGGAGACCATGGAATCTCCGCCTAGAGCAGTGCAGTCTGACGGCTGGACGTCGCTCCCTTTGACCATGTGGCTGATGGAATTTAGAGCGCAGGGATACTCTCTGCAGGAAGGGGAAGAGCGCCTCCTTGTCTCCGGCATTGCCGATCAGGTGCTGCAACAAAGTCGCATACAGTTAGTAGAGCGTGCCCTTTTGGATAAATTGCTCCAGGAATTAAAGTTGGGTACCTCTGAAATGGTCGATCGCAGCACCGCCCTATCTTTGGGCAGGATTCTTGCTGCCCGGCTCATCCTTTCCGGTCAAATACTTTATTCCGAAGCGCAAACCCAGGTCTCTATGCGTCTGATTGAGACCGAAACTGGGCGTATCACTGCGGCAGTAAACGAGTCGTTTGGGAGCGCAGTTCCTGCCTCTGTTCTAACCGAAAGGTTATCCGATGCTCTCATAGAGAAACTCAGTAAACTCTACCCCCTTCGCTGCAAAGTTGCAGATGTCAAAGACAATGAGGCCAGGCTTAATATCGGAGTCAAGGTAGGGGCCAGGATGGGACAACAATTCAAGGTGGTGGACCAGGACCTGATTTTGGAGGTCATCGCCGTCCAGCCGGAGACATGTCAGGCCAGGGCTGTGAAAGGAGATGGCCCTCTCCAAAAAGGTTCGCGGGTAGAGGCATTGTAAAGCATTTTACGCTCCATGCTCCTCGCCTATCGAACGGCGCAGAGAAATAACTTAATGGCGTGATCGCGCTATGCGCCACACCTATTCTACTTTGCCCCCCCCAAATCCTTTGTCTGAGCCGAATTCGCCTGTTCTACATCAAATAGTTCTCTTCAAACTTCTTGGAAGTCTCACCAGTCTGGAATTCTCTCGAGAGTGCACTCATGCCCCAGGTTTCGAGACACAAGCGAAGCTCCTCATTGGTATTGGGAAGTTTGAAAGTAAATTCATAACAGGGTCCATCACGCAATTGTGTGATCTCGATTCCTGATTCCTTTGGGTAACTAGCCGTGACACCGTCGGGAGCCACCTCGAGTACTACACTTGAATGAGTCTTCTCCTTCGATGGTGTCGTTATTGTAATCGTGTATTTGTACATCGCCCTACCCCTATGTGCATGGCTTTCCATTTTACATCCTCAATTGCTGTGTGTTCGGTAGTTCTATTTCTATGGACGTTTCTATTTTCCAAATCTTGCACAAAAAAATCATAGTTGAGACCTGGTATTCCATTATAGTAAGCTTCGGAAAATCTCCCTCTTCACCCTTGTGGGTCAGAGAGCTAGGGTGAGGAGGAATTTTTGGGGTTACGAAACCCCTTGACGATCTTGTTGGGAGATATGATCTTTGTCCCGACTGTGGTGCTAGGGTTTTAGAAACATAAGAGATAGTTCTCTAAAATGGTTTATCAAGAAAGGATCCTCATGAAAAGTTATCGAAAAGAACTCTGGTTTGAGGTACCTACGCGGAGAGCCTTGATCAACATCACTCCCCAAGTCGAAGAATGCTTGAGAGAAAGTGGGATCAGAGAAGGTCTTGTACTCTGCAATGCCATGCACATCACTGCTTCCGTA
>Ga0316194_10004068_pt1 | contig 10133 bp, 6 predicted proteins | sample CroRivsedime1_MG_FD_204936 | JGI IMG/M metagenome (GOLD analysis project Ga0316194, IMG submission 204936) | Coastal sediment microbial communities from Maine, United States - Cross River sediment 1 | ecosystem: Environmental > Aquatic > Marine > Coastal > Sediment | place: USA: Maine... | reverse complement strand
TTTTTTGTGCACCGCCGGAACCTGGCAAAAAATACGCCACCTGGGCATAGATCGTTTTTTGTGGACGATACATCTCGCTTAATTTATCAATGCGGCTGTCCGGAACCCTTATGGTACTGATTCGATTTTCACCCTTGGGGGTGATTTCGGACGTGCTTTTGGTTAGGGCATCAAAAACAGTAGACTTACCGGACAGCGGTAGGCCGATGATTCCAAGTTTCATTTTTATTTAGTTTCAAGTTTGTTTGAACCGTTCAATGTGACCACCCCCGCTGATTCGAAGGGAAGTGTGGTCGCAAACGTGCTGTCACCTGCCACTCTGAGCTTGCCGTTTAAACGATATTTGAGTTCTTCAGATTCATGCAGGCCGTATACACTTTTAAACATATTGATGACCGATGAATAGACCGCAACCGTCACGAGTTCCGTGCCAAAGGAGGGTATTTTCACGGGGGTGTTGGATACACCGGCGGCAAAGGGTTGTCCATTGATCTCAAGCTGTGCCTCCAGGCCTTTGACATTCAGATCCGTATCATTGGTGTTAATGACCCGTAACTGGATCCGGAAAACCGTTTCAAAGCCGGTGAATTTCTCTACCCGAATATCGGCCAGTGAAACGCGCGGCGGTTCCAGTGGTTTTCCAAGGCCGGCACATCCTGTCAACAATAGACCGAGGGATAAAATTGCAATGACTGGGACAAGTTTTATTAATTTCATCTTAAAACACCTAACCCGGACGAGCCGGAAACCTGATAGGGCCTAAGTCCGGATAAACCGGAAATAACAAATTACAAGCATCAAATTACAAATAAATTCCAAATTACAATATCCAAATCACAAATAAGATCAAAAGCGAATTGTTTGGCGTTTTGAATTTCGGTCATTGTGATTTGTTTGGTATTTGTAATTTATTATTTGAAATTTTTTAATTGCTGAACCTTGAACACCAAAACCTAAAATCTTGCGTTCCTTATAACTTGTCGTCAGATAAAATCCTATAAGGGCCTAGTCCCCCAACACACCCTTCAGCAGGCCTTTGGCTTTCTTCTCAAATGGTTTTAGCTCTTTTTTTTCAAGGACTTTTTGGACTTCCTTGGATTCGAAGATCTCTTTTTCAATGCGCTGTTGGGCGGCCTTGCTTAAGTCCGGGCGAAACTTTGGCTCGGAGAAGGTTCCGGATACCAATACCGGTACCATGATGCCTGAACGTTTGGCCGTATCACCCTGGCCCTTGATCGTGGCAACGGCTTGTGGATCCACGCGGAAATCAAGGGTTTCCTTTACCAAATCAGCGGTACCGACAGCGGATATCCGGATAAAAGGTGATTTTAGGCTGGTTTTTGGCGTATTGACAACACCTTTTTTGATTGTAAAAGGTGCCAAAAGTTCGGCAAAATCGGTTCGCGGCCGATTTTCACCCTTTTCGGCCAAGCCAAATGCGGCACCAACATTGCGGGCCATGGCGGACAAATCGATGCCGATAATGGCGCCGTCATTGACCTGCAGCTCGCCTTTGCCGTTTAAGGTTTTTTTGATTTTTTCAGGATCATCGCCGGCCATGGCCAGGTTGATGTCGGCGCTGGTGACACCCTCCAAAAAGTCTTTTTCCAGAACGTCCTCTAGTAAAGGGCCAATCTGGATTTTATTGAGTCGCAGATTTACATTGCTGCGGGGGGTGTCTTTGGCGACATTCAAGACTGCCTTACCGGCTGCATTTCCCTGATACATCTTTAATTTCAGGGGATCGATATTGAATACACCGCCTTTTGCTTTGATTTGAATCACGGCATCTTGAATATGGGCCTTGTTTACCGTAAGTTTCGCTATTTTTAGAGCGCCGTCGAGTATCAGACGCCGCAGGGGTGCATAATCGGTTTTCTTCTTGGCGGGTTCTGCGGACTTTGACGTTTTTTCTTTTGATGGTTGCTCGCTTTTGGGCGGCATGTATCGATCCAGGTTTATTTGATCCAGATCCAGATCAAATTTGAGATTCGGTTTCGAAAACTCAGCCACTGAAGCGGAAAACATCAACTTGGATTGATCCAGTTCCATTTTGCCGTTGGTCAGTGATACGTTCTTTGCGTCCGCTTTTACATGCGTTTTGAGAGACAGGCGGCTGATGGCCTCCGGGTCTGTTGTGACCACTGGAAATTCCTGGCCCAATTCGGACATCAGCACTCGTGGCGAAAATTCAGCCAGTTCGATGTCCAAATCGACGCCGGGACTGCCGATGGGATTTTCAATATTGCCTTTCAGGCGCAGTGCCAGCTGTTTAAGGGCTTTCAGAGATAAATCCAAGGCAATTTTTCCCTCTTTCAAACCTGTTCCCACCGGCCCGACGGCCCCTTCAAGAGACAAGGGTTTTTTATCCAACTGGGCTGAAAACTTCAGATTGACCGGACGATTCAGTGATACGTCCTTTAAGATTAGAGCGATATCCGTAATTTCCTTTCTGGTGTCCGTGGTGTGATCAACCCAAAGGGCCGAACCGTTGTTAATGGAGATATTTTCCGCGGTCAGGGCGCTGAGCGGAATTCCCCTCCCATCCGAAGTCTTTTCGGTCGCTGGCGTTTTCTCTTTGGATGCATCTTTATCCGCTGGCTTCGGCTGCTCCCAATTTGCACGTCCGTCTTTGTTTTTTACCAGTACGATCTGCGGTTCGTTTAGCACAAAGCGCTTGATTTTGACGTCTTTGCTGAGAAGCGGCAACAGTTTTACCCTGGCTTCAAAGGATTTCACCTTGATAAAATCTTTTTCGGTGAATCCGGCCGGGTTGCCCAGACGCAGATCTGAAAACGAAACGCCGGCCCAGGGAAAGAGGGATAGATTAAGATCATCTCCCACCGAAAAGGGGCGACCGGTTGCTTCGGTCACTTTGCTTTCAAGCATCGGTTTGTACTTTGCAACATCGACAAACATGGGGATGAGAACCAGGGCGGCAATGATGACCACCACAAAGCATCCGACAATAATTGCAGCCCATTTTAAAAATCTCTTCATCATTCTTCTCCTTTCGAAAGCGCCCGGAGCAAATCCGAATGTGGTTTGATGCATCGTTAAACTGGCTTAACTTAGGCACCCACCTTGCCGGTGTCAAGCGCGGTGCCGGTGCATGCAAGGTAATGTCAAAGTAGACTCTAATTGACTCAGATAAAAAAATATTTGCTTTTCTGAAAACGAACCAAAATTCCAATTCTCAAATCCCAAATTCCAAATAATATCCAAATCCGAAATTCCAATAACCTAAACATTCCGATCACTTAAAAAAAATCACGCTCATTGTCTATGATTTGAATTTTGAGTTTTGGTCATTGGTGTTTGTTTGGTTTTTGGTGCTTGGGATTTTCATGATTTTCATTAGGAAGGCATTATTTGCGAATTCATTCATTTATCTGTTTAGATGATGCAGCTTTGTGGGCCTCGATAGCCTCAACCACGTGCGGGTAGATGTGGTCGACGACGACCCGGTATCCTTCTGCCGTGGGATGAATTCCGTCGGTCTGGTTTAGGTCGGGGTTGGCGGCCACCCCGGTTAGAAAAAACGGGATTAGGCCGACATTTTCCTCTTGGGCCACCAATGAATAATTCTTTTCAAAAGCGGAGATGTACTCTTCCCCCAGATTGCGGGCCATTTGCATCCCCCCAAGTAAAACGGTCACATTTTTATCTTTGAGTGTCCTAACCATCGTGAGAATGTTTGTCTTTATCAACTCGGGATCAATGCCCCGAAAGCCATCATTGGCACCAATGACCAGGATGACGATATTCGGTTTCAATTTTAGAATCCAATTGATTCTAGCAAGAGTTCCACTGGAAGTCTCCGCGCTGACACCAGCATTAATGACCCGGTAATGATAACCATCGGACTGCAATTTTTTTTCAAGCAATGCCGGGTATGCAGATTCTTCTGCTACACCCAATCCTTCGGTGAGACTGTCGCCTACGGCAACAATAATTCCTTCATACTCAGGGGGCTTTGGATCAGGGAGCGGCGTTGATTCATCACTGCAGCCCGCCATGAAGATAACCATCAATAAAGAGAAGAAAAAAATGGACGTAAGTTTTTTTATCGGGTTCATATTAGAACTTCATGGAATGACGAATAAAGATTGACAATTGACGAATTGTGGATGTCGCTCTCCGAGGCGTAGGCGCTACAACCCCTACGAGCCGGAGGCTTAACACTGCTTTTTTAACAAATAAAATAGAAAGAATTCCTTAATTGCGACATTCGACATTCGGCATTCGTCACTCGTCATTCCAGGACCTCATTCCTGGCTTTGTTTTCTCAGGAAAATAACCGGCTTTTGGCGCAGAATGGAAACTGAAGGCAGCAATCCGACAGTGACAATCAGCAGAACGGTTGCGGCAATCAGTAAAAAGCTATTCGCCATAAACGGCGTATAGGAAATTTCGAACACGTGTGAACAGATTATCCAACTACAGGTTTGGGAAATCACCAGAGCCAGAAAGGCGCTTACCAGACCCAAGAAAAGATTCTCAAGGGTAAAAACGGCCGCTACAAAAGCGCTTTTGGCACCCAGGATTTTATAATACACTGCTTCCTGAATTCTGGCAAATCGGGTGGCTAAAACAGAAGAAAGAATGATTAAAACGCCGGCAACTATGCTGAACAAGGCAAAAAAGCGAACAATTAACGACAACTTTTTCATCACCTGGGTGAAAATCTTAAGGGTTTCGGTAACATCAATGGCACTGATATTGGGAAAGTTTGCTGCGATTTTTGCTTGAATTACCGCTATCCGATTCCTGGGAACTTTTACGGCGGTAAATATGGTTTGGGGAGCCTCCCGCAGCGTTTGTTCAGGAAATACAAAATAAAAAAACGGCCGAATCGACTCCCGGGTTCTAGTACGAATACTGGATATCCTGGCCTGCAGCGGCACCCCCTGAATGTTAAAAGTGATGCGATCACCGATTTGCATATCTTTGATTTTAGCCACTGTATCCATCACGGATACCTGTAAATCTCCCCAGTCGTCGTTGTGAAGGCGGCTGCCTTTTACAATCTTCTCATCTTCCAAAAGGTAGTTGCGATAGGTGAGGTTAAAGGTTCTGGCAAGATTATCGCTGCGCCGCCGCCGCTCTTTTTGCCGGTTAATTTTTTCGCCGTTGATGGTCAGAATCCGGGCCCTGATGATCGGATAATATTGGGCCTTCATATCCAGCGTATCAGAAAACCGCTCCATTTGGTCGGGCAGAATGTCCAGAAAAAAAAGATTGGGCGCCTCGGCGGGATAGGATTGGATAAAGGCGGCATCCAGATTCTGTTCGATCTGATAAATTGAAAAAATGACGGTGAGAGAGGCCGTCAATGTAATGATGATCGGCTTGGTCGCATTTTTGGGCCGGTACAAACCTCTGATGGCCTGACGCACTACCAGAAATTTTACCTTCAGTCGCTTCAGGATATACAGCACCGTTCCGGCCAAAAGAGCGGTGATGATAATCAGCAGGATGACCCCGCCGACAAAATACAGCGCAGTCTTGATGTCCTGGACCTGCCAGAATACCAACATTAGAAAAAAGATGAACAGTAACCCTGAAATCAGATAAAAAGGCCACCCTTTTTGCACCGGGATGGCTTCTTTTCTAAACACAGCCACCGGTTTGATATCTTTCAACCGATAAAGTGGTATAAAGGAATACAGGCCCACCACGAGTACACCCAGGCAGAGTCCCTGGAGAACCGCTTGCCAGGAGATGTGCAGCTGCACATTGCGGGGCACAAATCCGACAAAAAGAACATTCAGGGCTTTTTGAAGAAACAGTCCTCCGACAAGTCCCAGCGTCGTTCCCCCCAAACCGAGGATAGAGAGAATAAGAATATAGTGGCGAGTGAAGAACCGGCTTGTGGCGCCGATGGTCTTCATGATAGCGATGGTTTGTTCATTTTCCTTCAATAGCGCGATCAGAGCGCTTTGGATACCGACGCCAGCGAGCAACAGAGTGAAAATGCCGATGAAACTCAGAAAAAAAAGCAGATTGTCGAAAAATCGACTTACACCGGACCTTGCCGTCTGAAACGTATCCACACGTTCCAGCTCTTCATCGACGACGGCTCTTAAACGGTTTGCAATAGTGTCGATGCGGCTTTGATCAAAAACCTTGATTAAATAGTTATAGGTGACCCGGCTTCTTTTGGTCAGGAGGTCCAGCCGGCTAAGGTCATCGGCAGAAATAAAAATGCGGGGCCCCAAAAAGAAAAAATTTACTGGCTGGTCCGGTTCCGTAAGCACCACATCGCTGATTTTCAGGACGGCATTGCCCACATGCAATGGGTCACCGACATCAAGTTTAAGACGGTCCAGCAGGGCCGGAGCCACAATGACGCTGCCCTTGGTTAGAGCCCTGCTAAAGTCTCGACCTGATTTCAGCACCACTTTGCCGTAGAAGGGATAGCCTGCTTGAATCACTTTAAGCTTTGCCAGCAACGCCTCTTGATTATTTTGAGGGCGCACCATTGAATAAAATTCCCAGACCCGGGTGGCCTTAATTTCGTTACCGGCCTCTAGCCGGGCAACAGCGTCGATGACGGCCGGAGATAGATCGTAATGCGAGTGAATGATAATATCTGCCGCATTCAATTTTTTCGCATCTTTTTGCATGGACGTTCGCACGCTGTCAGAAAAACCATTTAAGGATATGAGGGTGACAATGGACAGGGCCACGCACAGCAGAAAAACAAATCCCTGCCTCCTTGATCGGATAATCTGGCGTACGATGAATTGGATATGAATAAAGCTGTTTCTCACTCTAGTGAAACTCCGCTTCAAACCTACGGGTTTGTATGTAATTTTTAAATTTGCTGACTAATGCATCGTGATGATAGTTGCTGGATGCTCGATACTGGATAAAAAAAATCCTCAAGCCGACCAGTATCCAGAGACCCGCATCCAGAATCCTTATACTTACCCGGAGGTAATCCGGCCGTCCTGAAGGAAGATCATCCGATCTGCCATCTTGGCGATGTTGATGCTGTGGGTCACCAGGACCAGTGTGGTGCGGGATTCTTTCTGATAATCAAGTAGCAATTCAAGGATGGCGTGACCGTTTTCAGAATCCAGATTGCCGGTGGGTTCATCAGCAAAAATTATCTTCGGGTTGTTAATCAACGCCCGGCACATGGCCACGCGTTGCATCTCGCCGCCCGAAAGCTGATGCGGGAAATTGGTGCTTCGTTTGTCTAATCCCATGCGCTGCAACAGGTGCTTTGCCTTCTCCCGGGCTGCCGGGTCGTGTTTGAGTTCGGCCGGAAACATAATGTTTTCTAAAGCGGTCAGCGAAGGTATCAGATGAAAAGATTGGAATACAAAGCCGATCATATCTTTTCTCAGTTGGGCAAGATCATCTTCGGATTTATTGGTGATATCCTTATCCTGTAAAAAAACTCGCCCGGACGATGGTTTGTCCAGTCCCGAGAGCAAGCTTAGCAGAGTCGTTTTGCCGCTGCCGCTGTTTCCCTCCACAACCAAGAATTCACTCTCGGATACGGACAGCGACACATCGTCCAGTACGCGAATTTCCCGGTGATCAATAGTATAGGTTTTTGTCACTTGTTTTGCTTCTATTATTTTCATTTCAATTGTTTTTTTTCTTGGACAGGGCATGCTGTAATTTTTCGCCCAAAGACCCCATAGCGGAACTTGATCTGTCGGCAAAGGCCTGCCAGTTTTGCTCATCGGCCGTATTGGCGGGAGCAAGGGTTAATTTTCTTTCGGCGGGATTTATGGCTTCAATAACAACCGGTATCAAATCACCCTCCTTCAGCCTTTCTACGAGGCCCGGTTCACTGAGTTTACGAATATTGGATTTTGGAAGAAGTCCGGTGATGCCGGGCTCCAGGGTGATAAAGTAGCCGAACTTTTCTTTTTTTTCCAAAATGCCTTCAAGGGCCTGGCCGGTCCTGTATTTTTCTGAGACATTGATCCATGGATCGCCCTCGGCGTCTCTGATACTCAAAGATATACGTCTTTTTGCAAGATCAACTTCTTTGATCAGGACCGACACGGTTTCACCGGTGGAAACTTCGTCTTCAGGCTTTAAAACCCGCTTTTTGTAGCTCATTTCACTGATATGGACCAATCCTTCAATGCCGGGGGCGACTTCCACAAAGGCGCCGAAATTTGTACAGCGGGTAACGGTTCCCAAAATTTTCTGACCTTCATGAAAATTTTCGCCGGCGCGTTCCCAGGGGTCCTCGCTGAGTTGTTTCATTGACAGGCCGATTTTCAGCAGTCCGGGCCTTTTATCGGGTTCGATGTTGATGACTTTAACCTGGACGGTATCTGCTACGTTGACCATGGTTTCGGCTTGCGCCGTTTTTGACCAGCTGAGCTCTGATACATGAACCATTCCTTCCACCCCTTCGGACAGCTTCACAAAAGCACCGAAGGGCAATATCCTGGTGATGGAGCCATTCAAGACATTTCCAACACTCAGGGTTTCATAAAATGCTTTTCTGGCCTTTTCCTGTTCCCGGGCGAGCAGTGCACGCCTGGAAACGATGATATTTTTACCGTTTTCTTCGAAGGTCGTAATTAAAAAATCGAACGTTTTGGCCACATATTCCGCAGGATCCTCGACAAAATCGAGGTCCAATTGGCTTATCGGACAGAATGCTTTGCGTTGCAGAACTTCAACGCGCACCCCCCCTTTGCAGGTTTCCAGGATTTTACCCTCTACAGGGACGGCCTTATCATAGGCTTCCTTTAACATGTGGAACCCACCGATACCCGATACTGCTTTGGACAATTTGATCTCTTCTTCGGACAGTGCCACAACATACAGCTCCAGTATGTCGCCTTCTTGGAGCGCCAACGTTCCATCTTTATCGAGCAATTCAGCTTTGTCCACGACGCCGTCAATTTTGGAGCCCGTATCGACAAAAACGGAATCCCTGCCAATGGAAACAATTTTTCCGCGGATTTTATCACCAATTCCCACCTCGGCATCAGACCCGGGACTGTAATCATCGAGCATCTCGGCAAAGCTCTTTTCATTTTCTACATTATTTTCATCGTCAAAATGATCCGTCATAATCTATGCTCCTCTGGCCCTTATCGGGATTATTCAAAACACATATGGAATATAAGGTGTTTTCTTGACTTTACAAATACGAATAGATTGACACGTGGCGTAAGGGCCTACGCTGCGCGATCGACTCCTTTTTTCAGCATCCTGATTGTCAAAATGATATGGGCTGTCTGGGTTTTTCAACCTGGAACGTTGAACCTTTCAACCTATGATGCATTAACAGGGGATCCTAATATTTTCAAGAGGCAGTTTCAAGTATTTAACACACCGGTCGTTTTCTTCAGGTAATTTTCCACCCAATCAACAGATTAGATTGACAAATTGACGGCTATATAATAAATTTCAATATATATCGAACAGTTATAAAATATTTTGCAAAAACATAAAAACTGGTGACAACGAATGCCGCTTGACCCCATGAAGAATCGAGGCCAATATTTGATGGAAGGTGATCAGGAGGCGCTGCGGCTGGATGTCAAGACCGACGCTAAAACAGTTGAAGCGCAAGCATTGTGGGCCGGCCTTCGACCCGGCATGCGGGTTGCCGATTTAGGTTGCGGAGCGGGTAAAACTACTTTTCACTTAAACCGGCTGGCTCAGCCAAAGGGCCGAACCGTCGGCGTCGATATCGCCGAGCAGCGGATTGAGTATGCCAAAACCCACTACAGTGACGACGGTATCGAGTATTTAAGCGCTGACATCCGCGAACCCCTTGATGATCTGGGGCGCTTTGATTTTATCTGGGTGCGCTTTGTCCTGGAATACTATCTTAATGGAAGTTTTGATATCGCGAAAAATATTGTCAGAAATCTCAACCCCGGCGGTATCCTCTGTCTGATTGATCTGGACTGCAACTGCCTGCGCTATTTCGGTCTGCCGGAAAGACTTGACAGGGCTGTCGCCGGCCTGATGAGATGTCTTGAAAAAAATTGCAATTTTGATCCCTATGTCGGCGTAAAACTATACTCTTTTCTTTATGATTTAGGCTTCAAAGACATCAATGTTAAGCTCAGCCCCCATAATTTGATCTTTGGCGAGCTAAAAGAGAACGAAAAATTCAACTGGGTCAAAAAAGC
>Ga0316194_10004067_pt1 | contig 10134 bp, 9 predicted proteins | sample CroRivsedime1_MG_FD_204936 | JGI IMG/M metagenome (GOLD analysis project Ga0316194, IMG submission 204936) | Coastal sediment microbial communities from Maine, United States - Cross River sediment 1 | ecosystem: Environmental > Aquatic > Marine > Coastal > Sediment | place: USA: Maine... | reverse complement strand
GAGCTGATTCCTCTCAATGGTTTCCAAAATCATCTCTATGTGTATCAGTATCTGGAATTTTCAGGAGTCCGATTTTTTACAAGTACGTTTGTCAGATATCTCAACTTCATTTCAGACCCGCTTTCCGCAGTGCTTCAGTGAGTTCTGGTGCGGCTCTCCTTGCAAATCTTTCAAGAGAAAAGTTGGGATTTATCCTTAGCACTTCAGCGGCTTCAGCCCGAGCATCATCATCCCGTCCTGACCAACTATAAACCACAGTCATCATGACACGAGCCATTAACGATTCGGGCTCCTGTCGAATCGCTTTTTCACACCATTCTATCGCCTCCTCGTAGTGTTCGATTCCGGCATATGACAATCCTAAACTCCAAAAGTAACTGTTCGGTGGAAAAGGATTCAATCGTATCGCTTTTTTATATTCTGAAATAGCCTCCTCGTCTCTATTAGCAAAGGTAAGCACCTTTCCCATCCCATAATGCGCTGTAGAAGAATTAGGATCAAGAAATACAGCTTTTTCTGCTTGTTCAAGGGCCTTTTCATTTTGATTATTAAAGATATATACGAAAGCCAATTGGCTATGAGCCTCAGCATTGCTATCATCCAAAGCAATAGCTTTTTGTAAGAACGCTCTCGCTTCAGCTAAATACTGTTCTTGGGATTTGCTTGTATCTACCCAAAATTTACCGGTGTTAATTATAGCTAAAACCACATAGGGCATCGCATAATCAGGATCTAAGGCGATGGCTTCCTCCGCCAATTTCCTTGCCAAGGTCAGACTCTCCCAATTTGACTGGTTGACATATTCATTTGCCTGCAGGTATTTCAGATAGGCCTCCAGGTTCTCCGTGCCTTTTGCAGCCGTCAATGCCCGGTCGCCCTCCGTCAGCTTTACCTGCATGGCCGTAATGATTTTTTTTGTAATCTCATCTTGCAAGGCAAATATGTCATCCAGAGTCCGGTCATACTGTTTCGCCCATAAGTGATGCCCGTTTATCGCATCAATCAACTGGGCTGTTATTCGTATCCGATTCCCTGCCTTTTTTACACTTCCCTCTAAAACATACCGAACACCTAATTCCTCGCTAACTTGCTGAACTTTTACAGGCTTGCCTTTATAGGTAAATGTTGAATTCCGGGCAATTACAAAGATCTTGGGTACTCTGCTAAGTGTCGCAATAATCTCATCTGTGAGGCCGTCGCTGAGGTACTCCTGCTCAGGGTCACCACTTAGGTTATCAAAAGGCAATACAGCGATGGAAGGTTTGTCAGGTAGGGGGAGCGTCATCTTCCCTACCGACACCGGTTCAATCGTCGGTGGACGTGAATAAAACTGCCAGAACGTCACACCAATAATTATAACAAGTATTGCAATTGCTCCGGAGATAGTCGCTTTGCGTCGCCAAAATGGAATGGTCTCTCCTTTTTCCTTTACATCAGCAATCGTTACCCTCGGCTCCATAACCACACGGTAGGCTCCTACAGGTTTTGCGATATTCTTGACCTCCTGTTCACCCAGAAATTCATAACCCAGCGGCAACTTGGTTTCTATGTGATCGAAGGCCGTTTTGGAGACACAGATCCCACCAGGGTCGGCGAGCGCCTCTAACCGCGCGGCAATGTTGACGCCATCCCCGTATATTCGATCCTCTTCTTGTATGACATCACCAAGGTTAATGCCGATACGAAACAGCATTTTTCGATTTTCCGGTAATTCAGCATTTCTGGAATTCAACTCTTTTTGTATCGCAACGGCACATTGCACCGCATCCACGACACTGGCAAACTCGGAAAGCATGTTGTCCCCAGGGGAATCGATTACGCGTCCACGGTGCTGATCAATGAGCGCAGACATTACGTTCTTATAAGCCTCCAGAGTCTTAACAGTGGCTGCCTCATCATCACCCATGAGCTTGCTGTAGCCGACAACGTCGGAACTCATGATCGCTGTGATCTTTCGTTTAAACCCTTCAGCACTCATGGTGGACCTCAGAAAGGTTTAACAAAATAATTGATAAGATTTTACCGGTGGAGATGTGGATTCAGAAGGAAAGTAAATAGGGGCGTTGAGGACGTGCTGTAACCCAACCAGAGCTAAAAGACATTTAAATCGATGCGTTATAGTTTGTCAAGAATGTTATGCCGAATATTTAGAATCGTCAATAATTGTTGTGATTTACAAACGGCATTATTTGATTTGAAATTTATTACCAGAAAACCAATCCCAAGCACCCGTCCCCCTGTCCATAACCCCACTTTCTTTTCAAAACCAAAAATTCAGCCAACCCGTAATCTGACCCCAAAATCCCAGATTCCATTTCGCATTATCCCTGAAAACGGTTTTGCAGTTCCGTCTCAATCCACCAACCCGACCTCCCCGCTCTCAAAATCAACGCCGAATTGCCTTTTAAGAGCCTCCTTACGCAATTCCCTCTCATCGTATAGGACCTGGCACTCGCATTCCAGCTTCCTTCCAAGGTGTTCCACAAGGATGTCCCCTACGGCAAAATCATCAAGACCCTGCTCACGACACAGCCTCTCAAGATGCTGCCATGGTTTCCAGTTCCAATTCCTGGGATCGTGTTCCTGACCGCAGCTCCAATATTCCCTGCTGCCTTCGATTCTTATTTTTTGAATATTCTGGATGAGAATCAGGCGGTAATCCTGCATGAAGGCTTCCAGCACGCCGGGTTCAGCGAAATAAAGGTATGTCCCGTATGCTGTTCGGTTTTTGGGTGGTGGTATTGGCATCTTTTTGATTATGTTCTCTTGGATTTTGATGTTGAGACAACGTGCTTGAATTTTTGTAAAAATTATGTAATTGGTCAGCGACTCTGTTTCCTGTCCAAATGCGTTTTGCAACTTTAGTGACAGCTGCATAAGGCCCCACCGCTCGATCATCCTAAAAGGCGAAGCTCTGTTATTCGGAAATGGCATCTTGCCCAGTCGTAACTGTTCAATCACGATGAAACGCCACGTCAAAATGGACAGGTGATATCTGTTTTGTTATAATGGGTTCTATTCAGACAGAAAAATCGTAACAATCCAGGAAAAAGCCAAACCTGTCGTGAGACAGGGACGGAAAGCCACGGATCTCAAATGAGACAGCCGGGTTGCCATGAATTTAGAATGACAAGCCGAGCTGCCTTACCGTTTGTTCGGCTTTTGTTATTGATGGAGGGCTAAATGAATAGGTATTGCAAGAGCGTTTTGTTGTCTCTGATGGTAATTATGACAGCCCTAGCTATTTTAATTGGATGTGGGACCAGTGGAGGGGTTGGTGTTAAAACAGGCGGAGATACTGATGTTGTAATACAACAACCCCCTGTTGACAAAAAAGGTCCTCCGCCATGGGCACCGGCACACGGCCACAGAGCAAAATACAAGTACCTCTATTTCCCGGAATGTCCTGCTTATTACGATACGGATCGGAGTGTCTACTTTTACATTGAGGGAGCCAACTGGGTTGTTTCCGTTTCTTTGCCCGATAGATTGAGCATGAAAGTGGGTGAACATGTCGTTCTTGAAATGAACACTGACAAACCGTACACCTATTACAATGACCACAAGAAAAAATATCCACCTGGGCAGGCCAAAAAGAATAAATCAAACAAATGGGCGCAAAAGGGAAAGAAATAAAAATACAGTTTGGGAAGCCGGAATATGTTAAGGGGAATCTTATACTCTATTGATCCGGGCAGGTAAAATCGAGGAATGATTATCACTTCAAATAAAAAATTCGGTCTACCTATGTCTCTGCCTTTTTATTATATCCCCCATATACGCCCTAAACATAGCAAATGTTCAGAGCTTATACTGAAAGGATTTCGATGTATGAAATATTTCCGCTTTTTTTTGTTTCTTCTCATAATGATTTTCGCATTCAGTTTTCACAACCTTGTGCAAGCCGACAACTATTCAAAAACGATTGAGACATTTAAAAAGTCTCCAGCAGTACAGCCTTTCTTTAAAAACGCTTATGGTTATGCGGTTTTTCCGACCGTTGGTAAAGGGGGCTTCGTAATCGGGGCGGCATACGGTTCAGGTCAAGTGTACCGTCGGGGCAGGTTAACCGGAACCACAAAACTATTCAAGGGAACCATAGGGTTTCAGCTGGGTGGCCAGGCATTTAGTGAGATTATTTTTTTTAAGGACAAACGCGCGTACGATGATTTCACGAGCGGCAATTTCGAGTTTGATGCTGCTGCATCTGCCGTAGCGATTACTGCTGGCGCTCAGGTTAAAGCGGGTACTGACGGAGCTACTGCCGGGGCAAGTGCCGGACCGGCTACTGGTACCCATGCCAAAACAAGTTATACAAGAGGAATGGCCGTATTTATACACACTATCGGCGGGTTAATGTACGAGGCGGCTATAGGCGGTCAAAAATTTAATTTTGAACCCAAGTCTTAGAAGACGTTACCATTGACACTATAAACTGCGAAAAGCAGGGCTACTAATATATAGCTCTGCCTTTTTTGCAACAATTCGATAATGAGATAAAGAATAGGACTGATTATTTTATTATCTAATGCAGCAGGCCTATGATCTCATCCGGCAAATTCACGATGCTTGCAGGAACCAATTCCGCATCAAACCTGTCATTTTGAATATTATTATCAGGACCGGTTTTTTAGCTTAACACCTTAACACCTCCATCTGTCTCCGCTGGCATCTATTTTTTTTCGATAATATACCATTCGCTTTCAGCATCGATTTCAGGTTTTTTATCTGCATCCCCCCGACTTTGTACCTTCTCCAGACATAACCAATTAATTTCTTGACATAATTTTCTTTAAAAGTTTATTCTGCAACCAAACTTCATCCTCCATTCCCAAGACCAACCCTCAGGAGTTTCGAACGAATGAACAAGGTCGATCTAATCCCTGCGCTGAAAGATTCAAACAACCTGTCCAAATCGGAAGCTGAGACGGTTATAAACCTGCTTTTCGATCAAATGTCCGATGCACTGGCACAAGGGGGTCGAGTTGAAATCCGGGGTTTATGTTCATTTTTCGTCAAAAAATACGAAGGATACACCGGTCGAAACCCCAAAACCGGAGAGAAGGTTAAGATCAAACCGAAAAAGCTGCCCTTTTTCAAAGTGGGCAAGGAGCTCAAGGATCGGGTGGATGGTTGAAGGCAAAAAACGGTATCTGTAATTTTGTGGGAGTGGGGATTATCTCAATTTATCTTTGTATTCTCATGAAGCAAAGTTTTAATTTATACTTTTACGGTTGGATGATATTGGTGATTTATGCCTCGTTTAGCTCGATTAGATGCGCCCGGTATTTTGCATCATATCACTATTCGCAGGATTGAACGTCGGGCGGTTTTTAGAGACAATCAGGATCGTGAAAATTTTCTGGAGCGGCTGTCCCTATTGGTTCCGGAAACACAGAGCATCTGCTATGCATGGGTATTTATGTCCAATCATGCCCATTTCTTGCTGCGCAGTGGCCCGGGAGGTCTTGCATATTTAATGCGACGCCTGCTGACCGGATATGCGGTTTCATTTAATCGGCGCCACCGCCGGCACGGTCAGCTTTTTCAAAATCGTTCTTGAAAAAGTGGAAAAGCGGGTCATGGAAATATTCGGCGTCGAAAGGGATGAAATCTATTCCAAAGGGCGCCGCAGGATTCAAGTGGCCGCAAGAAGTCTACTGTGTTATTGGGCTGTGCGCGAGTTGGGACTTACGGCCACCGAGTTAGCCAAGCACCTTGGGATGACGCAGCCCGCGGTGAGCTACGCTGTCAGCCGCGGAGAGCAAATCGCCAAAGAGAGAAATTACAATTTAATTTCAAAAGTTATTTATTTATGGATGTCCACAAATAGCTATCTCTTGCCATATTGTTTATGCAACTATGGGATTTACGACCCGGCACACTTTCTATCCTGGAAATTGCATGAACAAATGCAGATATTGAAAAGGAACGGAGGGAACCATGCTGAACCGATTAGCCCAGGTGCCCCACGTGGCTTGCCTGGGCCTGGTGATTGCGATAACGGCCTGCGCCAATTTTTCAGCGGTCGACAAGCCCATATCCCAAGTGGCACCACCGCGTGAAGCAGAGCGGGTTGCGGGCGACCGCTCGCCCGATCTGCTCGTGTTGTTGGCCTTCTCGGGCGGGGGAACCCGCGCGGCCGCTTTCGCCTACGGCGTGCTCAAGACGCTCGCCGACACCGAAGTGATGACCCCGGGCGGCCGTAGATCTTTACTGCACGAGGTGGACGTGATTTCATCGGTTTCCGGCGGCAGCTTCACCTCGGCCTATTACGGGCTGCGAGGCGACAAGATCTTCGAAGAGTTCGAAGATCGTTTTCTGCGCCAAAACGTCGAGGGCGCCCTGATCGGCCAGGTACTCAGTCCGGTCAACTGGATACCGCAGATGAGCAGCATTTACGGCCGGGGCGATGTGGCGGCCGAGTACTACAACAAGCATATCTTCGACGGCGCGACGTTTGCGGATCTCGAGCGGCCGGGAGCCCCGGCCGTGGTGATCAACGCCACCGATCTGGCCACCGGAATACGGTTCTCTTTCACCTCGGGATTCTTTGATATCATTTGCGCCGATCTCGACCAATACCCGCTGGCGCGGGCGGTCACGGCCTCCTCGGCCGTGCCGGTTCTCTTTACTCCCATCACCATCAAGAGCTATGCCGGGACCTGCGGGTACGCGCCGCCGCCGTGGCTGGCTGAAGCCGCAAAGGATGAAAGGGGCTCCAGCCGCAAAGCCGAGGCGCGCGCGCTGGAAGACTATATGGATCGTGAAAAACGGCCCTGGCTTCATCTGGTCGACGGCGGCATTGCCGACAACCTCGGCCTGAGGCCATATTACAACCAGCTGAGCCTCGAGGGAGACCCGCGTCAGGCATTTCGCGATCTCGGCCACCCCGACGTGCGCCACGTTCTGATCATCTCGGTCAACTCGTTTGCGCACAAGCAGTCGAAATGGCCCTTCAAGCGGGCGGCCCCGGGGCTCGCGGAGACGATCGGGAGCATCAGCTCGGATCAGATCGGCCGCTACAATTACGATACCCTCGATATCGTGCGTTACTCCTTCGGCCACTGGACAAAACAGGTCTCGACCCCGCAGCATCCGGTCACCTTCGATTTTGTCGAAGTGAGCTTCAATGTGGTTCACGAAGAAGGCCAGCGCCAGGCGCTCAACGACATCGGTACCAACTTCGACCTCAAGGACGATCAGGTGGATCTGCTCATTAAGGCCGCCGGCGAGGTGCTGCGCGGGTCACCTGATTTTAAGGCTTTTTTGGAGCGCCTCCAGGGGCGGATCAACCAGCCGTAGGGCCAAGACTTGCGTTAGAGTCTTAGATCGTAACTTCTCCGCAAGATTCGAAGATGGGTCGTTAAAGTGAAACCACTTGAATCATCGGAAATAGGGTTATAGGTATCAGTGATCAGGTTTCAGGGTTGAGGGATGAAAGCAATTGGAGGTGTCAGGTATTTGTTAGTTTTTGGAACTGTCAAATTTATAATGAGTGACCATAATGCAACCACAGACGCATTACGCCAAAAGCGGCGATGTTCATATCGCTTATCAGGTAATAGGAAAAGGCCCTATCGACTTGGTATTTGTACCTGGATTTGTGTCACATGTTGAAGCGAGTTGGCAGTCAACCACACGAGCGAAATTTTTTAATCGGTTGGCCTCTTTCTCACGGCTGATATTATTCGACAAACGAGGCACAGGTCTTTCGGATCGTTCTTCACAGTTATTCTCGCTCGAACAACGGATGGACGATGTACGGGCAGTCATGGATGCTGCTGGCTCGCAGCGAGCAGCCATATTTGGAATTTCAGAGGGTGGACCGATGTCTATCCTTTTTGCAGCAACATACCCTGAACGAACCTCTGCACTTATTATGTATGGTGCCTATGCAAAACGTGCATGGGCAGAAGATTACCCATTTGGTTGGCGAGATGAGGAATGGGTGGCATTCTTTGATAACGTAGAGAATCATTGGGGAACGACCCGGGGATTAGACCTGAACATTTGGGCACCCAGTGTTGCACACGACGAGCATGTATGGGAAGATGTGGCCAAGTATATGAGATCGGCAGCGAGCCCTGGGGCGGTCCGGGCCGTGATGCAAATGAATCGAGAAATTGATGTCCGACATGTGCTACCTTCCATCCGCGTACCGACGCTGATTACCCACCGCATTGGAGACCGGAATATAAGTATCCAGCAAGCAAGGTACATGGCTGAGCGAATTCCTGGCGCAAGACTTGTTGAACTGCCAGGGGATGATCACATGGCTTGGTTTGGCGACATCGATGATATTCTTAGCGAGGTAGAAGAGTTTTTGACAGGTGTGCGACCCAAGCCAGAGGCAGATCGAGTGCTTGCAACGATTTTATTTACAGATATTGCGGGAGCTACCGAGCGAGCCGCAGAAATGGGAGATCAAAAATGGAGCCACCTTCTCGCTCGTCACCATGAACTTATTCGCGGAGAACTCAACCGGTTCCGAGGACGGGAAATCGATACCGCAGGCGATGGTTTCTTTGCGACGTTTGATGGCCCTGCGCGTGCCATTATCTGCGCAAAGGCCATCCAGAGCGAATTAACAAAATTGGGATTAACTGTTCGTATAGGATTGCACACAGGTGAGTGTGAGGTGATGGACGAAAAGGTCTCCGGAATTGCCGTACATATTGGTGCGCGAGTGGTAAATTATGCTGCACCCGGAGAGATACTGGTAACGAGTACCGTTAAAGATTTGGTCGCTGGTTCTGGTTTATCCTTCGCTGACCGGGGTGAATACGAGCTAAAGGGGGTTCCTGGTAAATGGCGCCTCTTTGAATCTGTTTGATGAATGTCAATCTCAATATATCTGAAGCGAGGTATATCCAAGATAGAGAAACCAGAGCCCTGAAAATCTTTGATGGACGCTGATAATGACTGATTTGCCCGTGACGATGCGTGGTGTGTGCTTGACTGGCCATGGCGATATGGACAAGCTGGACATCCGTCAGGATATACCAGTACCCGTTCCAGGACCACACGATGTGCTCATACGCGTTGCCGCTGCGGGTGTCAACAATACAGATATCAACACACGGATGGCTTGGTATTCAAAAAATAAGGGTGCCAGTGAAGATGCCAGCTGGTCAGGTCAGCCGATCAATTTCCCGCTCATTCAGGGGGCTGACGTATGCGGCCATATCATTGCTGTGGGTAGAGAAGTTAGCTCTGACAGAATTGGTGCGCGAGTATTGATCGAACCTTGTATACGAGAGTCAAACGGCAAAATTCTCGACCAGCCATGGTATTTTGGATCAGAGTGTGACGGCGGTTTCGCTGAATATACAGTTGTAGCCGCCCGACACGCCTACAAAATCGAAAGCGAACTGTCAGACATTGATTTAGCTTCCTTTCCATGCTCCTATTCCACAGCTGAAAATTTGCTGACTCGCGCAAATGTTAAAACCGGAGAACGTGTCTTAGTAACAGGGGCTTCTGGAGGTGTCGGGTCTGCTGCCATTCAACTTGCCAAGGCTCGTGGCGCATGTGTCTGGGCGGTGACCAGCCCGGCCAAATCGGATGCGCTACGCGAACTGGGTGCCGATGAGACGATTTCACGAGAAACAGATTTAACCGTGGTACCTGGCTTAAACAGTGTGGATGTCGTGATCGACCTCGTGGCTGGTGAAAAGTGGCCTCAGTACTTGGAAGCTTTGCGTCCCGGTGGTCGTTATGCAGTGGCGGGTGCCATTGCCGGTCCACTTGTTGAGTTGGATGTCAGGACCCTGTATCTGAAAGATCTCAGCCTCTTTGGATGCACAGTTCTTGAACCTGAGGTGTTCAATAATCTGATTAAACGCATTGAGCAAGGTGCGATAAAACCGGTTGTGGCCCGATCCTTTACGCTGGAAGAAATCTGTGATGCGCAGAGCTTGTTCCTGAAAAAGCAACATGTTGGGAAAATAGTGCTCAGGATATAAAGGCCAAACGATTTTTTTGATAACTCCAACTGATCACCGGCTCAGGGGGCTTGCTGATTCGCTGTGATACCATCCAGTCACTGGATATTCTGACTCGATTTTCAGTTTTGCTCATTCAAATATAGGCCAAGGCAGCTGAATATATCCAAGCCCTAATTGCTATTAA
>Ga0316194_10004066_pt1 | contig 10136 bp, 9 predicted proteins | sample CroRivsedime1_MG_FD_204936 | JGI IMG/M metagenome (GOLD analysis project Ga0316194, IMG submission 204936) | Coastal sediment microbial communities from Maine, United States - Cross River sediment 1 | ecosystem: Environmental > Aquatic > Marine > Coastal > Sediment | place: USA: Maine... | reverse complement strand
GCTGGTCATGTCGTCGACTTCGGCCTTCGGCTTCTTGACGTCTCGTGGTTTTGGCGGCGGCTTCCGGCGCCTGTCCTTGGTGCGGGTTTCATCCTCCATGGGTGAGCGGACGAACTCGATGGTCTGGGCATCGAAGAGATCGAGCACGCGAACCCGATCCCGGGAGATCATGCTTTCCATCAGCAGATACAGACCGAGGTTGATGGCCAGCGCACCAACGACGATGGCCGCCGTTCTCACTGCCCCTGCTGCTCCGGTTCCGCGGCGGCGAGCGCCACCTTGCCTGCCCCTGCGAGACGGGCCTGGTCAATGACTTCCACCACCACCCCGGTGCGGGAATCCTCGTCCGAAAGCACTACCACAGACGCATCCGGCGACTCCACCAGCATCTGCTCCACTACGCCGCGCAGCCGCCGCACGTCCACTTTCTTCTTGTCCACCCAGACTTCACCCGTAGCAGTGATGGCAATCAGAATGGTGCTCGCCTGCTGAACAGTAGCCGTTTTCGCAACAGGCTGCTCCACGTCCACGCCGGGAAATTTCACGAAAGTCGAGTTCACCGCAAAGAAGATGAGCAGGATGAAGACCATATCGATCAGCGGTGTCAGGTTGATCGCTGCAGCGCCGCCTTCGTCCCGGGTATGCAGGCGCATCATGATCGCACCTCCGGATCAGCAACGCGGGTGACCAGGTGTTCCCGGAGTCGCTCCGTCTCCCGTTCGATCCGGCTGCTGAGATCGCCGGCGAAGTACATGCCCGCCAGCGCGGTCATCAGTCCGGCCATGGTGGTGATCAGTGCCTGAGAGATGCCATCCGCCATGCCGCGCACGTTGCCGGTGCCGAACACCGTCATCACCTCGAACGTCTTGATCATGCCGCCCACAGTGCCGAGCAGGCCGAGCAGGGGCAGCACGGCAGTAATCACCTGGATGGTGATCATCCAGCTGCCGAGGCGGCCGTGAAACCCAGCGGTGAGCGACTCCCGCAGGCGTCGGTTGAGTTGCGGGGAAGCGCCGACGGCGCCGGTCCAGGCAGCCACCGCATCTCGAACCAGCTCGCCGCGGCGCCGGAAGAAGTAAAGATAGCGATCCAGGATGAGCGCCCACATCAGGACGGACAGACCGAGAATGGCAACCATCACCCAGCCGCCGGCCAGAAACAGGCTGCTCGACTGAACCCAGTCCGAGAACACCTCAGGCACCTCCGCCGCTCTGGCTGAGACCGGCCCGACTGTTCGCGAATACGTCCGCCGCCATCTCGTCCAGCTCAGTGATCAGGGTATTGGCACGGCTCTGGGCAAAACTGTGAATCAGCAGCAACGGAATGGCCACGGCCAGGCCGAGCTGGGTGGTGATCAGCGCCTGGGAGATACCACCGGACATCAGGCGCGGATCACCCGCGCCGAACAGGGTGATCACCTGGAAGGTCTCGATCATGCCCGTCACCGTGCCGAGCAGGCCCAGCAGCGGGCTGACCGCCGCGAAGATCGCCAGTATCGGCAGCCCACGATTGAGTCGCTGGGAAGCCACCGTGACGATCTCATCCATCTTCGCGGACAGCGCGTCAGCGTCCTTCAGGTAGTCCGGATTCTGTGCGACGGCCCGCAGCTGTCCGATCGGGTGCTCGGCGTCGTTGTGCTTGAGCGCCTGGCGGCTGCGTCGGCTGGCAATCGCCACCTGCACGAGCCGCTCAATGCCGAGCGCGGCGCCGATCAGACCGAGCATGATGATCAGATAACCGATCACCCCACCCTGAGCGAGCCGCTCATCCAGGGCCGGGGTCTGCACCACCAGCGACAGGATCGCGCCTCGAGAGGGATCCAGCGCCACCATCTGCAGCGGCTCTTGGGCAGCCTCGAAATCGAGCGCGTCGCTCCGGCTGGTGCCAGCCGGTTGCCGGGCCAACGCCAGCAGCCGGCCGCTGTCCGGCAGGTAGCGCAGGTACTCACCTTCGGCCAGGGCGGTGAAGGTGCCCACCCGGGTCACCTGCCGGTTCACTTCCTCGCCGCTGGCGACAATCACGGGCGCTTCGAAGCGGGAAACCCGGCCGCTTTCGTGCATCTCATCGAGAAGCGTCAACCAGAGCGCCCGGAGATCCGCCGCGCTCGGCAGCGTATCCGCGCTCGCCAGTCGGGACAGCAGCTCGCTGCGATCACCCATCTCCGCAGATACCATGGAATTCTGCACCGAGGCCTGCGCGTCCGCGGCCACCTGGCTCACGGCGGTGAAGACGTCCTTCAGATCCCCCGAGCGTTCATCGAGCAGCGTTTCCAGATCGGCGAGCTCGTCTTCACCGGCTTCAAAGCGATTGCGCAGCTCGTCGGCGAGCGCTTCCTCCTGCTGCCGCTGCCGGGTCATTTCCTGAAACATGGACGCTCGATCGTCCCGCGCTTCCAGAAAGCGTTGCTCCCGGACCTCCAGCGCACGACGCCGCTCACTTCCGCCTTCTCTGACCTGCCGCACCAGTTCGCCCAGCGTCAGCGTCGGTGATTCCGCCATGGCGTCCGGGACCTCGGCCTGCTCCGAGTACGCCACCTGGGTCATGAACAGCAGCCAGCAGGACAGCAGCAGACGTGCTCCAAGCATCACGGCATCTCCCTCGTCCACAAGGGCAGAGGCACCAGATTCGGCGGCGCCTGCTTGCGGGCAACCCGCACCGCGAAATCGAGCGCATCCAGCTGGCTGTCTGCCAGCGCCACCCAGTCATTCGCGACAGGATCCCAGATGCCGCCGGTCTCCCGATCCAGACTCAGGTAGTACAGACCCACCCTGCCGACCCTGAGGTAATCGACGGTCAGTTCCCGATCCGCCAGCGTCAGCGGCCCCTCGTAGGCTTCTATCGTCTGTCCGTAATCGGCTTCGATCTGATATGCCTCGATCACACGCCGGTAGCGTTCGGCGATCTCGACGTCCGAGCGGGTGAGGTTCTTCTTCAGCTCATCGAGCCTTGCCAGGCGCTCGTCTTTGAGCATGGGCTGATCGAGATCGATGAACTGCTCGAGCACATCCACCATCTCGACCATGAGCGGCACGACGCTGCGCCGGACCACCTCGATCTCGGTGAGTTCCTGCGCCAGTCGCGCCTTCTCCGCCGCCTGGCTGGCCAGGAGCTGGCGCATGTTGTCGTTGTAGGTCTTCAGGTCCTCGTAGCGGGCAAGCTCGCTGTTATACCGGCTGATCAGCGTGAGCGTTTCGTCGTCCAGCGCATCCAATCGGGTCTGACTCTCGACGGCCTCAGCCTGGTAGTCGGCCTGCGCATCGAGCACATCGCCCACCTGCGTGGATTCCTCCGCCAGAGCGCCAGATCCCAGAACCGCAGAGAACAGCAACAGCAGCCGCAGACCGGCCGAGCGATGAACGGACGCCCGAGCCGTACGGCCCGGAGCCGTTGAAACAATCCGCATACCTACACCTTCCCTCAAAAAGCGCACCTGCAGACTAGCCGCAGCACGAACCAAGATAATCCGTGAATACCCTTAACCTTCACGCCATCCATCACGGGCGTACTTCGTAGTAGAGATTGCTCGGATCTTCGAAGTCATGCATCCGGAAGCGGTTGAATCCAGCCTCCCGGGTCATCCGTTCGGCAACTTCCGGATTGAATCCGAGCGTACCCAGCCCCGCGCCGTCCGGCTCGGACAGCGCCGATGACATGCAGGCAGACACGGAGAATCCGTAGAACATGGCCAGCAGCGGGTTCTTCATATTCTCCTTGAAATCCGGCTGACTGCGGATGTCCTTGATCAGCCAGGTTCCCTCCGGCTTCATCGCGCCGTGAATGGACGAAATCACGTCCGCCGGGCGGGTCATATCATGAATGCAATCGAACGTGATCAGGAAATCGTAGGTCGGGGCGCGCGGCAGGCTCTCGCCACCGGCCACAAACAGGCGCACATTTTCGAGGCCCAGGACCTCTACCTTCTCGTGACACCGATCGATGGCATGCTGGCTTGGATCGTAGCCATGGAACTCTGAATCCGGAAAGGCTTCCGCCATGGCGATCAACGCCACACCACCCCCACAGCCCACATCTGCCGCCACCGCTCCGGACTCGAGCTTACCCACCACGCCGTCCAGAGCCGGAATGATATTCGGCACCAGCTCACGCCGGGTCCAGGGGCCCAGCATGCGCTCCGTCCTGTGCGCCGCGTTCGGACCGAGATCCTGATAGGAGAGGCCAATGCCCGTGCGGAAGGCGTCCGCCAGCTTGTCGACCGTTTCCGGCGGCGTCTGGCCGGAGAAAGCACCGGCGGCAAAAGCCAGACTGCCCTCTTCATTGGCCAGCACTTCTGCCCCTTCGGCAGGCAGCTCGAACCGGTCACCGTCTTCAGAGTGCAGGAGCCGGGCAGCAGCCTGGCCGCGCAGCCACTCGAGCAGCCAGCGTTCCTGCAGACCCGTTTTGCCCGCCAGCTCGGCCGCAGTCACCGGCCCCGCGCCCTGCAGCGCTTTATAAAGACCGAGGCGGTCGCCGAGATGAATCATCAGCGAGACCATCTCGCCCATCTTGTAGTTCCACACTGAGAACGAGTAGCGCTTCAGCGCGTCCGGATCGATAGCTGTACTGTTCATAAATCCCCCTGGTTTCTCTTTTCGTTCAAACTAGCGCTTCTTGCTGCGGATATCACCTATACAGCCCGCCTCCGGTCCGGCGCATATTCGGCGTGGCTAAACGGAGACGGCAAGAGGAGGAAACATGCCCAACTGGAAACTCACGATCCATGGGTTCATCACGGTTATGCTCTCAACAGGCCTGCTCTCGGCCTGCGCACAGGAGGCGCCTCCCTCCTCCGGGCCTGCAGCACAAGCCGAGCAACCCGCAGCACCGGCCGAACCGGCCGAACCGGCCGAACCGTTCCGGCTGCCGGTCAGCCTGAACGAGGTAATGGTCGCTCTGGTCAATCACTCCGCCGATCCCATCTGGCTTGCCGCCTGGCGAAATCCTGAAACGGACAAGGACTGGCGAAACCTAGAGCGCATGGCCTACCAGCTGCAGGTGGCCGGTGCCCTGCTGGTGATCCCCGGCAACGGCCCGAAAGACGACGAATGGACGGCGGATCCGCAGTGGACGGCCTGGGCAAACCAGCTCGAGGCTGCGGGCGATCGTGCGGTGAAAGCGATCTCAGGCAGGGACATCACGAGAATTGCCAGCTCCGGCGACGAAATCGTTGAGATCTGCGAAGGCTGCCACATTGCCTTCAAGCCCGACCTGCCCACCAGCGGCATGTTCGGAGAGCTCTCGCCGACCGCGGCCGACTTTGCAGAAGAAGCACCGCCCGGGAATCCCTGACCGGTCATCCGTTCGCCAGTGCAGGCACACAGCACCCTCTGTCTGCCGTATGATCATGGCGGCAGAGTTGAGGGGAATTGCTACGGATGACGCTGATCACCTGGTCGTGGATCTTCCTGTTTATTTACATCGGCCTGATGGTCGGCATCGGCATCTACGCCCAGCGCCGGGTCAAGCACGCGGACGATTTCGCCACGGCCCGAAACTCCTACGGGCCCGTATTCCTGGCCTTCGCCTTCGCCGCCTCAACGGCCAGCGGCGCCACCTTCCTCGGCAGCCCGGCGCTTTCCTACGAGTGGGGCCTTGCCTCCACCTGGGGTCACGTTCTCTATCCGATCGGCCTCTACTTTGGCGTGCTGATCAGCATGCGCCTGGTGGCCAGCGCCGGTAACCGCTTCGGCAATCGGTCCATCCCCGAATACCTGGGCGACCGCTACCAGTCGGAAGGCATCCGCGTGCTGGTCTCGCTGATGTCTCTGATCCTGTTTTTCTATCTCGCAGGTCAGCTCGTTTCCGGACTGGTCATGTTCGAGATCATGCTCGGCCTGGACCCACACTGGGCCCTGATCATCACCACGCTGGTGCTTCTCTTCTATGTTGTGCTCGGCGGCGCCCACGCAGACATCCTGACGGACGGCATACAGGGCGCCATGATGCTGCTGCTGGCCGTGGTGGTGATCGTGCTCGTGCTGCTCGGTTATGGCGTGGAAGGCGGCTTCGCGGGGGTGGTGGAGAACCTCGGCGCTCAGAACCAGAACCTGGTGACCACGCTCAACCCGGAAACACCGCTCTATCACTCCTGGTGGTCGATCATCGCCATTCCGCTGGCGCACATGCCGCTCGGCCTGCTGCCGCATCTCGGCAACAAGCTCTGGGCGCTGAAAGATACCGGTGGCCAGATGCAGTTCGTGCGTCTGGCCTTTCTGTTCGGTTTCACCATGGCGCTGCTTGGCATCGGTGGTCTGCTCGCCCGGGCGCTGATGGGTGACGCGCTCTATCACGACGGCATGAATCCAAACGCCGCACTGCCCATGCTCTTCATCGAGCTTTTCCCGCCCTGGTTGGCCGCCCTGGTTGGCGTGGGCGTGCTGTCTGCCATCATGAGCACGGCGGACGGGCTGGTGGTTTCCTCTTCACAGATCATCGCCAACGACATTTACCGCCGCACCATCGTCCCGCGGCTGAAACTCTCCATCAGCCACGACGCACTCGATGCCAGCGTGCTGGCCATCAGTCGGATCTCGACGGTGGTGGTGCTCCTGCTCTGTATGGGCATGGCCTGGGCGCTGATCGATACCAACATCGCCATGATCGTCTGGATCGGCAACGGCGGCATGATGGCGGCCTTCGCTGGACCACTGGTGGTCGGCGCCCTCTGGCGGGGTGTGACCCGGTACGGTGCCTACGCGGGGCTGGTGACCGGAATGCTGACGTTCATAATCCTGCACACGCGCCAGCTCGACCCGGCCTGGTTTGATCCGGGAACGCTGCAAGGCATCGTAACCTGGCTCTATCAGGAAGGTCCGAATCCCTATTCCTGCGCGGCGATGGGCGAGATCGTCTCGATCCTCACCACCTTCATCGTTTCCAAGTTGACCAGGCCATTGCCGCGCGAGCACGTGGAGGGACTGTTCGGTAGCGACGGGCAGGCAGAGTCAGGCACCGCCTGAGGCAGATCAGCCCCTCAGGGCCTTCTTCCGCTCCGCCAGCAGCGGGTGCAGCACCCCCGCGCCCGCAGGCCAGACACCCTGCTCGCAAACGGCTGCCCGGGCAATGTGTCTGCCGGCTTCGGAGAGCGTCAGCCAACTTTCATAGGGCATGGACCGGCGCACGAAGTCTTCCTGCCAGGGCGGCACGTATTCCACATTCGGCATGGCTCGAACTTCCCGACTGAGGTTCGGGGTCGCCCCATGCCAGGCGCGGGTGTCTCTGAAGACCCCCGCCCCGGCCGGCGCACCGACCAGCGTCGAGGTCTTCATCCAGTCGGGCTCGTAACGCGGTGAGGGTGGCCGTTGAACGCTTGCATGGGTGCCGGGGATCTGCCGGATCGGACCATTTTCCCATGTGAGATCCGACATCAGAAAGTTGATGGTGATCTGCGGTGGTGTTCGTTCGAGCACCATACGGGCAGTACCGATGTCCAGATCTTCGGCCCGCTCCGGCACCTCCATCCCCAGCGCTCTGGCCTGGGCCAGGCGACCGGCACTGATCTGCTGATCATCGAGCAGATCCGAATGCAGGTGCTGATACTCCACCGCGCCGGGCAGGCACAGATCACCGCCAGCACCCCAGAGGAGATAATCACTGGAGCCGAAAACCGCCTCGAGAATGGGTGCCGTGGTCGGCAGGTGCACCATCTCAGCCCACTCCGGCTCATGCAGCAGGTGCCGGGAAGCGGAGCAGGTGCCGTAGCTGTAGCGATGCGGCAGACGGCCTGTCTCGGTGACATAGGCTCGCGGCCCGCGACCGGGAATTTCCAGTATCTGCTCGAGCACCCGGGCGCAACCGGCCCGCCAGCGCGTCAGCTGCTCGGAATCGAGCAGATCGCGCACCACCACGAAACCGTCCCGACGCAATATCCGGGCGATGCGGTAGGTCTCGTGCGGCTCGCAGATCTCCAGCCCGTCGATGCCATTGTGCGCGGAGAGGTGAGATCGGAGTGCCACCACATCCGGATCATCGTAGCGGCGCGCCGCAGGTGCGTAGGGATCAGGCACACCGAAGCCAGCCTCGAGAGGAAACGGGTTGCCCTCCGCATCGACGGTTTCATTGGGCGGCGTATGCTCGTCCCAGCCGAGATCGGACTCACCCACCAGGCTTATCTGCATACTACCTGCTCCCCTGCTCCCCTGCTCCCCTGCCTGCTCCACCTGCGCAGCGCCCGGCCAGTGTGGCATGCTTCCTTTTTTCATTCAGCTGTCTGCAGAGGGCTCCAAATGCTCGAAACCGTTCAACTTGGCCACAACTGCGGCCTCCGGGTATCCCGACTCTGTCTCGGCACCATGAACTTCGGCGTGCCCGGCCGGGGCCATCAGGGCGACTGGACGCTCGGCATCGACGAAGCCCGGCCCATCTTCAAGGCTGCCCTGGATCAGGGCCTGTACTACTTCGACTGTGCCGACATCTATGGCGTCGGCGCCAGCGAGGAAGTGGTCGGGGCGCTGCTCAACGAGCTTTTGCCTCGAGACGAGTACGTGCTGGCCACCAAGGTCTCCATGCCCATGGGTCGGGGCGCCAACCAGGGCGGGCTGTCCCGGAAACACGTGATGGAGGGGGTGGATGCCTGCCTGAAACGCCTGGGCCATGACTACATTGATCACCTCGTCATCCATCGGCACCCACACGGCATTCCCGGCCAGGTGGAAACGCCCATCGAGGAAACTCTGGAAGCGCTGCATGAGGTGGTGAAGGCCGGTAAGGCGCTCTACCTGGGCGCCTCCTCCATGTTCTCCTGGCAGTTCGCCGAGTTGCAGCTCACCGCCGAGATGAACGGCTGGACGAAATTCGTCTCAATGCAGAACCACTACAACCTGGTTTACCGGGAGGAAGAGCGGGAGATGAATCCGTACTGCGCAAAGACCGGCGTTGCGCTCACACCCTGGTCGCCGCTGGCTCGGGGCATCCTGGCCGGATCATTCAAAGGCAGCTTCGACGCGGGCTCCACCAACCGGTCCCAGGGCCAGGATCGAGCGCGGACGGAAAGCCTCTACCGGGGCGACCACGTCTTCGCCGTCGCGGAGCGGGTGGTGGAAGTGGCCGAGAAGATGGGCGTGAAGCCTGCCCAGATTGCCGTGGCCTGGCTGCTCAGCAAACCCGAGGTGACAAGCCCGATCGTTGGCGTATCCCGGGTTGAGCAGCTGGAGCAGTTGGTGGAGGCGAGCCAGCTCGAGCTCGCCGCCGATGACGTGGCCTACATGGAAGCGCCCTACCGGCCGATCGAGAATCTGTTGAGCCTCGGCTCCAGCTGAAGGCACCGCACGCCGGCGGCGCAAACTCAGCCGCCCTGGCGCTTGATATCCGCAACGATCTCGGCGTGCTGGCTTCGTGAGATGTTGTAGAACCAGATGCAGCCGATGGACATGGCCGAAAGCAGCAGAACGCTGGGACCGGTCGCCCAGCCAAATCGCGCGATCGCTTCAGGCGCCACCTCTCCCGGTGCGCTGCCCGGCGCAATCCCGGACAGATCGATGATCACGCCAGCCAGCACAGGGCCCGCCCCACCGACCGCCTTGGAGATCAGCGACCCAGCTGCATAGTAGATGCCTTCCTGACGCTGGCCGTGTCGGCGCTCATGCTCATCGGTGATGTCCGCGATCATCGATCCGATGAGGGGAATCGCCACACCCAGGCCGAGCGCGGAGATGCAGCCCGTCGTGATGTAGAGCGGCGCAACGAGTGGATGCTCATTGTCAGGCAGCACGCCAACCAGGCGCGCAATGATCACGCTGCTGGTCCACACCGCGTACCAGGTGGTCCCGGCAATGAACAGATCCCTCTTCTCTGGAATGAGCGCAGCCATCGGCCGACTGCCGAGACTGCCGATTATGATCCCCGCGATCGCACCGGCGAACAGACCAGTGACCTGAGCGCTCGAAAGCTCAAAGAAATAGGTGGCCAGGTAGAGGTGCAAGGCCTGCACCATACCCTGGTTGATGCTGAACATGATGCTCCCCGCCACCACCGCGACAAACGCAGGAATCCGGAATGCGGTGACCACATCCTGAATGACACCGCGCAGCAAAGCCCGCGGCGGACCGTCAGGCTGCTCCAGGCGCGGAATCTCTCCGTGCGTTCCCCAGGCTGCGACCCAGACTCCGGCGATCAGCACCGGCACACAAGCCAGCGCGAAG
>Ga0316194_10004065_pt1 | contig 10136 bp, 7 predicted proteins | sample CroRivsedime1_MG_FD_204936 | JGI IMG/M metagenome (GOLD analysis project Ga0316194, IMG submission 204936) | Coastal sediment microbial communities from Maine, United States - Cross River sediment 1 | ecosystem: Environmental > Aquatic > Marine > Coastal > Sediment | place: USA: Maine... | reverse complement strand
AACACCAGCAGGCTGGGGATCAGACCGAAGACATTACGGAAGCTCGCCAGTTGTTGCACCGGATACCGATCGCCGAGAAACTTGATAATGACCCCCTGCAAGTCGAACAGCAGGATTGCGAGCAGGATATAGACTACGGCCCGCACGAAGTGATTCGAGCTTGGAAGCATCGTTAATTTCTCATGTATCGGATATGCGTAACCTGAATCCGTGTAATTTAGCAAATATTTGCGCCAACCGTAGACTCATAACGACAATCGTCATACAATTTGCGTTCAAGAAGATGCTGCTTCCGCAGTGTTAACGCTTAGTAAAATTCCCAATGGGAGGAACCAGCGGTTCATCCCATATTTGCGCGCGCGCATTTTTTTGAGACCGGAGACCTTGTGCCCAGACCAGCAATACTAGCCCTGCAAGATGGAACGATTTTTCGGGGTACGTCAATCGGCGCTGATGGAATATCAGCCGGCGAAGTTGTGTTCAATACTGCGATGACGGGATATCAGGAAATTTTGACCGATCCCTCCTATTGCCAGCAACTCATCACCCTGACTTACCCCCATATCGGCAATACCGGTGTCAATAGCGAAGATGAAGAGGCCGCCCATATTCATGCCAGCGGATTGATAATCCGTGACCTGCCGTTACTGGCGAGTAACTGGCGCAGCCAGGGTAGCTTGCAAAATTATCTCGAATCCCGTGCGATAGTCGGGATAGCCGATATCGATACACGTAAGCTGACCCGTCGATTGCGTGATCAGGGTGCGCAGGCCGGTGCAATTATGGCGGGTGACGAAATTTCCGATGCTACCGCAGTTGCGGCGGCCAGAGATTTTGGTGGGCTGGCGGGTCGTGATCTGGCGCAGGTAGTTACCACCGATGAGCCATACTCCTGGACGCAGTCGACCTGGTCGCTTGAGCGCGGTTATGAAGAAAATCCCCAGACCCCATACCACGTCGTGGCATACGACTATGGAATCAAGAAAAATATTCTCTGCATGCTGGTGGATCGCGGCGCACGGGTAACCGTGGTCCCTGCTAAAACTCCGGCCGATGAAGTCCTGGAAATGAATCCTGACGGCGTGTTCCTGTCGAATGGTCCGGGTGATCCCGAGCCCTGTGATTACGCCATCGCGGCGATTGCCAGAATTCTGCAAACTGACCTGCCTGTATTTGGTATCTGTCTGGGGCATCAATTGCTCGCTCTGGCGAGTGGTGCCAGTACGATCAAAATGAAATTTGGACATCATGGCGCAAACCATCCGGTACAGGACCTGGCTTCTGGAGTGGTCATGATTACCAGTCAAAACCATGGTTTTGCAGTAGACGAGTCGAGCCTGCCGGGTAATCTCAGGGCGACGCATCGTTCACTGTTTGACGGCAGTTTGCAGGCGGTAGAACGCACCGATAAGCCTGCTTTCAGTTTCCAGGGCCACCCCGAAGCGAGCCCTGGCCCGCACGATGTCGCGCCGCTGTTCGATCGATTTTTCGATTTGATTGCGCTCCACAAGTCCCATGCAGGAGCCGTCTGATGCCACGTCGAGATGATATTGAGTCAGTGCTCATCATCGGTGCCGGACCGATTGTTATCGGCCAGGCCTGCGAATTTGACTATTCCGGGGCGCAGGCCTGCAAAGCACTCAAGGAGGAAGGTTATCGTGTAATCCTGATCAACTCGAATCCGGCTACCATCATGACTGATCCGGATACCGCGGATGCGGTTTACATCGAACCGATTACCTGGAAAGCGGTGGAGAAGATTATTGAAAAAGAACGCCCGCAGGCGTTGTTGCCTACCATGGGCGGTCAGACCGCGCTGAACTGTGCGCTCGATCTGGTGCGTGAAGGGGTGCTGCAAAAATATAATGTGGAAATGATCGGCGCCACGCGTGAAGCCATCGATATGGCGGAAGATCGTGAACAATTTCGCCAGGCGATGACTCAAATCGGATTGAAAACTCCCAGGGCATTTATTGCACATAGCCTCGAAGAAGCCTGGCAGGGACAGCCACAAATTGGTTTTCCCGCCATCATCCGCCCGTCGTTTACGATGGGTGGTAGCGGCGGCGGGATTGCCTATAATCGCGAAGAGTTCGAAGACATCATTCGACGCGGACTGGACCTGTCTCCCACTACCGAGGTTTTGATCGAAGTTTCGGTGCTGGGCTGGAAAGAGTTCGAAATGGAAGTGGTGCGCGATAAAAACGACAATTGCATCATCATTTGTGCCATCGAAAATCTCGATCCGATGGGGGTGCATACCGGCGATTCGATAACCGTTGCTCCGGCGCAGACGCTGACCGATAAGGAATACCAGATAATGCGTAATGCGTCGCTCGCCGTACTGCGCAAGATCGGGGTGGAAACAGGTGGTTCAAACGTGCAATTCGCGATCAATCCCGAGAATGGTGAAATGATCATCATCGAGATGAACCCCCGGGTGTCGCGTTCTTCGGCACTGGCCTCGAAGGCCACGGGGTTTCCAATCGCCAAGATTGCGGCCAAACTTGCAGTCGGTTTTACCCTGGACGAATTACAAAATGATATTACCGGAGGCGCGACGCCGGCCTCGTTTGAACCCAGTATCGACTATGTTGTTACCAAGATTCCGCGGTTTACATTCGAAAAATTCCCGCAGGCCGACGACCGCCTGTCGACCCAGATGAAATCAGTCGGTGAGGTTATGGCGATAGGGCGAAATTTCCAGGAATCATTCCACAAGGCATTACGTGGCCTGGAAATTGGTGTGCATGGGCTCGACCCGATCGTCGATCAGCAGCAGGATGCCGAACAACTCGAGGACTTGTATCGCACCGAGTTACGCCTGCCGGGAGCGAAACGAATCTGGTATGTCGCCGATGCGTTTCGCTCCGGTTACAGTCTCGAACAGATATTTGCCCAGACTTCGATCGATCCATGGTTTCTGGTGCAGATAGAAGAGCTGGTGCAAATCGAACAGCGCCTTGTCGGTCGCAACCTGAATTCGCTGGATGCAGACGAAATCCGTGGTTTTAAACGCAAGGGGTTTTCCGACTATCGGCTGGCTGACCTGCTGGGAACCGATGAGGTGAGCTTTGCCGCATTGCGACGCTCCCTTGATATCAGACCCGTCTACAAGCGCGTCGACACCTGTGCTGCGGAGTTTGCTTCAAGCACCGCTTACCTGTATTCGAGTTATGACGAGGAATGCGAAGCCAACCCGAGCGAACGCGATAAAATCGTCGTTCTGGGAGGCGGGCCAAACCGGATTGGTCAGGGCATAGAGTTCGACTATTGCTGTGTACACGCGGCGATGGCAATGCGTGAAGATGGTTATGAAACCATTATGATCAACTGTAACCCGGAAACCGTGTCCACCGATTACGACACCTCGGACCGTCTTTACTTTGAGCCGCTGACTTACGAAGATGTGCTCGAGATTATCGATCTGGAAAAACCACGCGGCGTTATCGTGCAGTTTGGTGGTCAGACTCCTTTGAACCTGGCGCGGGCACTTGAATCGGCTGGGGTGCCAATTATCGGTACTACTCCGGACTCGATTGACCTGGCCGAGGACCGGGAGCGATTTCAGCAAATGATCCAGCGCCTTGAATTGCTGCAGCCACCCAATCAGATTGCTTTCGATGTCGAATCCTCCCCACAGCTGGCCGAAAAGGTCGGTTTCCCCTTAGTGGTGCGACCCTCTTATGTGCTCGGGGGGAGGGCGATGGAAATTGTCTACGATCAGGAAGACCTGGCACGCTATATGAAAGAGGCTGTCAGGATTAGCCGGGACTCACCGGTGCTGCTTGATCGTTTCCTGGATGAAGCGGTCGAGGTCGATGTCGATGCGATCTGCGATGGTGAAAATGTATTGATCGGTGGTTTGATGGAACATATCGAGCAGGCCGGAGTGCATTCCGGTGATTCAGCCTGTGCGTTACCACCCTATACCCTGTCGGCAGAGATCCAGCAGCGTCTTTGTGAGCAGGTTGCTGCGATGGCGAAGGCACTAAACGTGGTTGGCTTGATGAATACCCAGTTTGCGATCAAGGGTGATGAGGTCTACATACTCGAAGTTAATCCACGCGCTTCACGCACGGTGCCCTTTGTATCCAAAGCGACCGGTGTGCCGCTGGCCAAGATAGCGGCGCGTTGCATGGTTGGTCAAAGTCTCGAGCAACAGGGCAGAATGGCACAGGTAGTGCCAGACTTTGTTGCCGTCAAGGAGTCGGTATTCCCCTTCGCCAAGTTTCAGGGAGTCGATCCGATTCTGGGCCCGGAAATGAAATCTACCGGTGAGGTCATGGGTATAGGCCGCAGTTTTGCGGAGGCTTTTGCCAAAGGCATGATTGCATCCGGGGCAAAAATTCCCTTGCCCGGCACCGCGTTCCTGAGTGTGCGTGAAACCGATAAGAAGGCCATTGTCGATCTGGCGCGCGAGCTGGTTGAAAAAGGCTTTAACCTGGTTGCGACCGGAGGCACAGCGAAGGTTATTCGCCAGGGCGGGGTAGACTGCGAGCAGGTTAACAAGGTCAAGGAAGGGCGTCCGCATATCGTCGACATGATAAAGAACGATGAAATTGTTCTTATTGTAAACACTACCGAGGGTCGCTCGGCGATAGCTGATTCCTATGCCATTCGTCGCGAAGCACTAATGCATGCGGTGTGCTATACCACTACCTTGTCGGGTGGGCGTGCGACCTGTCAGGCAATGGCTCATCGCGAGATCCAAGAAGTATATAGCTTACAATCTCTACACCAGGCGTAAATATAATGAATCAAATACCGCTTACTGCTGCGGGTGCAGAACGGCTCAAGCTTGAGCTCAAGGAACTTAAGACAGTCAAAAGGCCAGCCGTGATCGAGGCGATTGCGACGGCGCGCGAGCATGGCGACCTGAAAGAAAATGCCGAATATCATGCCGCCCGCGAAGAGCAGAGTTTTACCGAGGGTCGTATCGCCGAACTGGAAGCGGCCCTGTCGAATGCGCAAATCATTGATGTTACCCAGCTCAAGCAATCTGATCGGGTAGTGTTTGGCTGTACCGTAGAATTGTTCGATATGGCTAGTGAAGCCGAGGTGGTCTATCAAATCGTAGGTGATATCGAAGCTGATATAAGGGAAAACCGCATCGCTATCAGCTCCCCGATAGCGCGTGCGTTAATTGGTAAGCAGGAGGGGGATGATGCAATCGTGGAGGCGCCCGGTGGTACCATGGAGTATGCGATTACTGCTGTTCATTACAAGTAGTATCATGGCTTGAGCACTGTTGCGTAACGATTGTTATCTTTATTGATTCGGTAAATTACGATGACACTGCCAATGCTTTCGATCAGGTACGCCTGGTGCTGTTCGCAGATCAACCGGCCGAGTTCGCGTTTGTCTGCTTTGTTCAGCGCGGGAATGCGCAGTTTGACTAACTCGTGGTGATTGAGCGCCAGATCGATCTCGTTGTGCAGGTTTTCCGACAACCCTTTCTGGCCGATGGTAACGATTGGTTTTAATTTAAGCCGATGTCCCTCCGCGCGTAATTGCTTGATTTGTCCACTGCTTAATTCCATATTATTGCAACGCAAAACCTCAAAGCGCGCATGTTACCACAGTGAAATGGCGAGTCGTGCGCATATTGCATGTAGCTACCACCTTCATGCAATATGTGGACTATGTCACGATCAAAATCTAGCAAGCGCTGGTTGCAGGAGCATCATCAGGACGCTTATGTGTTGAAGGCGCGCGAGCAGGGGTATCGTTCGCGCGCGGTATTCAAACTGGCGGAAATCCAGCAAAAGGACCGCATCATAAAGCCAGGGCAATTAGTGCTCGATCTTGGTGCGGCACCGGGCGGTTGGAGTGAATATGCGCAGCAGATAGTCGGTGATCAGGGCAGGGTAATAGCTCTAGATCTGCTGCCGATAGAACCTATTGCCGGTGTGAAGTTCATACAGGGGGATTTCACCGAACAACAGACCCTCGACCAGTTACTGGTCCTGATTGAGGATTGTCGACTCGACCTTGTATTATCTGATATGGCCCCCAATTTAAGTGGAATGGGCAGCGTGGATCAGCCCAGGTCGCTGTATCTGGCTGAGCTTGCCTTCGATCTGGCGCGCCAGTTTTTGGCAGTAGATGGTGTTTTTGTAGTCAAATTGTTCCACGGAGAGGGATTTGAAGATTTGATTTCATTGTTTCGGTTGAGCTTTAAGTCGGTCAGGTTCCGCAAACCTGATGCATCCAGGGCTCGATCGAGTGAAATTTATGCGGTTTGCTGTGGTCTTAGATAGGTCCGCTTGCGGAAAAATGCGCTAGTATCTGTTGGTATTAGCAGTAATAATGATTCGAATCAGGCAGAGATAAAGCCAGGAAAGGAGTAATAGTGAACGACGTAGTCAAGAATTTAGTATTGTGGATTGTCATCGCCGTAGTTTTATTGTCAGTATTCCACAGCTTCGGGGATCGCACTAGTAGCGCCCAGTCCCTGATCTATTCCGACTTCCTGACCCAGGTAGAACAGGGCCAGGTGCGCGAAGTAACCATCGAAGGGCAAAACATCAATGGCAAAATGATTTCCGGTGCGCCATTCACTACCTACAGCCCCGAATCCAGTAACGGCGCGTTGATCGGTGATCTCCAGGAAGCCAACGTCGCTATCCTGGGCAAGCCACCTGAAGCACCATCTTTACTGGGGCATATGTTCATCAGCTGGTTTCCGTTTATCGTTTTGATTGGCCTGTGGATATTTTTCATGCGCCAGATGCAAGGCGGCGGTGGTGGCCGCGGGGCAATGTCCTTCGGTAAGAGCAAGGCGCGCCTGCTGGGGGAAGACCAGATCCACATTAATTTCAATGATGTCGCTGGTGTTGACGAAGCCAAGGAAGAGGTTGCCGAACTGGTAGAATTTCTGCGCGACCCTTCTAAATTTCAGAAACTGGGCGGTAAGATCCCGCGCGGGGTATTGATGGTCGGCTCTCCCGGCACTGGTAAGACATTGCTGGCCAAGGCAATTGCAGGTGAAGCGAAGGTTCCATTCTTCACCATTTCGGGTTCGGATTTTGTCGAAATGTTTGTGGGTGTCGGTGCATCGCGGGTGCGCGATATGTTCGATCAGGCCAAAAAGCATGCGCCCTGCATCATATTTATCGATGAGATCGATGCAGTAGGACGTCATCGTGGTGCCGGTCTCGGCGGCGGGCATGACGAACGCGAGCAGACATTGAACCAGTTGCTGGTCGAAATGGATGGCTTTGAGGGTAACGAAGGTGTCATCGTGATCGCGGCGACCAACCGGCCCGATGTGCTTGATCCAGCCTTGCTGCGTCCTGGCCGATTCGATCGCCAGGTGGTGGTGCCGCTGCCGGACGTGCGCGGTCGCTCGCATATTCTCAAGGTGCATATGCGCAAGGTACCAGTAGCCGAGAAAGTCGATCCAATGGTGATTGCGCGTGGTACGCCGGGTTTTTCCGGCGCCGATCTGGCTAACCTGGTCAACGAGGCGGCATTGTTTGCCGCACGCGGTAACAAGAAGGTGGTGTCGATGGCAGAGTTCGAACGCGCCAAGGACAAGATCATGATGGGCGCCGAGCGCAGATCGATGATCATGAAAGATGAGGAAAAGAAACTCACCGCTTATCACGAAGCTGGCCATGCGATCGTAGGCCGCCTGGTACCCGAGCACGACCCGGTGTACAAGGTAAGTATCATTCCGCGCGGACGTGCCCTCGGGGTTACCATGTTTTTGCCAGAGGACGATCGCTATAGTTATAGCAAGCAGCTACTTGAAAGCCAGTTATCGAGCCTGTTCGGTGGCCGTATCGCTGAGCAGCTGATCTTTGGTGATGAAGCAGTGACCACCGGTGCTTCGAACGATATCGAGCGCGCGACCAGTATAGCCCGAAGTATGGTGACCCAGTGGGGCCTTTCAGACCGCATGGGACCCTTGTCCTATAGCGAAGATGAGGGTGAAGTATTTCTCGGCAAGAGCTATGGTAAGCAAAAGCATGTATCTGACGAAACTGCGCATTCGATTGATTCGGAGATTCGCGCGATCATTGATCGTAATTACCAGCGAGCGGTGGAAATTCTCAAGCAGAACGAGGAAAAGCTCCATCTTATGGCTGATGCCTTGATGAAATATGAAACCATCGATGTTGGTCAAATAGATGCAATTATGGAAGGCAGGGAGCCAGGTCCCCCCGAAGACTGGTCGGACGATGATACCGGACCCTCGTCGAATGCACCTTCGGGTAAGGCCAGTGAGGATGATGATCCTGATCTGGATCCGGCAAAACTTCACTAGTCGCTTTCAGGCTTGACTCAGCCCTGACAAGGCGATGTCAGAACTTACTATATCGAGCAACCTGCAGGTCATGGGGGTCATTAATACGACCCCCGATTCTTTTTCCGATGGAGGCAGGTTCGACACCATAGATAAAGCCTTCGCACACGCCCGGCAGCTGATTACCAAAGGCGCCGACATTCTCGATATTGGTGGCGAATCGACTCGTCCCGGTTCGCAGCAGGTAGACCTTGAGCAGGAGTTGGCGCGCACAATTCCATTGATTAAGGCAATTCGGCAAGTTTCTGATATTTCGATTTCGATTGACACCAACAAACCCGGTGTAATGGAGGCTGCAGTAAATGCGGGGGCGACAATGATCAACAGTATCTGGGCCTTGCAGCTGGATGATTCCTTGCACGCAGCCGCTGACCTGGCAGTGCCGGTCTGCCTGATGCACATGCAGGGAACTCCAGAAACCATGCAGCAAAACCCAGCTTACACGAATGTTGTCGGCGAGGTTCTGGATTTTCTTAAGGCACGAATGGACGCCGCGCTCGATGCAGGGATCGCGCAACAGCATATAATTATTGATCCCGGATTTGGATTTGGCAAAACCATCGAGCATAATCTTTTACTGCTAGCTTCATTACCTGTTTTTCGCCAACTGGGGGTGCCTGTCCTGGTCGGGCTATCTCGTAAAGCTATGATTGGCAAGATTCTCGACAAGCCAGCGGATGAGCGGCTTTATGGCAGTATGTCGCTAGCGGTGATGGCAGCGATGCTGGGTGCGGATATTGTGCGCGTGCATGATGTAGCCGAAACCCTGGATGCAATTGCGATGGTTAAAGCGCTAGGGGAGGTAGTTTAATGGGCCGAAAGTACTTTGGCACCGATGGTATTCGCGGTCGAGTTGGGCAGTTGCCAATGACCGTCGACTTCATCATGAAGCTGGGATGGGCCGCGGGCAAGGTATTGTCGCAATCCAGTCGCGGCCAGGTCGTCATCGGCAAGGATACCCGCATTTCAGGGTATATGTTCGAATCGGCGCTGGAAGCAGGACTGGCTGCCGCCGGACTTGACGTCCTGTTGCTCGGGCCGATGCCTACCCCGGCAATTGCCTACATAACCCAGTCACAACGAGCCACCGCAGGTATCGTAATCAGCGCATCGCACAATCCATATCATGATGATGGTGTGAAGTTTTTTAATGGCGATGGTTTCAAGCTGCCCGATGCAACCGAAGAAGCGATCGAGGCGATGCTGGACCTCGAACTGGAAATGGTTGCGCCGGAGCAGATTGGCAAGGCGACGCGGATGGAAGACGCCAAGGGCCGATACATTGAGTTTTGTAAGTCCTCTATCGCGTTTAATAAATCGTTACGTGGTATGAAACTGGTGATCGACTGTGCCAATGGCGCGACCTATCACATTGCACCAGCTGTTTTCCGTGAGCTGGGGGCAGAGGTTATCGAAGTCGGTACCAGCCCCAATGGTATGAACATCAACCATGAAGTCGGTGCTCTTTATCCTGAAAGCATGCGTGCCCATGTGCTGGAAAATCAGGCTGACATGGGGATTGCGTTCGATGGTGATGGTGACCGTGTGATGATGATGGATGCGCGCGGGGATGTGAAAAATGGCGATCAGTTACTCTATATCATCGCCAGGAACAAACTGGCCAGTGGCCAGCTCGATGGAGGAGTGGTTGGCACTTTGATGACTAATCTCGGATTCGAACACGCCTTGCAGGCCCATGATATTCCGTTTGTGCGTGCCGCAGTTGGCGATCGCTATGTCATGACGGAACTGATCGAGCGTGGTTGGCATCTGGGTGGCGAATCGTCCGGCCATATCATATGCCTGGATAAAACCACGACAG
>Ga0316194_10004064_pt1 | contig 10137 bp, 10 predicted proteins | sample CroRivsedime1_MG_FD_204936 | JGI IMG/M metagenome (GOLD analysis project Ga0316194, IMG submission 204936) | Coastal sediment microbial communities from Maine, United States - Cross River sediment 1 | ecosystem: Environmental > Aquatic > Marine > Coastal > Sediment | place: USA: Maine... | reverse complement strand
CGAATGCCGTCCTTGGTCACAGACCTGATGAATAGATGGTTTCCGGGGTTTTGAAGAGTCAGTTCCATTGCAACGGTCCTGCCAGGATCCTGTTACACCCGATCACGCGGGTAATTCTATTATGGGCTTTTTTGGATTACGGCGGAAAAAACACGCAACCTGTCCAATCGAGTGAACCAGTTCAGCCCCAAACTTTTCAACAATATCTTCAACCCAGCCAGATCGCGTCTCGCGGTCGCTGCGCAGTTTTATCTTGATCAGTTCATGGTGCTCAAGGGCAGACTCGATTTCGGCCATGACACTTTCACTAAGACCCTTGTCGGCTACCATGACCACCGGATGGAGGTTATGCGTCAAGCCACGGAGATAACGAAGCTGTTGGTTGGTAAGGGGCATGTAATGCTTCCTGATGTCGTAAACTGGGGTTGAAACCAAAGCAGGCATTCTATCATGCAAGGGAATATCCGGAATGGCGAGAAGTAAGAGCAGTAACCGGTGGCTGTCGGAGCACTTTGACGATCATTATGTCAAAATGGCCCAGCAAAAAGGCCTGCGATCCCGATCTGCGTTCAAGTTACTGGAGTTGCAGGAAAAGTATCAACTGATACAACCGGGCATGGTGGTGGTCGATCTTGGCGCAGCTCCTGGCGGCTGGTGCCAGGTGGTGAGGCCCCTTCTGGGCGAGTCCGGGAAGCTGATCGCGCTGGACATTCTTGAAATGGAACCCATCGAAGGGGTGGAAATGATCCACGGCGATTTCACTGAAGAAGAGCCGCTGCATGCGCTGGAGGATGCGTTGAACGGTCGCCAGGTTGATCTTGTGTTGTCCGATATGGCCCCCAATATGAGTGGCATGTCGACCATTGACCAGGCAAAAGCCATGTACCTGGCTGAACTGGCGTTGGAATTTGTGAAGGCGCACCTGAAACCTGGCGGCGATTATGTGGTCAAGTTATTTCAGGGAACGGATTTTGACGTATATGTTCGCGAAGTCCGGTCTATGTTCCGTAAGGTGCAGGTGAGAAAGCCACAAGCCTCCCGGCCAAGAAGCAGGGAAGTCTATTTGCTGGCTCGTGACCGCCAAGTCGAGTAAATTGTAAGTGCACCATAAGTAATTGGGTTTTTGTAAAAATTTAATTGAGCGAGGCCGCCTTCGGCTGCGAAGCAGACGGAACAGGGATGCGAGACTCTACCGGATTTGAGGAAATGATTTGAACGACCTAGCTAAAAACCTGCTGACCTGGGCGATTATCGCAATCGTACTGGTTTCTATTTTCAATCACTATGCGAGCGTTGGCACGGTGTCTGAACCGCTGTCTTATTCTGAATTCCTGAATGACGTCAGGAATGGAAAAGTTTCGCAAGTCCATATTCAGAGCAATGATGCCGGAAATGCTATCACCGGCAACAGCGTCGATGGCGGTGACTTTAAAACGTTTGGTCCCCCGGATCCGAAGCTGATCGATGACCTGGTGGAAAATAAAGTAGAAATCTCGGCGGAGCCGCCGGCCGAGCGCTCCGTTTTCGTGGATCTGATTCTTGGCGTCGCGCCTATCCTGTTGCTGATCGGCGTGTGGGTCTATTTCATGCGCCAGATGCAGGGCGGTGGCGCTGGCCGTGGCGCAATGTCTTTTGGCAAGAGCCGCGCGAAACTCCAGGGAGAAGACCAGGTCAAGGTTACCTTCGAAGATGTCGCGGGGGTAGAGGAGGCCAAGGAAGAAGTCGGTGAACTGGTCGAGTTCCTCAGGAATCCAGGCAAGTTTCAGAAGCTCGGTGGACATATCCCCCGCGGTGTATTGATGGTTGGTTCTCCGGGCACGGGTAAAACCCTTCTTGCCAGGGCGATTGCCGGTGAAGCGAAAGTACCGTTCTTTTCGATCTCCGGCTCCGAATTTGTCGAGATGTTTGTGGGCGTGGGCGCTTCACGTGTGCGGGACATGTTCGACCAGGCAAAAAAACACGCGCCGTGCATCATCTTTATCGATGAAATTGACGCTGTCGGCCGGCATCGCGGTGCTGGCCTGGGCGGTGGTCATGATGAACGTGAGCAGACCCTGAACCAGCTCCTGGTGGAGATGGACGGTTTTGAGGGTGGTGAAGGCGTGATCGTGATCGCTGCCACCAACCGCCCGGATGTCCTCGATCCTGCGCTTTTGCGTCCGGGACGTTTCGATCGACAGGTGGTGGTCCCGTTGCCGGATATTCGCGGACGTGAAGCGATTCTGAAAGTTCATATGCGCAAAGTCCCGATCAGTGACAATGTAAATGCCAAGGTAATTGCACGCGGTACTCCCGGTTTTTCAGGCGCCGACCTGGCCAACCTGGTGAATGAAGCCGCATTATTTGCAGCACGTGATAATGCAAAGCTGGTCGAGATGGACCATCTTGATCGGGCCAAGGACAAGATCATGATGGGCGCCGAAAGGCGATCCATGGTGATGTCCGAGAAGGAAAAGAAGCTGACTGCTTTCCACGAGGCTGGCCACGCAATTGTTGGCAGGCTCGTACCCGAGCATGACCCGGTTTACAAGGTAACCATTATTCCGCGCGGGCGTGCCCTGGGTGTCACGATGTTTTTGCCCGAGCAGGACAAGTACAGCATTTCCAAGCTGCAGCTTGAGAGCCAGTTGGCCAGTCTGTTCGGTGGCAGGGTTGCCGAGGAACTCGTATTCGGCTCCGAGCACGTTACGACGGGAGCATCGAATGACATCGAGCGTGCAACGGCCATTGCCCGCAACATGGTGACCAAGTGGGGGCTTACGGAAAAACTCGGGCCCCTGACCTACGCTGAGGACGAGGACGAGGTATTCCTCGGGCGTTCGGTAACGCAACACAAGCATGTCTCGGATGATACAGCCAGGCTGATTGATGTCGAAGTACGCGAAATCATCGACGTTGCGCACGGTACAGCCAAGGCATTGCTGGAATCACACAATCCCCAACTGCATATGATGGCAGACGCCCTGATGAAATATGAAACCATCACTGGCGGCCAGATCGATCAGATCATGGATGGAAAGGAACCGGATCCGCCGGAGGGTTGGCAGGATAGTGAACCCGATGCCCCGAGCGGCGGCGCCAGCGGCACCGGTGATCGAACCAGCGTTGGTGGTCCTGCCGAACAGGTCTGACCGAAAAACACCGGAGCTAATCACTTAGAGACACGGCAGGCCCGCAGCGGTTAAAATTCCTCCATGAGCCGTAAGTATTTTGGAACTGATGGAGTGCGCGGACGGGTAGGGGTGCCGCCGATAACCGCTGACTGGATTTTGCGGTTGGGCCGAGCCGTGGGAATCGTGTTGGCTGCCAACGACAAACGGGCCGTTGTGATCGGCAAGGACACGCGGATTTCCGGTTACATGTTCGAATCTGCGCTGGAAGCGGGCCTTGCTGCAGCAGGCGCCAACGTACTTCTTCTCGGGCCGATGCCAACTCCGGCAGTCGCCTATCTCACCCGCACGCTTTATGCCTGTGCGGGAATTGTCATCTCGGCATCCCATAACGCTTATGAAGACAATGGCATAAAGTTTTTTTCGGCTGATGGTGAAAAACTGGCGGATGACGTCGAACTGGCCATCGAGGAAGAGATCGACCAGCCTTTTGTCACCGTCAATTCAGCCCAAATGGGCAAGGCGTCCCGCGTCGATGATGCGGCAGGCCGGTACATTGAATTTTGCAAAGGCACCATGCCGTTTGGCACGCTGCTGAGCGGCATGCGCATAGCCCTGGACTGCGCTCACGGCTCTACCTACAAGGTCGCGCCCGCGATCCTGAGGGAACTGGGCGCCAAGGTTCATGTCATCGGCAACACCCCGGACGGCATGAACATCAATGATCACTGTGGCTCAACGGAGCCGAGGGCGATGCAGGAGCATGTCTTGAGCAGCGGTGCTGATCTCGGCATAGCGCTTGATGGCGACGGTGATCGGGTGGTGTTTGCCGACAGTGACGGCGAACTGGTGGATGGTGACGAATTGCTGTACATCATTGCCTGTGCGCGCAAGGAAGCCGGCACGCTCACCGGCGGTGTCGTGGGCACGGTAATGACCAATTTCGGTCTTGAACTGGCGTTTTCCAGGCTCGGTATTCCGTTCATCAGGACGGCTGTCGGCGACCGGCACATTCACCGTGCATTGATCGATAAAGGCTGGACCCTCGGTGGAGAAGCTTCAGGACACCTGCTGTCCCTGGATCGCACCAGCACCGGCGACGGCATCGTGAGTGCATTGCAGGTACTGGAAGTGATGGTGCGCAGCGGCAAAACCCTGAAGGAGCTGAGGCAGGGCATGCAGAAATTTCCACAAACCATGATCAACGTGCCGGTCTCAGCAGGCGGACGCCTGGTATTCAGCGAGTCCGAGGTCATCAACCGCGCCGTACGGGCAGTGGAAGCTGAACTGAACGGTCAGGGACGCGTTATTCTCAGGCCGTCCGGCACCGAGCCCTTGATCCGGGTGACCCTCGAGGGTTCAGATCCCGGCCTGGTGGAGCGTCTGGCCAATCAGCTGGCCGATACCGTTCGCTCCGAACTGGGCGGCTGACCGGCTCTCCCGGTGTCGCGGCACGTTCCCGTTCTTGATCTGCACCGCTTTGGGAGCGACCAGGCTGCGCTGGCCAGGGAAGCGGGCGATGCATACCGAGAATACGGATTTTGCGGGTTCATCAATCATGGATTGTCCGATGCCGTCATCGATGACGCCTACGCCGTTTTCAGGCAGTTTTTTGCGTTACCGTCTGACGTCAAGATGCGTTACCGCTCGACGAGCGGCGGTCAGCGCGGTTACACACCCTTCGGCATAGAACAGGCAAGGGATCAGTCCGTTCCCGATCTAAAAGAATTTTGGCACGTAGGACGGGAAATGGATGCTGATAATCCCTGGCCGGACATTCTCGAGTCAAACACCTGGCCATTTGAAGTCCCCGGTTTTCAACAAAAGGCATACGCACTGTATCGTGCCCTGGATGAACTGGGTAAACGCATTCTGCAGCTCATCGCGCTTGCCATTGGCCTGGAGCCAGGCTGGTTCGACGACCGGGTTGCGCTGGGTAACAGCATTTTGCGTGCGATACATTATCCGCCCATAACGGACAGGCAGACACCAGCGGTAAGAGCCGCCAGGCATGAAGATATTAACCTGATTACGCTGCTGATCGGTTCCAGCGAGGAGGGGCTGCAGATCCTGTCGCGCGATGGAACATGGATTCCGGTGACCAGCATTCCCGGGACGATCGTGGTCAACATCGGTGACATGATGAAAAGGCTGACCAACGATGTTCTGCCCTCGACCCCGCATCGTGTGATCAATCCGCCGGGCGCCAAATCAGACCTGTCACGCTATTCGATTCCATTCTTCATGCACCCGAATCCCGATTTCCTGATCAAAACCCTTCCGCACTGTGTCAGTCCGGAACGGCCCAACCGCTATCCGCAGGCCATCACGGCAAATGATTTCCTGGTGGAACGACTGCGCGAAATCAAGTTGCTTTGAACTGCAGCCGGCTAGTTGAGCACGCCGAGCTCTTTTCCGACCTTTGAAAACGCTTCAACCGCCTTGTCGAGGTGCCCTTTCTTGTGAGCAGCTGAAATTTGCACTCTTATCCGGGCCTCGCCCTTGGGCACGACGGGATAAAAGAAACCGATCACATATATCCCTTCTTCAAGTAACCGGGATGCAAATTGCTGGGCCAGCGGCGCGTCATACAACATGACAGGAACGATCGGATGTACTCCCGGCTTGATGTCGAAACCTGTATCCGTCATTGCGGCGCGAAAATAGCGGGTATTCTCTTCCAGGCGATCACGCAGTTGGGTGGTGGAGGAAAGCATTTCAAAAACGCGAATTCCGGCTGCAACCAGTGGTGGCGGCAGGGTATTTGAAAACAGGTAGGGCCTGGAGCGCTGGCGCAGCAGGTCAACCACTTCCTGCCGGCCGGACGTGAATCCGCCGGACCCCCCACCCAGTGCTTTGCCCAGCGTGGAAGTGAAAATGTCGATCTTGTTCATCACACCGTGATGTTCTGCCGAGCCTCTTCCCGTAGGCCCGAGAAAACCCGTGGCGTGACTGTCATCGACCATCACCATGGCGTCATAGCGTTCCGCCAGGCGCGTTATTTCGTCCAGCCTGGCGATGTAGCCATCCATGCTGAACGCCCCGTCAGTTGCAATCAGGCGGCTGCGGCAGTCCCGGGTTACCTTCAAAATGTCTTCCAGGGCAGCCATGTCGCTGTTGGGATAGCGGTGGCGCTGGGCCTTGCACAGCCGGATTCCGTCGATGATGGACGCGTGGTTGAGCGCATCGGAAATAACGGCGTCCTCCGGCCCGAGAATGGTTTCGAACAGACCGCCATTGGCATCGAAACAGGAGGTGTAGAGAATCGTGTCATCGGTTCCGAGAAAACGGGATATGGTCTGTTCCAGTTGCTTGTGCAAATCCTGAGTGCCGCAGATGAAGCGGACAGAAGCCAGGCCGAAGCCGTGGTCATCCAGTGCCTTGTGAGCTGCGGCGATGACATCTGGATTATCTGCCAGGCCCAGGTAGTTGTTGGCGCAGAAATTGAGTACTTCTCCACCGTCCTGAACATTGATTTCAACGCTTTGTGGTGAGGTGATAATCCGCTCGCTTTTATAGAGGCCGGCTTGCCGGATTTCTTCGAGCGTATCCTGATATCTTTGCAGTGTGGTCGTCTCTTTCACTATGTCTTCCAGTTCGTCCGGGTACGTCTGATTGTGTGTTGGATTATAGTCAGGGTCATTGACCAGCGTCGTGTTTCCATGACTTTAACTGTCCGGTAAGAATACCAAGAATCTCGGATGCAGGGCCTCTCAAACACTGGTTTGCGTGGGGGCTCAGTGGTGTTTCCATCGGGTTGATCTCGATCACGGCAGCACCGTTTTCCAAAGCCATCAGCGGCAGGCTGGCTGCCGGCTGCACCAGGGAGGTGGTTCCGGCTGAAATGCAGAAATCACAACGGGCTGCTGCTTCCATCGCTGCTTCCAGTTCCCTGCGCGGCAGAGTCTCGCCGAACCAGACGACATCGGGCCGCGCGAGCCCGTGGCCGACATAAGGCGAGGGAGGCACTGCCTGGGCCGAGTCCTCCAGCCAGCCTGCGCTGATGTGCCGGCCAGTGATATGGCACCTGGAACGCAGAATATTTCCGTGCAATTCCGTCACATTCCTGGAACCAGCCAGTTGATGCAGCCCATCCACATTCTGGGTGACCAGGTCGAGGTGGGGAACCAGCGATTCCAGTTCGACCAGTGCGAAATGTCCAGCGTGTGGCCTGGCCGATCTGACAGTCTTTCTCCGCTCTTCATACCACTGCCAGACACGGGTCGGGTTTGCTGCAAACGCTTCTGGTGTGGCCAGGTCCTCGGCGCGGTATTTAGCCCATATCCCGGTTTGTGCGTCGCGAAAGGTCGGGATGCCGCTTTCAGCTGACATTCCGGCGCCGGTTAAAACCATGACATGACGTGCATCACCCAGACGCCGCAGCAGTTGGTCAGACAGTATTTGCGAGGTCGTATCTGTCAATGAAACAATCCTTTTATCGTGGCGGGAAAATGAGCATGGGTGTATTCTACGCGGTTCGCTTTAAAGACTGACGGATTCAATGAAAGGCAAGCTATATATTAAGACACACGGGTGTCAGATGAACGAGTACGATTCCGGCAAAATGGCCGACGTGCTGGCGGCTTCACACGACCTGGAACTGACGGATCGCGAGGAAGAAGCGGATGTAATTCTGATCAATACCTGCTCCATCCGTGAAAAGGCTCAGGAAAAGGTGTTCTCCCAGTTGGGCCGATGGAAACAGATCAAAAAGAGAAACCCGGCGGTTGTGATCGGCGTAGGCGGTTGCGTGGCCAGCCAGGAAGGCAGGGCGATCATCGACCGGGCGCCCATCGTGGACATGGTCTTTGGTCCGCAAACCCTGCACCGTTTACCCATGATGCTGGATTCGGTGAGAAAAGAGGGGCATGCGGCGGTCGATGTCTCGTTTCCGGAAGTCGAGAAATTCGACAACCTGCCGGAACCGGGTGCCCAGGGTCCCACTGCATTCGTTTCCGTGATGGAAGGTTGCAGCAAATATTGTACGTTTTGCGTGGTTCCTTACACCCGGGGCGAGGAAATCAGCCGGCCATTCGACGATGTCATTGCCGAATGTGCGGTGCTGGCCGGGAAAGGGGTAAAGGAAATCAACCTGCTGGGACAGAATGTAAACGCGTTTCGCGGCCCCATGCACGATGGAACCGCGGCTGATCTTGCGTTGTTGATCCATTACGTGGCCGCAATCGAGGGCATTGAGCGGGTCCGATTCACGACCTCTCACCCGGTGGAGTTTTCACAAGGCCTGATTGATGCGTATGGCGAAGTGCCGGAACTCGCCAATTACCTTCACCTGCCTGTCCAATCGGGTTCAGACAGGATCCTGGCCCTGATGAAACGCGGCCACACTGTCCTGGAGTACAAGCAGAAAATCCGCCGTCTGCGTGAGAAGCGCCCGGATATAAGCTTGTCTTCGGATTTCATCGTCGGTTTTCCGGGAGAGACGGAACGGGATTTCGAGGAAACGTTGAAACTGATCAGGGATCTCGATTTTGATCAGAGTTTCAGCTTCATTTTTTCGGCCCGCCCCGGCACACCTGCCGCAGGCCTCCCGGACGATGTTCCGCTCGAGGCCAAGAAAGAGCGCCTGATGCGATTACAGGAACTGGTCAATAGCCAGGCGGCGAGGATCAGCCGCGGCATGGTGGGGAGCACGCAACGTATTCTGGTGGAAGGGTCGAGTAAAAAGGATTCAAAACAGTTGGCCGGGCGGACGGAAAATAACCGCGTGGTCAATTTTGACGGCAACTCCCGCCTGGTCGGAGGCTTCGTTGACGTGGTGATCACCGAGGCGCTCAGCAACTCGCTTCGCGGCCGGGTAGTGCACAGTGACTTCGACAGGGTGGAAACCGCATGAGCGACCGCCTGGCGTTTGAGCTGGAACCCGCCGACACACTGCGGCTGGCCAACCTTTGCGGACAGTTCGATGAACATCTGAAGCAGATCGAGGCCCGGCTCGGTGTCGAAATCTTTTGCCGCGGAAACCTTTTTACGGTGCAGGGGCCAGAACGCTCCCGCCGCGCTGCGCGCCGGTTGTTGCAAAGCCTTTACCTGCTCTCCGCTGCCGAAGTATTGACGCCGGAAGTGATCAATCTGCATTTGCAGGATTCAGGCATGGCGGAGTTGGGCAGCGAGCAGGGCAAGCAGGAAGATGCTGATGAAGTCGGGGTCAAAACGAAGCGCGGCATTATTCGCGGCCGTGGACCGAACCAGAGGGCTTACCTGAAAAGCATTGTGCGCCACGCGATCAATTTCGGCGTGGGGCCGGCCGGAACCGGCAAAACCTATCTCGCGGTTGCCTGCGCGGTTGCTGCATTGCAGGAGGACCAGGTGCAGAGGATCGTTCTGGTCAGGCCGGCGGTAGAAGCCGGGGAACGGCTGGGCTTTCTCCCAGGCGACATGGCTCAGAAAGTCGATCCCTACCTGCGTCCGCTCTATGACGCGTTGTATGAAATGCTGGGTTTCGAGCGGGTGGCGACCCTGATTGAGCGCAACGTCATCGAAGTTGCGCCGCTTGCGTTTATGCGCGGCAGAACCCTTAATGACGCATTTGTAATCCTGGACGAGGCGCAGAATACGACCAGGGAACAAATGAAGATGTTCCTGACCCGCATCGGGTTTGGCTCAACAGCCGTCGTGACCGGCGACATTACCCAGATTGATCTACCCAGCAAATCGATGTCGGGATTGAAACACGCCATCGGGATCCTCGCCGAGGTGAAGGGCGTCAGTTTTACGTTCTTTTCCGCCAGGGATGTGGTGCGGCACCCGATGGTCCAACACATTGTTGAAGCCTACGAAAAGGAATCCGCGAGTTCTGATGACGATTGATCTCGATATCCAGAATGCGTCGGAATTTGAGCCGATCCCCCGCCAGGAACAGTTTGCGTTGTGGGTCGAGGCGGCATTGCAGGGCAAAGATGACACTGAGTTGACGCTCCGCCTGGTGGACAAGTCCGAGAGCCGGGAACTCAACGCCCGGTTTCGGGGCAAGGATCAGCCCACCAATTTGTTGTCTTTTCCAGCCGAA
>Ga0316194_10004061_pt1 | contig 10143 bp, 8 predicted proteins | sample CroRivsedime1_MG_FD_204936 | JGI IMG/M metagenome (GOLD analysis project Ga0316194, IMG submission 204936) | Coastal sediment microbial communities from Maine, United States - Cross River sediment 1 | ecosystem: Environmental > Aquatic > Marine > Coastal > Sediment | place: USA: Maine... | reverse complement strand
CTCCGCTGGTTGCGGCTTTACTGTTTCTGCCGGAGGTGCAGCAGCTACTGACTGCGGTGTCGATTCAGTGTCCTGCAGCACGCTCAAAACATCTTCCTTGAGTATCCGGTTGCCGCTTCCGGAACCCTTGATCGTTGCGATATCGAGTCGGTGTTCCTCTATCAGGCGACGTGCTGACGGCGTCGCAAAGGCTTCACCAGCTGTCTCGGTCACCTCGGAGGCCGAGGCTACAGTCTGCACAGGCGCAGCGGCTGCGTCCACAGCCTTTCCCTCACGCATACGGCCAATAAGCTGGCCGGATGCCACGACCGCACCTGCCGGTTCGATAATATCCTCCAGCACACCGTCTTTGGGCGCCGGTACTTCGAAAACTACCTTGTCGGTTTCAATATCGACGATGGATTCGTCACGCTTCACTGCGTCACCCGGCTTCTTGTTCCAGTTCAGTATGGTTCCGTCGGATACCGACTCCGGGAATACAGGGACTTTGAGTTCGATTGGCATGCTGTTTCCTTATTCCTCTTCCGTTTTCAGGCCCAGCGCCTCGGCTACCAGACGATGTTGCTGTTGCAGGTGCCGCCATGCATAACCCGCTGCGGGCGCTGCCGAGAATTCCCGCCCGGCATAGTGCAGCCAACAGGATTCGGGTAATACCAAACGCATATGGTGCTGGCTGGAGAACCAGGCGCCCTGATTCTGCGGCTCTTCCTGGCACCAGATAAATTCAGTGGCATTGGGATAACCCTCGATCAGTTTGCGCAACTGCACTTTGGGAAAAGGGTACAGTCGCTCGATGCGCACAATGGCCACGTGCTCCATGGCTTCCTCGCGCCGTTTCTCCAGCAGATCGTAATACACCTTGCCGCTGCAAAGTACGATCCTGGTCACCTGTTCGGGATCCAGCGTATCGATTTCCGCTATCACGGGCTGGAACTCACCCTCGGTAAGGTCTTCCAGTGTACTGACTGCCAGCCTGTGGCGCAGCAGGCTTTTCGGTGTCATGACAACCAGCGGCTTCCTGCATTCCAGCATGATCTGGCGGCGTAACAGGTGAAATATCTGGGCCGGCGTGGTTGGCACACAGACCTGGATATTGTGCTCGGCACACAACTGCAGATAACGTTCGAGCCGCGCCGAGGAATGTTCCGGCCCCTGCCCTTCCATACCGTGTGGCAGGAACATTACCAGCCCGCTCAGGCGGTTCCATTTCTGCTCCCCGGCGCTGATGAACTGGTCAATTACCACCTGCGCATTGTTGGCGAAGTCGCCGAACTGGGCTTCCCAGATTACCAGCGTGTTTGGATCCGTTGTCGAGTAGCCATATTCAAAAGCGAGCACCGCTTCTTCAGACAACAGTGAATTAATGACCAGGAAGTCTCCCTGGTTTTCCGCAACGTGTCTCAGGGGCACGTGCAGTGCACCACCCTTCTGATTATGCAACACCGCATGGCGGTGAAAAAACGTGCCACGCCCACAGTCCTGCCCTGACAGGCGCACGTTATAACCGTCAGTTACTACTGATGCATACGCCGTAGCTTCTGCAAACCCCCAGTCAATGGGTAACGCACCGGCAGCCATTTTGCGCCGGTTATCCATAATCTTGCCAACGCTACCATTGAGTTCGAAACCCTCCGGCAGCTGCAGAAGTGCTTTCCACAACGTTTTGATGCGCCGCATGGCTATGGCCGTATCCAGAAAGGCAGTACAGGCCTGTGCCAGATACGGTTTCCAGTCCACCTCGTACGGATAATTGGCCTGCTCCTTCGGCACCAGTTCATCGACTACCGAAACCCCCTTGTCCAGTCGCGCCCGGTAATCATCCATCATGCGGTGTGGGTGGTCCTGGTCACAGACCTTCTGTTCGACCAGCGCTTCGGCATACAGTGCGCGCGTCGTCAGACGGTCCCGGATAGCCTGGTACATCATGGGCTGCGTGGCGGTAGGTTCATCCGCTTCACTGTGACCGTGACGCCGGTAGCAGACCAGGTCGATTACAACATCCTTGTGGAAGTTCATGCGGTAATCAATCGCCATCCGCGTCACCAGAATTACTGCTTCTGGATCGTCACCGTTGACGTGAAATATCGGTGCGTTGACCATTTTGGCAATGTCGGTGCAATACAGCGTCGATCGCGCGTCGGCCTGGTAGCTGGTGGTAAATCCGATCTGGTTATTCACCACAACATGCACAGTACCCTTGGTGGAGAATCCCCGTGACTGGGACATGTTGATGGTTTCCATCACCACGCCCTGCCCGGCAAATGCGGCGTCGCCATGAATCAGAACAGGCACAACCTGGTCACCCGTTTCGTCCCCGCTGCGCTGCTGACGCGCACGTACCGAACCTTCCACTACCGGGTTGACGATTTCCAGATGGGACGGATTGAACGCCAGGTTAACGTGCACCAGTCCCTTTTCGGTCTTCAGGTCGCCGGAGAATCCCTGGTGATATTTCACGTCGCCGGAACCATTCGATGATTGTCCGGCCGTGCCCTCGAATTCCTGAAACAGCTCGGCCGCAGTCTTGCCGAGAATATTAATCAGCACGTTCAGGCGACCGCGATGCGCCATACCAATGACCGCTTCCTTTACTCCATGGCTACCACAACGCCGGATCAATTCGTCAAGCAGCGGGATCAGGCTGTCACCACCTTCCAGCGAGAAACGTTTCTGCCCCACGTAACGCGTGTGCAGGTAGCGTTCGAGCCCTTCTGCAGCTGTCAGTCGTTCCAGTATGCGCAAGCGCTCTGCGACGCCGAATTCAGGCTGTCCGCCGACATGCTCCAGACGCTGCTGTATCCAGCGCTTTTCGGTAGTCTCGGTGATATGCATATACTCGCTGCCGATGCTTTCACAGTAGATGCTATGCAGTTGCGCCACGAGCTCGCTCAGGGTAGCCGTTCCAGCGGTAGCAAAGGAACCCGTTTCAAAAACTGTATCCAGATCCGCTGCACTCAAACCATGATGTTCGAGATCCAGTTCCGGCAGTGGCGGCGGGGTACGCAGTTCGAGCGGATCAATGCGTGCAATCTGGTGGCCACGGAAGCGGAAGGCATTGATCAGCTGCAGCACCCTGATCTGCTTTTCTTCGTGGGCCTGGGTGCCGGGAGTGCTCGTTACCGCCTGACGTTGCCCGGCCGGTTGCCGGGTGATGGCACGAAACGCCTGGCGAATAACGGAGTGCACCGGTTCAGCACCATGCCCGTTGACCCTGGGCAGGGTTTCGAAATAGGTCCGCCACTGAACGGGGACCCGGCCGGGGTCTGCCAGAAACTGCTCGTAGAGATCTTCGAGGTAAGCGGCGTTGTGACCCGCTAGCTGCGAGTCCCCCCAGAATTCCTGCAGGCCTTTTTGCCTGAAAATATCATCCATTATTCGTTGCCTTTATTCATCCGGAACCCGGGTTCCCGACGTGACACTTTACCAAGGCAATTGTCACGCCAACTCCGATAGTTAGGTGAATCTCATTACTCAAATACTTAGACTATGGGAGCCGCCTGTGCAAGTGACAGCGGCTGATCCGCAACCGAGTGCCCGATACGCCTCAAAGTTGACGGTCCACGCCTGTTGGACAGATCAATTGACGAATTTACGTCATAGTTCGATCCTGCGGAAACAAGCTTTAACTAAATTTGAATATTGCTCCACCCCCGGTCAGAATGAATGATTTATCAAGGTTCTCTCACATCTTTTCATACAAATTATCTGAAACTCATGTCCACGCGTAACAAAGACGGCAAACCGGCGCTATCAATAGTCGTCGCTACAACAAAACCCTGGCCCGAAATGCGTGGTTGTCTCGAATCCCTGGAAACGCAGGCTGCAGCGACTGGCGCCGAAATCCTGGTGATGGACGGCGATGGTCAGGGACTGCCTGAACAGCAGCATACGCCAGCGAAGATCCGCTGGATACGCAAACCCGGCGCCTCGGTATTTCAGCTGCGGGCCACGGGCATGAGCGAGGCCCGTGCAGATATTGTTGCCGTTACCGAAGACCACTGCCGTGTTGCGCCGGACTGGTGCCAGCGGGTCCTGGATGCCCACCAGCGACACCCGGAGGCGGCGGCCATTGGTGGTGTAGTTGAAAATGGTGCCACCGGAAGCACGCTGGACTGGGCACAGTTTCTGGTCGCCAACGGCCCCTTCATGCGACCGATTAAAAACGGTGTCACTGACTGTATCGCTCTGCAGGCCAATGTATCCTATAAACGGCACGCACTTCCCGGGGCATTCTCGAACGCGGGGATAATGGAAATGCTGTACAACCAGGAACTCCACCAGCGCGGAGAGCTGCTACTGGCTGACGACTCCCTGCTTGTCTATCACGTACAGTCACTCGGATTCAGGGGAAGTTGCGCTATTAACTTCCACAACGGGCGTTCGATCGCCGGTTACCGCCTGCAGATCATGCGCCTCCCGGAGCGCTGGTTACGCCTGCTCGGCTGTTTTATCCTGCCGCCGGTCATGCTGTTCCGGTCCTATATCATGCTGGCGGGGAAAAAACGGCCCATCGGATTTGCCTTGAGCGTCACCCCTTACCTCATCACCTTGCTTGTCTGCCACGCTGCAGGAGAATTCGTCGGTTACATTACCGGCGCGGGTGAAAGTCCGAAACATTTACGTTGAGGGGCCTGCTGCCAGCAGAGTATAGCTCTCATGCGTTTTTCTGGCGGCTTCCTTCCAGGTGAATCCCGCCGCACGTTCCCTGCCTAAATGAATTCGCTGCCTGCGTAAGGTTTCATCCCGGAGCAGGCGCAGCATGGCGTCTGTCAGCGCCTGCCCGTCGCTGGGTGAAACCAGTTCTGCGGCTCCCTGCAGGTTTTCAGCGAGCGATGATGACTGTGAGGAAACGACCGGCACACCGCAGGCCATGGCCTCGAGTGGCGGAAATCCGAAGCCCTCCTCTACTGATGGATAGACGAACAGTCGCGCACCCGAATAGAGCGCCGGCAGATAAGTAGCCGGAACATATTCAGGCATGTGTACGCGATCCCGAAGCTCATCGCTATTTACCTGTTCGAGCAGTTCTTCATAACCCCAGCCCAGTTTACCCGACAGTACGAGATGCTCCTGAACGTCGTGTTCCCTGACCAGGCGCCGGTAACTGTCCAGCAAAAGCAGCAGGTTCTTTCTCGGCTCGATAGTTCCTACATGGAGAATGTAAGGGCTGGCGAGCTTCAACCAGGTTCTCACCTTCTGGATATTCGCGTCAGGTTGTGGTGAAAATTCTTCACCGATACCCCAGGGGATCGTACGGATACAGGACGCGCGGGTAGCGGGTGCAATACGCACGACCTCCTTTGCCACGTGCTCTGAAGGCACGCAAACAAGATCGGAATGCCGAATGCTCCAGAGTACGGCTTTCCGGAATGCTCTGCTTCGGCGCAGCGCAACGTGGTAGTCAGGCAGCGTAAAAAACGTCATATCATGTATGGTCAGGAGGTGCCGTGAGCGGCCGCGTGCCAGGGGCATAATAAATGAGGGAGAATGGATGACATCCAGGCGCAGAAACAGGCTTAAAAGTGGAATCAGGACCTGTTGCGCGAACAAGCGGAGAACTCTTGGGCGAGCGCTGATTGCCAACACCCTGAAATTGGCGGGCAACCGGTCCCGAACGCGTTCCCGGTCAGCACTGTTGATGAACAGGTAATAGCGATTACGGGAATCGAGTTCAGCCAGTGCCCTGACCAGGTTCAACAGGTGCACATCAATGCCGACCGCCTCCGGCAACAGCGCAGTCATGTCTATACCGACTCTCATTATCGGTGCTGGAGATGCTTCATTCATACCGATGTTTATCGTTCATGAGTAACACATCCAGCGGTAACCGTGGTCAAATGGCGCCTGAATCTTCTTGCCTCAGGCCACGGGCGGCATTGGACAATCCAGGACATCCGAAAAAGCGCGTAACAACTCCACTTCAACAGGTGCTACCTGCTGATCATGCACGATGCTTGCAACACAGGCCTTCAGCAAGCGGGGTTTCAGCAATGGCTTCAGTGCAGCCAGCTTGTCCAGAGCGACATCAAGTGCGGACAGGCTGATTTCAGTTTCCGCCAGCAACCTGAGTTCATCAAGATCCAGCACGGTCTTTGCCACCCTGAACGCCTGTTCGGCACCGTGCTTGTCAGGCTGCCCCACATAAGCCATTGCCGACAGTATCAGCGCAAGTTCATCGCTGAGTTGTTCAAGACTGGCATAACGCACCCTGGCACGTGACAGCTTGAAAAACTGGGCATCCAGGTGGTTGAACAGGATTTTCTGCAGCGACCATTCCAGAAAATCCACTCTTCCATTCATTTCGCCCAATGTGACCATATTCTGCTTGAACAGTTTGTACTGTTTGAATGACAGTTGTTTGAGCGCCGGAATGGCGATATCAACAAGTGGTAAGCGGAATCGGGCATCCAGACCATCCATAACGGACAGCAGACTGAGGACCAGCGTATAGACACCCGGATCAGCCTTTTCCGCCAGGTACTTCATCTGTGTAAAACGATCCGCCTGCCCTTCATCAAGCGCCAGACAATACATGACAGCCCTCGCACCAAAAGGCTCGTGCGCTGCGTCTTTAACGTTTTCAGGTAAACCGGATACCAGCGAGCGGGCATAGTCAATCGTATCCTGTCCGGGATTCCCTATCTGGTCTATCGCATTCATGACGTCAACAACAGCAGCACCGGCGGCAACGGCCGCAACCTTGCTGGCAACATCCGCCCGGGACATGGGTTCTTCTTTGTTGTTGGTGACGTCTTGCGGCTGTGAATCGGGCCTGTCAGATAGCTCAAAAATGCCATCCCAGCGTGGATCAATGCGCAGGATACGTTTCTTCAGTGGCGGGTGGGTCGCGAATAATGACTGCATTAAACTGGATAGCCCCTGGGCAAAAAAGGCATGACTGATTTCTGCTGCACCGGGGTTTTGCACCTTCGAACCATACTCCAGCCCCCCTATTCTTTTCAGCGCACCTGCTATACCGTCAGGGTTACGGGTAAACTGGACGGCAGAGGCATCGGCCAGGTATTCGCGTTGCCTGCTTACTGCGGCCTTGATGAGGTTGCCGAAGAATGTACCTGCATAGCCAATGACCATCAGCCCTATTGCCAGCGCGAATATTCCACCCGCATTCTTTCCACTGCTGCGCCGATGGCCGGAGTAGGCAGCAGGACGCAATATATAGTAACCAATCAATCCGAGAATCAGGATGCCGTGTAACACCCCCATCAGGCGGATGTTAAGCCGCATATCGCCGTTGAAAATATGGCTGAACTCATGCGCTATCACACCCTGCAACTGATCACGGTTCAGGTGTTCAATTGTTCCCCGGGTGACACCGATGACTGCATCGCGCGGCGAGAACCCTGCCGCAAAGGCGTTAATACCCTGTTCGTCCGCGAGCAGGTACACAGGTGGTGCCGGCGTGCCGGAAGCGATCGCCATTTCCTCGACCACGTTCAGCAATTTACGCTGGTTGAGGTCACGGGTATTTTGCGGAATCAGCTGCCCACCCAGGGACTCCGCAACCGCCTTGCCGCCTGCTGATAAGGTCATTACCTTATACAGACTACCCACCACGATGACAGCAACCACACCCGCACCAATTGTAATGAAGGTCTGCCAGTCCATTTGCAGGGCTGGCCCACCAGCGCCAGACAACTGCTCGGCATTGAGATAGCCAAATGCGAACATAACCAGCAGATTGGTCATGACGATCAGGCTAACCACTGCGAGGCTGAACATGAAAACCAGCCATGCCGTGTTCCTGCGTACACGGTGCTGTGATTCAAAGAAATTCACTGTTGCGGGGTTTCGTCAGGCCGCTACAGTCAAAATGAAACTTTGGGTGCAGCCTGTATGGCTTCGCTGTCCTCGAACTCCAGCAAGCCTGCATCCTTCGCATGACCAAAGCGTGCGGCGAAAAACACAGGGGGAAAAGTCTGTTTATAGGTGTTGTACTCCATGACCTGGTCATTAAAAGCCTGCCGGGAGAAGGAGACCTTGTTCTCCGTGCTGGTCAGTTCTTCGCTTAACTGCATCATGTTCTGGTTGGCCTTGAGGTCCGGGTACGCTTCCATCACCATATTGAAATTCATCATGGCATTGGACAGCTTGCCTTCGGCGCCAGTGAGGTTCTTCATCGCTTCGGCATCACCGGGCTGGGCCGCTGCATTGGATAACATTTTCGCGGCTGCATTACGCGCCTCAACCACTGCTTCCAACGTCTCACGTTCGTGCTTTATGTAACCCTTAGCGGTCTCGATCAGGTTGGGGATCAGGTCATAGCGCCTCTTGAGCTGAACTTCAATCTGCGCAAAGGCGTTCTCGTAGCGGTTCTTCAGGGTGACGAGCTTGTTGTAGATGGCAATTACGTAAAAAACAAGCAGCGCAATAACGACCAGAACAACGATTAGTGAAGTATCCATATTTCCTGCCCTGTTGTATTTTGTGGTTTAACGGATGAATGGTAGCATTTCAACGGCAATATGTTGGAATTCTTATCTATCTTTCTTCCATAACGCTTCGAGCCCGGGTGGCAGAGGATAAACTGGATAGCGCCGCTTAAACTCCTGAAGCTCTGCAAATGCGGCCGTTTCAGCTCCTGTATCAACCAGCAATTCGATTCTCTCCAGCCACTGATCCGGCACTCCGGTCACATCTGCGTCTCCAGCCATTTCTTTTAGCAGCAAACCCTGTTTTTGTTCCGCCTCCTCACTCGCGGCTTGTGTCTCCAGTCGCGTGCGCGCTTTATATTTTTTTGGCACGGCTACTTCCTGATGCATAATTGCTGATGGTGCAGATACGTCGGCGTTATACGGCATAACAGTCGAAGACCCAGGTGTGCCAACGTCATGCGGTTCCTCTTGCAGCAATGGCACCAGCAGAACAGCAACAATCAGTACCGCCGCCAGCGACACGGGTAACTGCCAGCGCCCGAAGAAGGGGGCAGCAGGCCGCGGCAAGGTGAGACTGCGCAGCAGTCGAGAGAGTGCCCTGGGGTACAAGGTGAGACTGCGCAGCAGTCGAGAGAGTGCCCTGGGGCACTTTGCAGACACCGCCTTGCGCGACGCTGCAAGTATTGCATCATCCAGATGAGCCGGAGGCTGCTCGGTTGCGGACTGCCTGTACAGCTCCTTGATCCGGTCATCGTCCTGTTTCATAACCATTCTCTCAAGCCCTCCCGCAAGCGCTTCAGCGCATAGCGCAAACGGCTTTTTGCTGTTTCATGTCCGACACCGGTAACCTCGGCAATACCGGCAACCGCCAACCCGGCTTCCTGGTGCAACACAAAAGCCTCGCGCTGCTCGGCCGGCAAGCTCTGGATGAGCGCAAGCAGTTGCTCGGTCTGTTGCCGGGCATGCACCAGGTGTTCCGGCTGATCGCTTGCCCTGGCCGGAATTGCCGACTCATCATTGCCTTCCAGTGCAAATACATCACGGCCAGCACCCTGGCGGCGATAGTGGTCCACCAGCCGGTTGCGCGCAATGCAGAACAGGAAGGTTTTAAAGCTGGCGCTTGCCTGGTAGCGTTTACGCGCCTGAATAACCCGGGTCCAGATGTCCTGGAAAAGTTCGTCGGCCACGGCATGCTGCCCGCACTGGCGCAGTACGTAGCGGTAGAGCGGATTCTTGTGGCGCTTGTACAAAACTTCAAAGGCAGCGGCATCACCCTCGCGGTAACGCATCATCAGGTCTTCATCGTCGCCTTCCTGTTCCATGCCGGGGAGAGCATACGCACTCCCCGGCTGCATGCAAACAGGCTGTTCTTGCAGCGTGGGGTTCAAACATATCTCCGCAGCTGCTGCCACCTGCTCATCGGCTCGCCCGCTTAGCGCTGCCGTGCAGGGAATCAGCCAGAGCGACCATCTGTATGAATTCACCACGGTAGCCGAATCTGTCCTCACCCCGCGCATTGCGGGCCAGATCAAGCACATCCTGGTAATCGAAGTCGTTCACGTATTTCCCACCGCGCAACAACTGGCCAAACCCCGCAACCGCTGCCGAAAAACGAAATCGATCCGACGTTTGCTGCATGCCGGCCTCTATGTTCGCGCGGTACAAAGGGCTTTCGATCAGGCGGCTGCTATCCTCGTCCGGCCGCTTGTAGCGCAGGCGCAGCATTGCGAGCTCCTTACCAAACTGCGAC
>Ga0316194_10004060_pt1 | contig 10147 bp, 9 predicted proteins | sample CroRivsedime1_MG_FD_204936 | JGI IMG/M metagenome (GOLD analysis project Ga0316194, IMG submission 204936) | Coastal sediment microbial communities from Maine, United States - Cross River sediment 1 | ecosystem: Environmental > Aquatic > Marine > Coastal > Sediment | place: USA: Maine... | reverse complement strand
CTCGTCATCGGGATCCATGCCCAGAAACCTGATAATGCGCGGTAGTTCCTTCTCAGGCTGCACACGCATATCCTCGTAGCGCACCATGAGCAGATTGTCGATCTTCGGCAACTCACGTGCCCAAAGATTCAGGAAGTCGATAATGCGTGGTACACCACAGTCCGGATTCATAACGAAATCGTAGATCGATGTATCCGAGCCGGCAGGCGGATAGCGGTTCATGGCCATCTTGTCGGGACGCATCCGGTACTTCCACTGGAAAAACTGCGACACCGCAACATCCTGCGGACGGCGCACCAGCAGAACCACTTTTTTATTGTAGAAATCCTTCTTGCTATCGACGTTACCGGTATAGGTGCGCAAATAGTTATCGTGGGTAAAGAATATGCGCGGTACAGCTGCATTGATTTTATGAAAGTTGTCGAACCCCATCAGGATGCGCTCTGGAAGCGCGTAGGCCTGCTGGTAGTAACGCGACAGCATAACCCGCATCCAGGTGCGGCCGCTTTTACCGTAGGAGGCAAAAACATACTCACACATCAGGTACTTGCGGTGCTCCTCCTGGCCACGACGCCAGCGATCCAGGGCAATGGCCTGCTTCTGGGGCAGAAACACCGACACCGCCCGTACCAGCCAGCGCTTGAGCCGCTTGATAATAATGTGCATCCGAAAACCTCTTGTAAAACCGGTTTGTTAACCAGTGAAAATAAACCATGGCACGTCAGGAAACAAGCGCATATCAGCTACACCGCAGGCAGTGCACGCTGAAGAGTCGCTGGTCATCCGTCCACACCTGGTCGGAGGCAAATCCAGCCTGTGTTGCCAGCGACAGAAATTCCTCGACATCATACTTGTATGAACTCTCGGTATGGATGGTCTCGCCTTCTCCAAAGTCGAAAGCGTGGCCGGCTACCGTTACGGTTTGCTGGTTCCTGCTGACGAGGTGCATCTCCACGCGGCTTTCGCCGGCGTTATAGAAAGCATCATGCGAAAACGCCTGCAAATCAAAATCCGCGTCCAGTTCCCGGTTAATGCGCTGCAACATATTCAGGTTAAAGGCTGCAGTCACCTGCTGCTCATCGTTATATGCTGCGTGCAACACCCCGGCATCTTTCTTCAGGTCAACACCAATCAGCAGCTTGCCGCCCTCACCAACATAGCCAGCAACCCGTTGCAATAACTTCAGCGCTTGCGCCGGCTCGAAGTTTCCGATACTTGAACCGGGGAAAAAAGCTGCGCGCGGCAAGTGCTCGGGACAGTAAGGTAACTCAAAGTCTGTTGCAAAGTCAGCACAGGCAGCATGCACCTCCAACGCCGGATAATCCGCCACCAGCGCTTGCGCCGAACCTAACAGATGCTCTCTGGAAATATCCATGGGCATATAGGCTGCAGGCTTGAGCGCATCCAGCAGAACCCGGATCTTTTTACTGCTGCCACTGCCGAGCTCCAGCAGCAAACAATCCTGCCCGAGAAAATCTGCAATTGTCTCTCCGTGTTCTTCCAGGATGCTGATTTCAGCACGGGTCGGATAGTACTCAGGAAGCTCCGTGATGGCGTCGAACAGCTGCGACCCGTGGTGATCGTAAAAAAACTTGGGTGACAGTTTCCTGGGCGACCGGGCAAGACCGGACAGCACTTCAGACTTGAAGTCCGCCGCTGGCGGATGCAGATCATAGAAATGTATACCGGGAGAAACCTCTGTATCGGTGCTCAGCATGGGTTCAAGTCATTGCTTTTGCTAAATATATTGTTTAAACGATCCGTGCAATCGGATCGTTTTGTGCCACCTTTCGGAGGCAGATTGTAGCAACAATATCAGCACGGCGCCTGATACCTTTTCCAGGGATCCGGCAGCTGAAGATGGGAGGATTACCGGTACGCTTCCGAGCAACCGTGAAGGCTAGGACCCCCAGGCTACCAGTTCGACAGCCAGACACAATTGTATGGTCTCATTAACGATGAAGCGATGGCTAAGCATATCGTATCTGAAACGGCTAACATGAGAGGTTCCCCGCAGACGGATGCGACCAGCCCGATTGTCTTCCATATCATCAAGCGCATTGATCTCGACGTCGAAGATAACCGGTTGGGTTCTGCCGCGCAGAGTAAGTTCACCATAAATGTGTGCCTGCGCTGCATTAAGCCACTCAAATCTCCGGCCCACAAACAGGATTTCAGGATAATTGGCTGTATCTATGAAGTTCTGACCCTTCACCAGTGGCACCAGAGCAGTATTTTTTGATTTCAGACTGGAGGTGTGAATAAGCAGCAGCGCTTGTCCGTACTGCGCCGGATCTTGCGGAAAGGCAAGGCCTCCGACAATGTTTGTGAATTCACCGCGAAATTCCTGAAAGGGGAAATGCCGCACACAGAACCCCACTTTCGATACCCCGGCATCGACCCGATACAGACGCCCGTCCCTGGCAGCTTCCCGCATGGCTGCCAGTATTTTCGTGTCAACGCGGCCACCTTCGAAGGGCGTGCAGGGCTCGCCTGCACCAGCCAGACCTGTTGCAAGAAACAGGCTCACAACAAAGACGACTGAAAAGAGTAAGCGCTTGATCATGTTATCGATACCAATGAGTATGGCCCTCTGCTTATTGCAATTATGAGCTTACGGTCTGAAAAGATTATTGACTTTGGTCAACTTAATGGCCGATTAGGGCTGACCGGCAAACAGCGCATCATCTTTTAAAAAACGTTTACTGGTGATATCAAGCTCAGAAGATTCTTTAATGTATTGAACTGTTTTTCTGTCAAATCTGGCGCCATAGACTTTTTCAACAAAAGAAGTAAATAATTCCTGATGTCTTCTTATTTTCTCGTTTTTTGAATAAATCATTTCAAGCAATCTGAATTTCCCACCCGGTTTCAGAACGCGGCTAAACTGCTCCAATGCCATAGGTTTGTCAGTACCCTCATGAGCAAAATGGGCTCTACCCCAACATGCCCCTCCCCCTCCTCTGACCGGTAACATACTTAACGGTTTGCATCAAAAGGCACCGAAAAAACCCGTCAGCATCGCTAATTACCGGTATCATTAGGACAGGTAGTGGTCAGGCTAAGCCGACTCGAAGGCAGCGGTACGAAATCGTTGCTCCATACCCGTCGGGTCGTATCGCTGAAGATATAATCGAGATTCCGAAGTCAGTTAACAGTATTAAAAGAATTATAAATAATGATCAAACGGCTCGGCAGCTTCATCTTGATACGGGACCGGGAATATCGCCATGTCGCGTATTTCTTCGCCCTGTATTTTTTGATCGGCTGTGGAATGGCATTGGGGCGGGGAACCGCTGACGCGCTTTTCTTCAAGCGATACGGCATCGAATATCTCCCGGTCATGTATATCATTGTCAGCCTGCTGCTTTGCCTGACAAGCGTGGCCTATGCCGCCTTCGCCGATCGAATACCTTCGGAGCGCTTCTTTAACATCCTTTTTGTCTCGCTGATAGGTTTGCTACTGTGCAACTGGTCATTAATCACATTTTCCGAGACGACACTCTCCTACCCTGTTTATTTTGTTATCTATGAAATCGCTTCGGAACTGCTCGCCGTTCACGCCGCTCATTACCTGAGCCAGAATTTCGATATATTACAGGTAAAGCGCCTGTCTCCCCTGATTATGGCAGGAACACAATTTGGTGTGATGACAGGAGGTATATTCCTCGCAAGCGCTTCTCACAGTATCGGCGTACAGAATTTTTTAGTGTTCTGGAGCCTGCTGCTCGTTGCCAGCCTTCTATTAATATCGGTATGGCATAGAATGCACGGCACATCGCCGTACTTCAGACCAGGTCACACGCGCGCAGATAAACTCGGTCAGGCTGTCAACGAAGTACAGCAAGGATTGAAATACATTAAAAGCTCAGATCTGCTGCGCGCCTTATCGATCGCCTTATTCTTCATGGTAATAACCTTTTATGTTCTCTGCTACTCGGTAAACAGGATATACACGAATACATTTCAGTCAGAAGAGTCGCTCACCATGTTTTTCGGTATACTGACTGCGGTAAACAGTGTTATTGCTCTCTTGCTGCAGATATTCGTTACCAACAAGTTACTCAGAAAATTCGGGGCCAGACGGGTCAATTTGATATTCCCCGTCACCAGCATTTTCAGTTATTTTGCATTACTTATCAGCTTTACATTCCCTTCCGCTCTGTTCGGCAGCCTGAACAAAGAAGCAATAATGAATGCGTTCAGGAATCCGGTACGCAACCTGTTTTTTAATGCCCTGCCTGAAAACATACAGGGGCGGGCTCGCGCAACATCGGTGGTTGTCGTGATGCCTCTGGCATTGACAGTAAGCGGCTTTCTCCTCTGGATCATGCAGCGCATGGGCAACCCGCTCTATTTTGTCGCCCTTGGTATGACAGCGGCCACCTGCTACCTGTTTTTCAGCAACAGGATGAGCAATGCCTATGCGTCGGAGATGGCATCGAATCTAAAACAAAAGCTGTTTATTCCTGAAACAGGTAACATTCTTTCTTCACAGGATGATAGTGATGCCCTTTTCGATCAGCTACGCAGAGGCATCGAAGACAAAGACAACCAGATCACCCTTGAATTTTCCAGAATGCTACTCACCGCTTTTCCCGACAGGGCGCCCGGACTTATTCTCCAGCGTATTGATGACCTTGACAATCCAACAAAGGACCAGTTCTTCAAGCTGCTACTGTCTACCAACCCCCCGGAATTGCATGAGTATTTATGGGCATCTCTGGATGACTCAGACAGCCATTTAAAATCGACCATCCTGAAAACACTATTCTCTCTTGAAAGCGGTCCCGCCAAGGATCTGCTTGCTGCAGCCCTGGTAAGCGATAACCCGAGAATCCAGGCAGCCGCGATTTACGGTGTTCTGAAATACGACGACAAAACACTCTATCCTGAAGCGTTAAATGCCTGGGAAGATCTCGTCAAATCTGATTCGATCGGCGCCAATCTGGCATCCCTGGAACTCCTGGAATACTTCCCGCAGACACATGGCAGTGTGAACTATCTAATAAAATCCTATAGATCCAGCATTTTGAGGCTACTCACTTGCGACTCAAACAGAATAAAAAAAGCGGCGTTACGCAGTCTCCGGTACTGGCCTGAGGAGAAATTCCATGAATTGGATACCTGTATCTGTGATTTGTACACGAGCGAAGACGCCTCTATTCGAATAGAGTGCCTGAAACACTGCCACCTGCTTCCCGCCAATAGCCATGACCGGCTTATCGCAGAGGCTATTGAAGACAGTAATTCGGATGTGCGTGATGCAGCTGTTAACGCGATCTTCAGGCATGCCAACGATCCCGCTGCCCTTCTCGTATCCTGGTTGGTCACTAATAAAAAGGGCTCCGCTCGCGCTCAACATGCCGTACTAAAGGCACTTCTTGCATCCAATGCATCAAAAGATGTTATGGAACAAATAGCGCTGACAAAAGCCAGGGACGCGCAGCAGATTTTACACGCTTCCAGGCTTCTCTTGTCGTCGGATTACAGACAGAACTCTGCGCTGGAATTGATGCGCTATACACTTGATGAGAAGTTTATACAGACCATCGATTTAACCTTGCTGGCGTTGCAGGCTCTGGAGCACCAGGAAGATATTAACGTCGTGCGGGCTGCGATCAGAAGCCGCGACCCTCGACATACCGCAAATGCACTCGAAGTACTGCACAGCATGAGAAAACAAAAGGTAGCGAGAATACTATGCGATATTTTTGATGACGCGTACCAGGACCGAACAAGAAAACGAAACGACGCGGCCATGCCGTTCAGGGATGTCAGAAGCATGTTATTCTGGTGCAGGGATCACATGGATCCCTGGCTGCAGGACTGCGCAGTCCAGGCTCTGAAATCATTCAGCTGAACACGGGTCAGAAATGTCAGATTTATACAGTCGCATTCTGCTTTTAAAAAAATCGCACATTTTTTCAGAGGTGCTTACCGAAGATCTACGCACTGTCGCCCAGGCACTGGAAAATGAGGCCTATGTAAGCGGGGACCGTATTTTTGACATCTGTCAACAGGGTGACCGAATGTACATGATCGAGCGGGGGAAAATAGGTATCTCCATTGATCCCGATCCTGTTAAAAAGGAATTTGTCACTACTATGGGGCCAGGTGATTGCTTTGGTGAAATGAATCTTCTCGATGAACTTCCTCGCTCTGCAACCGCATATGTTATTGAGGATTCCAGTGTATTATCACTGCACAAAGACAAATTACGCGGACTCATTGTCAACTACCCTGAGTTGAGCCTGGGAATCCTGAAGAGTCTCAGCCTTCGATTACGCAGCACCACTCTGTTACTACAAAGCGCGCAGAAAGACTAGGCAGTATTTTTTGCGAATAACAAATACTTTTTCTGGAGGGGAAGCAATTGGAACAGGCTCTTTTTAACGCGAAGTGGAACCCCGGTTATACTGATAATCGCTGGATATTCCTGATTCTTGCCTTTCTGGTCTCGTTAGGCAGCGCAAAAGCCGGAGATAATACAATCGTCCCGGCCAACAAGATTGACCCTCATCGGACTGGCGCAGGTTTCTTTGATATACACGTCTGCAACTGGCCGGATCGACCACTGTTTCTTATGGCCTTGCTATCAACAGAGAGGTTCGATGAAATCGAGTCTGTGAAGATACATACTCCGGATAATAAACTGATAGGCTCCCTCGATAAAAACAAGTATCGCCTGATCTTGAAAGATAACAAACCTGAAAAGCGCGTATTCATAACACAGCTCGAATTGCCGGGCCAGGCTCCGGATGGCTGGTACAAGGCAGAGATAGTACTAAAAGACGGCAATCAATATACTGCAAAGGATTACGTCATCATTAATGCCATGGAGCGTGCCAACGGCACTAACCCGGAAAATGAGGCCGAACATTTAGCAATCCCCCGGATGCTTACCTGGAACCCGATCGTCGGCGCTAAATTCTACCAGGTGTTTATTCGGGACGAATGGTCTGGTGAAACCCTGTATCAATCGGAGTTTCTCAGAAAATCAGAACTGGAATTGCCTGACGGGCTTCTAAAAAGTGGCGGATTTTACTCCTGGCGAATACACGCACGGGATGTGAACGAAAATATACTTCTGGGAGACTTTAACCACGGATCGCTATCAAAGAGAAACAGGTTTTCCATTGCGGATTCTATTCAGACTGCACACCAGCAATGAACAACTCACTTGAGCTGACACTGTCCGGAAGTCACTTCTGAAAATTCGATCTTTAAATCCTAAATGGAGCCCTACAGGTTAAATACGTTATAAAGCGCGGCAACACCGTACCCTCGGCTGCCAGCTGGGACAATAAAGCCGGGTAGTAGGCTTCGACAAGCTGGTAATGCAATAAGGGCAATAGAACTAATTGAAATATGAATTTTGTTTGATAGATATTTATCTATATTTATATGAGGATTAGTTGATTAGTCGAACAGCAATAATAACGTTATCCTAAAGTCATATTTTATTAACACGCATGTGTGTTTTTTATTTATATGCTTATAAAACAATAAACATATACGATTTTATAAGAGGGTAACGATATGCAAGTCGGCATTGTTTTAGGATCAAGATCTCAGTGGAGCACGATGCAACACACGGCAGAATTACTTGCGAACTTAGGTGTTGCCTATGAGGCTCGCATCATCACCGCAAATAAAAATGCTAATCGATTGCATGAATATGCCAGCAAAGCAGTAGATCGTGGTCTAGAATTTATCATCGCCGGCTCTACTGGCGCAGCACATTTGCGTGAAATTCTGGCCTCTAAAACAGAGATTACCGTACTGGGCGTCCCGATAGAAAAATATGTTAGGCCGAAAATACCTTACGACTCTAATTCATATAAAAACATGGATAATCTGGTTGAGATGAATAATGCCGGGCCAGAAGATGCGGTCAATGCAGCATTGTTTGCAGCAAGTATGCTCGCTAAGAAACATCCACACATTCGTAACAATCTAATCAATTACCGGCGTCAGAATAATGACGCAATGGTTTCGTAAAATAATTCTAGATACTTAGCTTAATCACTTGCTGACACTTCCATTTAGCTCAAGCAGCAAACATGTTACACAGCTGACGTGTTTTTTCCAGCATACGATAGGTTGAAGAGAGGCCCATAAGCCGGACCGGGAACGACCGCTTACAGTACATTGTTACCGTACAGCCTCTTTTTCTGGACGGAGTAACTATATTGGGTCGTCTCCCGCCTGTTAGAGAAATCATATATAAGCAATTTCTGTAGGGCCGAGGTCGGGCAATAACCTGCCATTCGCGATAACGAACGGCCCCTCCCCTGGCGCATCTGCGTACGGGGAAGTTCGGCCAACTTCTGTCCTTCGAGGGTACTGGTCTGAACGACTGCTTAATGTGGCGGGTTCAACCGGTGGACGCAACACTTTAATCTTTATTTAAAAAGAAGGAGTGTTGGAAATGAGTTTTGTGGCTGCTTTACACAAGCACGGGATAATCAATGTATCCATGCTCATCTCCACCGTAAAACGTATTCGAATCGTATTCGTTAAGCGGTGCACCCTGTCGAAATCTCTCGGGTAAGTCGGGATTAGAGATAAAGGGACGACCAAAACTTACCAGGTCACACAAACCGGCGTGGATACGTCTACGCGCCTCGTCAGCCGTGTAATTACCATTGCCGATGTATGTGCCGGTAAATCCGGATCGAATCGCGTTAATGATCGATTCAGGACGGCCTTCTACCTCGTTGCCCTGGAAGGAGTCCTCAACTACTTCGATATACGCGATTCCGCTGTCGTTCAGATGGCTTGCCAGGGTGCCGAAGGTAGCGACCGGATCATCGTCGTGCATGTCATTGAATGTACCGGTCGGGGAAAGCCGGATACCCGTTCGCTGGCCACCCCAGACGCCCACAACCGCGTCGACGACCATCATGGGAAAGCGGATACGGTTTTCTATCGAACCGCCGTAGGTGTCACTGCGCAGGTTTGTTTTGCTGCGAATGAACTGGTCGATAAGATACCCGTTGGCGCCGTGTATCTCGACACCATCGAAACCGGCACGCTTGGCGTTCTCCGCAGCACGTCGGAATTGTTCCACAATTCCCGGGATTTCATTGGACGTTAACGCACGAGGTTCGAGGATATCCACCATACCGGACTTTTCGTCTATGAAAGTCTGCGCCCCTTCGGGTTTGATTGCCGAAGGGGCAACCGGCTTCTCACCATTCGGCTGCAGCTCTGGGCGCGAGATCCGCCCTACATGCCAGAGTTGCAAAAAGATATGCCCACCCTCATGATGCACCGCCGATGTCACTTTGCGCCAGCCTGCGACCTGTTCGTCGGAGTGGATCCCTGGCGTAAACGCATAGCCCTTTCCTTGCGGTGAAACCTGCGTTGCCTCGGCAATGATCAATCCTGCACTGGCACGCTGTGCGTAATAGGTCGCGTTTAGTTCCCATGGAATGTCACCTGGCTGTTTTGCGCGAGATCGCGTAAGCGGCGCCATGATTACCCGATTAGGCAGGGGCAGATCCCCAAGCGTGAACGGGTCGAACAAAACGTCTCGTGCTTCTGTCATATCGTGCGCCTCAGGAAGTTTAAAGTTCAGGGGACAGTATACCGATTAACATTACATTCAAGACATTCAATCTAAGTCGACGAACTTCTGGATTGGGTCGTGAACTGCCTTTTGGATAATTATCAGATGGTTATTTTCTAAAGGGCCAGGTTAGGTCGGTAACCTGCCTTTCAACACATGCCGAATTCCGATCATCGATGAGGCCGGCAACGGTGAAAACTGGCCAAAAGCGGAAGTAACGACGTCCACCTGAGATTCATTGAAGCTGCCCGATAGCGGACTTTAGGGATTTCTCCAGACCAATTTATAGTCGACGCCGCTTCCGGCCACTACCGGACCTTCAGCGATGTAGAAATTCAGTAAAAGTGGACACTCAACGAACGAATTGAGGGGCGCGCGACTTTTGCGCGTCCCGCCCGCGTTTGTTGCGGGCACCCTCGAATGATTTGTTAGATGCATACTCAGTGATACACATACGTGACTTTTCCGACAAGATTCTCTTTTGGGACAAAACCCCAGTAGCGACTATCATTAGAATTATCCCTATTATCCCCTAGAACAAAATACTGGCCGGGCGGCACAGATACTGAA
>Ga0316194_10004057_pt1 | contig 10151 bp, 7 predicted proteins | sample CroRivsedime1_MG_FD_204936 | JGI IMG/M metagenome (GOLD analysis project Ga0316194, IMG submission 204936) | Coastal sediment microbial communities from Maine, United States - Cross River sediment 1 | ecosystem: Environmental > Aquatic > Marine > Coastal > Sediment | place: USA: Maine... | reverse complement strand
CCCGCGAGGCGTCTTCCTGGGGCAGCTGCCAGTCCTGGTCCTCGATCATGGCCACCAGACCCTGGAGCCGCTGCAGCCGGGTCATTACAAAACTCGGCGCGCCGGCCTGCTGGGCCTTGCCGAGCAGCTCGCGGCAGGCCTCGATGATCTGGCCTTCCTGAATCTCCTCGCCCAGCTCGGAACGCGCCGCATGGAAGATATCCTGAAGCTGTTTGATGTCGTGATCATCGAATTCGATGACGAGCCGATTGTCGCTGGACATTTTTTTATCTCCCCTCGAGGAGTTCGGGTGACGTTACGGGCTGTCCAGTATAGAGGGCGAAGTTCAGCCGCGGAAGTCACCGAGGCCAACGAAGGTGCCGCCGTTGCGATAGCACAGTGCCCGCATGAGCGTCGCGAATCGGACTCCGGTCGACTGCATGTTTCGCGGCTGCGTGAACACGTAAGGGAAGCCGATAGCATGGATACGCACGCGCCGGTTTCCTCTCGAGTCGGCGATGTTGATCTGATCGACGGTCCGCACCACGTTCTCGATGCTCTTGCCGGTAAACTCATCACCGAAGACGTACAGGCTGATCTTCTTGTCAGGCGCGTAGAACGTCTGGATCGCTGTCGTGATCCCTTCAACCGGGCTGGAATTGCTGAACGGTCGCCAGCCCGCCAGGGAATTGATAATTCCACGCCGCCTGGCCGGGGTATCCGGAATCCATTTGCCGCGGAACCTTGAGAACAGGTAGGCCCCCATATCGTTCATGACCTGGATGCCCTTAACGTTCGGATACACGTCCAGGACTTCTTCGATCTTGCGCAGCATCAGTGGCCAGCTGTTGTTCTGCATGCTGCCGGATGTGTCGATGATGAAAATCACGTACTCGCTGTCCACCGGGATTCCGGCGACGCTCTGACGCTCCAGGGTTTCGCGTCGACGGTCCCCCTGGAGGCGCTTCATCTCTTCCGTCAGGCGCTGTCGCGCCCGCGCCAACTGGCCCTCGATCGTGCTCGCTACCGACGCGTCCTGGTTGCTGGCAGAGAACTCACCGCGGATCCGTGACAACTCGCCCTGCAGCCTTGCCAGACGGATCTCCTCCTCCGACAGCTGCTCCTTCTTCGAGACCAGTTGCTGATTGACGATCAGGGTCTCGCCGCGGATCTCCACCAGTTCCTGTTCCAGCGAGACGATGATCGCCTCGAGTTCCTCAGTGGTCTGGACCAGAAGAACGGGTTCCGCGAACTTGGTCAGGACCAGCAGCAGGATCACTGCGCCGAATCCACAACAGATCACGTCCAGGAACGACAGCCCGGTCATCTCAACCTCGCGACGGACCTTCCTTTTCCGGCTCATGGCCAATCCCTCGATGGACTGAGGAATGCCCCATCCGTCGCCTGTGCAAGTCGCCAGAACTCGGTGGCAGCCTGAGCATCACCCTCGATAGGAAACAGGATGACGTTTACCGGAATCCCGGCGGGCAATTCCTCCAGCGCATTGTTGTAGTTTCTAAGCCTCGCCCGACCACTGACGGTCCGGCCGCGGGGAGGACTGGCGCCCTGAGTCGGGAGACCATCCGTGACCAGGAATATGTTGTCCGGCCGCGGGCTGAAGCTCTTCACGCTGGCGAATGCGTGATGCAGGCTGGTCCCACCGCCCGGCACGATCTTGCGGATCGCCTTTATCGCGCCGTCCATGACTTCGGGATCCGAGGCCTCCAGCCACTCTCCAGACGTATCCGCCACGACCGTCGATGCGGTCTCACTGAAGCTGACGATCTGAAACCGTGACGTCGGTGGCAACTGCGCCAGCAGCCATTCGACCGTACGCTGCGCCCGTTGCCACTTGGGTGCCCTGATCTTCTGAGCGTCATCCATGTTGCGTCGGCGGATGATATTCACGATCGTTTCGTCGAGCATGCTGGAGGAGGCATCGACCAGCAACAGGACTCTCTCTCCACCTACTTTGATACCGGACAGGTACTGGCGGACGCCGTCGCCCTGGATTCTTCTCAGACGATCCCCCTGATCATCAGGCTGACTGCTAGCGGCGGACAGACGCTTGCGCTCTTCCTCGATGGCTTTCAGATCCGCCATCAGTTTATTGATGTGTTCCTGCTGCGAAAGCGACTCGGCATCCATCTCGGCGACTTCCGTCTCCGTATCCTTGATGAGTTCGATGATCCGTAACGCCCTGCCGCGGGTCTCCACGGTCTTTCGCTCGGTCTGTTCCATGGTATTGCGCAACTCGACCATATTCTCCTCGCCCTCACTTACTTCGACGAGCAGCGAGTCGGCCTTGTCACTGAGCTTCTTGTTCAGCTCATCCGAGCGGATGGCGATGGTCGCGCTGATGATCATGAAGAACAGTACGACCGCCCCGAACCCACAGCTCATGATGTCGAGGAAGGACAGGCTGAACGTGTTGAGGCGACGGCGTGCCATATCAGCCCCGCTCCTCCACCAGCAACAGTCGACTACCCGGTGAACCGATACGCAGTACGTCGCCGGCCCTCAACACGGCTGAACCGCTCACACGACGGTCGTTGACGAAGGTCCCGTAGCGGCTGGCGTCCTCGACAACGACATCGCCCTTCTTCCGGTAGACCAGACAATGACGGCGTGAGACGCCTTCCGTCTGGTCGCGTATCACAACCTGGCGGTGGTCGCCGGATGGCGCCATGCCGATTTCCAGGGGTGCCTCGGATATCAGGAAGGCCACGGCGCCCTGCAGCAGGTGGGTGGGATCGGAACGGCCATCGTCATCGTCCGGAGGCTCGACCAGGCGCTCTGCCGAAGCGGCGCCGGTGCGCGGCAGTGTCGTGACGAAACGTACGGCGCCCGCCTCCGAGAGGATGTATTCGCTCCGGGCCACCGCGCCCATCACGCTGGCGGCGGGCTCCAGACTCTGAACTTCAGCCGCGGTCACGGTTTTCAGCAGGTCCACGAGACCGGGGAGCGATGCCGTTCGATGAGTCAGCTGCAGCCGATCGAGCCCCCGCGATGCGCGCAGCGACTCGACCTGCCGGACCAGACGCTGATACTGCGGCTCCACGGCGTCGAGCAGCTGGCGCACTGTGATGCTGGCATTGAGCCGGCGGTCCCCGTATTCGAGCTGCATCTCGAGTTCACTGGATTCGCCGATCGCCTCCAGCCAACCCCCGAGACGCTCGAACAACAGTTGTTCGGTGGAAGCATGATGCAGCGGATCGAAACGTGTCTGTCGAACGAATGCCTCGGCGATCGCAGCTATCCAGGACTGCTCGAGCTTCGTCAGTCCCAGTCCGTCGGAGACCTGTAGCTCACCGCGGCGGAACCGATCGTCAGCCTGGACCTCGGTGACCAGGCTGGCGTGCAGATGGATATCGAGATGCAGGACAGCCCGTTGCCCGGGCACGGAGACCGCAGCCGCGACGGCGGCGTCCACCAGTCCTCTGGCGGGGATGCCTGCTTCCCCGGCGATACCGAGTAATAGTCCGAGGGCCTGCCGATCAACGTAGCCAGGCACGATAAAGATCGCGGCATCGGATTCCGGGCGCCCGGAATCCTGCCAGACCTGGCGCAGCTGTTCGCAAGCAAGATCTGCCGGCGACGCCCCCGGGGACGAAGCGTCAGTCCCAAGATCCCGCCAGAAACGATTGTGGACTTCCCTGGGCCGCAGGCGCGCCTGGCTGCGGGCCTCCTCGCCGACAAGGATGCGTCCGTTGTCGACCAGTGCGTAGCCTGCGCCTGCGTCTCGCCAGCCATCAGCGTTGCCGGCCAGCAGGCCGCAATCATTGATCTCGATGGCGAAAACGCTCATGACTGTCCGGTCAGCGGGCCTTCAGATGGCGTATCAGTCGGCGGTCGCAGTAACTCTTTGATTCGAGTACCAGTCGCTCCTGCAACAGCTGCAGCTGATGAACCACGAACATCAATACGATAGACAACAGCAGCGCGATAAAGGTCGAGTTGAACGCCACGCCCAGCGATTGTGTGACGCCCGCGATATCCCCCTCCACCGCCTTGTGGGCCTGGGCCAGGGCGGCGCCGATACCCCGGACCGTGCCGATGAACCCGATCGACGGGATCGCCCATGCGATGTAGCGGATCATCGACAACTCGGAATCCAGTCGATCGGCTTCGGCGTCACATTCCTCGAAGGCAGCCTGGGAGACATCCTGGACATTACGGGTCGAGTCGAATCGTTGCAGAGCGGTAAGCAGCGCACGGGGTAACAGGTATTCCCTCACTTTCTCGGGCAAGGCCTGAATCTGCCTCGAATACTCGCGAGTATCCTCCGGCAGGATTCGCATCCCCTCCGCCACCGGGACAAGGTCGCTCTGCAACAGCGCGCGCTCCTTGAATGACGACCAGCCCTTGTAGCTCATGATGGTCAGGGCCCAGAAGAACAAGATAAAGCAGGCCTCCTGCTCGAAGTCCCGCACGATCACGTAGACCGAGCGTTTGGCGACATAGTCCGGGTCCTCGCGCATCGAGATGGCCTCGGCCTTCAACTCGGCATCGGCATTGGGTCTGACCACGGAGACGTAGAAACCGTGCACCAGGATGATCACGACGATCAGCGAGAACACCTGATAGATGAATTCGACGGGGATGTTTTTTCTCATTACCTGTTTCCGCTGTCAGATATCGGCCGGGAAAGCGATTGAGGCATCCGCGGAAATAGACTCCGACGGGATGAAAACGTCGTCTTCGGAATCGTCGTCTTCCGCCCAGACGTCAACGTCAGGCAGCGGCTCGTCACCCGCCTGACTCTCCTGATCCTGCTCTTGCTGTTGCTCGGGCGCCTGCTCCGCCGCCGGCTGTACGGGCGCTTCCTGCCCGTACACTCGCGCCGCTCCCAGCAGGAACGCAAGCAGTGTGATGACGGTAAGGCTCTTCATTACGGTCTCCGGGTCGGTCAATTGATACTACGTGTGATCCTGAAACCCAAATCCGGCCGGGCCTCGTCAGCCGAGTCCCGCCACGTCATCCTGAGCTCACTGATACTGCTGTGCCGCCAGCTGGAACCACGGATGACATAGTAGCGACCCTCCTCGGCACCGTTCGGATCAACCGCCAGTGGTGCGCTGGCGCCGGTGTAGGCCCGATACAGATCGTTGGTCCACTCGGAGACATTCCCGCCAACATCCAGCAACCCAAGTCGCGAGGGTCGGAAACGCCCGACCTGGGCGGTCACAGGATAATCGTCGTTGTAGCTGGTCAGCACCTGCTGCAACCCGGCCCGCGCCGAGACATCGGCATAGTTTCCCGACCCGGGCGGCGGCGGCATGCTATCTCCCCAGGGATAGCGCTGCGGCGCTGAACTGCTGCCCGAGTAGCGGGCGGCCCACACCCACTCGGCTTCGGTGGGCAGGCGGTATCCCGTCGTCGGCGGCCAGATCGCAACGAGGCGGCCATCCTCGGTCCGGTAGGCCGGCGGCAGGGAATCCTGCTGGCTCAGCCAGTTGCAATAGGCGGCGGCACCCTGCCAGTTCACCCTGACCACCGGGTAGTCGTCGCTGTCCAGCCCGTAACCGATCGCCGTCCCCGAGCTGTGTGCCCGGCGGTACTCCCGGAACTCGCGATTCGTGACTTCCTGCACGCCTATGTAGTACGGGTTGCTGATCTTGATCTCCCGCATGCCTTCGTTGGCGCGGCGACCAGGTTCCCCGCGCGGAGTCCCCATGGTGAATCGACCCGACGGGACCAGCACAAGTTCCGAACCTTGCGCCGTCGTGATGCTCCTGGGGATTGCCGCCAGCGCAGCCTCCTCCTTGGTCAGCAGCTTTATCTCCATCCGCTGCGGCATCCCGGGAGTCGGCTTGACGTTGACTGTCTGCGATACGTATCCGGGCTTGGTGAACTCCAGCTTGTGGGGGGTCGCAATGAGTTCGAGTCTGTTTGGCGCGGGGCCGCCGGGCTTGCCATCGATGGCAAGATTGACCCCCGCGGGACTCACCGCAAGCTCGATGACGCCGATGACCGCGGCCAGTCGGAAGGTCTCGTTGCGAGTCTGGCCCGACTTCAGTCGTATCGGTCGCGACAAGGCCTGATACCCCGCCTGGCTGACCTCGATCTGGTATTGCCGTCCGGGATCCAGGTCAAGCCGCAACGGCGCCTGCCCCCGGAACTGGCCGTCAACCAGCACTGTTGCTCCGGGCGGCTCACTCTTGACCACCAGCCGACCATCGGACGGTCGCATGACGATCTCGGGGATCTGCATGGGCGTGGCGGGTTCTACAGTGACCGGTTCCCGCCAGGTCTTGAATCCGGGCTTGCGGACCTCGAGTTCATGGCGGCCGGAGCGCAATTCGAACTCCAGTGGCGTGACGCCGACCTCCTGACCGTCGGCCAACACCGTGGCCCCTTCCGGTCGGCTGGCGATGACCACAGCCGCCCAATCGGGCACCAGCTCTACTGCCCGACGGATCTCGGCGCCACCGCCCTCGACGTCCAGTTCCTCTACGTAGGTGACATACCGGTCCGCGCTGATCTCCAGCCGATAGCGCCCTGGCCGTATCGCATGATCGCTCAAGGGAGTATCGCCAGCCGGCTCGCCGTCCAGCGAAACCTGCGCGCCGGTCACCTCACCGGTCGCGACATGCAGTCGATCCGGTAGCCGGGTCATCGTCAGCTGGATCGTCTGGGCCCGCTCATCGGAGATTTCGACATCTTCGGAGAGCGGCTCGTAGGCGGCCAGGCTGGCGGTTACCCGATACTGGCCGGGCCGCATCAGGTATCTGGGCCCGAAGCTGATGACCAGGCCTCCCCCCACCGAAAGGGTCTCGGGCTGCGGCGTCACCAGTACTTCCACCGAGCGGGCAGTGAACATGAACCAGGATGCGAGCCCCAGGATGCACAGAGCCGAGAACAGCACCGCCCCCACGATCGGAAACCGCCGTTGCGCCGGTTTTCCGAGATTCCTGACCGGCCGGTAGTCGAGCGGCTGGATCGTCTCTTCCGGCGGTGCGTCTGTGGCCACATCCGCGGTCATGCCGGGCTCTATCATCGGCGGCAGCGTGCCGCGCGCCTCGTCAGACGCCGCAACGGTGACCGCCAGCCCGGCAGGCCCGATGGCAAATGTCACTTCGCAGACACCGGCAGCGAGCACTTCCCCGCCCTCCAGCCAGCGGGAATCGGTCAGAGCCGTCCCGTTCAATGATGCGCCCTGACGATCCGTTCCGGGTTGAACGAAGAATCGCCCCGCGGAATGACCAAGGAAAGCACAGGTGCCCGACGAGGCCGACTCGGGGATCCTGATCTCGTCGCTTTCTGCCGGGCCGATCGCCAGCGGTAAGTCCTCAGGGGCGTACTCCCTGCGACCGACGACGTCGTGGACCACGATGGGCATGCTCAAATCGGTTCCTCGCAACGGATTCTGAACGGCCCAGCCGGGGCGCCCGGTCGGATCGTAAACTGTTGGCGAACGTCACGGAAACCCCGCCGCGTGCCGACGATCGTGTACGTGCCCGGCGGCAGCTCGAGTTCATAGCGGTCGAAGGTTCCCAGTCGGCCGACACGAAACAGCGTGATCTCGGTCTCGTTGTCGGACTCCAGCTTGACGAGCACCGGAATCAGCGCCTCTTCGATCAGCGTCACCAGGCGGCTCGTCTGCTGCTTGAGACGGGGGCCGGGATTATTGATCGTACCGGCATCCACAAGCGCCGCGCGCGCGCTCGCCTGGACCTGCTCCGAATAGAGTCTATCCGGATCTTTGAGTAAGCCTTCGAGGCGGGCGTCGAGAGCAGCCCGGGAACCTGCCCGGCGGCTGCCTTGCTGGGCGAACACGATGCTGGGGTCTTGCGCCAGAATCGCCTGGTAAATCTCCAGAGCCTGTCGCCAGCTCTCCGCGGCCTCGAGACTCTCCGCCCGCTGACGCTGACCAGAGATCCCGGCAACGCGGCGCTCTTCCTCGGCGCGGGCTATGCCCTCAGCCGGTTCGCTGGCTGCCGGCCGGATCCGGGCGGCTTCACGGAATGCGGCGATCGCTTCCTCGTAGCGAGCGGCTGACAGTAACGCGTACGCGCGCGACATGGCCCCCGTATAGCGACGGGCCAGCAGCGCCGCATCAATGCGGGCGATCGCCTCGCGGGGGCCTGCGACCTCGGCGTCGAGAGACGAGGCCTCCACGAATCGCTCACGGGCCTCTTTTAGTTTGCCCTCCTCCTCCAGCCTGCGCCCATCTTCAAGCAGCTCGAAGACGCGATCGATATTTGCTGCGCGTGCCAGTCCGTGCAAAGCGATCTCGTTCTCCGGGTCATGGACCAGCGCGGTGTTGAAAGCGGTTGCTGCGTCGATGCCACGGCCCTTCGCAAGAGCGGACGCCCCGCGCTTCAGGGCCGCATCCAGCAGCTCCTGTGAACGCGCGTTGAGAACCTCCAGAGCACCGATAGCCTGCCGCCAGGTCTCAAGCGCAGTGCCGTACTGTGCTGACTCTGCGGCCTTGACAGCCGTGTCCGCCAGCAACAACGCATCGGCGAAATCAGTCTTGCCCCAAGCGTCTACGTCCCGATCGATGAGTGCCGTCCTCAATTCCCCGAACCTGACCCCTGCCGCGTCGGCGTCTGCCTTGGCAGCCGCCAGTTTCTCGAGCTCGTCTTCCGTCGGCGTTGCCGGCGCCTCGACAGCCGTCGCGCCATCGTCCGGGCCCTGCCGTTCCACGAAGCCGGGAAGCACGAAGATGACGCCGAGCAGCGCCAGCGCGAGCAGCGCGAACGCACCCCAGACGATCGCCATGGTCTTCGGTCGATGCTCGCGGTCCGGGACATCAGTGACGCTGGCCCGGGACAGCGGTGACACCGGCGCGACGCCCAGGTCTTCACCGCCTTCAGCGGCAACCGCCGCCTGCGGCGGCAGCGTCCGATTACGGCACTCCTGCAGCGCAGCCTCGAGTTCCCTGCCGATCTCCTCGGTATCCGTCAGTCGCCAGGCAGCGTCCGCGACCAGCAGCCGGGAGACCACTTTCTGGAGGCGCCTCGGCACCGCGTAATTCATCCTCGAGCGGATCGGTTCGGGGGTGGGCTGTTCCTCGTCTACGCTCGGCGGGAATCCGGAAACGAGTTCGTAGATCAGCACGCCCAGTGCAAAGGTGTCGTCCGCCGGCGAGGGCGGCATGCCCGCGCGCTGCTGGGGGCTCATCGACAGTGGAGAACCGCCCCCCGAGATGCGCATCCCACTGCCACCGCGCAGCAAGCCGGCGATGCCGAAATCGACCAGTCTTGGCCTGCCTTCTTTATCAATCAGGACGTTTGAGGGCTTGAGGTCCCGATGTACGATGCCCTGGGCATGCGCATATCCCAGCGCAGCGGTGAGCGGCACTACCTTGGCGAGAATTTCCTCGGGTCGATCGTCCCTGAGCTGGCCGAGCTCGCCGCCCTCGACGAACTCCATGGAAATGAACGCATGGTCTTCGGACTTGTGAAAGTCGAAGATGCGGACGATGTTCGGGTGGATCAACCGTCGAGCCTGGCGACACTCGTGACGCAGCAACTCCACCATGGAATCGTCGGCCGCCAGTGAGTCATCAAGGACCTTGACCGCGACCCGTTCCTGCAGTTCCTGATCCAGGGCGAGCCACACCTGTCCCATACCGCCGCGTCCGAGCAGGCGGAGAAGTTCGAAACGCGATTCGAGGGCTTGGCCCGGTGCCAGCTCCGACATAGATTCTACGGGCTTGGTTCGTCGGCCAGTTCGGCTATGCCCGCGTCAGAAGCGCCTGCCGCCAGACCCGTTTCGGCCTCATAGATCTCGCGCAGCAGTTTGCGCCATTCCACGTACTGGGTCGCTACCGATCCTTCGAGGCGGCGAGTCTCTCCGGCCACGTCCACGACGGCTGGCTGGATCTCCTGACCGAAAGACGTGCCCAGTTCAGCGAGCACTTCCTCCTGCATCTTCGCCTCCTTGCTCACCTGCATACCCTGGCGGAACAGTTCGATGCCGCCGATCAGCATAACGTCTCCGGCTACATCCCCGGTCCGGGTATCCGAGTCGACCATCACCGAACCGACCACCGCTGCGGCGCCGACCAGCTTCCGCCAGCGCGCTGCCGCCTTGAGTTCACGAAGCGCCAGCGCCTCATCGTAGCTGTACTTGCGCCAGCTGTCGTATGGCTCTTCCATCTCACGGTAGAAGCCGGCGTAGTACTCGTTGAGCGTATCCACGAACAGGAGATCCCGGTCCCT